>Ga0197143_1002798_pt1 | contig 12332 bp, 13 predicted proteins | sample GBS70_MetaG_FD_148603 | JGI IMG/M metagenome (GOLD analysis project Ga0197143, IMG submission 148603) | Sediment microbial communities from Great Boiling Springs, Gerlach, Nevada, United States - GBS 70_MetaG | ecosystem: Environmental > Aquatic > Thermal springs > Hot (42-90C) > Sediment...
CTGCAAAAAGAAATTCAGATATTAAAGTTTTTGTTCACGACAACAGAAATTTTGCTTTAACTGTTTCTCAATTTACCGCAACTTCTCCAAAAGGATTTAAAGGCAGTTCCACTCCAAAAGGATCTATTGAAGAACCTTTCAATCCTTTAGAGCTTGTTTTTTCAGTAGGTGCAACTTTTGTAGCAAGAACTTTTACCGGAAATTTTGAGCATTTAAAAAAGATGATCAAAGAAGCAATTTTACACAAAGGTTTTGCTTTTTTGGAGATTTTGCAACCTTGCATTACCTTTTTTGATCAAACAAGCTTTTTTAAAGAAAGAGTTTATGTTTTTGAAAGTCAGAATTTAGAATCAAAGGAAAAAGCTCAAGAAAAAATTAAAGAATGGGACTATAAAAATGGTGATAAAATCCCAATTGGAATTTTTTATAAAACAAAAAAACCAACCTTTGAAGAAGAATTTTTTAAACTAACCTCATAAAATAAAAGTGATTAAAAATTGTACCAACCTTAGAATTTCGCTAAATTTCATATCAATTATCTAAAGTCTCTGCGCGGAGTAGACTTGCTCTACTTTCTTTACTTTTTTTATAATTTTTCTATGACAAAAAGAATTTTTATTTCAACTGCTATACCTTATGTAAATTCTTCTCCCCACCTTGGATTTGCTTTAGAAATTGTTGAGGCAGACGTTCTTGCAAGGTATTATCGAAGCCAAGGGAAGGAAGTGTTTTTTTTAACCGGAAGTGATGAGAATTCTTTGAAAAATGTTAAATCAGCAAAAGAAAAGGGAATTTCAGTCAAAAAGCTTGTTGATCAAAATGCAAAAAAATTTTTTTCTTTAAAGGAAGTTTTGAATCTTTCTTTTGATGATTTTATTCGAACAACTGAAACTCGCCACATTTTGGGTGCTCGAAAACTTTGGAAGCTTTGTCAAAAGGATATTTATAAAAAAAAGTATCGAGGGCTTTATTGTCTTGGTTGTGAAGAATTTTACAAAAAAAAGGAATTAAAAAATGGACTTTGCCCCGAACATCAAGTGCCCCCAGAAATTATTGAGGAAGAAAATTATTTCTTTTCTCTTTCAAAATATCAAGCAAAATTAAAAAAAATAATTGGAAAAGATAAGATAAAGATTATTCCAGAATCAAGACAAAACGAAGTTTTAAATTTCATTGAAAAAGGTCTTGAGGATATTTGTATTTCAAGGGATGCGAAAAGAGCTGAAGGTTGGGGAATCGATGTTCCAGGTGACAAATCTCAAAAAATTTGGGTCTGGTTTGATGCCCTCTCAAATTATATTAACGCTCTTGGCTTTGCAAAAAATTCAAAGAAATTTAAAGATTTTTGGGAAAAGGGAGAAAAAATTCATATCGTGGGCAAGGGAATTTTGAGGTTTCACGCAATTTATTGGCCAGCAATTTTACTTTCAGCAAAACTTCCCTTACCAAATAAGATTTTGGTCCATGGATATGTTACCTTTGAAGGAAAAAAAATTTCCAAAAGTCTTGGAAATGCGATTGAACCAGATGAAGTGGTAAAAAAATATGGAACCGATGCTACAAGATATTTTCTTTTAAGAGAAACTTCTCCTTTTGAAGATTTAGATTTCAGTTTTCAAAAATTCGAAAAAAGATATCGCGATGATTTAGTTTTTGGGCTTGGGAATTTAGTCCTAAGGGTAATTGGATTGAGCCTCAAGCAAAAAAGAAAGATTTTTTTGAAGAAAATTCAAGACAAAGTTTTCAGAGAAAAACTTAAAGATGCTCAACAAAAATTAAAAGTTTTGATTGAGAGTTTTGAACTAAACAAAGCTCTCCTTTTAATCTGGGAGTTAATTTCTTTTTGTGATAGATATATTGAAGAAAAAAAACTTTGGAGAGAAACATTTAAAAAAGAAAGACAAATTTCAGAGCTTGTTTTAGCAACAAAAGAAATTGCAAAACTTCTTGAACCCTTTTTACCCGAGACTTCAAATAAAATCTTGAGGCAAATTGAAACAAAAAAGAAAGATCCAATTTTTCCCAAAATTTAGCCTCTTGAAAAAAAGAGCTCTTTTTGTTAAATATAATCTTGAGCCTCCGTAACTCAATTTGGTAGAGTAGCGGCCTTTTAAGCCGAAGGTTGCAGGTTCGAGTCCTGCCGGAGGCACAAAATTTTTTTAAAGCCTTTATCATGAAAAAAGTGTTTGTTTTGAGTTTTTTCCTTTTTTTTACTTTTTTGGCAAGCTTGGCTACTCTTTTGGTTTTCAAAACATCAAAAACTTTTTCTTTTTCTGTCTCAAATGTGAATTCGCTTGATATTACCAAAGATAGGTGGAACGTGTTAGTTTTGGGTAATCGAGGAAAAAAAGCACCCTCCGGCGGAGCCTTAACTGATTCGATTATTTTGCTTTCCTATCAAAAAAGCTCCAAAACTCTTGGAATTTTTTCATTTCCAAGGGATCTTTGGGTTAAAATTCAAAAAAATCAGTGGTCCAAATTAAATACCGCCTATGTAATTGGTGAAGAAAGGGGTAGGGGACAAGGGCTTGTTTTGGCAAAAAAAGTGGTTGAAGAAATTTCGGGAGTTAACATCGACGGAGTAGTCTTAATTGATATTGAAGGAGTTAAAGAGCTTGTTGATCTGCTTGGCGGAATTGAAATTGAAGAAAACCGATCTTTTCAAGCTAACTTTTATGGTCATTTAGTGAAAATTCATCCTGGAAAAAATTTATTAAATGGAAGCCAAACTTTGGCTTATATTGGCTCTCGTAATCTTCCTGGAGCTGACTTTGGTCGGATGAGAAGGCAACAAAAAGTTCTTTTGGCGCTTAAAGATAAAATTTTTTCTTTAAATCTTCTTTTAAGACCAGATAAAGTTTGGAAAATTCTTTCAGTCCTTGAAAGGCATATTGAAACTGATATTCCATTTTCTCAGGCAATTTCCAATCTTCCATTTTTATCCTCGCTTTCGGTTGAAAAAACAGTGACTGTTGTTTTTGATACCTCAAATTATCTTTATCATCCACCAAATGATTGGCGAGGTTATATTCTTTTGCCAAAAGAAGGGGCTGGAAAGTATTCACAGATCCAAAAAGCCATTGAAGAAGTTTTTGAGAAAGAAAATTTATGATCCTAAACTTTATTGGTGGTTCAAAAAATCCCAATGGGACCTGCCATCTTCTAGAATTTAATGGTGAGAAAATTTTGATTGATTGTGGAAGATTTTATGGAAAAGAAGAGGAAAGAAATTTCAACCCTTTTCCATTTTCTCCAAAAGAAATTAAAGGAATTCTTTTAACCCATGCCCATCTTGATCATGCGGGGCTTTTGCCCCGCCTTGCTAAAGAGGGTTTTGAAGGGAAAATTTTTGCTACCAAAGCTACTTTTGAACTTCTTGAGCTTTTATTTGAAGATTATTTGAAGATTACCAAAAACCCCCTTTTTTCAAAAAAAGATTTCCAAAAAATTAAAAGACATTTTATTTGTCGAAATTTTAACCGAGGTTTTAAAGTAACTAAAAATTTTGAAGCAAAGTTTTTACCTTCAGGACATATCTTGGGATCAAGTATTATTGAAGTTAATTTTAAAAAGGAGAATTTGAAAGTGGTCTTTAGTGGAGATCTTGGAAGTTCTTTAAATCCACTTCTTCCACCACCTTCAGTACCCGACTCAGGAGATTTTATCGTAATGGAAGCTATTCAAGGTGATATTATTTTTGAGGAAAAACTCCCTCCACGAGAAATTTTTGAGGATATTGTTGAGGAGGTAGTTAAAAAAAGGGGAATACTTTTAATTCCATCATTTGCCATAGAGAAAGCTCAAGAAATTTTATATGAGCTAAATTATCTTGTAGAAAACAAAAAAATTCCCCAAATTTCTATTTTTTTAGATAGTGCCCTGGCTTTTGAAGCAATAAAGCTTTATCAAAAGTACCAAAAACTTTTTAAAAAAGAAGCTCGCTCTTTAATCAGCCAAGGCGACAATATCTTTCGCTTCAGAAACTTTCAGGTAGTTAAAAGCCGAAAAGGTAGGGAAAAAGTTTTGAAAACCCCACCTCCAAAAATTGTTATTGCTGGATCTGGCTTTTCAGAAGGTGGACCAATTCTTCTTTATGAAAAGGAGTATCTTTCAAGCAAAAGAACTACTTTGCTTTTCCTGTGCCATCAAATAGAAGGAACACGAGGAAGAGAGATTCAGGATGGCGCAAAAACGATAGAAATCTTTGGGAGAAAAATAAAAGTTAATGCAAAAGTAGAAACTATTGAAGGATATTCTGGGCATTCAGACCAAAAAGAACTTTTTGAATGGATCAAAAAAGTTAAAGAGAATCAAATGTTAAAAAAAGGAGAAGCCCCAAAAGGAGTATTTATCACAAGCGGAGAAAGTAAAGCAAGAAAGGCGGTGGCTAATTTAATTCAAGATCAGCTGGGAATTTTAGCGATTTTGCCAGAAGATGGGGAGAAATATTTGCTAAAAAATCAAAATTTTGAGAAAATAAAATAACGCCTGAGTAGCTCAGTGGTAGAGCAGTCCCCTCGTAAGGGAAAGGTCGCCGGTTCAAATCCGGCCTCAGGCTAAAATTTATGGAAAATACTGCCTTTTTTTCAATTTTTGCTGGAACTGGGGGGAAAGATGCTGAAGATTGGGTTTCCATTTTGCTCAAAATGTATCTTAAATTTTTTCAAAAAAAGGGATTTAAAGTAAAAGAGATTTCAAGGCAAACTGGAGAGGGTGGAATAAAAAGCGTAACCCTAGAAATAAAAGGGAAGGTAGAAGTAAATGGGAAAACTTTGTCTCCCTTTGAATATCTAAAAAATGAAAACGGAGTACACCGACTTGTTCGTATTTCCCCTTTTTCAAAAAAAGGCTTAAGACACACCTCTTTTGCTTTAGTTGAAGTTCTTCCAAAAATTGAAGAAACAAAGCATATTTCATTTAGAGAAAATGAACTTAAAATAGAAACCTTTAGAGCCTCAGGTCCTGGAGGACAATATGTAAACAAACGTGAAACCGCAGTAAGAATAACTCATCTTCCAACAGGAATTCAAGTTTCTTGTCAGTCAGAAAGATCGCAACTTCTAAACAAAGAAAAAGCTTTGAGTCTTTTGCAAGCCAAAATTATTGCTTTGAAAGAAAAAGAAAAGAAGGGAGAGATAGAGAAACTTAAAGGGGGAAAAGTTGTTCCAAAGTGGGGATATCAAATTAGATCTTATATTTTCGATCCATATCAAATGGTAAAAGATCATCGAACTCAAATTAAAGAAACGAAAATTGAAAAGGTCCTTGAAGGGAACTTGGAAAAATTCATTATAATTTAATTAAACATGATTTATTTTGATCAAGTAACAAAAATTTTTCCGCCAGGATGTAAGGCTTTGGATAATGTAAGTTTTACAATTTCTGAGGGAGAATTCGTCTCAATTGTTGGAAAATCCGGGGCAGGGAAGACTACAATTTTAAGATTAATTATCCGTGAAGAAAAACCAACTTCCGGACATATTTACTTTGAGGGGATGGATATTAGTAAAATCAGGAAATCTCGCCTTCCATATTATCGAAGAAAAATTGGGATAGTTTATCAAGATTATAAACTTCTTCCACACAGGACCGTTTTTGAAAATGTAGCCTTTGCTTTAGAAATTCTTGGAAGACCAGGTAAAGAAATCAAAGAACTTGTGCCAAAAGTTTTAGCTTTGGTGGGGATGGAAGAAAAGATGTGGAATTTTCCTCATCAACTCTCTGGGGGCGAGCAGCAAAGGACTGCAATTGCCAGGGCAATTATTTCTCAACCAAAAGTTCTTTTGGCAGATGAACCCACTGGGAATCTTGATCCCTACAACACCAAAGAAATTATTGACCTGCTTTTGAAAATAAATCAGCTTGGCACCGCAGTGATTTTAGCCACCCATAACAGAGATGTTGTTAATTTAGTTAAAAAAAGAGTTATTTGGCTTGAAAAGGGAAAGATTTTAAAAGATGATTCAACTGGTACCTTTCAACTTTAAAATTTTTTTGTTAAAATATAAAAGTTACAAAAATTATGTTTGTTAATTTTTTTCGAGCTTTTATTATTGGCATTCGCGATCTTAAAAGAAATTTTGGGCTATTTTTGGGTAGCACCTTTGTTTTATTTTTAACTCTTTTTATTATCACTTTAGCAATCCTGCTTCAAAAACTTACTCAAAATTTGATTTTAACTTTAAAAAACAAAGCTGACGTTGCAGCTTATTTTTTGCCCGAGGCGGAAGAAAGAAAAATTTTAGAACTAAAATCTCAGATAGAAAAAACTCCAGGGGTCACTGAAGTAAAATACATTTCAAAAGAAGAAGCTCTTGAGAAGTTCAAAAAAAAGCGCTCTGGTGATCCTTTACTTGCCGAAGCATTGGAAATCATTGGTTCAAATCCTCTTCCAGCATCTCTTTTAATTAAGGCTCAAAGCGTTGAAGCTTTTGAAAAGGTAGTTAAATTTTTAAATCAAAAAAAAGATGAATACAAAATCGAAAAATTAAATTACTCTGATGTTAAATCAATGATTGAGAAGCTTTTTTCAATTTCACAAGATTTAAGATTTTTTTCAATTTTAATTGGCGGAATTTTGGGTTTTATTGCTTTTTTCATGATTTTTTACACCATAAGACTTAGCATTTATTCAAGGAGAGAGGAAATCAAAGCGATGAGGCTTATTGGTGCTACAAATTGGTTTATCCGAGGTCCGTTTCTTTTCCAGGGAATAATTTTGGGGCTGGTAAGTGGTCTTTTAGCCTTTCTTCTTTTCTTTGGAATAACTCAAAAATTATCTCCAAAAGCTTTCGGTTTTTTGGGAGAAATTGGATTAATTGAAGTTTTAAAAACAAATCTTTTAAATCTATTTAAGTTAAATATTTTGGCTGGAACTTTCTTAGCTACTTTTGCCACTTTTTTTGCCATTCAAAAGTATCTTAAAGTATAAAAAATATGCCAAAAACTAAATCAGCTAAAAAAGCGCTTCGTTCCTCAGAAAGAAAAAGACTTCACAATTTAATGCACAAAAAAAGAATAAAAGAGACTGAAAAAAAGATCAAAAAAGCAATTCAAGAAAAAAGAATCGAAGAAGCCAAAGCCTTTTTAAAAATTTATTATAAATTTGTTGACAAAGCCGCAAAAGAAAATGTAATTAAGAAAAACACTGCATCAAGAAAAAAATCAAAAATGGCAAAGCTCGTTTTAAAAAATGTTTAACTCATGTTCTATTTTCTCTTTGGAGAGGAAACATTTCTTTTGAAGCGGAAACTTAATGAGATTATTTCAAGGTACTTTGAAAAATACCAAAGTAGTTTTAATTTATTTCGAATTGATGCTAAAGAAAAAGATGCGTTTTTGCGCTTCAAAGATATCTCAAAGACCGTATCGATGTTCCCAGAAAAGAAAGTGATTATTTTTCAAAATGTTTTCTCACTTGACAAAAATCAAAAAAAAGAGCTCAAAAAAATTCTTTTAAAAGAAAATTTCCTTAAGAAAGAAACTCCACTAATCTTTTTTGTAGAATCCGGAGAAGTAAAAAAAAGCGATGAGTTTTTTGATTTTTTGAAAAAAAATTCCATTAAATTCCAAGAGTTTAAAAAACTCTCTTTACCAAATCTTAAAATTTTTATTCAAAAAGAAATTTTGAGAATTTACCAAAAGCCTTTTTCAGATTTAACCTTAGCTAAAAAATATATTTCCCCAAAAGCGATTCAAAAAATAATTGAAATTTTTGGAGAAAATCTTTGGGAAATTTCAAATGAAATAAAAAAACTCTGTGCTTTCAAAAACGGAAAAAGAATCGAAGTTCAAGACGTTGAGTTTCTTTCAAAAGCAAAAACTGAGGTTCAAATTTTTAAAATAGTAGAAAGCTTGCTTGCGGGAAACAAAAGAGATGCAATAAAAAATTTTTTGCTTCTTGAAAAGGAGGGAAAAAGCATTGAGACAATTTTGCCCCCAACAATTTTTTATGTTAAAAACTTGCTTAAAATTAAAAGCTTTTTTGAAAGTCAAAAAAAGAAATTTTCCCAAAAAGCTTTGGCAAAAAACCTTGAAATCCATCCATTCTTAATTCCAAAACTTCTTTTTTTAGCAAAAAAATTTTCTTTTGAAAAACTTAAAAAAATTTTTTTCCTCCTTTTTTCTTTAGATTTTAAAATAAAAACTGGCAAAATATCGCCTCAAAGGGCTCTCAATTATTTCTTCCTTTCTTTTGAACCTCCCATTGACTTTGATAAAAAATCAAGTTAAAATTTAAAAAGGCTTATGGACAAAATCTCAAAAATTTTGGTTGCTATCTTAGCTTTAACGGTTATCATTTTGCTTTTTGTTATTTTAAAACTCCAGGGAGTTTTAAAGTTTGAGGAAAAATACCAAGTAGTTGTTTTAAAAACCGGAGAGGTTTATTTTGGAAAACTTTCCTTTTTTCCCTCACCCCATTTAAAAGATGCCTGGTTTGTGAGGCAAGAAAGCGCAGGCAAAGAAGGCGAGGAGCCAAATTTGATGCTCTATCCTGTCTCAAACCTTTATTTTACTCCCAAAAATGTAATTTACTTTCCAAAAGAAAGTATTTCCTGGTGGGCAAATCTGTCTGAGGAGGGTCGCGTTTCAACTTTAATTAAAAGCCAAAAAGCTCAAGTTTTTCAACCCCAAACTCCTCAAAAAGAAAGTTCAGAAAAAGAAGTTCCTCAGGAAACAAAATGATAGATGAGCAAAAAACGATAAAAAACACCACTTTGATTCTAATTATTCTTTCAATTTTAGTCCTCACCTTTTTCTCTCTTTTGTTTTTCCAATTTTTTGTCACAAAAAGAGAAGGCGGTGGTCAACAACTTCCCCCTCCAGGCTCACCAGAAAAAGCTTCACCACTTTCACCAAAAGAAGTTTCAAAATCAAAACTTTCAGAAATTGAAAGACCAACAAGACCTCCAGAACTTCCATTGCCTCAAGTAGTTTTTAATACTCAAGGAAAAGTGGCCCAAATTGGTCAAGATTTTATTTTAGTTGATGGCAATGGTTCAAACTTTGAGGATCAAAAGCCAAGAATTCTTAAAGTAAAAATTACTCAAGAAACCAAGATTAATGAAAAAGGTTACACAAAAACTTACCAAGGCTTTGAAGGACTAAAATATTTAAAAATTGGGGATGAAATTTTAATTGAGGCTCAAGAAAACATTCGCGAAAAAACAGAATTTGAAGCAGGCTATATTACAAAGCTATGAAGTATTTTAAAGCAATTTTTTGCCTTCTTTTGACTTTTTCACTTTTTTTACCTTTAAACAAAGCAAATCTTGGAAGCGAGCATAATGTTTGGGGTTGGGCTTGGATTGAAACAATTGGCTGGGTAAACTTTAATTGCAATTCAAAAATTAAATGGGATGGTAACGAAGATTTTTTGAAAGTTTGCAATGGAGGAGCAAATAAAGGAAGACTTTGTAACCCCGGTCATCCCCAAGCAGTTTCCTGCGGTGTATATAATTGCGTTCCTGCTTGCGATGTCATAAATTATGGAGTAAATATTGATTCAGAGACCGGAATTTTATCCGGTTTTGCCTGGTCAGAAAATATTGGCTGGATTACTTTTGATAGATCTGTTGCCGGCCCCCCTCCTCAAGACCCTTATTTAAACGAGAATTTTTTGGCAAAAGTAGAGCCAAGAATTTCAGGTGGCACTATAACTTATGAGTTTTCTGGCTGGGCAAGAGCAATTGCTGGATGTGATTGTGTGGATCAAGCTGGAAATTCATGTAGTTGGACAAGCACTACTCTGCCTTCTGGAGCCCGTTGCTCTTCCTCTGGTCCCTGTCAAAACTGCGGTGGCTGGGATGGCTGGATAAGCTTGAGAAGACCATAATTAAAAACTCAAAACTCAAAAGTCAAAAGTCAAAGCTACAACTCAAAACTCTAAAACTATGGCAAACCAAGATTTAAAAGTTAGAGCTTATAGGTATTCAATTGAGATTATTAAACTTATAGAGACCTTGCCCAATAAAAAAACTTACTGGATTCTTAGCGACCAGTTATTAAGAGCAGCAACCAGTATTGGAGCAAATATCGTCGAAGCTAAATCAGCAAGTTCCAAAAAGGATTTTATTCGCTTCTATGAGATAGCTCTCAAGTCAGCTAACGAAACTAAATACTGGCTTGGATTACTAAGAGATGCTACGGAAATAGAGAAGCAAAAAATTGATCCATTGTTAAAGGAAGCTCAAGAACTATCCAATATCCTTGCCTCAAGTTTAATGACCATGAAAAAGAAAAAATAGTTTTGAGTTTTAAGTTGTGGTTTTGACTTTTGACTTTTGACTTTTGAGTTTCCATTAAAGGTCAAAATCTTTTAAAAATCCATGTCCTTCAAAAGACTTCTTTCTCAAAGATTTTCTTTAGCTATCGCTGTCGGTCTCTTTTTTGCTAGTCTTGCTACTTTGTGGTGGATCGTTGCTTCTCCTGGAATAACTACAATTGGAGAAAACGTTTCAGTTGGAGGACAGCTTACAGTTTCAGGAAATGTTGGAGTTGGGACGACAAGTCCTGGTCAAAAAATCCATATTTATGGATCTTCTGGCTCTCAAAGAATAAAAGTTGAAAGCGCAGGCACTACCTCAAACGATCAAGCATCAATCCAGCTTGTAGCTGGAGGTAAATCTTGGATTCCTTGGGTTGCTGGAGATTCTGACCAGTTAAGATTTTTTAGCTCAACCTTAAATCAAAATGTAATGACCTTAACCTCAGCTGGCAACGTCGGTATCGGGACGACGAGTCCAGGATATAAACTTGATGTTGCTGGTACAATAAGAGCAATGGATGTATTCGGAGCTGGTGGTCGGAACCTTATTATAGGGGATGACACTTATTTAACAGATGTAGATGTAGCAAATATCCTTGGAATTTATGGAATGCAAAATAGCGATCGAGCTGGAATTAGGTTAGGCTCAGATGGTAGCTTGATTTTTGGAGATAATGGCAACGTCGGCATCGGGACGACGGCACCAGGATATAAACTTGATGTTGCTGGTGCTTTGCGTCTTCAACCAAGCTCTGCTCCAACCGGTGTCAATGGTGTAATCTATTACGATTCAAACGCGAATAAATTCAAATGCTACGAAGATGGATCTTGGAAAGATTGCATTGGCGCTGGGGGAGGTGGCTTTTGGGCAGCTTCGGGGAACCACATTTACAACACAAACACTGGCAACGTCGGCATCGGGACGACGGCACCTTGGGCAAAATTAACCATCCATGCGACTGAATCAGGTCCAGGCGGTTGGTTGAAAGGATTGCATTTCAGCAGACAAGAACATTCTGCAATCACATTAACTCATCCAACAAATGGCGGTTTATTATTAGGACTGCATGGAACTAATCAGATTATCTATTTTGGCCGTTATAACGCAGATGGTACTTGGGACAAATATACTATGGCGGTAAATGTACAAACTGGCAACGTCGGCATCGGGACGACGAGTCCGCAGGCGAAGTTGGATGTTGATGGGAGTGTGCGTGTGACCGGCGCGTTTTATCAAACTCACCTGGGCAGCCGCACGTATAGTACATATAGTCTGGGTATTGGCGCCTACTGGACCGTGCCTGCTGGACGCTATTATATGTGGGCTAGCGGTTCGGGAGTACATTTGCAGGTGAGAGATTCGGGGGGAACCTGGAGGACTATAGGCATTCTTCCATACGGCACCACTAGCGCTGGAACTCATGGTGGTGTTCTGATATCCGACGGCTCGAACGTTCAGCTTTACAATGCCTCTAGTTATGATAGGATTATCTATCGCATCTCAGTGCAATAAATGGCGAAAAATTTCAGAAAAAACGAAAAGAAAAAAGAAAAAAGGGACACGAAAGAAAAAAGGAAAAAGGAAAAAGGGACACGTCCATTTTTTGTTATTTATTAACTATGCCCCGCACAGCGAGGTGTATTATTCCAAATTTTCCCCATCACATTTTAAATCGCGCCAACAATAAAGAAATCATTTTTCTTGGCGATAGTGATTTCCGCTTTTTTCTCACTCAGGTTAAAAAATATAAGGAAAAATTTAAAATAAAAATTTATCACTATTGCATAATGCCTAATCATTTTCACTTTCTCATCGAACCTCCAAACAAAGAAAGTCTAACTGGCTTTATGCAAGCCTTAATGCTGGTTTACGCCCAATATGTTCAGCGAAAATATGACAAGGTTGGTCACATCTGGCAAGAAAGATATAAAAGTCCGGTTATTCAAACTGAAAGGTACTTGGCTCAATGCGGTTATTACATCGAAGATAATCCTCGACGAGCTGGTCTGGTGAAAGACTTAAAAGACTGGCCTTGGTCAAGTTATTGTTTTTATGCCTATGGGA
>Ga0197143_1002800_pt1 | contig 12327 bp, 12 predicted proteins | sample GBS70_MetaG_FD_148603 | JGI IMG/M metagenome (GOLD analysis project Ga0197143, IMG submission 148603) | Sediment microbial communities from Great Boiling Springs, Gerlach, Nevada, United States - GBS 70_MetaG | ecosystem: Environmental > Aquatic > Thermal springs > Hot (42-90C) > Sediment...
GTCATAAACTAAACCCCGGGCCCTGGCCTCCCCAAGGACCTCCTCGGCCCGCCTGATCAGCCCCTCATGCATCGAGGAATGGCCCACATATCCCCCTACATCAGCCTTTATCACGCTTAAAGTGACCATCACCGGTCAAACCCTCCTCCGGAAGTTTTCTTAAGCGCCGGCCGGCTCCAGGGCCCGGCTTTCGGCCAGGGCCTCCTCGGCCAGCTCCACCAGCCTTTCCACCGTGAAGCCGAACTTCTCGGCCAGGACCTGATAGGGGGCGGAGGCCCCGAAGCCTCCCATCCCGAGGCCCCGCCCCGTCGGCCCGATGTACCGTTCCCAACCCTGAAGGCCGGCGGCCTCGGCCACCACCCGGGCCTTCACTTCCGGGGGCAGGACCCGGCGGCGGTACTCCTCCGGCTGGGCCTCGAAGAGCTCCCAGCTGGGCATGCTCACCACCCGGGCCGCCACCCCCCGGCCCTCCAGAACCTCGGCCGCCTTCAGGGCCAGGGAAACCTCCGAGCCGCTGGCGATGAGGATGACGTCCGGGGGCAGGCGGGAAGCCTCCTTCAGAATATATGCCCCGTGGCGGAGGCCGGCAGCCGCCTCCCCGGTGCAGGCCGGCACCTTCTGACGGGTGAGGATGAGGGCCACCGGGCCCTCCCGCCGGCTCAGGACAAACCGCCAGCCCTCGATAACCTCGGCCTCGTCCGCCGGCCGCACCACCGCCAGGTTCGGGATCGCCCGCAGGGAGGCCAGGTGCTCCACCGGCTGGTGGGTGGGGCCGTCCTCGCCCAGGAAGATGCTGTCGTGGGAGAAGACGTAGACCACGGGCAGACGCATCAGGGCCGCCAGCCGGATGGCCGGCCGCATGTAGTCGGAAAAGACCAGGAAGGTCCCCCCGTAGGGGATTATTCCCCCGTGGAGGGCCAGCCCGTTCAAAATGGCCCCCATGGCGTGCTCCCGGACGCCGTAGTGGATGTTGCGCCCCCCCCAGGCCCCCCGCCGGACCGGCCCGAAACCCTCCAGGTAAGTCCGGGTCGATTCGCTCAGGTCGGCGGAGCCCCCGACCAGCCAGGGGATGTGGGGTGCCAGGGCGTTGAGCACCCGGCCCGAGGCCTCCCGGGTGGCCATGGGAACGCCCTTGGGCCGGGGCAGCAGCTCCTCCCAGCCCTCGGGAAGCCGACCGGACATGGCCAGGTCCCACCGGGCGGCCAGGTCCGGGTATTCGGAGCGCCAGCGGGCAAACTGCTGCCACCATTCCGCCTCCCGGGCCGCCCAGCGGCGGCCGAGCTCGGCAAAATACTCATAGACTTCCGGGGGCACGTAGAAGGGCGGCTCTACGGGCCAGCCTAGGACCTCTTTGGTCCGGCGGACCTCCTCGGCTCCCAGGGGCGCCCCGTGGGCGGCGGCCGAATCCTGCTTGCCCGGGCTGCCGTAGGCGATGTGGGTGTGGCAGACGACCAGGCTCGGCCGCTCCGGCTCGGCCCGGGCCTCGGCCAGGGCCTGGTCCACCGCCGCCCGGTCGTGGCCGTCCACCTCCAGCACCTGCCAGCCGAGGGCCTCGAAGCGGCGGCGGACGTCCTCGCTGAAGGCCAGGTCGGTGCTGCCGTCGATGGAGATGTCGTTGTCGTCGTAAAGATAGATGAGCCGGCCGAGGCCCAGGTGGCCGGCCAGGGAGGCGGCCTCGTAGCTGATCCCCTCCATCAGGTCGCCGTCGCTGACGATGGCATAGGTGTAGTGGTCGACGACGGTGTGGCCCGGCCGGTTGAAATGCTCCGCCAGCCACCGCTCGGCCAGGGCCATCCCCACCCCGGCGGCCAACCCCTGGCCGAGGGGGCCGGTGGTGATTTCTACCCCGGGGGTGTGGCCGTACTCCGGGTGGCCGGGAGTCCGGCTGGCCCACTGCCGGAAGGCCTTGAGGTCCTCCAGGGTGAGGACCCCGCTCAGGTGAAGGAGGGCGTATAAGAGCATGGAGCCGTGGCCGGCCGAGAGGATGAACCGGTCCCGGTCGGGCCAGGCCGGGTTCTTCGGGTTGTGCTTAAGGTGCCGGGTCCAGAGGACGAAGGCGGCGTCGGCCATTCCCATGGGCATGCCCGGATGCCCCGAGTTGGCCTGCTGGACGGCGTCCATGGCCAGGACCCGGATGGCATTTACGCAGATGTCTTCTATCGCTCCCATCCCTTACCTCCCCACCGGGATGTTTTCCACCAGCCCCACCTGGTAGGCCGCATACAGCATGTGGTAGGCGATGAGCAGCTGGGTAAGGGCCAGGGGGTGGCTGTGGCGGGTCTCGTGGCCGAAGGCGTAGAAGCCGATCCGCTCCGGCCGGGGCGCCAGGCCGTCGGTCGGAAGGTGGGACCAGATATAGGTCTCCAGCTCCTCGGCCTCGGCGGCGTCCACGTGGCCGTCCACCTCCAGGATATCCACCGGCCGGCCCTCATCCCGGGCCAGCTTGAGGCGGATGGGCCGGCCGGGGCCGTTGCCCCGGGGCTCCAGCAGGAGGCTCAGGTCGGGGTGGGGGATGGTGGGCGGGAGGACCAGGCGGACGTTAAGACAGCCGTCGGCCAGCTCCGGCGGGACCCCGTCGGGCGGGTAAAATCGGATGACGATGTCGGCGTAGGCCCGCTGGGGTCGGATGAAGCGGGCGGCGTCCGGCTCCCGCCGCTCGATTTCGGCCATCACCTGCTCGGGGGTGTACCCCCGCTTGGCCACATCCCGCCGAACCTTCCAAACCCAGCGCAGGGGCTCGGGCGGGTCCAGGTAGACCTTCACGTCGTAAAGCTGGCGCATCCGCCGGGTGTAGAAGGCCAGCAGGCCGTCGACGATGACGAAATCCTTGGGCCGGACATACTCCGGACGGGTGAAGGTGCCCGTGGAGTGGTCGTAGACCGGCTTGAGGATGGGCTGGCCGTTGCGCAACCGCTCCAGGTCCAGCTCCAGGACGTCCAGGTAGTTGCAGTCCGGGTGGAGGGGGGTTATGCCCAGCGCGGCCCGCTCCTTCCGGTCATACTTGTGGTAGTCGTCGGCGCAGATGATGGTCACCCGCTCCGGGCCGAGGATTTCGGCGATCCCACGGCTCAAGGTCGATTTGCCCGAAGCGCTGTCGCCGACCATTCCCAGCAGGATGGGACGTTTTACCCGCATCATCTTGACCACCTCCCGGTTATGGTTGCCCGCCGGCAAAGCTCGGCCAGAAGTTCCGCCGTCACCAGGCCGTTGACGGCCAGCCCGTGGGGGTTGAAGAGCACCCGGGCCGGCCGGCCCGGCTCCCCGAAGCCGTCGGTCACCAGGTCGGCCCGGCCGAAGTCGTGGCCCTCGGTGCTGTAAAACCCAACCACCACCAGGCAGGGCAGGCCCGCGGCTTTCGCCGCCTCCAGGCCGTTCTGGGAGTCCTCCACCGCCACGGCCTCGGCGGCCGTCACCCCCAGCCGCCCCAGGGCCAGCAGGTAGGCCTCGGGGTCCGGCTTCTTGCGGCGGACGTCCTCCCCCGTAACCACAACCCCCAGCCGGCCGGCAAGCTCCCGCCCGAGCAGGGTGGCCAAAAGGGGCTCCACCCATTCCCGGCTGCCGGTGGTGGCCACCCCCACGGCGACCCCCCGGTCGGTAAGCTCCCGGACCAGCCGCCGGACCCCCGGCCGGGGCCGGACCCGGCCCTGGGCCACCAGGCGGCGAAACTCCTGGTTTTTTAGGTCGTGGAGCCGACGGATAAGGTTGTCGTCGGCCCGGAGCTCCGGGCGGAAGGTGTCGAAGTAGAACCGGAGCCGCTCCCGGCCCCCGGCCACCCACAGCAGCCGACCGTAAAGCGCCTCGTCCCACCGGTCGGGCAGTCCGAGCCGCCGGAAGGCCCGGTTGAAGGCGACCCGGTGGCCGTCCCGCTCGGTTTCGGCCAGGGTGCCGTCTACGTCGAACACCACCGCCCGGAGCCCCACGACCGACCCCCCTCAGGCAGCCCCTTCCGTCGGCCGGTAAGCCACAAAGCTTATGGCCGGCAGCTGCCGCTTCGGGTCGTAACCGATAAGCTTTATGTAACAATCAGGGTTGGCCTCCCGGCAGGCCCGGAGCTCGGCCATCACCTCGGCCGGGCTCTTGGCCGTGAAGAGGGGCAGCTTCCAGAGCCGCCAGTAATGGTTGTCCGGGCCCGGCCGGTCGGTGTACTCGATTATGGGCATCCAGCCGTTCCGGAGGATGTATTCGATCTGCTTTTCGACTTCTTCTTCCGTAAAGGGCGGCAGGTAAGAAAAGGTTTCGGTTCGGGTAATGGTCTTCACGGTTCTCCTCCTCAGTCGCCCGACCTTGCCAGGTCGAGGGTATCGACGGCCTCGAATTCGAAGCGGACTTCCTTCCAGGTCTCCATCGCCACCCGCAGTTCCGGCGACCAGCGGGCCGCCCGTTCCAGGATCTGCCGGCCCTCGGCGATGATGTTGCGGCCCTCATTTCGGGCCTGGATGATGGCCTCGAGGGCGACCCGGTTGGCCGTGGCCCCCGCCCGGTTGCCCCAGGGATGGCCGAGGGTGCCGCCGCCGAACTGGAGGACGGCGTCGTCGCCGAAGATGGTGACCAGGTCGGGCATGTGCCAGACGTGGATGCCCCCCGAGGCCACCGGGAACATGCCGGGGAGGGAGGCCCAGTCCTGGTCGAAGAAGATGCCCCGGGTCGGGTCGGCCGGGATGAAGTTCTCCCGAAGGAGGTCGTTCACCCCGATGGTGGCCTGCCGGTCGGCCTCCAGCTTGCCCACCACGGTGCCGTTGTGGACGTGGTCGCCCCCCACCAGCCGGGCCCACTTGGCCAGAACCCGCCAGTGGATGCCGTGGTTCTTCTGCCGGTCGATGACGGCGTGCATCGCCCGGTGGAGGTGGAGCAGGATGCCGTTTTTCCGGCACCACTTCGAGAGGGAGGCGTGGGCGGCAAACCCCACCGTGAGGAAGTCCACCATGATGATGCGGGACCCCAGCTCCTTGGCGAACTCGGCCCGCTCGTAGATCTCCTCCATGGTCGGGGCCGTTACGTTAAGGTAGTGGCCCTTGGCCTCCCCCGTCTCGGCCTCGGCCTTCTTTACGGCCTCCATGACGAAGAGATACCGGTCCCGCCAGCGCATGAAGGGCTGGGAGTTAATGTTCTCGTCGTCCTTGGTGAAGTCGAGGCCGCCGGCCAAAGCCTCGTACACCATCCGGCCGTAGTTTTTGGCCGAGAGGCCCAGCTTCGGCTTGATGGTGCACCCCAGCAGGGGCCGGCCGTACTTGTTGAGCTTGTCCCGCTCCACCTGGATCCCGTGGGGCGGCCCCTGGAAGGTCTTGACGTAGACGGGCGGGATCCGCATATCCTCCAGGCGGAGGGCCCGGACGGCCTTAAAGCCGAAGACGTTGCCGACGATGGACGAGGTGAGGTTGGGCAGGGAGCCCTCCTCGAAGAGGTCGAGGGGATAGGCGACGAAGGCGAAGTACTGGTTCTCCTGCCCGGGGACCTCCTCAAGGTGGTAACAGCGGGCCCGGTACTTCTCCAAGTCGGTGAGCAGGTCCGACCAGACCACCGTCCAGGTGCCGGTGGAGGACTCGGCCGCCACCGCCGCCGCGGCCTCGTGGGGCGGCACCCCCGGCTGGGGGGTGACCCGGAAGCAGCAGAGGACGTCGGTATCCGCCGGTCGGTAGTCCGGGTCGTAATAACCCAGCTCCGAGTAGAGCTTTACGCCAGGTTCGTAGGCTTTATTCGTCACGGTTTTTCTCCTCCTTGGGTCGAAAGGTTTTGCTAATCCGTCGGCTTAAGCTTAAAAAGTTAGTCATTTCCCTACTAACCACCCCCTTTCATCACGAAACCGGCCCGGCCAGGGGCTGGCGCTCGGCCACCGCCCCGATGAGGGCCTCGAAGGACCGTCGGAAGGCCGCCACCCCCTCGGCCTCCAGCTCGGCCATCACCTGGCCCAGGTCGATGCCCAGCTCGGCCAGGGCCACCGGCACCCTTTCGGCCTCGGCCAGGGCCTCGGGCCCCACCGGCTCGGCCCGGCCGTGGTCCAAGAAGGCCCGAAGGGTGGGCCGGGGCAAGGTCGTGACCGTTTCGGGCAGCACCAGCTCCTCCACGTACTTAACGTCGGAGTAATTGGGGTTCTTGGTGCTGGTGGAGGCCCAGAGCAGCCGCTGGCGGCGGGCGCCCCGGCCCTCCAGCCGGCGGAAGCGGGGGCTCTCGATGAGCTCCAGGTAGCGGCGGTAGGCCAGCCGGGCGTTGGCCACCGCCGCCCGACCCAAAAGCCCCCCGGCCCGGGCCGCCGCCTCGCCCCCGGCCCCCATGAGGGCCTGAAGCCGCCGGTCCACCTTGGTGTCCACCCTGGAGACGAAGAAGGAGGCCACCGAGGCCACCCGGTCCACCGGCTCCCCGGCGGCCAGCCGGCGCTCCAGCCCCCGGAGGTAGGCGTCGGCCGCCTCCAGGTAGCGGTCCACGGCGAAGAGCAAAGTGACGTTTACGTTGATGCCCGCCGCCACCGCCTCGGTGATGGCCGCCATTCCCGGCCGGGTCCCCGGAATCTTAATCATCAGGTTCGGCCGGTCCACCCGCCGCCAGAGCCTGAGGGCCTGGGCGATGGTGCCGGCCGGGTCGTAGGCCAGGCCCGGGTCCACCTCCAGGCTCACGTAGCCGTCGGCCCCGCCCGTGGCCTCGTAGACCGGCCGCAGAAGGTCGGCCGCCGCCCGGATGTCCTCGATGACCAGGGCCTCGTAGATCTCCCCGGGGCCGAGGCCGGAGCGGCTGAGGCGGATGATGTCGGGGAGATAATCGTCGGACCTGGCCACGGCCTGCTCGAAGATGGTGGGGTTGGAGGTTACGCCCGTGACCTCCCCCCGCCGGACCATCCTGGCCAGCTCCCCCGAGGTGATCAGCCCCCGGCTCAGGTCGTCCAGCCACACCGACTGACCCAGGCGCCGAAGCTTTGTAATAGGATTGGTCATTTCGCCTCCTCCGAACATCGCTACCCCAAGCTTACCGGAGGATTGTGACAAAAATCACATACTGGGGGGTAAAGTTTGGGGCCCGTTCGGGTAAAATTTCGCTACCCGATCGGGTAAGGGGCGGTTAGCGGGGGTCGTCGCCGGTGAAGGTCCGGTGGTGGCGCAGGTACCAGCTTACGGCCTCCGTCCGGTTGGCCACGCCCAGCTTGCGAAAGAGATTTTTAAGGTAATACTTGACGGTGTTGGGGGAGACGTTGAGGGCCTCGGCCAGCTCCTGGTTGCTGCGGCCCTCGGCCAGCAGGTTAAGGAGCCGGCGGTCCAGGTCGGTAAGTTCCACCCCCGGCTGGAGCCAGCGGCGGGCGCTTCGGGGGAAGACCAGCTGGCCGCCCAGCACCTGCCGGACGGCGTTTACCACCTGGGCGGGCGGGTCGGTCTTTAAGACAAAACCCTCGGCCCCGGCCTGGACCACGGCCCGGACGGTTTCGGCGTCCCCGAAGGCGCTCAGGACGACCACCTGGGGGGCCGGGTCGAGGGCCTTGATCCGGCGCAAGCACTCCAGCCCGTTTATTCCCGGAAGCTGAAGGTCTAAAACCACCAGGTCGGGCCTGAGCTGGCGCACCTGGTCCAGGAGCTGGCGGCCGTCGGTGGCCGTGGCGATGACCTTGAAGCCCGGCTGGCCGTCGAGGAGGGTTCGGAGGGCCTCCAGGACCAGGGGGTGGTCGTCAGCCAGGATGATTCGGGCCGGGGCCTCAGGCACGGGTCGGCACCTCCACCCGGATGCGGGTTCCCCGGCCCGGGGCGCTCTCCACGGCGAAGGAGCCCCCCACCAGGAGGGCCCGCTCCCGCATCCCCCGCAGGCCGATGTGGGCCCCGTCTTCGGTGGCCTGGGGCCCCTCCAGGGGCGGGGGTACGAAGCCCGGGCCTTCGTCGGCCACCTCCAGGTAGATGGACCGCTTCGTGGCCCGGACGGTGACCCGCACCTCCGGGACCCGGGCGTGGCGGTAGGCGTTGCTCAGGGCCTCCTGGAGGATGCGGTAAAGGGCGATGCGGGCCGGCAGGGAGACCGGCGGCAGGGAGGGCGGGCAGGTAAAGACCACCGTCTGGCCGGTCACGTCCTCGTGCTGGGCCACCAGGTCCTCCAGAACCCGGGCCAGGTCCCGCTGGCTGAAGAGGGGCGACCGAAAAACGCCCAGCAGGTTGCGGATATTGGCCAGGGCCAGCTCCGTCTGCCGGACGGCCCTCTCCAGCTCGGCGGCCAGCTCCGGCCGGTCGGCGAGGCGGTCCTGGAGGGCCGTCAGCCGGCCCAGGACGGCAAAGAGGGTCTGGACCGGCCCGTCGTGGATATCCAGGACAATGCGCTGGAGCTCCTCCTCGGTGACGGCCAGGAGCCGCCGGGCCGCCTGCTGGCGGCCGGAGCGAGGGCGCTTTTTAGGTTTTGCCGGTTCCGAGGTCAACTATCCCCCTTGCCGAATTTGGGCAGATTGGGCCTAAACCGACCGCCTTTGGGGAGCCGCGTCTTTGCCGGGGGCGGAAACCTACCCCGCCGACCACGCCGCGTTTTCTAACATAATATACCCCACTCGCCGAAAGCTCCAACCCGGCCCCGTGGTAGACTTAGCCGACAGGCCGAGGCGAAGGGGGACGAAACCTTTGAACTCCGCGGACAAGGGGCGCCCGCCGGGGCTCAGGCTGGGCCTTGGGCCTAACGGGCGCCAGTTCGGCCTGTTGGTGCTTATTAACGCCTTCGTCGGGGGGCTCGTCGGCCTGGAGCGGGCGGTCCTGCCCGTCCTGGCCGAGGCGGAGTTCGGCCTCGCCTCCCGCACCGCCATCCTCGCCTTCATCCTCACCTTTGGCCTGGCCAAGGCCGTCGCCAACCTGGCCGCCGGGGCCCTTTCCGACCGGGTGGGGCGGAAGGGGGTGCTGGTCGCCGGCTGGGCCGTGGGACTGCCGGTACCCTTCCTGGTGATGGCGGCCCCCGCCTGGGAATGGGTGGTGCTGGCCAATATCCTGCTGGGGGTAAACCAGGGACTCTGCTGGTCCCTCACCGTTATCATGAAAATCGACCTGGTGGGGCCGGACCGGCGGGGGCTGGCCATGGGCCTCAACGAGGCCGCCGGCTACGGGGCGGTGGCCGCGGCGGCCTTTGCCGCGGCCGAAGTGGCCGAGGCCCTGGGCCTGAGGCCTTACCCCTTTCTGCTCGGGGCGGGCTTTGCCGTGGCCGGCCTGGGCCTTTCCGCCCTGCTGGTCCGGGAGACCCGACCCTTCGCCCAATACGAAGCCGGCCTCGGCGCCGGGTCCGGGGAGCCGACCCGAAAGCCGGGCTTCGCCTGGGTCTTTTTGCAGACCAGCTTTAAGGACCGGGCCCTCTCCGCCGCCAGTCAGGCCGGTCTCGTAAACAACCTCAACGATGGGATGGCCTGGGGACTGCTGCCCCTGGTCTTTGCGGCGGCCGGCCTCGGCCTGGGAACGGTGGGGCTGCTGGCGGCCCTTTACCCCTGGGTTTGGGGATTCGGCCAGCTCCTAACCGGGGCCCTTTCCGACCGGGTGGGCCGCAAGGGGCCCATTGTGACCGGGATGTGGCTTCAGGCCGGGGCGATCGGGCTCATATCCCTCGGCCGGGACTTGCTCGTCTGGGGGGCGGGCATGGTCCTGCTCGGCCTGGGCACGGCCCTGGTCTACCCGACCCTGCTGGCGGCCGTCTCCGACGTGGCCCACCCGGACTGGCGGGCCTCGGCCGTTGGGGTCTACCGGCTCTGGCGGGACGCCGGCTACGCCCTGGGGGCGCTGCTGGCTGGTCTTGTGGCCGACCTCTTCGGGGCGTCAACGGCCGTCGTCGCCGTCGGGGCCCTCACCTTCGCCTCGGGCCTGGTGGTCCTGCTCCGGATGTACGAAACCCTCCCGGCAAAGCGGGCCGGCCACCGGTAGAGGAGCCGGGGCAGTAAGAGGCTTATCTCCGGCACATACGTTACGACGAGCAGGGTGAAGACGACCACCAGAAGCCAGGGGGCGGCCGCCTTCATCCCGTCGTAAAGGGGCATCCTGGTGATGCCGCTGGCCACGTACAGGTTGAGGCCCACCGGCGGGGTGGTCATCCCCCCCCATGTTCATCTTTTCGGAGGGCTTCCCGGCTCACCCGACCCTGGGAGACCCACCCCCGCTGAACCTGCTCCCCGGCCACCCGCCAGAGGGCCGCCTCCTCCGGTGTCTGAATGCGAATTTCCAGCCGGCCGCTGGCCTTGATCTTCTCAAAGGCGACCCGCTTTTCCTCGGCCGCCAGCTCGTTGCCATACTTGGTGGCCTCCTTCAGGGCGTCAAAGAGGACGTGACGGGTCCGGGAATCGAGGCCGTCCCACCACTGGGCGTTGGTGGCCACCCCGTACAGGAGAACCACGGCCCCGTCGGAGCTGGTGGCGTAGCCCTGGACCTCGTGGAACTTCTGGGTGTGCATGTTGTTCCAGGTGTTGAACGGGCCGTCGACGACCCCCTGCTGGAGGGCGCTGAAGACCTCGGAGAACGCCATCACCACCGCCGAGGGCCTTGACGAAGGCCTCATCCGGCTGGCCCGAGGTCCGGAACTTCTGCCCCTTGAAATCGTCGGGGACGATGAGGGGCCGCTGGCTACTGCTAAAATGTTTCCAGCCGTTCTCCCAGATGGCCAGGCCCAGGAGGCCCTTGGGCCGCAGCTTCTCGAAGAGCTCCCGGCCACCGGGTTCTCGGGGTCCTCAAACTGTTTAAAACCTTCAACGCTAAGGTAAGGGAGGGCGGTGGCCTCCCACTCGGTCACGAGGACGCCGAACTTGTCGGTGCCGGGGGCTCAGGACGCGCGGCCGTGCCCCGACAAGAGGCCGGGCCCCCGCCTCAATAAAACCAAACCCCCCCCGACTTCCCGTCCGCTTTCTGGCCTTGTAAGACAAGGCCAAGATGAGGCGTCGAGTCGGGTGCCTAGGCCAACCGGCCTGGGAAAAGGCCAATAAAATCAGGGTGAGCAGTATCCGCAGGTCATAGCAGATAGCTTCAAGCAGCACCCGCTTGAGGGCAACCTTCGGCTTAAGTTCCCGCACTGGACCGTTGAGCCGGGTCTTAATCCCGCCGAAGACGCCCTCACCTACACCCCGGAACCGGGTTGTTGACATAAGCAGGGCTTATGTCAACAACGCTCAAACAACCTCTGCCCAAGCTTTCTTAGCTCTGCCTCCCTTTAGCCGAATCTGCGGATAGTAACCCCGCTTAAAAGCCTCGTTCCAGATTTCCAGAGAATCAAACCCTGCATCCGCAAGCAGCGGCCCAGACTTTGTCCCCTGCTTCAGGGCTTCTCTGCCCAGGACCATATCCGAGGCATAAGCAGGCCCGGCGGTAACCCCGTCGATAACTAGCAGCTTAAGCTCACGATAATACCTGATTAAAAGGCCAAGCCGGTTGTGACCCCGAGCTACCCGGATCTCGGCCCCGCGCTTGTACTTAAGCTTCTGAGTCAGGCCCCGGTGGGCTATCCCCGTCGTATCCATTGTTGACATAAGTGCTCAAGCGCTTATGTCAACAATGGGACCGCATCTCCCGGAAGCAGCGGCTCAAGCCTTGCAGTTGACATAAGCGAAGCTTATGTCAACTGCGGCCAGCAGACCCTCCAGGTCTTCGGGCTTTAGATTAGTGCTCATGTATCTTTGCAGCGACTGAAACGAAGGACACGGTTTATCCGGATAAAGGGCTCTTGACATAAGCAATGCTTATGTCAAGAGCTGCCACCGTATCCCGGTAAGTGAGCCCAAAGTAGGCCCATTCTTGACATAAGCTTATGTCAAGAATAGCTACATACAGCGAGTGCTCATAGACCCAGGGGTGACCCCGCCGCCGTGGGGCCCGGTCCCGCTCCGCGAGCTCCAACGAAAGCTCAAAGACCTGTTTTGGCCGCATGGCATCACCGTCCTGCCTGGCTCCTTAGAGTTTTACAGGACAAGGCCACCGGTTACGGCTCGGATCTCCTGGGCTGAAGCCCTTGGCCTCGTGGTGCGTCTGGAGGCGGTGCCTTACGGCTACACCCTGGGGGTCTGGTCGGTGGGTGCCATCTGTATCGGCCACTACGGCTGGCCCCGAATCGGCGACGTGCTCCTCTTCGTGGCCGGGGCGGTCTCAGGCTACCTGATACTGGTCCTCCTGGCGGCCGTCCTGGGGGCAGCAGCGCCCCCGGGGGTCCGGCCACCACCCTGTTACCGACCTTAAACCTGGCCCCCGCCCTTCCCCCGGTGGTGGTCGCCGTCGCCGTCCGGTGCATCGGGGAGCAGACCGTGGGCTACTTCGCCGTGGGATTCCTGGCGATCCTGACTTACACCTGCTGTCTGGTCCTTCTCGTAAGCCTCCTGGGGGTCTGTCCCAGAGATGGTGGGGCGAGCATGTAGAAAAGGGGCAG
>Ga0197143_1002801_pt1 | contig 12326 bp, 10 predicted proteins | sample GBS70_MetaG_FD_148603 | JGI IMG/M metagenome (GOLD analysis project Ga0197143, IMG submission 148603) | Sediment microbial communities from Great Boiling Springs, Gerlach, Nevada, United States - GBS 70_MetaG | ecosystem: Environmental > Aquatic > Thermal springs > Hot (42-90C) > Sediment...
ACGATTTCATCTATCCCTGCTTCCTTCCTCCATTCATCGTAGCGGCGTTTAAACTCGCCCTCAAGGCGTAGCCTTTCCGACTTCAGCTTAGCGTGTTGCTCAAAGTTCCCGGAGGAGAAGGCCTCTTCCTCTCGGGATTTTAGGCTGTTTATCTTCATCTGCAGCTCTTTCAGCTCCGGAGGGAGGATAAAGGAGGCGATTCGGACCTTAGCCGCTGCTTCGTCCATGAGGTCAACGGCCTTATCTGGTAGGCAGCGGTCGGTTACGTAGCGGTGGGATAGCCTTACAGCGGCTTCCAAGGCTTGGTCGGTAATGATGACGCCGTGGTGTTCTTCGTAGCGTGGGCGCAAGCCCTTAAGCATTTCAATAGCTTCTTCAATGGATGGCTCTTCCACGTAGATAGGGGCAAAGCGGCGCTCAAGGGCGGGGTCCTTTTCAATGAACTTGCGGTAATCGTCAGGGGTAGTAGCTCCGATGCAGCGGAGTTCTCCCCTGGCCAAGGCGGGCTTGAGTATTGTGGCCGCATCCAGTGCTCCCATGGCTCCGCCTGCCCCCACGATGGTGTGGATTTCGTCTATGAAGAGGATGATTTTCCCCTTGGAGCTGACTATTTCTTGGATGGCAGCCTTGAGGCGTTCTTCAAATTCTCCCCTCAGCTTAGTTCCGGCAATCATAGCCCCCAAATCCAGCGAGAGGATCCTTGTGCCTCGGAGGATTTCGGGGACTTCTCCTGCCGCTATTTTCTGGGCCAAGCCTTCCACTATTGCCGTTTTACCTACCCCTGCTTTCCCTATTAGGACGGGGTTGTTCTTTATGCGGCGGCAGAGGACTTGCATTACCCGCATTATCTCCGCTTCGCGCCCTATGACTGGGTCAAGTCTACCTTCCATGGCCATTTTCACAAGGTCTTGGCTGAAGCGCTCCAGGATTTTGTACCGGCTTTCCATTTCCGGATCCAGCACCTTTTGGCCCTTGCGCAGTTCTTTTATGGCTTCGTAGATGGCGCCTTTGGTGATGCGATAGCGGGCTAAGAGCCTGGCCGCATGGGAATTGGTCTCACTGGCAATGGCCAGGAAGATGTGCTCAGTTGAGACATACTGGTCTCCCATGCGGGAGGCCTCTTCTTTCGCCAAATCCATTACCCTCTTGAGGCGAGGGGTCATGAAGAGCTGGTTGAAGACGATAGGGCCATAGAAGGCAGGGGTTTGTGGGAGGGACCTCAAAATCTTTTCCAAATCGCTCCTCATTTGGTAGTGGTCCACCCCCATTATCTCCAAGAGCATTGGGACTGCGCCGTCGGATTGCTCAAGGAGGGCAAGGAGCATGTGCTCAGTATCGGCCATGGAGTGGCCGAAGCGTTGGATTATCTCGTGAGTGCGCATCGCTGCTTCTTGCGCTTTTTCGGTAAACTGGTCAAGCTGGAACATATCCTTTAAACCCCCTCTTAGTATCGCAGAAGTGAAGCTATGTATCCGGCTTTAGCTAAATCGTGGTTCCCGCTCAAGGTCACGATTTTCCCCCCTTTCCTGAGGGTTTCGGCCAGGGCATCGTTCAGGATATCAGGCCTTTCCTCAAGGGCAGAAGAGCAGACAGGGCATATCTCAATCCTCTGTGAAGACATGTAACCGCAGTTCGGGCACTTTTTGCCTGGCGCTCTGAACGCAGAGTCCAGAAGCAAAATGTTGACCCGCCCTTCCCTTATGGCATTAAGGGTATCATCAAGGCCCGAAGTGGCCTTGCGGCCTTTTGCTGCTTCCGTCAGGATTTGGCGGACAAGCTCCTCGTTCCGGTCCTTCTCAAACTCTTCTACAAGGCTTACCACCTCTTCTTCCAGCTCAGAGATTGGCACCATTATGTCGGCCGTGAAGGTAGTAGCTATGGCTTCCTGTATGGAGCCGGGGAGGAAATCGGTGAAAGTTTTGACGTTCTCCTCCGTTCCTCCGATTATCACGTAGCTGAACTTTTCCTTATCCCAAAGTTTGGCGAAAGCTTCGGCCGCATTTTTCAGTTGCTGAGCGGCATGTTCATCAATGTGACGTTGGTAGCGGGCTTGGGCCCAGCCACCTTGCTTGTGCTTGCCAGGGATAGTTCCGCTCACTCCTCCGAATTCTTCCAGCTTTCCCATCTGGAAACTGAAGAAGCGGGCTTGCTCTCGGCTTACCAAAATTACGCCGTAGCGTTCGTGCGAGGAAAGCAGATGGACCAGAGGACGGATGTAGGGCTCAGGTAGGACTTGCATCTCATCGTTGAAAGGCTTCGGGGAAGGATAAACGAGCCAAAGGTCCCCCTCGGCACAGGAGAAGACTGCCACCCCTCTGGATTGCCAGTCGTATTCAAGGGAAAAGAAATCCTCTATCTTGCTGAGGTCCTCGGGGTTAGCTTCCTCGGGGGCTTCTTTCAGGAAGTCTTTGAGGACCAGCATGACCTCTTCTTTGAGCCGCTTGGTCATATCGGTATTAAGGTAAAGGCTAACCACAGGGGATTTTGAAGGGACATAGTTCAACAATGGCTCTAACACGGTTACCTCCTCCCGCTCCTTAGTTTAGCCAGCTCTTGGAAAAGCTCTCGCTCCCTTGGGGTAAGGTTCTTTGGGAGCTGGATTTTAACCTTGACATAAAGATCGCCTCTTAGCGAAGGGTTGTGGACTTTGGGCATACCTTGGCCTCTCAGGCGGAAGACTTGCCCGGACTGGGTTTCGGGAGGTATCTTGAGGAGGACTTTCCCCGAGAGGGTTGGGACTTCTACCTCGCCCCCCAGAATGGCAGTATACAAATCCACCGGGATTTCGCAGTAGAGGTCGTCTTCTTCACGGCGGAATATCGGGTGGGGTTGGATGTTGACTTTTAGGTAAAGGTCTTGATAGCCACGGCCGTAGACATATCCCCCAAGGCCGGCTAAGCGTATCCTGGTTCCGTCCTTAACCCCTGGCGGAATCTTAACCTCAACCCGCTGTCCGTCTATTTCCACTATCCTTGTTGTTCCGGTGAAAGCCTCTTCCAAGCTTATGGTTACCGTGGCCTCTTCTTCTCGGGTGGCCGTTCGGAAGCGTTCCCCGAGGCCGAAATCACTGAAGAAGGTTTTGAAGAAATCGCCTAATAAGTCCTCAAGGGTTCTAAATTCCACCCGGAAAGTCCCTTCGGGCCAACCTTGGCCGTACCAGCGGCCCCAATCAAAGCTTTCAGGGGAGCCGCCCATCCTCTGCCACTGCCACCAGCTTTCCCGCATAGCATCGTATTTGCGGCGCTTTTCCGGGTCGGAAAGGACCTCGTAGGCCTCGTTTATCTCTTTAAACTTGGCCTCGGCCTCTTTGTTTCCCGGATTCATGTCCGGGTGATATTGCCTGGCCAAGCGCCTATAAGCCTTCTTTATCTCCTCCAGGGAAGCGTTCTTGTCCACCCCAAGGATTTTGTAGTAATCCTTGAACTCCATAAAGCCCTCCTTCCAATTCCCATTATAGCACCGAGCCTGGCCCATGTCAATGGGGGTGGGCATTAACTGGGGTAAATTTTGACAATAAGGATAAAGTTTGCTATTATTTCGCTAGCTGCTTTCCCAGACCTACAAAATTAGGAGGTGTGCTATGCGTAAGATGACCAAAGCCAATCTGGAAAGTGCCTTTGCTGGCGAAAGCCAAGCCCACATGAAGTACCTCATATTTGCAGAGCAAGCGGAGAAGGAGAAATTCCCCAATGTAGCTCGCCTCTTCCGTGCCATCGCCTTTGCTGAGCAGGTCCATGCCACCAATCATCTGAAAGTTCTGGGAGGGATTGGGCAGACTGCCGAAAACCTGGCCACGGCTATTGGGGGCGAGACTTATGAGGTAGAAGAAATGTACCCAGCCTTCCGTGCTGTCGCTGAACTCCAAGAGGAAAAGAACGCTGTGAGGTCCACTACTTGGGCTTTGGAGGCGGAAAAGGTCCACGCCGGGATGTATGAGAAAGCTCGCCAGGCAGTTTTGAGCGGGCAAGATGCCGTTATCGGCGACATTTACATCTGCGAACTCTGCGGTTGGACAGTAGAAGGGGAAGCGCCGGAGCGTTGCCCCATCTGTGGAGCACCTCAAAATAAGTTCCGCAAGTTCTAAGCTCCCATAACGCTATTGCTCCTCAAAAAGGCCGCTGGAACAGACAGGCCGGGCATCTGTAGCAATGCCTGGCTTGTCCTTTTTCAGCGATTGAAGCTTTGCTTGCCTAAAATCTTCCTGGTATAATACACCTTGGGGACAAAAGCCATGGACCCAAGGAAAATCCGTAATTTTTGCATAATAGCGCACATAGACCATGGAAAATCCACGCTGGCGGACCGGTTCCTGGAGATAACTGGGACGATTGAGCCGCGCCAGATGCGGGAGCAATTCCTGGACCAGATGGATATTGAGCGGGAAAAAGGCGTGACTATAAAGGCCTCGGCTGTGAGGATGGTCTACAGGGCTTCCGATGGCGAGGAATACGTGCTCAATTTGATTGATACCCCAGGGCATGTGGATTTTTCCTACGAAGTTAGCAGGGCTTTGGCCGCTTGCGAAGGAGCTGTCTTAGTAGTAGATGCTTCTCAGGGAATAGAGGCCCAAACCGTCGCCAACCTCTACATGGCTTTGGAGCACGATTTAACCATTATCCCCGTCATCAATAAGATTGACCTACCTAATGCCAGGCCGGAGGAAATAGCTCAAGAGCTGGAGGACCTTCTGGGAATACCTGCCGAGGAAGCAATAATGGTTTCGGCTAAGGAAGGGATAAACGTTGAAGAAGTGCTGGAGGCAGTGGTTAGGAAAATACCTCCCCCGAAAGGCTATCTGCGCCAGCCGCTCAGGGCCCTAATTTTTGACTCCCATTACGACTCCTACAAAGGAGTTATTGCCTACGTGAGGGTAGTAGATGGCGAGATAACCCCGCAAACACCCCTCATGCTTATGTCTTCGGGGGTTAAGTTTGAGCCTATGGAAATAGGCTACTTTGCCCCTTGGATGACTCCAACCGAGAAGTTGGTGGCTGGGGAAGTAGGGTATGTAGCTACTGGCCTCAAAAGCGTGAGGGAATGTTCTGTAGGGGATACCATAACTTGGGCCCGCAACCCCGCTGAGAAACCCCTCCCCGGCTACAAGAAGCCCAAGCCTATGGTCTTCGCCGGCTTCTATCCAACCGAAGGGGAGAACTTTGGGCTCCTCAGGGAAGCCTTGGAAAAGCTCCAGCTCAACGATTCGGCCCTCTTCTTTGAGCCTGAAGATTCAGCAGCCTTGGGGCCTGGCTTCCGGTGCGGCTTCCTGGGCCTATTCCACATGGAAATAGTCCAGGAAAGGTTGGAAAGGGAATTCGGCTTGGACTTGGTGGCTACAGCCCCTAACGTGGAGTACGAAGTAGTAAAGCGCAATGGCGAGGTTATCCGTGTAGACAACCCAGCCCGTTTTCCCCCAGAATCGGAGATTGAGGAAATCCGCGAGCCTTGGATGAGGGTCCAGATTTTTACCCCCTCTGAGTACATAGGCCCAATTATGGAGCTGGTCAGCAAGAGGAGGGGAAAGTTCGTACGGATGGATTACCTGGACCCAAGGAGGGTTATGCTCCTTTACGAGATGCCCCTGGCGGAGATGATAACCGATTTTTACGATCGCCTCAAATCAGTATCAAGAGGTTACGCTTCCCTGGATTACTCTTTCCTTGAGTACCGGCCTGATAACTTGGTCAAGCTCACTCTCCTCGTGCATGGCCAGCCCGTGGATGCCCTCTCGGTCATAGTGCATCGGGATGATGCTTACAGGCGTGGGAAAGTTCTGGTGGAAAGGCTAAAAGAAGTCATACCACGCCAGCTTTTCCCAGTCGCTATTCAGGCAGCCATTGGAAAGAGGGTGGTGGCCAGAGCTGATATCCCCGCTCTCAAGAAGAACGTGTTGGCCAAGTGCTACGGTGGTGATGTGACACGCAAACGTAAACTCTTGGAGCGTCAAAAGGAAGGGAAAAAGCGCCTAAAGCAAATAGGCCGGGTCCAGGTCCCTCAAGAAGCATTTTTGGCAATCCTTAAAGTTGAGGAGGACTGAGGGAGTTGGCTTACCCCTGGCCTTTGTTCGTAGCCTTAATCGCAAACTTTTTCTTTTTCTTCAGCTTCCAGAGCTTGTTTTCGGTCTTCCCTCTATTTGTCACAAGCTTGGGAGGGAAAGCAGCAGCCATAGGAGCACTTCAAAGCGCCTTCGCTTTGAGCGCTATCCTGTTTCGCCCGGTCGCCGGTTGGCTTTGCGATTGGGTAGGTAGGAAAGCAGGCCTTATCTTTGGCGCCCTTATTTTCACCCTAAGCATGCTCCTTTATTGCCTGATTAAAGACCTGAAAAGCCTCTTCCTTCTGCGGGCTTTTCACGGTACCGGAATTGCTTTCTTTACCACGGCCTTTGCCGCTTTCCTTTCTGACATCGCTCCCCCTGAAAAGAGGGGGGAGATGATGGGGCTCGGGGGGATTCCTGCCCCTGTCTCTCTCCTCTTTGCCCCTCTCTTGGGGGATTTTCTGGCGCGTGGGGGCAATTTCTCAAGGCTTTTCCTTACCGGGGCCTGGTTCGGAGCCTTAGCCCTTGTTTTGTCCATCTCTTTGCCTGAAACCATTAAACGCTCAGGCCAAGGCCATAGCTCCATCAACTTGGCAAAAATATCCGTTCCTGTTATCCTAACAGTGGCAATCGGCGTTTCTTACGGCTCCGTCATCACCTTCCTCCCCGTCTTTTTAGCTGAGAGGGCCATCGGACCAGCGGGCTTCTTCTTCTCCGCATTCTCCCTAATGCTTGTGCCCACTATGATCTTTGGGGGTAGGCTATCTGATAAATTAGGGCGAAGCAAAATAGCAATACCTGCGGCTGGGCTGGTAATCTTAGCCATGAGCCTTATCCCGTTAATCCGAACACACCTGCTTTTGGTCCTTTCGGCCTTGATTTATGGGCTCGGATACGGCACATTACGGCCAACCATTGATGCCCTGATCGTAGATAGGGTCCTTCCGCTGGCACGAGGGAAGGCTTTGGGCTTCAATTACGCCGGGTTTGACTTGGGAATAGGTTTTGGGTCCTTGCTCTTGGGCCTCCTGGCCCAAGGGTGCGGATACAGTTCGGTTTATCCTGCATCGGCTATAGTCATGGCTGCAGCTGGAGCCATATTCCTGTGGGAGGTATCAAAGTGCTGAAGAAGGCTCTCAAGCTTTTGCTTTTCTTCCTCGCTATATCAGCCATGTTGGCTGTGGTAATAGTGCCTGCCGTAGCTATCGTGAAGATAATTTCCTCCCCCTCTTCGGGCAAAATCCAGGTCAAATTAGGTTCACCTGCGGAGCTTTACTACGGCCTTTACCTCTGGCTTCACCAGGACGAACTCCAAAGGCCTCTTCTCCCCACAGGCACTCCAGTTCCCTTTACCGTATACCCTGGGGAATCGCCCTATTCCATAGGGGAGAGGCTTGAAGAGGCAGGGATTATCTCCAGTGCTAAGCTTTTCTACGCTTACATACGCTACAAAAATTTGGGCCAGACCCTTGAGGCTGGCGATTATATCCTAAGCCCCGGCATGAGTATACCCGAGATAGTCAGCGTGCTTCAACATGGCCGAGCCAAGGAGATAACAGTAACGATTCCCGAAGGGTGGCGGATGGAGCAGTTAGCCGATTACCTTGAAGAGCAGGAGATAATGTCAGCCGAGGAATTCCTGGCTTGGGCTAAGGTGGACTTATGGGTTGACCGCTACGATTTCCTGAAAGAAGTCCCGGAGGGGGCATCCCTTGAAGGCTACTTGTTCCCCGACACTTACAGGCTTCCTTTCCCAGCTTCACCGAAGGATTTGATAGCCCGAATGCTTGAGAACTTTGAGGCCAAGGTAACACCTGAGATGCGGGCCAAGGCAAGTGAGCTTGGCCTCACTTTCCACCAAGCGGTGATTTTGGCATCAATTGTGGAAAAGGAAGCGGTCTTGCCTGAGGAAAGGCCTCTAATCGCCGGGGTTTTCCTCAACCGGCTACGTAAGAAGATGCCACTCCAAGCTGACCCTACAGTTCAATATGCCAAAGGTTACGACAAAACTGCTGGCCGTTGGTGGTCGCCCATTACAATTGAAGAAGCGATTTCCATCCAATCTCCGTACAACACTTACCTCAACCTTGGGCTTCCTCCAGGCCCAATATGCAGTCCGGGCCTTGAATCAATAAAAGCTGTGCTCTATCCGGCCAAAACCGATTACCTTTTCTTCTTCTCTCCCGATGGCAGTTCCCACATTTTCTCCAAAACTTACGAAGAACATTTGGAAAAGCAGAAGCAACATGGGAAATGAGAAGAGGCGCATCCTGGTTAGAAGCTTAATAGGATTTTCCCTGGGCCTTTTGTTTCTCGCCCTTTACCTCCTGAGCACCCGTGAAGTAACGCTAATTGTAGACGGCAGGGTGCAGATGGTTCGGGTTTTGCCTACGGAGCCAAGGGCCATCCTGCAAGAGTTTGGCCTTGCCCCCCACGCCAGCTACTCCTACACCCCAGGAAACCCAGCTACCCTGGTAGTGAGCAGGCCTATCCCAGTGGAAATTTACGCCGACGGAGTTTTGAGGAAAGTTGAAGTTTCAGGCACCACTTTGGAGGAAGCGTTAAGCAAGGCCGGAGTAGCCGTTAAGGAGGAGGACGAAATCTTTGTCAATGGCGAAAGCTCTTCGCTCAACGTCCCCCTGGTTGCTCGGCTGAAGGCAAGCTTAGAAGGATTTGGCGTCCTTGTCCCGGTCAAGGTGCTAATCCGGCGGGCAGTTCCCGTTACTGTAATAGATGAGGGCATTCCCATTACCATATACACCACGGCCAAGACCGTGGGCGAAGCGCTCTACAAAGTAGGTCTCGTCCTCTATGCGGGTGACATGGTCCGACCAGGGCTTGATTCCCCTGTCTCCTCTGGCTTGAAAATCTACATAACCCGCTCAAAAGCCGCTGAAATCAGAGCTGATAGCCGTATTATCCGGACCAGGACCCTTGCTCAGACTGTTGCGGAACTATTGGCCCAGGAAAAGGTAGTGCTTGCTGGCCTTGATTACGTTATCCCTCACCCCGAAAGCCCTGTCTTTGATGGGATTAAGGTTAAAGTGGTGAGAGTAAGGGAAGAAATTCTAATCCAGGAAGAACCAATTCCTTACGAAACCGTTTGGAAACCCGATAGTTCCATGGAGCTGGACACAAGGCAATTGGTGCAAGAAGGGAAAGATGGCATACTCCGCAAGCGTTACCGCATAGTTTACGAGGATGGGGAGGAAAAAGAGCGCCGGCTTGAAGACCAATGGGTAGCTAAACCGCCTGTAACCAGGGTTATCGCTTACGGGACCAAGATAGTCATCCGCGAGCTGGAAACGCCTGAGGGGACGATAAAGTACTGGCGGCGCATAAGGGTATTAGCTACTTCGTACTCTGCTGCTACCGCTGGAAAGCCCAAGGACCATCCACTTTATGGGATAACCCGCATGGGGCTAAGGGCCAGGAAAGGGATTGTAGCCGTAGATCCGAAAGTCATAAACTTGGGGACCTGGGTCTATGTGCCAGGTTATGGGATTGGCCTTGCCGCAGATACAGGGGGGAAAATAAAGGGGCGCCGCATTGACCTCTGTTACGATGAGGATAACCTGGTTTTGTGGTACAAATGGGTTGACGTTTACCTCTTGGCACCCCCTCCGCCGCCGGAGAAAATCAACTGGATAATTCCCGATTGGCCTCAAGAGCGCAGGAGGCGGTGAGCAGTGGAAGCCCCTGACCCCAGAAAAATCCTCAAAGAGAAGGGGATAAGGCCACGCAAAAGCCTTGGCCAGCATTTCATGGTAAGCCTGAAGGGACTTAAGGTTATTCTGGAAGCCCTTGAGCCTAAGCCTGATGATGTGGTAATTGAAATTGGAGCTGGCACCGGTTTCCTCACACTCCCTCTTGCCTCTAAAGTGGCCAAAGTCATAGCGGTGGAAATTGACCGGCGCCTCGTGGAGGTTTTGCGGGAGCTTTGCGCCAATTTGCCCAACGTGGTAATTGTAGAAGGCGATGTTCTGAAAACAACACCCGCCGCTCTGTTGGAGCGAGGGGGATGTGCCGGAAGGCCCTACAAGCTCGTGGGCAACTTGCCCTATTACATAACTTCGGCCATACTGCGCCACTTTTTAGAGAACAAGCCGAAACCTTCCCTGGCCGTGGTGACTGTCCAGAAAGAGGTTGCCCAGAGGATATTGGCTTCGCCTGGCGAAATGAGCTTGCTTTCGGTAAGTGTTAAGCTCTATGCCCGGCCGGAACTGGTAAGCTATATTCCTGCTGGTGCCTTCTTCCCACCGCCGGAGGTTGATTCAGCGGTGGTTAGGTTAGAAATATTGCCTGAACCCTTTATCCCCGAGGAGGAAGAGCCAGGGTTCTTCTCTTTGGTTAGGGCAGGCTTTAGCGGCAAGCGCAAGACCCTTCGCAACGCCTTGAGGAGGGGGTTGAACCTTCCCCCAGAGGAAGCGGAAGAACTCTTGCAGGAAGCCGGCATCTCTCCCGAAAGGCGTGCTGAGACCCTAAGCATTGAAGAATGGCTTAAGCTTTGGGAGAAGTTGAAGGCCAAAAGATGGATCCAAGAACAAAACTTCTCATTGCTTTAGCTTTCTCGGTAATAGCTATAGTGGAAAAGCGCCTTGTGGCATTGGCTATTTTAGCCTTGCTCCCTCTGCTTGTAGCTTTTAAGCTTGGCCTTGCTCAAGCCTGGCTTCGTTCCCTCAGGCTGCTCGTTCCCATGATTCTGGTCGCCTCCCTCATAACTTTGGTCGCCTTTGGATTTGAGGTGGCCTTGACCGTAAGCCTCAGGCTTCTGGCTCTAAGTAGCGCTTTCTTCCTCTTTTTCAGGACAACTCTGCCTGAGGACCTGGCCGGAGCTTTGGTCAAGATGGGGGTTCCCTACGTTTTCGCCTTCATCCTCACCACCGCCATGGAATTCATCCCGGTAATCCAGAAGAAGGTAGCGGGGATAATGGATGCCCAGCGTTCGCGGGGGATACCGCTTGAATTTGGGTGGCGAGCTCTTCCTCACTACCTGGCTCTTTTCATACCAGTCATGGCCTCAAGCTTCTCTTTGGCCGATGAACTGGCGATGGCGATGGAATCCAGAGGTTTTGGAAGGAGAGGCCGCTCTTTCTACAGGGATTACAAGTTAGGGCGTAAGGATTGGCTTGCCCTCTCCTTGGCGGCCGCTTCCCTTCTCCTCTGGGCTTTAAGCCTCTAATGGTCGGCAAAGGCCGCGCATGGGCCAGGGTTTCCTGGTTTTTAAAGGCTGCAGTACTCTTAAGTTGAAGGTTCGCCAAGGTTTTAAGTCCCGCTCGTGGGTGGGTTGCAAAGGAAAGCCATCGGCCCCCTTTTTACCCCCCCCTTCGCAGAGGGGTTAGAGGGATCACAGGGGTCGGCATAGGCCGACCTTTGGCCGAAGGCCCAAGGAAGCCGATTTTAATCAGTTGTCTTAATATGCTGGGGCCAATTGGAGGTGCAAGCTCGTGGAGCTGCCCACGTTTAGAAACTGGAAAGCCTTGGCGAGCGCCAGGGCTTATCAACTCTCTAACAATTATACAGCCATGCAAGGCCTCGGTCTGGACGCGCCGATGCAGCCCTGTGTCCATCAGGAATGTATTGGAAACCCTGCAAGCGAATAACATTTATTGCCGCACACCTAATGGCATGAAGAGGACGACCAACCTTGCGAGCATTATTCCGGTCCTCATTGTAAAAAACGCCGTTTTCAATCTCCCAGTGACCTCTTACCCACCGGCTTAATTCCTTAGGACTCGGATTAAGCCCCCTCCCTCCACCGTAAATCGCCATCACTTCTTCAATACTCCTCTTCCCTTTATAAAGCAAGGTGCGCTCGCGTCTTACCTTCCCATACCAACGGACATCAGGCCAACTAATATCCTTATCAGCTTTCACCCACCAATACTCCCTAACCTCTAACCGCCCATGCCCACGATCAAACTCTACTACATCCGGAGGTGCCATCCCTTTCTCAATGCCTACTCCTACCATTAAAGCCTCTCGCAATTCACCATGGTTTTCTTTCACTATTCCTAAGTAGGCCCCCCTTTTTCTACAATAACTTTTGCTATCCCTTTACTATTTAGCCCAGCATCCATTCTATCGGGATACCTTTCAGAAGTTTCAAAGCAGCTTCGGTTATTTTTTCTTCATAGACCCCTTCTCTCCCCAAGACAAGTCTAACCCCTTGCCCTACAGCAACTACTACTTGAAGTGCGGGTAATCCTCCTTTCCTTTTACTCCCTCTCAAGCTCTTCTCATCTATGCATATAGCTTCCACATTTACCCCCTTTGCCCATTGACTTAAGGCCTC
>Ga0197143_1002803_pt1 | contig 12316 bp, 12 predicted proteins | sample GBS70_MetaG_FD_148603 | JGI IMG/M metagenome (GOLD analysis project Ga0197143, IMG submission 148603) | Sediment microbial communities from Great Boiling Springs, Gerlach, Nevada, United States - GBS 70_MetaG | ecosystem: Environmental > Aquatic > Thermal springs > Hot (42-90C) > Sediment...
TGGGCTGATTTATCAATAATATCAGCATATCTGAAGAGCTCCCTTTCTGAAGAAAGGGAGTCTTTAAGAAGTTCTGCGTAGCCGAGGATGCTTGTGAGTATATTATTAAAGTCATGGGCGATGCCACTTGCAAGGGTTCCTATAGCCTCCATCTTCTGAGCCCTCAGGAGCTGTTCATAAAGTTTCTTCTCTTCTGTTATATCCCTCTGTATAGAGACAAAATGGGTTATTTTTCCGCTGGAGCTAAAGAGCGGGAATATACTTGCAGAGGTGTTGTAGAGTTCGCCTGATTTCTTTTTATTGATAAACTCGCCTTTCCAGGCATTGCCACTCAGGAGGGTCTGCCAGAGGTTTCTATAAAAATTCATATCATGAAGTCCGCTCTTGAGAATCCTCGGATTCTGGCCCAGGACCTCTACCTTCTTATAACCTGTTACCCTTTCGAAGGCATCGTTTACATAAACAATATTACCATCCACATCTGTTATAACTATCACATCAAAGGCACTATCAATAATCCTCTTAAACCTCTTTAATTCTTCAAGGGCATATTCCCTTTCCATTGCAACGGCTATGTCTGCTGATATTGCCTTGAGGATGGATTCATCCTCAAGGGTGAATTCTCCTATATTTCCTGAGTCTGGTAGCTTATTTGCAAAATAAAGAGCTCCTATTGGTCTGCCATTGCTGGAAAAAACAGGATAGCCAAGAAAGCTCTTTATATCAGGATGCCCTTCTGGAAGGGAACCAGAAAAGGCAGGATGGTTTTTTATATCTGATATCCTTACTGGTGTGAGGCTTAACTGCATGAGTTGGAGGATGCCTTTACCTTGTGGCAGGACCTTTTGAGCTGAACTGACGCCTGATGTTATAAGGTCAGAAAATCTACCATTCTGGTCATAAAGGGCAAGGGCCGCATACTCTGCCTTGAGTATATCCTTTGAATAATCGAGGATATTCTTAAGTACACCCTTTATATCACCGAGAGAATTGAGCTCAACAGCAACCTTGTGAAGCATAATGTAGTGTTCGGAGCGCCTTTCGAGCTCTTCCATCTGGGCATTGAAGGTACTGCCAAGCTGATCGAGTTCTTTTATACCTGTCTGTCTCAAAGGAGAGCCTGAGTTGAGGTCATTAATCAGGTTCTTAATGGGCTTTATAATATTAGTCCTCAATATAATGCTGGTAAGAAGGAGGATTAAGAGACCACCTCCTGCTATTGCTTCCTTCATGAGTTCGAGAGATTTAAGCCCGGGAATCTCTTTTTTATTCAGAAGCACAAAGAGCTCTCCACGATTGAGCCTTTTAAAAAGGATGAAAAATTCCCTGTCACGGTCAATCTCTAAAATCTGGAAATTCTGAGCATTAGCCTTTATCCCTTTAAGCTTCTCTAAGGTGGCACTGTCTATATTGAAGACTATTGAAGAAGGAGCTTTATTTTCTGAAAAGAAAACTGCAAATGGCAAGTTCTCAGGACTTATTATTGTTTGAAGGTTCTTCAGAGTATCTTGATGATAAAGGAGTATCTCAAGCTCCATTGCCTCTGCCTGAAGCCTCTTGAAGGCGTACTCTTCAGAAAATCTGAGGGTAATTCTTTCAGTTACAAGGAGTGTAATAAGAATGATTGAAAAGATCCCTGAAAGGATCGGCAATATGACCTTAAACTGAAGACTCTTCTGCCTTTTAGGCTTCAAGTTCATCCCTTTTATTAGGATAAATATTTAGGATAAATATATATGAATCAGAAGTCAACGGTAGGTAAGAGGTCAGTGGTCGAGTTCTTGCCCGATCCTTTAAAAATCTGTCATTATATAAAAATGAAGAAAAGAGACCTTTATCTTGTGCTCGGCGGGACCTTTTTGATCATTATTCTTTATGTAAGCCTTCAGTTCTTTGTGCCATTAAAAAAAGAGACGGAGAGGTTTGAGGTATTGATTCCTAAAGGCATGTCCTTCAGGGCTGCTGTGGAGATGCTCTATGAAAAGAGGCTTATAAGGGATAGAAATCTTTTTATCCTTCTTGGAAGGATAACAGGTCTCGACAGAAAACTCAGATATGGCTATTATCAGTTTATAGGTAGCGTGAGTCCCTTTGAGCTCTTTAAAAAGCTTCTCAAAGGAGAGATTGAGGAATATGAGATTACTATAAAAGAAGGCTCTACTATTGCTGATATTGCCTTAATATTAGAAGAGAAAGGTATCATTGACAGGGAAAGATTTTTGAACCTTGCCAGAGACAAGGGTCTCCTTAAAGAGCTTTCTATAGATGCCCCTTCCTTGGAAGGGTATCTTTATCCGACTACCTATAAGATTCCAAAGGGGACTGATGTGGTGGATATTGTAAGATTTATGGTTAATACAATGAGGCGATTTCTCAGCCCTTATGTGGAAAGGGCAGAGGAGATAGGTCTTACAGAAAATCAATTACTCACCCTTGCATCTATTATTGAAAAAGAGGCAAAGTTTGATTATGAAAGGCCCCTTATATCTGCTGTTTATCATAATAGAATGAAAAAGAGAATGAAGCTCCAGGCAGACCCTACAGCAGTCTATGACCTTAAGGGAACTAAGAAGCTTGTTACGAGAAAGGACCTCCTGAGGAACACAGAATACAATACTTACATACACAGAGGTCTTCCTCCAGGACCAATAGCATCACCAAGCCTTAAGTCTGTCATTGCTGCTCTTAATCCAGCAGATGTCCCTTATCTCTACTTTGTCTCGAACAATGACGGCACCCATAATTTTTCTGTCAGCTTTGAAGAACATATTAAATACAGGCAGGAATATATAAAAAGAAAGCGAATTAAAAAAGGTCCTACGAGGGCGAACCAGTGAACGAGGATAAAGATGACAAGAAGAAAGACAAGAAGGCTCTATATTGGTGAGGTCCCCATAGGAGATGGGGCTCCTCCTGCTGTCCAGTCCATGACAAAGACAGATACAAGGGATGTTGTAAAGACAGTAGCCCAGATTAAGGAGCTTTATGAGGCTGGATGTGAAATAATAAGGGTTGCTGTGCCAGATATGGAGGCAGCTCGGTGCCTCGGAAAAATTAAGGCTGAAAGCCCGATCCCTGTGATAGCTGACATCCACTTCGACTACAGGCTTGCCCTTGAGGCCCTGAGGCAGGGTGTTGATGGCCTCAGAATTAATCCTGGCAATATTGGTGCAAAATGGAAGATAAAGGAGATTGTTGAGGCAGCAAGGGAGCGCAAGGTTCCCATAAGGATTGGTGTGAATGCAGGGAGTCTTGAAAGAGATATCCTTGACAGATACGGCCATCCAACACCAGAGGCCCTTGTGGAGAGTGCAAGGAGAAATATAGAAATTCTTGAGGACCTTGACTACAGAGAGATTAAGGTATCCCTGAAGTCCTCAGGTGTTATGGATACTGTGGCTGCCTATAGGCTTTTTTCTCAGAGATTTGATTATCCCCTCCATGTTGGTATATCTGAGGCAGGTCCTCCACCTCAGGGTATCATAAAGAGTGCCATAGGAATAGGTATTTTATTGAGTGAAGGAATAGGGGATACCATAAGGGTTTCCCTTACAGCTTCACCCATAGAGGAGGTAAAGGTGGCATGGGGAATCCTTAAGGCCCTTGGGCTAAGAGAGGCTGGAGTTGATCTTATATCCTGTCCGACCTGCGGAAGATGTGAGGTGGATATTATAAACCTCAGTAATGCTGTATCAGAGGTATTATCTTCTGTTAAAAAACCCCTGAAGGTTGCGGTCATGGGATGTCCAGTGAATGGGCCTGGTGAGGCAAGGGAGGCAGACTTCGGTGTGGCAGGTGGCAAGGGCAAAGGGTTTATCTTTAAAAAGGGCAAGGTCATAAAAGAGGTGGCTGAAGAGCACCTTCTGGAGGAACTTCTGGTATTGATAAGAGAAGAGGATGAAAATAGTAAAGGACATTAAAGAGATGCAGTCAACTTCAAGGGCTCTTCGCGGAGAAGGCAAGACTATTGGTTTTGTGCCAACTATGGGAGCCCTCCATGAGGGCCATTTAAGCCTTGTGCGGGCAGCAAAAAAGGATAATGATATCGTTGTTGTGAGTATCTTTGTTAATCCCTTACAATTTGGACCAAAGGAGGATTTTGATAGATATCCGAGAGACCTTGAAGGTGATTCTGAAAAATTAAGGAAAGAGGGTGTAGATATACTGTTTTTCCCTGATATGAAGGAGATGTATCCATGGGACTTCAGGACCTATGTGGAGGTTCAGGGTCTTTCTGAGAAACTATGTGGTGCCTTCAGGCCAGGCCACTTTCGTGGGGTTGCCACGGTTGTGACAAAGCTTTTTAATATTGTTAAGCCCTCAAGGGCCTATTTCGGGGCAAAGGATTACCAGCAAACAGTTATTATAAAAAGACTTGTTAATGACCTTAATATGGACATAGAGGTCCTAGTCTGCCCTACAGTAAGGGAGCCTGATGGCCTTGCCATGAGCTCAAGAAACCTTTATCTTAATCCTGAGGAAAGAAAGGCAGCCCTTGTAATATATAGAACCCTTCAGGAGGTAGCGGGTCTTATAAAGAAGGGAGAAAAAAATCCCGATGTCCTTAAAATGCGAATGCTGAAAGCCCTTGGCTCAGAGCCCCTTGTGAGCTCCATTGATTATGCAGGTATTTATGACCCTGAAAGCCTTGAAGAGGTCTCGGAGATTACTGGAAAGGTTCTTGTAGCAATTGCCCTGAGAATTGGGCAAACAAGACTTATAGATAATATTATGGTAGAATAGCACTGCTGCCCAAAACTTAAAATAGGCATAAGGCCTCAAAAACACAAAAGAAGCGACAGGATTTATTTTTAAAGGTATAATGAGGTTATTAATATTCTTTGTAAGGTATATTAAGGTCATGATAGGTTATTTAACAAGTTACATTAAGGAGTCGCCTTTTGTGCTTTTTAGGGATGGCGTAAGTAATAGTTGGCCTTATGCCCATTAAAACCTTATTTTGGACAGGTATGGTAGAATAGCTAATTATGAAACATACAGTAATAGGATTAATCCTTGGTGCAACCACTGTTGTGAAGGTGGTGATGCTCATACTTTTTGTATTCTCCATAATCTCGTGGTTTATTATCTTTTTTAAATTTAAATACTTTAGAAGAGCAAGGCGAGAGAATGAAGAGTTCATAAAGGCCTTTATGAGGAGGCGAGATCTAATTGAACTTTTCTCTATTTCAAGAAAGCTCAGGGTGAGCCCTATCGCCGGAGTCTTCAGGAATGTCTTTAATGAAAGAGGTTATAGCTCAAGGGCAGAGCTCGAAAGGACCATTAAAAGATATGAGGCCCTTGAGGTGGCAAGGCTTGAACAGTATTTAAACTTCCTTGCTACTGCTGGCTCAACCTCACCTTTTATAGGATTGTTTGGAACAGTATGGGGAATAATGCATTCCTTTATGGGCATAGGTGCCCAAGGTTCTGCAAGCCTTGCTGTTGTTGCACCAGGTATTGCCGAGGCCCTCATTGCAACAGCCCTTGGTCTTGCCGTGGCTATTCCTGCTGTCATTGCCTATAACTACTATGTCAGCACAGCGAGGAGACTCACTATAGAGATGGAGGACTTTTCAGAAGAGATATTCGATATGCTTTATAAATCAGAGCAACACGCTACCTTAAAATAAGGTGAAATAGTATTTTAAAAAATTGGGCTTTTTCGGCCTCATACCCATTTAAGAATTATTTTAGGCAGGTTTGAGAGAAACAAAAAAGTAGGTCTAATGCCATACATAAGCAGAAATAAGAACAGGGAGGTAATGTCCGAGATAAATGTCACACCCTTTGTGGATGTGATGCTCGTTTTGCTTGTGATATTTATGGTCACTGCTCCACTTATGCAGCAGGGAATAGATGTAAATCTCCCAAAGGCGAAAGCAAAGGAGTTGCCTCCAGAGGAAAGGCTTGTTATAACCGTGAAGGCTGATGGAAACATATATCTTAATGATGTGCCTGTTGATATGAGAACATTAAAAGAAAAGCTTTCAGTCCTTTCGAAAAAGAATCCAGAGGTCTTTCTCAGGGCAGATAGGTCTGTCTCCTATGGATTTGTTGCTGAATTGATGGCAGAGATAAAGGATGCTGGCATAGAGAAACTCGGTCTTGTAACAGAGCCACGTCAGTAATCAGTAATGAAAAATGAGAGAACATAGACCCTCTGTGGTAGGAAGCAGAAAATCCCTGACAGTTTTTTCCTATGTTAGTCCTGTAGCCCTTTCTCTCTCTATCCATATATTAATTGTGGCCCTGCTTCTTTTTTTAGAAGCTCCTTATAAAAAGCCCTTTGAATATATGACTGTAAAGATAGTTTCAATAGTTGCATCTCAACCTGAGGTTTCTTCGCCACCAACTGTGATATCTTCTCAGAATGTAGCAAAGGAGTCAGATATAGAAGGTGAAAAACTTACCACACCTATTGAAAGATCTCCTCGACTATTACCAAAAGAGATATCAAGAAAAGATGAAATTATAGAGGAGGCCCTCCATGCTATTAAGGCAAAAAAAAGGATAGAAAGGATTGTTAGACTCAGGGCAGAAATCAGAGGTCAGAGGTCAGAGGTCAGAGGTCAGAAATCAGATGTCGGAGGTCAGATCTCAGAGGGCAGAAATCAGAAAACAGATATTCAGTATTCGACTGCCAACTCCCGATATCCTACGCAGGAGACCTATGTGAATATTGTCACTGATATAATTCGGTCTAACTGGACCTTTCCAGAGGTTGCGGAACGAGGTCTTAAGGGCTCTGTTGTTATATTAATTGAAAGGAATGGTTCTGTTAAGATACAGGAGTTTAATTCTTCTGGTGATAGATTATTTGATTATTCCATCAGGAATGCGATTCTTAAATCTACGCTACCACCGCCACCAGAAGAATTAGAGATAGAGGTGAGGTTTACGCAATGAGCAGGCTTAAGGCATCAGGCATCAGGTTGAAGAGAAAACATACAAAACTCCTATGGCACTACTGCCATACCTCAATCCTATTAGCTATCTTAATATTCATTCTGCCCCCTATAGCCCGGGCAAGGGTTTATATTGATATCACATCTCCAAATCCAAGGCCAATCCTTATAGGACTTCAAGTATATACAGAGGATTCAGGTAAAGTTTCCTTTTCACCCCAGATAAAGGCATTGCCTTCTTATGCTCAGCAGATCCTCACTATTATAAAAGATGACCTTACATATACTAACCTTTTTTCACCTATTGAGGAAAGATTATTCCTTGAGTCACCATCTGGTACCTTTAAGCCAGAAAACTGGAAACCCCTTGGTGCTGATGCTGTAGTAAAGATAAAGCTCCAGTTGAGTCAGAATACTGTTAAGGCCCTTTCAGTTATATATGATGTAAATGAGGGAGTTCAGATATTCAAAAAGGAATACTCAGGTGATCTGGCTTTTATAAGAACCCTTGCCCATGTCCTTGCAAGGGATATATATAAGAGATTTACTGACAGGGATCCGCCCTTCGAGGCAAAGATACTTTATGTAGGGCAGATTGATGGAAAGAAGTCCCTTTTTATAATAGACTGGGATGGAGCAAGGCAGAGGAGACTCGGCATAAGCAGTGAGACAGTCCTTTCGCCAAAGTGGTTTGAGAAAGAAAGGCTCCTTGCCTATACTGTAAGAGATGGAAGAAGATGGAGCTTAAAGACCCTTGACTTTAATACCATGACCCAGAAGACTGTATTAGAATCCCAGACCCTTGCGATTGCCGGAGACTTTATAGATAGAAAAAATTTACTTGTGACTTATACAGATGCTGATAATCAGGACATCTATATCCTTGATACAGAGACCTCAAGATTAAAGAAGATTATTGGGGGTTTTGGTATTGAGATAGACCCTGTGATTTCTCCTGATAAAACTAAATTTCTTTTTGTCTCAGACAGGAGTGGTTCACCCCAGATTTACATTGCGGAGCTCTCAGGCTATAATATTAAAAGGTTGACCTTTAAGGGGAATTACAATACATCTCCAAGGTGGTCTCCAACAGGAGATGCCTTTGTTTATGTGGGTAGTGTTAATGGAAGAAATCAGATTTTTTTACAGAGATTTGATCCAGCAAAAACTGAGACTGTTGGAGAGCCAGAACAACTTACATTCAAAGGAGATAATGAAGAGCCATCCTTTTCTCCTGATGGAAGGTTCATAACCTTTTCTTCAAACAGAGATGGCTTATGGAGGATATATATAATGCGCATTGATGGTTCAGGTCAGAAGGCCCTTACAGAGGACTATGGTTTTAGCCCCGTATGGATAAAATAAGAATGGAGGTATGATATGAAGACATTTAAGATATTGGGGGCAGTGATATTTTTTCTCTTTACAGCTCTATTGATGGCACAAATAGCAGTTATGCTTGGAGGCTGTGCTCCCAGAAAGGTTGTTCAGGCTGAAAAGGCAGAAGCCCCGCAGGAGGCTGTTGCCAAACAGGAGGAGGTAAAACCGCAAGAACCTGAGAAGGTGATACAACCAAAGGCAGAGGTTATTATTGAGAAACCTGTTACAGAGACACCAGCAGTTACTGAGAAGGTTGCAAAAAAAGAGGAACCAGCTGTTACTGAGAAGATAGAATTTTCTGATATCCATTTTGATTTTGATAAATACGACATAAGGGATGATGCAAAACCAGTCCTTGAAAGGCTTGCCCAGTGGTTGAAGAATAATCCTAAGGCAAGGGTTCTCATAGAAGGTCATTGTGATGAAAGGGGAACAAATCAGTATAACCTTGCCCTTGGTGAAAGAAGGGCCTCTGCAACAAAGAATTATCTAATGGCCCTTGGTATTTCCTCTTCAAGGATAGATACGGTAACCTACGGAGAGGAGAGACCCCTTTGCAGGGAGCAGACAGAGGAATGCTGGCAATTAAACAGGAGGGCCCACTTTGTTATACATGAATAAAGGTAGGCTGAAGGCCGAAGATAGAAACTACTGCTCTATTAAAAAACTGCTGCTCTACTGCTCTACAGTGCTACTGCTCTACCTTCAGGGCTGTATGACTGTTACGAGTGACTATGAGCTTCTTAAGTCTGATGTGAACATCCTCAAAAAGGATATTTATGAAACAAAGGTCAGCCTTCAAGAATTAAGAAAACAGGTTGATGAGATAGCCCTTATTGCAAGAGAGGGTGGCACAGAACAGGCAAAGGCATTAACAGAATCTCAGGTAACATTATTTAATAAACTTAATGCAATTACAGCTGAACTGACAGACCTTAGGGCAAGGTTTGAAGAGCAGAGGCATTTTATTGAGAAGAATCTCAATGAATTAAAACAAGCAGATGAGCGTGGACAATCTAAGATCGAAAATATTGAGATAACCATACGGGATCTCCAGAAGAGGATTGACGGTCTTGAGAGTCAAGTAAAAGCACTGCGATCAATTGCCCAATCCCCTGAACAGAGAGAGATACCTCAAGCAACATCTTCTCAACCTCCTCAGATAGCAAGGCCAGTAACTCCTTCCCAGACACAAACTCCTGCCCAGCCAGAGATCCCTCCAACTGTTACTTCGCCACCAACTGTTACTTCGCCACCAACTGTTACTTCGCCACCAGGGACTGTTACCTCGCCACCCAAGGGAACTGATGAACCGAAACTCCTTTATGACAGAGCAAGGGAATTATTCAGAGAAAAAAAATACGGTGAGGCAAGGGCACTCTTTGAGGAGTTTATCAAAAGATATCCTGATTACAGACTTGCTGGAAATTCAAGATTCTGGATAGCTGAATCCTATTATGCTGAGAAGAATTATGAGGAGGCTATACTCAATTACGAAAAGGTTATAAAAGATTATCCAACTAATGAAAAGGTTCCTGCTGCTTATCTCAAGCAGGCCTATTCATTTATAGAGCTGGGTGACCATAAAACTGGTAAGGTGATTCTTCAGAGATTAATAGAAAAATATCCTGGCACTGATGAGGCAAGGCTTGCCAGGAGAAAACTTACAGAGATAGACAGGAGAAAGAGATAAGGAAATTGCTCAAAGATGCTTCAGGAAGATTTATCAATTATCTGAGGATATCTGTAACAGACAGATGCAACCTCAGGTGTATCTATTGCATGCCCTCTCAGGGTGTAAGGTTCATAGAGTATAAAGAGATCCTCAGGTATGAAGAGATAATAAGGATAGCAAGGGTTTCGGCAAGCCTTGGAGTAAAAAAGATAAGGCTTACAGGTGGAGAGCCTTTAAGGAGGAGAGATATAACCTTTCTTATTAAAGGACTTTCAAGTATTAATGGCATTGATGAGCTAAGCCTCACTACAAATGGTGTGCTTCTTCAGAAATATGCCTTCCAGTTAAAAGAGGCAGGCCTTACAAGGGTAAATATCAGTCTTGATTCCCTCAATCCATCCCGTTACAGGGAGATCACCCGTGGTGGAGATATAAAGGTTGTGCTGGATGGTATTAGAGAGGCAGAGAGGGCAGGACTTGAGCCAGTAAGTATAAACATGGTGCCTGTAAGGAGATTCAATGATGACGAGATAGAAGCCTTTGCCCTTCTAACCCTTGAGAAGCCCTATAGAATAAGGTTTATAGAATTCATGCCCCTTGGAGCAAGGGACTTTTGGTCTCCTGAGAGGTATGTCTCTCAGGACGAGATAAGGAAAAGGATAGAGTCCCTGGGCAAGCTTGAGCCTGCTTATATAAATACAGGTGGCCCTGCGAGATACTGGAGGTTTCCGGGTGCAAGGGGTGTTATTGGATTTATAAGTGCCCTGAGTAACCACTTCTGCAATGAATGCAACCGTTTGAGGATTACCTCTGATGGAAAAATAAGGCCCTGCCTCTTTTCAGAGACGGAGATAGACCTGAAACCTGTCCTGAGAGGTGGAGGTGATGATAGGGAACTTGAGAGGCTTCTTATACTTGCTACACAATGTAAGCCAGAAGGCCATAATTATAATCCAGCCTCAAAAATAAATAAGTTTAATTCCTGCAGGCCCATGTCAAGGATTGGTGGATAGTGGCAGGAGGTAAAAGTTATGGAATTCACCCATATTGATCAAAAAGGTGAGGCCAAAATGGTGGATGTCTCAATGAAGCCTGTAAGTATGCGGGAGGCAAGGGCAATGGCAAGGGTGCAAATGAGGCAGGAGACAATAGACCTCCTTCTTCAGAAGGCCCTTCCGAAAGGAGATGTCCTTACAGTGGCAAAGGTTGCAGGTATTATGGCAGCAAAAAAGACCCATGAACTAATACCCATGTGCCATCCCCTTAACATAAATCAGGTCGATATAGACTTCAGAGTTTTGAAGGAAGATGGTGTTATAGAGATAGAATCCACGGTTAAGGTTGAGGCAAAGACGGGAGTTGAGATGGAAGCCCTTACTGCATCAGCAATAGCTGCCTTAACAATCTACGATATGTGTAAGGCTGTTGATAAGGAGATGGTGATAACAGATATCATGCTTCTTGAAAAGAGGGGAGGTAGAAGTGGAGAGTTTAAGAGATTGGTGGCGAAGTAACAGTTGGTGGCAAACATGATAACAGCTAAGGATATAATGACAGAAAAGGTAATAACAGTGAGACCCGAAACACCTCTTGAAGAGTTCGCGAGGATTCTGATTGAAAACAGGATAAGTGGTGCCCCTGTTGTGGATAAAGATGGTAATCTTGTTGGTATTATTACAGAAAATGACCTCATAAATCAGAATAGGAGACTCCATATTCCAACGGTCATCAGGCTTTTTGATGCCTTTATCATGCTTGAAAGTCCCGGAAAGATTAAAGATGAGATCAAAAGGATAACAGCGACAAAGGTCTGGGATATATGCACAAAAGAGGTAGTTACAGTTTCCGAGGACACTCCTCTTCAGGAGATAGCTACAATAATGTCAGAAAAAAAGATTCATCTCCTTCCTGTAATGAGAGATAAAAGGATTGTCGGGATTATCGGAAAGGCAGACATCATAAAGGCAATGGCTTACAAGCCTTAACAGTTCTATCCGGGGGTCTATGCCATCAGGAACAGCCCTTGTCCTTAGTGGTAGAGGGGCAAAGGGAGCTTTTCAGTTACAGGTGAGTACAGGGCCTTTTCTCCAGAGGAATTTGACAAAGATGAAGATTTCAGAAAGGCAGTCCTTGCCTCTACAAGCATCCCTGTAATATGGCCTCCTGTAAAGGAGATAAGAATAAAAGACGAGGTCTTCAGAGATGCTGTTGATGGAGGAATTAGAAATATAAGCCCCCTTGGTGATGTCATAGAGTTTGACCCTTCTGAAGTGATAATAATCAACTGCAGCTCCTCCAGAATAAGATTAAAAGAAGACATGAAGGCATCTACTAATATCTTCAGGATTGCCAA
>Ga0197143_1002805_pt1 | contig 12301 bp, 9 predicted proteins | sample GBS70_MetaG_FD_148603 | JGI IMG/M metagenome (GOLD analysis project Ga0197143, IMG submission 148603) | Sediment microbial communities from Great Boiling Springs, Gerlach, Nevada, United States - GBS 70_MetaG | ecosystem: Environmental > Aquatic > Thermal springs > Hot (42-90C) > Sediment...
TTTTTTATTTTCCCTTTTAATCCAATTATTTCTCTCCTTAGTTTGGTTTTGTGCCTCAAAATCGCTAAATACTTTACCCGCACTCCTTCCCTATCTTTTATATATCCCTTTAATTGGTATCATTACGATGTTGCCCGTTACTATTGGTGGCTTGGGTTTAAGAGAAAATTCTTTTGTCTATTTTTTTAAAAACAATTTGGGAGAAAATAATGCCCGTTTAGTTAGTCTATTTTTTTTATTAATCAATTTTTTCTTTTCTTTGATTGGTGGAATAATATTTTTATTTTTAAAAAGGGAGGATAAAAATGGTACAACCAAGAGCTGATTTAGAAAGAATCCAACCTTACCGTCCTGGCAAACCAATTGAAGAGGTTTGTCGGGAATTGGGATTAAAAAAAGTTATCAAATTGGCATCAAACGAAAACCCCTTAGGAACATCGCCAAAGGCAATCAAAGCAATAAGAAAGGCAATTAAAGAAAGTTATCTCTATCCGGATGATATTGTTTATTATTTAAAAAGAAAACTTTCCGAAAAATTTAACATTGATGATAGTTGCATTATTACTGGCAACGGCTCCGTGGAAATCATCTATCTTGCCTGCCTTGCTTTTCTTAACCCGCCTAACGACGAATTAATTGTCTCTAAGGGAAGTTTTGTTTTAGCCAAGATTGGCTCCCAAGTTGCTGGTGCCAAATGTGTAGAAATTCCTTTAAAAGAATACCGACACGATTTAGAAAGAATTTTGATTTCTATAACCCCAAATACGAAAATTATCTATTTGGATATTCCGATAAATCCCTTAGGAACAATTGTTTATAAAAAAGAGTTGGATGAGTTTATGGAAAGAGTCCCTGATAATATTTTAGTAATCCTTGACGAAGCCTATTATGAATATATAACCGAAAAGAAATATCCAGACACCTTCCGCTATTTAAGAAAAGGTAAAAATGTTTTGATATTAAGAACCTTTTCGAAAATTTACGGTCTTGCCGGGTTAAGAGTTGGCTACGGATTTTCCAAACCAGAAGTAATTACTGCTTTAAACAAGGTCCGTTATCCCTTCCATGTAAACCGATTGGCTCAGATTGCCGCCATTGCTGCCTTGGATGATATAAGATTTGTTAAGAAAAGTATTAGGAATAACGAAATGGGTAAAAAATATCTCTATAAAGAATTGGCAAAGATAAAAAATGTCTTTTTTTTAGAAAGCCATGCCAATTTCATTTTTGTTAACTTTCCCATTGATGCCCAAATTATTTTTGAGAAACTATTAAAATTGGGAGTGATAACCAGAACCTTGAAAGAATACGATTTTCCCAATGCTTTAAGGGTTACCATCGGTACCCCAGAAGAGAATGAATATTTTATAAAGTGTTTAAATAAGGTTTTAGCAGAAATTACCTAAAAAATATCTTGACTTTTGAAAGGTTTTAATTAAAATCACATCATGAGAATTGGTTTTCATATCGCTATTAGCGGTGGTTTTAAAAAAGTTGTGGAAAGGGCAAAAAAAAGGGAATGCGAAACTATCCAAATTTTTTCTCGAAATCCTCGGGGTTGGCGGATTTCTAAATTAAATTTAAAAGAAGTAGAAATTTTTAGAAAGGAGATTGAAGAAAATAAGATTTATCCAATTTTTGTCCATATGCCTTATCTTCCTAATTTGGCTTCAGGCAAAAAGACCATTTTTAAAAAATCCCTTCAAGCCTTGATTGCCGAATTAGAAAGGGCGGAAATTTTAGGTGCTGAATATGTGGTAATGCATATTGGCAAAAGAATGGGAACCGATGAAGAAAAGGCTTTAAAAAATGTCGCCTTGGGAATAAATGAAGCCTTTTTAAAAGTGAAAAATAAAGTGATTTTACTTTTAGAAAATACTGCCGGTATGGGAAGTGAAATTGGTTATAATTTTGAAAGCATTAAAAAAATAATTGACTTAGTAGAAGAAAAAGAAAGGATTGGTTTGGTTATTGATACCGCCCATATTTTTGAAGCTGGTTATAATATTGCTACGAAGGAAGGATTGGACGAAACTTTAAGAGAATTAGACAGTTTAATTGGTTTAAGAAAATTATACTTATTACATTTAAATGATTCTAAGACTGATTTGGGTAGCCGGGTTGATAGGCATTGGCATATTGGTAAGGGTAAAATTGGACGGGAAGGTTTTAGAAATATTTTAAACCATCCCCTATTAAAACATTTACCCGCCATCTTAGAAACACCTAAAAATGATACCAAATGGGATTTAATGAATTTAAAAATGGTAAGAAGTTTATTGGAATAATTAAACTCTTTGCGGTCCTCTAAATAAAAAGGTTGAAATAATTACCCAAAAAAGCCAGAAACCAAATACTAAATAATAAGTTTTATTGCTCTTAATATCAAAAACAATTTTTAAACCAAAAGCAATTAAAATTATCTGCCAAATGGTAAAAAAATCAAAACGGGAAAGAAAATTAAATAATAACCCTTTTTCTTTTGGCAAAAATAAAGCCAAACTGGTAGTAATAAAAGGTGATTGACGCAAGATAATGATGATGCTTCTGATTAGAGAACCAAAAGCTGACACTAAACCAGCTCCGCAAACAACAGCAAAGGTTTTTTTAAAATTGCCCTCAACTCCTAATAAAGGTAAAGAAAAATTGAAAATCAAAGTAATTATTAAAAGAAAAATAAGAGTAACAATTAAAGCACTTAATAAGCTTATAATTAAACGGGTTGGTCTTTTGAAAAATTCTTCCACCCTTTCTATCTGTTCCGGTGGTGCTCCCCTTTCTTCCATTCTTTTAATAATTTCGGAAACATCGGTATAACGGGTGGCTACATAAGTTTGAATTGCCACAAAAAGAAGAATAATAATTAAAGGGATAACAAAAAGGGGGTTCTCTTTTAACCTTAAAAAATAATTTCTCGGTGATAAAAAAATATCCAAAATCATTTTTCCTCCTTTTTAATTAAATTAACTCTTTTCTCCCTTCTATTGCCTTGGCAATGGTAATTGGGTCTGCCAATTCTAAAGAAGAACCAAAAGGCAGTCCTAAGGCAATACGGGTTATTTTTTTATTATATCCCTTTAAAATATCATAAAGATAATGGGCAGTGGCTTCACCTTCGGTTGTCGGATTTAAGGCAATAATTATCTCTTTTAAATTATCGTCGCCTACTTTTTTAATTAGTTTTTCTATCCGTTCTTTCATTATCTCTTCCTTTTCTGAAGTCAAAAGACCACCAAGGACAAAATATTTACCGTGATAAATTTTGGCAGTTTCCAGATAAAAAAGATGCTCCGGCTCTTCCACGATGCATAACAAACTTTTATCGCGACTTTCATCTTGGCAGATTTTACAACTTTTTTCTTTACTATAATTAAAACATTCCTGACAGAGCTTTAAATTAACCCGCGAGTTAATTAGCGAAGCAACAAATTCTTTTATCTCCTCTTCTTTCATTTTTAACAAAGCAAAACCTATTCTTTGGGCACTTCTTTTGCCGATTCCTGGTAATTTTTCCAAAAATTTTAATACCCTTTTAAAATCTTCGTTCATTCAATCTCTTCAAAGCCTTCAAAAGTTTTATCTAAAATTTCGGAAATCTTTTTTTCTTCTTTTATCTCTCTCTGAATAAATTTTATCCTAATATCTTTATTTAGAATTTTCTTTAAAACTTCTTTTATCTCCTCCTCATGTTCTTGAAGAAGGGTTAATTTGCCTTTAACCGGTGGATAATAAATATAAATAAAATTATCCACTTCTTTGATAAGGGTATCCTCCAAAAGGCTGGCAATTTTTGGGGAAATACTATAAATCTCGCCCAAAGAAATTATACCCATCTCCTTTTTCAATTTAAAATATTTCAACAAGGCTAAACTCAAATTCTCTAAAATAATTTCTGGAAAAGAGGTATATTTCAATAATTTTTCATAATTGATTAAAATATTGACCATTTCGTGAAGTTCGTTATCGGAAAAAAGATTACCAATCTGCTGAAAAAATTGATATTCTTCGGTAGTAATTCCCAATACCTTTTGCGGCAAATCATTTTTTATCAGTAAGATTGTCCGAAAACTAAAAAGAATGCTTTTATAAAATTCAAAGGGATCACTACCCTCTTTTTCAATTTTTACTAAAAATTTTAAAACATCTTTAATATTAGCTTTTTTTAATTCTTCAAAATATTCAAAAATTAGCTTTTCGGAAACAGCTCCCAAAAGTTTTTCTACATCTTCACCTTTGATTGGTTGGGAGGCAAAAATTGAAACCTGCTCCAAAATAACTTCCGCATCCCTAATGGCGCCATCGGCTCGCTTAGCAATTTGGTAATAAGCATCTTCTTCTAAAATAAGATTCTCTTTTTGGGCAATCTCTTTTAATCTTAAAACCAACTCGTTAACCGTTGCTTTTCTAAAATCAAACCTTTGACAACGGGAGATTATTGTCTTTGGTATTTTGGAAGGGTTGGTGGTCGCAAAAATAAATTTCACATAAGGTGGCGGTTCTTCCAAAATTTTTAATAAAGCATTAAAGGCTTCAGTTGTTAACATGTGAACTTCATCAATAATATAAACCTTAAATCTCCCTTTTATGGGGTTAAATCTCGCCTTTTCCCTTAATTCCCTTACTTCATCAATTCCCCGATTAGAAGCTCCGTCAATTTCAATCACATCCAAACAATTAGAATTATCAATTTCTTTACAAATCTCACACTGATTACACGGATTAACTGTCATCCCCTTTTCGCAATTTAAGGCTTTCGCAAAAATACGGGCAGTGGTTGTTTTACCGGTTCCCCTCGGACCACAAAAGAGATAGGCATTATGGATTTTATTATTTAAAATTGCATTCTTTAATGTTTTAACAACGACATCTTGAACAAAAATTTCGTCAAAGGTTTTTGGTCGATATTTTAAAGAAAAAATTTTTCTTTCCATAACAAAAAATTATAATTTTTTAACTAATTAAAATCAATAAATAAATTTCTGGGGTTGTGCGATAAGTTCGAGAAAAGAATAATGGGGCTTTAATAAAAAGGAAGCTCCGGCTAGGCACCCTGACAACCGACATGATACCTACTTACCGTTGCTGCCTTCCGGCCCTGGCGGGGTTCGTAGGGCATGCCTTTGTCAGACCCAGCCTTCATCGCCCCCTTATTTATTAAAGACACCCACTATTCTTTCCCTCAACTTATCTTTTCAGCCCCGCATAAGGCAGGTTTCGGGTTACAGGGGACTGCCAACCCCCCACTTTAGCACAACCCCAGGGATTATAATTGTAATTGATAAGGCTTAGCAAATAAAATTGTGGTGTCAGGTTCTTCGTTATAAATTTTTCTGAATAAAGAAATTATTGCCCCTTTATTCATCACCCCGGTTTTTTGGATGTCAGGAAATCTCACCCCTTCAATAGAAAATTGAAAATATTTATTATAAATTTCTCGAGCGTATTTGGCATCTTTATTAATTATCGCAACTGCGCCGTCGGTTAACCTTTTAATTTTGGCACACAATCTTCTTTTTCTATTAAAGAAATTTTTAGAAAAACCAATGGCATAACCAGGATAAGAAGGATGATAAATTTTTGGCAAAGGACCTTCAAACAAAACATAATAACCTTCTTTAATTAACAAGGAGCGATAGGGTTCAATGAATAAACCAGCATCCAACTCTTCTTTTAAAAATTTTTCATAAATTTCCCCGAAGCTACCCTCATAAAAAGTAACCGTTTTAATATCAACGCCACTTCTCTGCAGAATTTCTTTGGCAATCGCTAAATATCCAAAAGGCACGCCAAATTTTTTCTTATTTAGTAAGGAAAAAGTAATCTTCTCTTTTGATTTTAATTTTTTCTGGTTAACAATAATGGCATCAACCGTAATCCCTGATTGAAATTCGTAAGAAGTAAAGACCATTAAAGTTTCATTTTTATTTTTTAGGTAATCAAAAATTACTAACCAGGGGAAGATCCCCATATCACACTCATTTTTAAAAACTTTTTCTATTCCTTCATTAGGGTTTTGATAAAAAACGAAGACCGGATCAATTTTTTCATTTTTGAAAAAACCAGTATCTTGGGCAACAAAATAAACAACTAAAGCGATGCTTGAATCACAAGCAATTTTAACCTGTTGAACCTTGTTTTCTTCGTATTGGGGATATATTAAAACATACAAAAGAGCCGCCAATAAGAGCACAATCAAAATGTTTAAAATCGTTTTCATTTCCGCTCCTTTTCTAATTTCATTTTCATTTCTAAATATTTTCGGGCAGTCTCTTTATCTCCTTTGTCTCGATAAACAACCGCCAAATTTTGATAGGCATCCAAATTTTTAGGATTAATTAAGAGAATTTTTTCAAAAGCCTTTATAGCGGAATCGTAATAGGCAACTTTATTTTCTATTTTTGCCAATTGGGCATAGGCACCGCCAAGAATCATATAGACATTCTCTAACCTCTCGGGCGAAAAAAGGGAAAGGGAATTATCTTTTAATAAATAAAAAGAATAAGGAGAAAAAGCCGGGGGAAGTTCCAAAAAGTTTGAAGAGGTATCTACTATTAATTCTTTAAGTTTTTTTGATTCCTCATCGTTCGGTTTTTTGAGAATAAAAGAAAGTAAATCTTCTAAGGTAATTCGGCAACTATCATATAAAGAAAGGTTATAATAATTTACTCCTAAATAAAAGAGAGCATCATAATTTTTTTCATCTTCGGAAAATAACTTTTTAAAGGTAATAACTGCTTCTTTTTCTTTTTTCTTCTGCATTTGGATTAAACCAACCCGCAAAAGATTTTGGGTATATTCTTGATTCAAACCACTCAATTCCAAAATTCCTTGGGCAACTTTTTCAATACCGCTTTTAAATTTTAAGGTATCTTTTAGATAACTCTCAAACTCTTTAACCTTTTTCTCACTTTGATAATCAAGCAATCTTCTTATTACCTTTTCTTTCTCTTCTTTTATCTTTAAAATTCCAGCTAATTTATTTTTTTCTTCATCAATTTTCTTCTCATAATTTTTGATGGATTTTTCAAAAGCCGTTAAGGCATTATCATAATCTTCTTTTGCCAGATAATAACTACCTAATAAAGAATAACCTTGGGGTGAAAGGCTATCTTTATTTATCATATTTTGAGCAAGGGAATAAAGGGAATCATACATTTTTAAATTGGCATAGATTTGAGAAAGTAAAGTGTAATTGAAAGGTCTTTCTGGGTCCAAAGTTAAAGCTCCTCGGGCATAAATCAAAGCCGAATCCGAAAGGTTTTTGCCTAAATAACTTTGAGCGGCTTCAATTAAAGAAGACCAACAGGTTAGTTTGTAATTTTCATCTTTTTGAATCTTCTTTAGATATTCCTCATTGGCTATGGGTATCAATAAATAAGAAGCTGCTTGAAGATAATCACCCAAAGAGATTAAAGTTATTGCCAAATAAAAATTGGCATCCGGATCATCAGGTCTTTGACTAATTGCTTGACTAAACATTTCTTTTGCCTTCTCGTACTGACGATTTTGGAGATAAATCTTTCCTGAACGGATAAGAACATCAAAAGGTTTTGTTTGGGCAGTTAATGAAAAAGATAATAAAAGAAAAAATATTAAAAATATTTTCCTCATAGAAAAATTATAATTAAAAATACTTTAATGTCAAATCTAATCTTTAGCCACAATTTTACATTTTTCTAAAAGAATTGGCGGAAGGAAATAGTTTCCTAAATTTTTAACCTCATTGCCGATAAGAAGGATTTTATTCAGATATTCGTAAAAGTTACCGGCAAACATACAATCCTTTATTTTGCCAATAATTTCACCGTTTTCAATTTTAAATCCCAAATTAATCACCCAGTTAAACTCACCAGCTAAAACATTTGATTGCCCGGCACCTAACATACTAAATATTAAAACACCTTCTTTAATACTTTTTACCATATTAGGTAAAGAATAATCAGAAGCTGGCAGAATACAGATATTAGTTGCCTGAACCCGGGGTAAACTTTCGTAAGTTCTTTCCCCATTACCGGTTGACCTTCTTCCCAATTTTTCCGCAGTAGCTAAATCAAAAAGAAAATTACAAAAAATACCGTTTTCAATCACTTTGGTTTTTTGCCTTTTTACCCCATCACCATCAAAAGGTGAAGTATTAAAACCAAAAGGATAGGTACCATCATCAATCACATTTAAAAAATCGGGAGCAATCTTTTGTCCTTCTTTGTTAATTAAAGGGGTCGCCTTCTTTTCTAATTGTTTGCCGCTAGCCCCCACAAAAAGCAAAGAAAAGAAATGGGCAGCCGGTAACGGTAATAAAATAACCGAATATTCACCGGTCGTTATCTTTGCCTTCTTCTTGGCGAGCTTCGCTAATAATGAAAAATCTTCGGCAACCTTTTTTAAATCTAAATCAGGATTTTCCGAAAGATTGTAAAAATCATAAAGCCAAACCAAACCTTCTTCTAAAACTAAAAGTCCTTCAAAACTCAATTCTAAAGTTAACCTTTCATAAAAGGCATCAAAACCCTCGCTGTTTAAAAGTCGGCCATAATAATTTTCCTTCTCAATTGAAAGGTCAATCTTTATCTCCGGTTCTTTCTCTTTAATCAACGCAATCAACTCTTCACCTAAAGAGAAAAGTTTTTCACTTTTTATTAAACTGGTTTTATTAGCAACCGTCTTTACCTCTGGCAAATCTTTTTCATTCGGCAATTTTAAAGGAACCTTTTCACCGTAAAAAGAAAGAGTAATTGCGGTATCTACCAGTTGTCTTAATTTATTAAAATCAGAGGTTGCGGAAAAACCAATCCGACCATCTTTAATTACCCGCAAACCAACACCCCTTCTTTCTTTTTTTTCGCAAGAATAAGGTTCATCTGCCCGAAATTGAAAAATTTCTTTTATTGTCTCTTCATAAAAAATATCATAAGCCACACCCTTATTTTTTAAAAGCTCTTTTAAATCTTCCCACACCATTATCGACCTCCAATGATTACATTTTTTATTAAAATGTGGGGCGCACCGTCACTAACCGGTAAAGGATATTGAGCACTTTTGCCGCAACTGCCACCAAAAAATTTTAAATCGTTACCAATTGCCTTTATATTTTTCAAAGTCTCAAAAACATTTCCGCAGATAGTAACATCCTTTACCATTTTCCCAATTTTACCATTTTTTACTTCATAAGCATATTGAGAGGCAAAAGAGAAATTCTCTAACTCTGTTTGCCCGCCCCGGGCACCGCAAACATATAACCCGTTATTTAAAAGGGAAAGCAATTCTTCAAAACTTTTATCCCTTGGTTCGATATAAGTGTTTGACATTCTCACGATTGGTGGATGGCGATAAGAAATGCTCCGAGCATTACCAGTTACCTCTTCATTCATTTTGGCAGCGGTTTCTTTAGAATGAAGATGCCCACAAATCTTTCCTTCTTTTAAAAGATAGGTCTTTTTCCCTTCCACTCCTTCATCATCATATAAATAACTTCCTCTTAAATCTTTTAGTGTTGGGTCATCAACTATTGATAATTCTTCAATCCCGTATTTTTGACCGATTGCCATCAATTGTTTTAATTTCTCGTTTCCGTAGATATGGTCAGCTTCCGAAAGGTGGCCAAAGGCTTCGTGGGCAAAAACACCAGCTAATCTTTGGTCAATAAGGACATCGTAAATACCACCAACAACTGATTCGGCTTTAAGTAAATCAACGGCAATCTTTACTACCTCTTCAACCTCTTTCTCTTTATTTTCTAAATTTTTCAAAATTTCTTTAAGCGAAACCTTACCTTCCAAAATTTTTGAACCGCTAAAAGAAATTCCGTAATCACAAATGATATTGCCTTCTTTGCTAATCGCAACTAAATAAAGGGAATAATAAAAAATGGCATATTCCAACTCCCGTCCTTCCGAAGAATAAAAAATTTTTTTCACTAAGCGGTCATTATAAATCGCATTGGTAGTAATAATTTTTTCCGAAGAAAGCAAAATATTATTATATTTTCTTAACAGGTCAAATTTATAGGCAAGCAATTCGTTTTCCTCAATAAGGGAATAAGCCTTCTTATCAATCTTTGGCGAAAGAAAAATTAATTTTCCTTCTTTTTCTTTTAATCTTTCACCATCTTTTATCAAATTATCTACCAATTCTTTATTTAAATGTTTTTCCACATCGTTGAAGGAACTTGAAAGCCAATTGCCCTTTTTAAAAATTCTAAAAAAACCACCGCGCTCAAAATTCCGCTGAACCGTTTCTAACTCTTTTCCCCGAAATTGCAAAAGAGTAGTTTCACTTTCTTCAATTCTTAAATCAAAATAATCTTTAATATAAGATAAATCGGGCATCACAGGCATAACCTCCTTTATTTTCTTCATAAACAATAAAAGGGTTAATATCTACTTCCGAAAAATTATCAAACTCACAAACCAATTGAGAAAGACGCATCAAAACTTCAGCAATCTTATCAATTGAATACCTCTTTCCTTTTCTTATTCCATTCAAAATCTGATATCCTTTGGTTTCCTGAATCATATGGTAAGCCGAAAGCTCTCTTATCGGACATACCCGAAAAGCAACATCCTTAAATACCTCTACATAAATACCACCGAGACCAAACATAATAACCTGTCCAAACACTTTATCCTTTTTTGCCCCAATAATTGTTTCCACGCCAGTTTCTGCCATTTTTTGGCAAAGAATTCCTTCTATCTTATAATTTCTTTTTTTCATATTGGTTATTAAAATTTGATATTTCTCTTTTAATTCTTCTTCGTTTTCAATATCGGTAAAAACACCGCCAACTTCGGTTTTATGAAGAACATCAAAAGAAACAACTTTCAAAACAACTGGATAAGTAAGTTTTTCGGCTGCCGCTAAACATTCTTCTAAAGAATTAACCACCATATAAGGCATAACCGGAATATTATAACTTTTAAGAATTTCATACCCATCCGGCTCTAAAAGAAATTTTTTACCTTTATATTTAGCAATTATCTCTTTTATTTTCTCTCTTTTGACATCATCAAATTTTCTTATTTCGGTTAAAGGTCTTTCGGTCCATTCTTTAAATTTTACCATCAAGGCTAAGGCCGAAACCCCTTCTTCGGGAAAAGAATAATAGGGAATCTTACTTTCCCAAAGAATCTCAATAATCTCTTGCGGGTTTGAAAGAGTTAAAAGGGAAGCAAAAATTGGTTTTTGATAGTGCAAGGCAATCTCTTTTATCCTTTTAGCAATATTTCTTGTTTCAGCCATAATACTTGGTGTCCAATTGGCAATCACCGCATCGACATTCTCATCTTCCAAAAGGGCTTTTAAAGAATTGATATATCGTTCTTCGTCAGCATCACCAATAACATCTAAAGGATTATTAATATTTGCTTGGGGTGGTAAAAATTTTCTAAGTTTCTCTTCAGTCTCTTTACTAAATTTAGTAACTTCTAAACCTTTCAAAGCTGCCGCATCCGCGGCCATCACCCCAATTCCACCGGCATTGGTGATAATCCCTACTTTTCTTCCTTTTGGTAACGGTTGAGAAGCAAAGGCTTTGGCATAATTAAATAAATCTTCTATCTTTTCTACCCTTAAAATACCGCATTGTTCTAAAAAGGCATTATAAATTTCATCACTACCAGCGAGAGCACCAGTATGGGAAGAAGCAGCTTTTTGACCGGCCTCAGTTCTACCAGCTTTTATTGCTAAAATGGGCTTTTTATAATCAGTAGTAATCTCACGAGTTATTTTTAAAAATTCTTGGGGAGAAGTTAAATCTTCTAAATATAACAAAATTACTTTAGTATCTTCATCGTCCTTTAAATATAAAAGTAAATCATTCTCATTAATATCGGCTTTATTACCAAAAGAAACAAAAATAGAAAAACCAACTTTATAAGCGGTTGCCAATTCTAAGGCAGTAGCGCCAACCGCCCCACTTTGGGTAATAAAAGCAATATTACCAAAATCGGGCATCACCCGCCCAAAAGTAGTATTTAATCTTACTTTCGGTGAAGCATTGATAATACCAAAGCAATTTGGTCCTAATAAAGGAATATTATACTCTTTAGCAACCTTTTTAACCTCTTCTTCTAATAAAGCACCTTTCTCACCAATTTCTTTAAAACCAGCCGAAATAACAATAGCACTCTTTACCCCTTTTTTCCCGCAATCTTCAACTACCTTCTTCACAATCGCCGCCGGAACAATAACCACTGCCAAATCAATCTCATCAGGAATATCTAAAACTGAAGGAAAAGATTTTACTCCCAAAACACTTTTGGCATTAGGATTAACCGGATAGACAACACCGGTATAACCAGAAAGC
>Ga0197143_1002806_pt1 | contig 12300 bp, 14 predicted proteins | sample GBS70_MetaG_FD_148603 | JGI IMG/M metagenome (GOLD analysis project Ga0197143, IMG submission 148603) | Sediment microbial communities from Great Boiling Springs, Gerlach, Nevada, United States - GBS 70_MetaG | ecosystem: Environmental > Aquatic > Thermal springs > Hot (42-90C) > Sediment...
CACCCCCCTTCTCCTCCCCCCTCCCTCCAGGGACTCCGCCAGCACGAAGGCTCCCAGTAGCATCCCCAGCAGACCTGAAGAGGCCAGAACCAGCGGCGCCCCCATCCGCATCTCCCCGAAGAGGAGGACACCCCAGAGGAAGGCCACGGCGGCGGAGAGGTTCAGAAAGGAATAGGAGTAGGCCAGACCCAGCTCCCTCACCGCCGAAAGGCCGGCGTAGTTGCCCGCCGCCCAGACCACCCCGGAGAGGAGGGGAAGGGCCACCTCGGGCCCCCACCTTCCCCCTCCCCCCGCCGCCAGAACCGTCCAGGAGAGAAGGAGGGCACCCACCAGCAGGTCGTTGGAAAACTCCCAGGGACCGAACCTCCGGAGATGCTTGAGCGGGTTGCAGTAGGTCCCCCACAGAAAGGCCGAAAGCAGGCTGAGGGCCAAGGCGAGGGCCTCCGGCAGGGAACCACCTCCTCTTTTCCCAGGAGAGCCCTAAAAGCTAGAGCTTGTACACCTTCCCCCGCTCCGGGATCACCACCCTGACCCCGGGAAGCTCCTTTCCTGCCCTCCTCCCGAACTCCTCCGCCTCCTCCTCCAGACAGTGAAAGGGAACGGCCCACCTGCACCCGAGGGCCTTCGCCATCCGGAGGGCGTCCTCCACGGAGGCCGTGGGCGAGGGTGCCCCCGCGGGGAGGAAGGCCACGTCCGCCCTGTGTTTCTCCATCTCAGGGTTGAAGGAGGAGTCGGAGCCGTGGAAAATCCTCAGTCCTCCCGATTCCACCAGGAACATCAGGGGCTCCTCGGCGGGGTGCTCCGCCCTTATCCCCGTCACCCTGGCCCCCTCCACCTCCACGGTCTTCCCCTCCCTGAGCTCCGCCAGCTTCCCCACCTTTCCCCTTAGGGAGGAGTGGCTTCCCGGATTGCAGACCACCGTCGCGCCCGAGGCCCGCTGAAGCTCCACCAGGTTGGAGGGCTCCAGGTGATCGAAGTGCTCGTGGGTGACCAGGAGGAGGTGGGGCTTCCAGGAGGAGAGGTCCTTGGGTCCCACGGCCCCCGCGGGATCGAAGAGGAGGCGGTGGTCCCTGGTGCTCACGGCCAGGGCGGAGAACTCGAAGAACACGAAGCCCAGCTCCCCCTGGGAGAGCCGGAGCCTGGCCAGCCCCTCCAGCCCCTCCCCCACCTTCATTCCTCCTCCTTATACCCGGAGGGATAAATAGGGAAGGGGATGAGGGGGATTACCCAGCGGGAGATGGAGGAGGCCTGCTTGGAGCTCCTGAGAAGGGCCAGCACCCGCCTTCCCCGGGAGGTGAGGGCCGCCCTCCGGAGGGCCCTGCGCTCGGAGAGGGATCCCATCGCCAGGACCAACCTCAGGGCGGTGCTGGAGAACGTGGAGGTGGCCGAGAGGGAGGGCCTTCCCCTCTGTCAGGACACCGGCCTTCCCCTCTTCTACTTCAGGATGAGGCCTTCCCGGGAGCTGGACCCGAGAAGGGCTGCGGCCGGGGCCGTTAGGAGGGCCACGGGGGAGGGAATCCTGCGCCCCAACACCGTGCACCCCCTCTCCAGAAAGAACCCGGGGGACAACCTGGGGAGGGGCATGCCCTTGGTGAGGCTTCTTCCCCCGCAGGGGGAGGGGGTGGAGATCACGGTGATGCTAAAGGGGGCGGGGGCGGAGAACGTGAGCAGGAGCGCCATGCTCACCCCCGAGGAGGGGGTGGAGGGTCTGAGGGAGTTCGTGGTGAGGACGGTGGTGGAGGCTGGGGGAAAGCCCTGCCCACCCGTGATCGTGGGGGTGGGGGTGGGGGGGACCGCGGAGGTCTCCATGGAGCTGGCCAAGCTCGCCCTCCTGCGGCCCCTCCCCCGCGGGCACCCGGAGGCTTCCCTCAGGAAGCTGGAGGGTGAACTGGAGAGGGAGATCAACCGGAGGGGGGCCGGACCCATGGGGCTGGGGGGGAGAACCACCTGCCTGGGGGTTAAGGTGGAGTACGCCCACACCCACACCGCCAGCCTACCGGTCTCCGTGAACCTGCAGTGCTGGGCCGCCAGGAGGGCCTCCGTGAGGATGGAGGGAGGTGAGTGGGAATGGAGGTGAAAAGGCTCTCCCTTCCCCTGGGAAAGGAGGCGAGCCTGCTGAGGGCGGGGGACCTGGTCTTCCTCACGGGGGAGGTGGTGACGGCCAGGGACCGGGCCCACCTCCGGATGCTGGAGTTCCTCTCCAGGGGGAAGGATCTTCCCGTGGACCTGAGGGGGGGGATCCTGTACCACTGCGGCCCGCTGGTGAGGAGGGAGAAAGGGGGGTGGAGGGTTCTCTCGGCCGGCCCCACCACCAGCCTCAGGATGGACCCCCTCCTCCCCTCCCTGCTCCCCAGGCTGGGGGTGAGGGCGGTGGTGGGGAAGGGCGGGGTGGGGGAGAAGACGAAGAAGGTGATGGGGAAGATGGGATGCGTTTACCTGGCCTTCCCGGGGGGCTGCGGGGCCCTGGCGGCCAAGGCGGTGGAGGAGGTGAAGGGGGTGTACTGGCTGGACCTCGGCCCACCCGAGGCCATGTGGGTGCTGGGGGTGAGGGGTCTCGGCCCCCTGCTGGTGGCGGTGGACTCCCGCGGCGGGGATCTGTACGAGAGGGCGAGGAGGGGGAAGGTTGAGGGGGTACGTGGGTGAGATCTTCAGCTCCGTGCAGGGGGAGGGCCTGCTGGTGGGTAGAAGGCAGGTCTTCATACGCTTCGCCGGCTGCTCCCTCCGTTGCTCCTACTGCGACACGAAGGGGTACCGGGACCCCAAACCCTCGGGGTGCGTGGTGGAGGTTTCGCCCGGCACCGGGCGCTTCAGGAAGGTGAGGAACCCCCTCCCCGCGGAGGAGGTGGTGGCGAGGGCCCTGGACCTCCTCACCCCCGACACCCACTCCGTCTCCTTGACGGGGGGTGAGCCTCTGGAGGCGGGGGACTTCCTGGTGGAGGTGGCCTCCTCCCTGGAGGGGAGGGGGGCCCGGCTTTACCTGGAAACGAACGGCTCCCAGCCCGCCACGATGGAGAAGGTCCTGCCCTACCTCTGGCACGTCTCCCTGTGCGTGAAGCTGAAGGGACAGGACAGCGTTCCCGAGGAGGAGTGGGAGGGGCTGTTCGAGAGGGAGATGGACTGCGCCAGGATGGCCTCCCAGGCCGGAGTAAAAACCTTCCTGAAGGTGGTGATCAGGGGAAGGGAGGACCTGGGGGGCTTCGAGGAGGTCTGTGACCGCCTGGCGGAGCTCGGCCTACCGCTGGTTCTCCAGCCCGCCACCACGGGGAAGAGGGTGGCCCCCCTCCGCGAGCTCCTCCCCTTCTCCCGGCTGGCGGCGGAGAGGGGAGTGAGGGAGATAGCTCTAATACCCCAGGTGCACAGGCTTTGGGGGATAAGGTGAGGATAGAGCTGGAGGCCGGGCACTTCTCGGCGGTGCACTTCATCACGGAGCACGAGAGGTGCGAGCACCTGCACGGGCACAACTGGAGGGTCAGGGTGGAGGTGGAGGGGGAGCTGGACCAGAGGGGAATGGTGGTGGACTTCCTCGAGCTTAAGGCCAGGATGGGGGAGATCCTAAGGAAGTACGACCACAGGGTGCTCCTCCCCTCCCTCAATCCCTCGGTGAGGATGGGGGAGGAAGAAAGCGGTATAAGGGTGAGGGCGGGCAACCGCACCTTCCTCTTCCCGGTCGAGGACGTGGTAAGGCTGCCGGTGGTGAACGTGACGGTGGAGGAGCTGGCCAGGCTGATCGGGGAGGAACTGGCGAAGCGGGTGACCGGGCCCAACCTGCGCAGGCTGGCGATCCGGGTCTCGGAGGCCCCCGGGCAGGAGGCCGTGTTCGAGCACACCTTCCGGTAGGCTGGAGCGGTGCCCGCCGAGCTCCTCCTCCTGCCCGCCGGCCTGCTGATCTCCCTTCTCTGCTCCAGCGTGGGGCTGGGAGGGGGAATCTTCATGGTCCCCCTCCTCCTCTCGCTTGGCCTCTCCCCCCACACCGCCGTGGGCACCAGCCTCTTCGCCATCACGGTGGTGGCCTGCTCCTCCACCCTGGCCTACGCCCTGCAGCGCAGGATAGACTACAGGACGGGCCTCCTGCTGGACTCCCTGGATGTCCCGGGAGCGGTGGCGGGGGCCTACCTGACCACCATGCTGGCGGGGGGAACCCTCTCCCGCCTGTTCGGGGTGGTGCTACTGGGGGTGGCCTGTTATCTCTGGCTGAGGAAGAAAACGGGGAAGGAGGTCCCCCCCTCCTTCACCCTCCGCCTGGTGCTGGTGACCGCGGCGGGGAGCTTCGCCAGCGGGTTCGTCTCCGGGATGTTCGGGATAGGGGGAGGAATCGTAGACGAGACCGTCATGCTCCTGGCGCTGGGCATGTCCCTCAAGCTCTCGGCCGGAACCGCCATGTTCGGCATGTCCCTCACCACCCTCCCCGCCTTCCTCTCCCACCTCCTCCTCGGCCACTTCTCCCCCTCCCACGCCTTCCCCCTGGCGACGGGGTGCGCGCTGGGAGGGCCCCTGGGGGCCCTCACCTCCAAGAGGCTGAGCACCAGAAAGCTGCAGAGGATCCTGGCGGCGGTGATCCTCCTGGTGGGAATCAGGCTGGTCCTCTGGGCGGGATAAGGATAAATCCGCCCCGGAGGACCTCCCTTGGGGTCGTGGGGTAGCCTGGTCTATCCTCCTGGCTTTGGGAGCCAGGGACCTGGGTTCAAATCCCGGCGACCCCACCAGCTTGGTGCCGTTCACCCAGCGGAACCACCCCTCGCCGCTCCCCACTTCACCGGGCCCTCTCCAGGGGGTCGGGCCAGCTCGATGAGCCTCCTCACCACCTTCATCGCGATCTCCTCCCCTCCACTGAAGCCACGGCCTCCGAGAGAATCGCCGAGCACCTGCAGCCGCGAGCTCCCTCGCTGGGGTTCCGGAAGCCGCAGGCGAGAAACTCCATCGCGGGGATGGAGGCCTGACGTAATCATTGCACAACAACTTGGCCACGGTAATCAGCGTGTACAACGTGACGGCCGTTAAGCTTAATAGACCCCCCAAAAGAGCCTATGAAAAAACGGGTGGGTGACCTCGTTGGTTGGACCGTCGATAAAAATAGCCGCGCCTCTGGCGCTCGGGATCGGGATTGTTGCGGCGTTGTCTGCGGTTTCGATATACAGGGGGCACACCGCCGGTGGCTCGAATTACCCCCGGGCGGAGGAACCGAGGATTTTGTGGACATCCCCCCTATCGGTTGAGTACGACTACTCCCTTCTTATGGCCGGAACGGTTGGGTGGAAGGCCCAGGCGAAATTTAAGAACATGGGGGGAAGCGGGGGGGTAGCCATCACCGCTGAACTCCAGGGTATCGGCACGATGACCCGGAATTTTCACGTAGATGCGGGAAAGGAATACGTGCTCAAGGTGTCTGGCACCATAAGAATCGGGTCGGGAACCCTGCCGAGGACCTGGATCGTTTCATCCCAGCTGAGGGTAACATCGACGAGTTCGGGTGGGGAGCTGAACCCAGTAACCATCCAGGCAAGTTGCACCGAATATCCGTCCGATCCCAAGTGGTACCTATCACTGGGATCGGTTCAGCTCGAGGAGTACGTTCCACCGAAACCGCTTCCCGACTGGGCAACCGTGAGAATACTCTCGATCAGCCCCCCTCCCGGGGCTGAACTCCACAATAGCGATATTCTGACGGCCGAGGTGCACTACAGCGTGGACACGTCGTATGTAGATCCATCGCAGGGCATCGTTCTCAAGCTAGTTCTCGTGCAGGAGTTCTCAGATGCCAGCGTAGTCAGAACCCTTAAAGAGCAAACTTACACTGAGGCGGAAAAGACGGTGATTTTGGCCTCAGACCCACTGGCGCACCTCGAGTACACCTCCAGGAGGGTGAAAATCACCGTGGAAATTTCCGCTGTTAAAAGGGAGACCGGAGAGAGGATAAGCAGAACCTCTGAGAACAAGTTTGAGTACTTCAATCCGGCCGGGTCATGATTTGAAGCCCGCCCCCATGCCTCTGAAGCCATGGTAAAATCAGAAGGAGGTTATCCAAAGCTCTCCCCCCCTAAGGCCCGCCGGGTGTGGTTCCCAAGCTTGGAACCAACTCCGGTCCGCAAAGCTCACAATCCGGGCGGGCCGCTGAAACCTTCTCCGGTCTCCTTGAGGATTTAAGAAAACCCGAGTGAAGGAAGGTGAGTGATATGAAGGTAGGCCTGATGGCGGACACTCACGACAGGCTGGATGCCATTGAAAAGGCCGTCGACCTCTTCAACTCCCTGGGGGTGGAGCAAGTCCTTCACGCCGGGGACCTGGTCTCCCCCTTCGTCGTGCCCAGGCTCGCGAGGCTGAAGGCCGGTCTCACGCTGGTCTGGGGGAACAACGACGGGGACAGGGTGCTCGTTTCCAAGAGGATGGCGGAGCACGGGATGGAGCTAGCGGGGGATTTTGCCTTTCTCAACCTCGGGGGGAGGAGGATAGCCCTCCTCCACGGAACCGACGAGAGGATGGTGAAGGCCCTCGCCGCCTCGGGCGAGTTTGAGGTCCTCGTCCGGGGACATACCCACCAGGCCTCCATCGTCAGGGGACCCTGCCTGATCGTGAACCCGGGGGAGGTCTGCGGCTACCTCACGGGGAGGAAAACCGTTGCCGTTCTCGACCTGACCTCGCTGACGGCGGAGATACTGGAGATCTGAGGCTACGCAACCCTCCGTCTCCCCGACCTCTTCCTCCTGCGGCCCCTCTCGCCCTCCCAGATCCTTCCCCCCTCCGGGGAGCGGGGGCCCAGCGCCCTGGGGGGAGGGATCAGGCGGGAGGATCCCGAGGACATCTCCCTCAGCTTTTCGTCCACGATCCTGGCGATGTCCCCGAAGCCCACCAGCACGCAGGGAACCCCCCTGAGCCTGGCCAGCTCGTATACCCTCTGCTCCTGCGTGACCAGCACCAGTCCCCTCCTGGCGGCCTGCTCCACCACCTGCTCGTCCTCCGCCCCCCTCAGCCCCTCCTCCTCCACCGTGCGCACCTCCCAACCCAGAAGCCTCAGGAAGGGCTTCAGCCCGCTGTACATCTCGTCCAGCAGGACCCTCATCCCTTTCCCTTGGTCTGCGGGGTAAAAATCTCCCCTGGGCCCCCAATATGGAGCAACCAATATAAAGGGTGTGGAGAAAGAGAAAGGGGTTGGGGTTGTGCCCTACCAGGAAGTGGGCGGCCTGAAGCTCTTCTACGTGAAGGAGGGAGAGGGCTTCCCCGTGTACCTGCTGCACGGGGCCGCCCTCACCCATTCCCTCTGGAAGCCCCAGCTGGAGGTCCTGAGGGGGAGGTACTCGGCGATCGCCCCCGACCTCCCGGGGCACGGCAGGTCCGATCCCCTCCCCTCTTCTTCTCCCTCCATCCGGGACTACTCCGAGGCCGTGGCGGGGCTCATGGAGACCCTGGGCACGAGGGAAGCTGCGGTGGTGGGGCACTCCATGGGGGGTGCCGTGGCCCTGCAGCTGGCTCTGGACCACCCTGAGAAGGTGAGGGCCCTGGTCCTGGCCAACACCGGAGCCAAGCTGGGGGTCTCCCCCCTGCTCCTCCAAGTCCTCCGGGAGAACTTCAGGGGCGCCATGGAGGTGGGGTGGAACAGCATGCTGGGTGGGAAGGGGAGGAGGAGGGAAGAGGAGCTGAAGGAGCTGGAGGGGGAGATGAAGAGGACTAGACCGGAGGTGGGGCTGGCGGACTTCGAGGCCTGCGATGCCTTCGATTGCAGGACGAGGCTCTCCGAGATAAAGAAGCCTGTGCTCATCGTGGGAGGGAGGGACGATACCCTCACCCCTCCCTGGTACCAGGAGTACCTGCACCAGAAGCTGGAGGGCTCCTCTCTGGTGATACTGAAGGAGGTGGGCCACCTCTCCATGGTGGAGGATCCCCTCTCCTTCAACTCAGCCCTTCTGGACTTTTTGGGAAGGACGCTGTCCTGAACCCTCCAGCTCCCCCAGCAGGTCGGAGAGGCGGGCAAGCTCCGCGGGGGGGAGGTCCCTGACCCTGGCCCCCGCCAGCTCCGGTGGCAGGTGACGATCCAGCACCGCCCTCCTCTCGCGCTTCTCCAGGCGGAGGTGGGGGAAGAGCTCCGTGAAGGAGTGGTAGAGGGCGTTCCTGACCTTCTGCCTGGGATGGTGGAAGAGGACCCTGAGCACCCTCTCGAACCTCTCCTCGTCCTCCACCCTGAAGGGGGGAACCCTGGGCCTCATCCTCACCACGGCCGACCTCACCCTGGGAGGGGGGAAGAAGGCGGAGGGGGGGACCTCCTCCAGCAGCTCCACCTCCACCCGGTAGAAGGCGCTCACCGTGAGGCGCCCGTAGTCCTCCGACCCCGGCGCGGCCACCAGCCTCCTGGCGAACTCGAGCTGGTACATGAGGACGGCCACCTCGAAGCCGCGCTCCAGGAGCCTGAAGGTGAGCTCGGAGGAGAGGGAGTAGGGGAGGTTGGAGACCACCTTGTTGAAGGGGGGAAGGTGGAGCCTCAGCACATCCCCCTGCAGGATCCTCACGTTCCCGCATCCCTCCTCCTCCAGCACCCTCCGGAGGAGGGAGACCATCCTGGGATCCCTCTCCACCGCTATCACCTCCCCCGCCCTCCTCGCCAGGAGGAGGGTCAGGTTTCCCACCCCCGCCCCCACCTCCAGCACCCTGTCCCCCCCACCCACCCCCGCGTAGTCCACCATCCTCTGGAGGAGGGAGGGATCCAGCACCAGGTGCTGCCCGTACCTCCTGCTCAGCCTTATTCCTTCCCTCTCCAGCCTCTCCCTGAGGTCCATGGAAACTCCCGGGATCAGCAGAAGAGTTCCCTGGCGGCCTCCTCGTACACCCGCAGGTCCTGCTCGGTGAAGAGCACGAACCTGACCTCCTCCAGCCTGTCCTCCTTCTCCAGGAACTCCTTTACGGCCTTGAGGGCCACCCTGCTGGCCTTCTCCACCGGGTACCCGTAGGCCCCGGTGCTTATGGAGGGGAAGGAAACCGTCTTTATCCCTCTGGAGACCGCCAGCCGTAGGGAGTTAAGGTAGGCCTTCGCCAGCATCTGGGGCTCCCTCTTGTTTCCCCCCCTCCAGATGGGCCCCACGGTGTGGATCACGTACCTCGCCTTCAGGCGTCCCCCCGAGGTGATGACCGCCTCCCCCACCGGAAGGCCGTCGGGCCACTCCCTCTCCCTTATCCTGGCGCACTCCTCCCGGATGGTGGGCCCCCCCTTGCGGTGGATGGCCCCGTCCACCCCCCCGCCCCCCATCAGGCTGGGGTTGGCCGCGTTCACGATGGCCTCCGTCTCCTGCTCCGTGATGTCCCCCTGAACGAGCCTGAGGATGGCCTTCCCCACCCTGAACTCCAAGCTCCCCCTCTCCCTTTCTCCCCTCCCCTCAAAAACCTGAGGGATGCCTCATAGGAGGGGCAGGTGGGGCAGGATGGCGGGGGAGAAGACCAGGGCGCTCACCGTCATGAGCTTCAGGAAGATGTTGATGGAGGGGCCGGAGGCATCCTTCAGGGGATCCCCCACGGTGTCCCCCGTGACGGCCGCCGCGTGCGTCGGGCTGCCCTTCCCCCCCAGGTGGCCCTCCTCCACGTACTTCTTGGCGTTGTCCCAGGTGTTTCCCACGTTCCCCTGGAACATCCCCAGCAGGAGGCCGGAGCCTATGGCCCCGGCCAGGAAGCCCACCAGGGCCTCGGGCCCCATCACCAGCAGGATCACCGGCGGGAAGAGGATGGCCAGGATGCCCGGGAGGAGGAGGTTCCTCAGGGCGTTACCCGTGGCCATGGAGACACAGCGGGCGTAGTCGGGTTTGGCCTTCCCCTTCATCAGGCCCGGGATCTCCCTGAACTGCCTCCTTATCTCGTCCACCAGCCTGAAGGCCCCCCCGCTCACCGCCAGCACCACCAGGGCCGTGAAGAGGGCGGGGACGGAGACCCCTATGAGCAGGCCGGCGAAGGTCTTCGCGTTCACCAGGCTTAACACGCTGTCCAGTCCCCCCACCCCCTCGGCGTAGTCCCGGAACTCGCCCAGCTGGGTGAGGGTGAAGAAGAAGGCGATGGCGGTGAGGGCGGCCGAGCCTATGGCGAAGCCCTTACAGATGGACTTCATGGTGTTCCCCACCGAGTCCAGCTTGTCCGTGATCTTCCTGACCCTCTCGGGCAGGCCCGCCTGCTCGGCTATCCCCGCCGCGTTGTCGGTGATGGGGCCGTAGGCGTCGGCGGCCACGATCACCCCCGCCACGGAGAGCATGCCCACGGCGGAGAGGGCCACGCCGTAGAAGCCTGCCGCCAGGTAGGAGATCAGGCCCGCCACGGCTATGGAGACCACCGGAACGAAGGTGCTGAACCATCCCATGGAGAAGCCCTCCAGGATGTCCAGGGCCGCCCCCGCCTGGGCGGCCTCCGCCACCCTGCGGGCCGGCCTCCTGTCCTTGGAGGTGAAGTAGTCGGAGGTCTCCCCCACCACCACCCCCACCAGCAGGCCACTCACCACGGCCACGAAGGGTCCCTCCCATTCTCCCCCCAGCAGCCACCGGCAGGCAAAGAGGGAGAGGAGGAGGGTCAGGAGGGTGGCCAGGAGGGAGGAGCGCGTCAGGGCCCTGGAGGGATCCCCCCTCACGGAGAAGCACGCCACCAGCGAGGAGAGCAGGCCCAGCGAGGAGATGAGGAGGGGAAGCAGCACCCTCTCCTCCACCCCGTAGAGGATGGCGCCCAGGGCCATGGCGGAGATGAGGGAGCCCACGTAGGACTCGAAGAGATCGGCCCCCATTCCCGCCACGTCACCCACGTTGTCCCCCACGTTGTCGGCCACCACCCCGGGATTCCTGGGGTCGTCCTCAGGAATCCCCTTCTCCACCTTCCCCACCAGGTCGGCCCCTATGTCCGCCGACTTGGTGTAGATCCCTCCCCCCACCCTGGCGAAGAGGGCCACGGTGCTGGCCCCGAAGCTGAACCCTATCACGTCCTTCAGGGCCTCCACCATCCTCCCGGGATCCGTGCCCCCGTAGAGCAGGCTCAGGAGGACAACCCCCAGGAGCCCCACCCCCACCACGCTCATCCCCAGCACGCTCCCACCCCTGAAGGCCAGGGAGAGGGCCTTCCCCATTCCCTCCTTCCTGGCCGCGTTGGCGGTCCTGGCGTTGCTCCTGATGGCGGTGTGAAGGCCCACGAAGCCCGTGAGGGCGGAGCAGGAGGCCCCCACCAGGTAGGCCAGGGAAACCCTGACGTTCAGGAGAAGGAGGAGGATCGCGGCCACGGCCACCACCACCAGGGCGATGAGGGAGTACTGCTTCCTCATGTAGGCCCCCGCCCCCTCCCTTATGTACCCGGCGATCTCCCTCATCCTCTCCGTTCCCTCCTCCTCACGCAGAACCCTCCAGACCGCGTAGAGGAGGTAGAAGAAGGTCAACAGGACCGAAAGGAAAACTAGGAGGAGGACGGTATCCATCTCGTTTCCTATCCCTTTTTCTAATAAACTTTTTCCGGTGTCTCCCCCAAGGAAGGGAGTGCGCCTGCTGAGGATCCGCACGGAATCGGGAGAGGAGGTGGAGGTGGAGCTGACGGGGGAGAACCCCCTCACGGTGGAGGCCCTCTGGAGGGCCCTACCCTTCGGGGGAAAGGCCAGGAGGTGGGGGAAGGAGATCTACTTCGAAATCCCCGTGGAGGTGGGGGAGGAGAACGCCAGGAGGGAGGTGGAGGTGGGGGAGGTGGCCTACTGGCCGGAGGGAAAGTGCCTCTGCCTCTTCTTCGGACCAACCCCCTCCAGCACGGGGGAGAAGCCCGTGGCCTACAGTCCCGTGAACGTGGTGGGGAGGATCAGGGGGGACCCCGGGAGGCTGGAGGGGATAAGGTCGGGGGAGAGGCTGAGGGTGGAGGGGGTGAGGCTCCCCCCCAAGAGGGGAGAGGGGAGGGAGCTCCGGAGGAGGAGGGAGGAGCTTTTCTCCAAGCTCAGGGAGGAGGGGAGGCTCACGCCCGAGCTGGAGGAGGAGGTGGTGAGGCTCTACGGGAAGAGGGGGGAGCACGCCCTGAGGGCGGTGAAGGAGGGAAGGGTGGCGAGGAGGGGGGGAAGGTGGTTCGTGAGGGGAGAAACGGACGAGTACGAGGTGGTGCGCTCCATGTGCAGCTGCAAGGACTACGTGCTGAACGTGGTTACGGGGAAGGCGGGGGTGGACATGTGCTACCACGCCCTGGCCAAGAGGATATGCGAGCTGCTGGAGAAGTGAAGGAGGAGCTCCTGAGGATGCTGGAGGAGAGGTACGGGGAAAGGGTGAGGGAGAGGTGGTACTCCGACCCCTTTCAGGTACTGGTGGCCTGCATCCTCTCCCAGCGCACCAG
>Ga0197143_1002808_pt1 | contig 12295 bp, 13 predicted proteins | sample GBS70_MetaG_FD_148603 | JGI IMG/M metagenome (GOLD analysis project Ga0197143, IMG submission 148603) | Sediment microbial communities from Great Boiling Springs, Gerlach, Nevada, United States - GBS 70_MetaG | ecosystem: Environmental > Aquatic > Thermal springs > Hot (42-90C) > Sediment...
AACAGGAGCGGTCTATGACCAGGAGAGAGACGAGTGCATCGAGGGTGCGAAGGTGACGCTGACCAACACCGCTACAGGTGAGAGTCTGGAGACAACAACCGACATATTCGGCGACTTCTGGTTCAAAGGCTTACAACCATCAACCTACGAAGTCAGAATCGAAAAGAGCGGTTACTACCCCATCAGAATAGAGAAGATAAGGGTAGAGGAGGATATTAACCTCGGAGACCTAAAGATGTACCAGACCCCTCCAGCAACTAAAACCTAAACGCAGATAACTACTCTCTATCACCTCTCTCTTTTCTAAACCTAAAGCCTATAGGTTTGCGTAAGAGGGTGTATATGGGGGTTCAAGATACTCTCCCTTTGTAACCACTACCATGTAGTCGCACTCACACCTCTTCACTCTGCTCTCTAGACCTATGACTCCACCGACTTTGCAGTCAAGCCAGCCCACTTTCAGCGAGTTTTTTAAAGCGGTTAAATCATCTAACGATAATTCCATCGTCACCGTTCCAGCATTAATGAATATTTACCATCGTTTTCCTTTACGTAGCCAACAGTAGTTACATTCGTCGAGCATCTTGGGTATTGTTCTAATTACCTGTAGTTTACTATACGCTGGATGTTCTTTGGTTAGTTGATCTTTTGGCATTCTTTTTATTAACTGCATTGTAATATTGTTATTTGTGCTCAAAAAGTCTATGTAACACTCTGGGCTGCCTATCTTGTGGTTTTTCGCGTGATTAGGATCATATTTATGGTAATACTCTCTTATGATCGTATCCCAAGGTACGAATAATTTTGGGTGGATAAAATGTAGTGCTTTAGATGCGCCCGTCATTCTGATAACTTCGCAAGCTTCATACCTACTATAGACTTGTTTGATAAGATCTGCATATTGAATGAAGTTTGGACTACCAAGCTCTAGATTATAGAGGTCTGTAAGCAAATGTTCTGTGGCTTCGTAGGTTTCCACTAGAACCTTAGATATCCTGTTATCCTTTAATAAGTGAATCAATTTATCTGGTTCGCTTTCAAAGAGGAAGGGGCAGTTCCATTTTATTAAAATAGCTTCAGCAGCCCCTAAAATTAGCCTTACTGGTGGTCTCTTCCCTCCTTTCAGAAAATTTTGCCATATGCTTTCAGCCAACTCATCGAGATAACCCTCATATTTTGTAAAAAATGTAAGGCACCCTCTTAGCACAAAAGCAGGATCTTGAAGTTTATTAATATATTTACTAAACTCAGCATCCATCTATTAAGCCAGCTCCTATTCACCGCTAGGTTTAAACACACATACCTTTCCATTCGGAAAGCATTGCTTAATTTTATCCACGTAATCTTCATTACAATTTACTGTAATTATATTTGTGAACTCCTTTAGCGGGATTTCTTGCAGTTGACCGTTGGCATCTCTCCACCATCGTTTCTGCTCAACTTGGTTTTTTAGTGATTCATCAGAAATTGGTTTAGAACTAGGGTCACCTAGCTTTACATCGTATCTTGGGATCGGATGCCAAGGCTCAATGAAACCGTATTTCCCGCTCAAAATTACCCACCGAAACCCTTTCATTTCAATCTCGTTTTCTTCAGTCCATCTTAAGAAATTAAGAAAACCACGCCCCCTATAAGCGTATTTTGCTGGAACAAAATCAGGCGCAGTCGGGTCTTTATCCCAAACTTTTTGGCATGTACAGCAAACTACAAACAAGGTTTTCTTAGGATCGTAACTGGATAGATCAATCCCGATTTTATAATCTGTTCTACCAATTTCCTCCTTTCCAAACCTCACTTCAAAGAACCCTTTTTCTTTCACTATCCGCTCAACATTTTCGTCAAGGCGGAAAGCATCCATATTGCTATATCCAGTAAACCAGTGCCATTCCCCATCAAGTGCTAGAAAAACATCCCTTAACACACGTACACCATTTCTTTCAAGAACCTCCTTCTCTTCTTGGCTGAGTTTGACGTTGCGCTGATACCTTTTATGGTCATCTCTTTTTCGTTCAAGAGTACGATATATGTCTTTTCGCTTCAAATATTCTTCGGAATAAATTACTATATTATTATCTCCACTTATTTTTGCCCAGTAGCGGTTCATCTCGTAACTCTTATCTCACGCAGGAGTATATAATATTTACTTAATTTTGAACCCTACCTACTACAAGATGTTGATTGGATTACCCTCTACGAATTGTAGAATATATGTTAAAAACTTATGGCAGATCTATTTCTTCTAAGCCTAAGGCTCTTAGGAAGTTGTTTAGTGAATCTTTTGAGTCGAAGACCTTGATATAGGAGGGTGGTATGTGAAGCTCAAGTTTCTCTCCCCTCTTCATAACCGCTGCTATGTAGTCGTGCTCACTAATCTTAACTCTGCTCTCCCCTAGATCCATAACTCCGCCGACTCTACAGTCGAGATGCCAGACATCGACACCACACCTAAGCCACATCCTCCCGCCTCTACTATGTTAGCTTTGGAGCGGTTTAAACAGATTTCTTTGTAGAAGAATAATCTGTGCCTCTGTTTATTTATACACTTAGTTGTCTACTAATAGAAGCAGAAAAGGTGAAAAAAGGGGGTTTTCCGCTCTATTTGTAGTGTTGTGTTTACACGCTTAAGTAAACTCCTGTCAGCTTTCGTATCTTTAATAGTGCGTATACTCCAGCTATAATGAGTATGGCACCTATGATTACCATGGCAGCCATTATGAGTTGGTCGAATTCAAAGTAGGGGGTTGGAGGCATCGTTAGGGCTACTAGTCCAAGAGAGGTCCAGAGCCATAGGGTCTGAACTGCCCTCTCACCAAGTTGTTTTAGATCACTTGATCGGCTAACTCTGAGGTGGCCTAAGAGAATGATTACTATCAATATTATGGCGTAAATGGAGAAGAGAGTTTGCGCTTTTGGCGATGAGAGCAGAGATAGAATTAATATAATTATTGACAGCACAAGTGCTATCAAGTTCACCCTTGTGAAGAATGCGCGTGCGGTATTTATTTCAGAACTCATATCTTCCCACCTCTAGAAGCCCTTCTCCGTTTCAACCCACTTCCCGATGCCGTATTTAATGCCCATCTTTACGCAGACAGCCATTAGAATTAGGAAGATTACAAAGGAGACGCCGAACCCTATTATAACACCAGGGATGGCTGGATAGACTTGGGGTACCCACCACGCTAGAAAGCCGCCGACGATTATCGCAACAACCGCAGGCCAGTTTACTAAGCTATATGTTGTTCCAGGCCCCCACTCATATCTTTTATCTACAGGCTTTACTCCCAATAGGAGCGGCCTTACGACATAGAAGTCTGCTATCATTATCGCAGTCATCGGTGGTATCCACGTACCGAGGAACGAGCCGAGCATGAGTAATGCCTCTAAGCTCACACCAAACCCAAAGGCAATCAGAGCAGCTATGACTGTACCTATTATTCCCATTATAGCAACCCAATAAACTCTTTTGAGGGGTATAGCGTTGCACCACGCCAGAGAGCTGCTATAGAGGTTGTTGTCGTTTGTACTCCACTGCCCTACCACACCTGTCAACAGTACTGCCCAAACCATGCCCAAACTTACCATCGCAGCAGCTAAGTTCACACCGGGTGCGAGAAGCTGTAGAAAGCCGCCGGCAGCCATGATTATAGGCATAAACACCACGACGTGAATGAACCAAGCCAAGGGCCCATCGTGGGGTCTTCTTGAGAATCTTGTCACATCTGGTGCAATCGTAGCACCTACAATATAACAACCTACTGTAAATGTTATGCCTACACCTATATCCATTGGGGTCGGAGGCTTAGCAGCCATTAAAGCGCCCCAACCGCCGTTTATGTCGATTGCTGCAGCTAGAGCCATAGGTATTATCACGAACCATGCTGGTACTATGAAGTAGCTAAGCACTGATAGGGCTCTGTAACCTATGAGGGCTGTGGTCATCATAAGTATGCCGCCCCAGATCGAGGCTATTTCGACCCTCATAAATGGTATATCTGGGAATACACCTTGCATAATGACGCCGAAGAGCCAGGTTTCGTAGGCGAACCATATCATCGCGCTTATCCCAGATATTATTATGCCGGCTATCATAGCGATCACTCTCCCCATCGAATGCCTAAGGATCACGTATGTACTTGCCCTTGTACGGCTGCCTATGTAGCCTGTAAGATAGGCGATGATGCCAAGAATTATGCAACCTAAAACCACACTCACTACTAATGTGACGGCGTCATACCAAGAGGCTAGGGCTGCGCCTGCGAATACTGCCGCCCATACAGCAAGAACTCCCATGAAGATCATAAGTTGGTTCAGAAAAGTTCTAGTTTCCGCCTCAGGAATCTTTGTTAACGCATAATCTCCAAAATAATCTTTAACTTCTGTCATCCCACTCACTCTATAGTGAAAAAGTTAGTTTATAAATTTTTCGCAACACTTACGGTTTGTAGCACATAATACCTTGCCGCAGTAGGTGCTTAGTTTATTGTTCTAGAACTTTTACCTCAAATCGCTATAATTTAGAAGCTTCTAACTCCCATAACCCTTATTAAGAGGCCAGCCCCTATAGGACTAGGAATTGAAGGTTTTTGTAATCTTACCGATTTTAAAGCATCCGGTATATGAGGAGATAACTTTTAAGGAACTTGCGCAAGTAGCTTCTAAGGACACAGAAATTCACGTGGAAAGTCTTGAAGAGGGCCCACCCAGCATAGAGTCTGTTTACGATGAGGTCTTCGCAGTACCATCTATTGTTAAACTGGTGCGGAGAGCGGAGGATGAAGGCTACGATGCGGTCATAATAGACTGCATGGGCGACCCAGGTTTGGACGCTGCGAGAGAAGTAGCTAAGATTCCAGTCGTCGGTCCTTGCCAGGCTTCCATAGCCTTGGCTTCGCTTTTGGCTTCACGGTTTTCTATAATAACTGTTTTGAAAAATGTCATTCCCATCCTTCACGACTTAGCTAAAAAGTATGGGGCCACCGATAAGATAGTTTCGGTTCGATCTATCGAAGTTCCGGTTCTGGACCTCGAGAAGAAGTGGAGTGAAGTCAAAGCTGCCTTAGAAACCCAAGGAAGAGCAGCTATAGAAGCGGAGAGAGCTGAAGCTATAATATTAGGCTGCACTGGAATGATCGGTATGGCAAGAGATCTTGAGAAGGCTCTAGGGGTGCCGGTAATAGATCCCGCTCCAGCAGCGCTGATGATGGCTGAAGCCCTAGTACGGCTTAACCTTTCTCACAGTAAACTAAAGTATCCATATCCTCCTGCGAAACAAAGGTAGGTAGAATCTTAGTAACTTCTTGAGTTTTCCCAAAGATTTTTATAGTACTTCTGTCAACAAAAACGACAGGTGTTTGGTATGAGAAAACTTAACCTACAAAATTTAAGAGATGTAGTAATCGGTGCAACCTTTCTAGGCTCTGGTGGAGGCGGCTCGCCTGAAAATGGGCTTAAACTCGTTGAAGAAATAGGTAAAGTAACCAGTGAGATAACCTTAGTCAGCCCAGATGAAATTTCAGACAATGAATACGTAGCTATGGTTGCTGGTATGGGAAGTCCTGTAGCCCTAAAAGAAAAAGGATTTGGACCTGAAGCAGTATATGCCTTTGAAGGGCTTCAAAAACTCTACGGTTGGCTCGGTGTGGAGTTTAAGTACATTATGCCGGGTGAAACAGGGGGCTTCAACACTATAACACCCATATATGTTGCCGCGATCAAAAAATTGACTGTGGTCGATGCGGATGGCACAGGTGGTAGGGCTGTTCCAGACCTTGAAACCACATTATACTACCTTTACGGAATCCCTACATCTCCATTCGTCTTAGCCGATAGGAATGGGAATATGGTTATGGGCTGGACCAAAGACCCGCTAGACGCTCCTATGTGTGAAAACGTAGCTAGACACGTTGTAGTATCTTTCGGAATGTTGGCTGGGCTTGGAACGTGGGTTGCTACTGGTCACCAAATCAAGACTTACTTGGAACCTAACGTTATAGCAAGGTCAGAAATGGTAGGCAAGATTTTGAGAGAGGCAAAGGAGGCGGGTAAAGAGCCAGCAGCAGAGCTTGTTAAAGCTCTTAATGGCTACGAGCTCATCAAAGGTAGAATAGAGAAAATAGAGACAAAAACGGTAGCAGGCTTTGACTTTGGAAGAACAATAGTAAAAGGTACCGGCGCCTTTGAAGGGAAAGAGCTCTATATCGACTTCAAGAATGAAAATATGATAGCTTGGAGGGGTGGTGAGCCTGTTGCTATGGTTCCTGACCTAATATGCTTGTTGAGCGCTAATGGGGAGCCTCTCACTAACGCAGATACAAAGCAAGGTATGGAGATAAGCGTTATAGCTCTACCAGCCTCCGAGAGATGGAGGAAGCATCCTAAAGCCTTCGAAGTCTGGAGACCGATCCTAGAAAAGATGGGTTACACCGGAACATACAGACGCGTTGAGGAATTGGTGAAGTAGCCCTAATGAGTCTGGAGAAAGCAGCAAAAACCGTCGTAGAAAGCTGCCTTAACATCAATCCTCGAGAGACCTTTCTAGTAATAACGGATACGGAAAAAGAGGAGATAGGTAGAGCCCTCTTTAACGCTGGTTTAAGGATCGGTTGCGAAGCCCTTCTTGTTGTGATGAAGCCTAGAAGCAGACACGGTGAAGAGCCTCCCAAGCCTGTCGCTGAGATGTGGCTCCAAGCCGATGTTTTTGTGGCCCCAACTAAGTTTAGTTTGACTCATACCCAAGCTAGGAAGAATGCAACAGCTAAGGGTGCAAGAGGCGCGACTATGCCTGGGATAACACCAGAAATCTTCATGGAAACAATGGGTATAGATTATACGTTGGTTAAGGAAAACTGCGAAAAAATAAGGAAGGTTCTTGATGGCGCAAAAGTTGTAGAAGTCACCTCACCTATTGGAACGAATCTTACTTTATCTATCGAAGGTAGGAAGATTTTAGTAGATAATGGAGTTCTACATGATAGAGGGGCTTTCGGAAATCTACCAGCTGGCGAGGTCTTTGTGGCCCCAGTTGAGGGCACAGCTGAAGGCGTAATAGTTTGTGACGGCTCTATAGCGGGTGTTGGGGTGTTGAAGAACCCTGTGAGGATTGAAGTTAAAGAGGGCTATGCTACCAACATAATAGGAGGGGCGGAAGCTGAACAGCTTAAAAGAGCTCTAGAATCAGCGCCGCCTCAATACAAGAAGGAAGCTTATAATATTGCTGAGTTTGGGGTAGGCTGTAATTACGGAGCAAGAATCGTTGGGAATGTTCTAGAAGATGAGAAGGTTTACGGGACTGTCCATATCGCGCTGGGCGATAACAGCACTATCGGTGGGAAAACTGTTGCAGGCATCCACCTAGACTGCGTACTAAGCAAACCAACCTTAAAGGTAGATGGCAAGGAAGTAATTATAGACGGAAAATGGCAGATTTAACATTCTGCTACTCTCATCCAACAACTTATCTTTGGGCAAGAATGTTTCAGAATCTTTGAGCAATTCCTTGCCTCCAATGCTGAGAGCGGGTAAAGCCTCATAATTTCGGCAACTCAATATTTAGCGGTATGGTACCTTTAGCCTTTTAGTTTACATAAGGGTATCTATTGGAGAGAGGAAGCTGATGAGAGACCAGACACTGAAGGTTTTGAAAAAAGCTGCAAGTAGATGCAGAAAGTTAAACCTAGCTAAGGTACCAGCATCTTAAATGGTATTAACAAAAACTTTTTAAAGAGAATGAAGAAAACAAAAGTTTATGCGGGTTAGTAAGAGTGGCGCTACCGGTTTAATTGTGACTGCTGTTGGTGTCGCGCTGCTCCTCTTCACATTCTATAACGCCTACCTAACATTTGCACAATATCTATCGCTCACACTATCTCCCGACTTCTTGGCTTCGGTGAACGAGATCTTAGTAGCAGCTATAAAAGCGATGTTCCTAGCGGTCATGGCTTGGGTAGGCTCTATCCTACTACTCAGAGGAGTAGACTTCCTCAAGGTAGATCGAGGTGTTGGAGTAGTAACGTTCAGAGTCGAAAAGGGCGTAGGTATAGCGACGATAGAGCAGCAAGAGAAGAAGAGCGGATAGTATTTCCACAAAGTTTGGTTGGTGTGGTCAAGGTGAGGCAGCCTCTCATCTCAACAGGGTTTAGGCCTCTAACCTTAGGGTTAGGTATTACACTACTCCTGACACTCATAACAATAGCATACTCAGCCTACGAAAACGTCTCGTATGTGTTTGAAGGGTTTGGTGTGGGCGAAGGTATGCCGCATCTTAACGTAAACGGCACACACCTAACCATCTCGAACCTCACACTCGCCAATCGCGGCGTGTATCCTTTGAGCATAGCGCTGAGCGGCTGGGCTATGATCGGCGACGTAGACCTTGGCTCAGCCAGCACAGGTGAAATAATCATACCACCGAAGACGCAGAAGCAGATAAACCTAACTCTATCCATAAATTTGACAAAAGCCTATACTGACTACAATCTGTTGAAGACGATTCTATTCAACACTACCGTTGCCGCGTTTAAAATTAAGGCGAATTTTGGGTTCCAACCCTTTGTAGCTGCTTCGTTTGAAAGCGGCTTTAGCAGAAACATAGGTGCTGCGCTAGACGGCTTAACCTTTAGGCTACGGAGCGTTGAGCCGCTTAACGAAACACACATTAAGGCTAATATTGAGGTGGAGTTTACCAACAGATCACCTCTAGTGGTCAGTGGTGTGCTTCACTCTTCACTATCTTCAGCTAGGCAAAGAGATCTACAGTATGCAGCAGCCCCGCTTGATGTTTTTGCCCAACCCCACCAACACTACCTAGCACTCCTCACTTTTATGCTACCTAAGGGGGAGCTGGTGAGTGGTGCGTGGTATGTGCTTGAGCTGAAGTTTGAAACATTTGGCCACGTATATGAGTGGAGAAGTGCTTTGGGGGTATAGATGATAGTGGAAGCTCCAAAGAAGCAGAGTAGGGCGCTGGTGTATGCTGGTCGTGTTATTCAAGCAGCCGTATTCGTAGCCATCAACTACGCGATCTTCTTCATCGCGCCACGCTTCTTTTTCATATACACCGGTCTTATAACAGCCGAGATCGAGGCAGCGATTTCAACCTACTTTCTGATGATAGCCTTCTTAACCATTCTCCATCTACTTCTAAAAGATCACATCATAGGTTTTGCGTCTGCTGTAGGCTTGGGGATAGTTGAGGCACTTTATATCTATATAATAACTAACGGCGGTGTGTTAACGCTCTTATACAGCGGCTTCACACTAACCCTAGAGTTTAAGCCACTCCTTTATCTTATGATGGCTCTACCACTAGTTAATATAGTGAGGCAGATCGTCGAGTATGTCGGCAGATCTTCGACTCAACCTATAGAGATGGTGGAAGTAGAAGGATAAGGTAAGACTGTAGCTGCGCTAAGAACACTGGCGTTTATATCGGAGGGTGTTCGGCGATAAGGCCAGCTTTCAATGCGATGTCCATATATTTGCTTGGCCTTTCTATGAGCGCTCTAACTTCGTGTTCAAGTTCATCTCTAGACATCTTTCTCCTCGCATATCCGAGTTCCATAGCCTTCTCAGCGACCGCCATAGCTTCCTTGACGTAGAGCTCTGTCTCTGTCATGTTACCGATTATTCTCTCCTCGTGAATGCCTGTGTCTTCGCTATATTTTGCTATGGCGTGCGCCGCTGCTATAAACATTTCATCCGTCATCTTCCTAGCTCTAACGGTTAAAACGCCTCTGAACACAGCCGGGAAACCAACGCTATTGTTTATTTGATTTGGAAAATCGCTTCTACCCGTAGCAACTATCCTCGCACCACCTTCTTTAGCTTCCCAAGGCCAGATCTCTGGAACAGGATTTGCTGCTGCAAATACTATTGCATCCTTATTCATTTCCCTAACCCACTCTTTTTTGATAACCCCTGGTCCTGGTCTGGAAGCGGCTATAACGACATCTGCACCCTTTAAGCTCTCTGCAATGTTACCTTTTACGCCTTCTGCATTTGACTCTAAAGCTATTTGGTATTTCCAAGGATTCTCTTTCTGCATAGAATCTACGTCATCTCTTTCACGATAAATTATACCCTTGGAATCTACGGCAACAATGTTCTTGGGGTTTGCGCCAGCGACTTTTAGATATCTATAGGTAGCGATGTTGGCCGCCCCAGCACCGATAAGAGATATCTTCACCTGATCTATCTTCTTGCCGACGATTTTTAAAGCATTTATTAAAGCAGCTATTATTACTAAAGCGGTTCCTTGCTGGTCGTCGTGCCAAACTGGTATATCTAAGATCTCTTGGAGTTTTTCAAGAATATAGAAGCATTTTGGGGACTCGATATCCTCTAGATTAACAGCTCCACAACTGGCTTCAAGCGCCTTAACGATATATATGAACTTATCTGGGTCTCTCTCTTTAATAACTAGTGGGAATGCATCGACGCCGCCAAGATATTTGAATAACAATGCTTTGCCTTCCATAACAGGAAGACTCGCGGCTGCGCCTATATTACCTAGGCCGAGAACCCTCGTCCCGTCGCTAATTACTGCCGCCGCATTCCACCTCCAAGTATACTCATATGTGAGATCCTCCCCACCGCTGTGGATTTTACGACAAGGTTCAGCAACACCTGGTGTATACCAGATTGCAAAGTAGTCTATATTTGTGATGGGGCATTTCGGAACGATTTCCACTTTTCCGCCATAAAACTTGTGAAGCTTTTCGGAGATGGCAAACCAATCTTTCTTTACTTGGGACATAGGCAATCCAACTGCTGTATGTAAACGTGCTTAATAAGGTTAACCACCTCGACCCAAGATGAACTACCCTGCAAAAGTGTTTTTAATACACGAACGTGCAAAGCTGCTTAATCTTTAGTCCACCACAGTTTAGTTTAAATTAGTTTAATAATAATTTTTTAATAATGCTTAAATACCTTTTCCAGAGATAGTTATGGTATGTCTGAGGGTTTGTCTTCTAGGCGTGGCGTCACTAGGAGAGGCTTCTTGACTGTTGCTGTCTCGGCGATTGTTGCTGGTGTTGTTGCTGGTGTAGGAGCATATTATGCTGGTACTCTTGCAGCACCAGCAGCGGTCACAAAAGAAGTCACAAAGACAGTAGAAAGGGTAACCACAACAACAGTAACAAAGACCATAACAGAAACAGTAGCAACAACACCAACAACACCCAAAGTTGAGAAAGAGGTTGTCATCGGTCAAGTAACGTCTTTGACGGGTATGTTTTCAGGTTTCGGGTACGGCTATTACTGGGGTGTGCAGAAGGCTGTTGAAGATATCAATAAGTTGGGTGGATTGAAGGTGGGTGATAAGAGAGTACCTGTGAGGGTCATAGTGTATGATGATGAAAGCGACCCTGGGAAAGCTGCTTCGTTGACTACAAAACTAATACTCGTTGATAACGTGGTCGCAGTCATAGGCCACGGAGTCCCCTCATTAGCTATTCCAGAAGGTACTGTTTGCGATCGGTACAAAGTCCCACTCATTCATGGGAGTACCCCCTTCGAACCTTGGTATGAGGGCGCGAAGGGCACCAAATTTGATTGGTGTCTCAGTTTCAGGATAGGCACACCTGTTCCGGAAGGTGACCCCAGGCACGGCAAAGTTGGCTACACCATTGCAGACAGCCTTCTCCACTTTACGGACATGTTTGCTGATCAAACTAACAGGAAGGTTGCGGTTCTCGCTTCTGGCGATGCGGATGGTACTGGCTGGTACGTGGTCTTCAGCAAACTTCTCAAAGAGAGTGGCAGATATTATCCCCATCGTGTTGAAGAAAACTTCGGTTTATACCCGCTAGGAACCACTGATTTCAGCAGCATAATTCTGGAGTGGAAAGCAGCCGAATGCCAAATATTGTGGGCGAACCTACCCGCACCTGATTTCGGAATCTTCTGGAGACAGGCCCACTCACTAGGTTGGGTACCAAAACTAGCTTGGATTGGGAGAGCTTCAATGGTCTACGAGGACGTGGTAGCGTGGGGTGGAGATCTTCCTTGGGGTATCGCAGATGAGGATTTCTGGAACCCGAGCTACCCGTATCCAGGTATAGGTGGTAGAACTTCAGCGAGTCTGGCTGACGAGTGGTATAAGGAGAAGGGAACGCCTGTCAACACGGCAGTTGGATTCGGCGGTTATCGTTGTGCCCAGGTGCTGTTTGCTGCGATTGAAGAGGCTGGTTCTCTTGATAGGGAAGCAATCAACGACGCATTCCTACGTCTCGAAACAACTTCTCTATGTGGCTATGAAAAGTTTATTCCGGAGACGCACGACTCCCCCTGC
>Ga0197143_1002810_pt1 | contig 12286 bp, 8 predicted proteins | sample GBS70_MetaG_FD_148603 | JGI IMG/M metagenome (GOLD analysis project Ga0197143, IMG submission 148603) | Sediment microbial communities from Great Boiling Springs, Gerlach, Nevada, United States - GBS 70_MetaG | ecosystem: Environmental > Aquatic > Thermal springs > Hot (42-90C) > Sediment...
GACTTTTTGTAGACCTCCTTGAGGCGTTCGAGGCTCACTTGGGTGTAGACTTGCGTGGTGGTGATGTCGCTGTGCCCCAACAGTTCCTGCACGGCGCGCAGGTCGGCTCCACCACCAAGTAGATGCACGGCAAAGGAGTGGCGCAGGGTATGGGGCGTCACCTGTTTGGTGATGCCAGCGCTTGCCGCGTAGAGCTTGACCTTGCTCCAGAAAGCGATTCGGCTCAGCGGTGTACCCCTATCGTTCAGGAAGACCCAATCGGGCACGCTTCCTTTTTTGTGGCGGGGCAGCAGTTTTGGGCGCGCCTCGCTCAGATACCGTTGCAGCCAGTAGGCGGCGTTGTCGGTGAGCGGCACCAGCCGTTCGCGCCCGCGCTTGCCCTGCACCCGCAGCACTCGATCCGTCAGGTTCAGATGCTCCATGCGCAACCCCAGCAACTCGGACACGCGCAGCCCCGTGGCGTACATCACTTCCAGCATGGCGCGATCCCGAATGCCGAGCGGGTTGTCCAAAGGGGGTTGCAACAGCAGTCGGCGGATTTCGGAGGGGGTGAGCACAGCAGGCAAAGCGCGATGGGGACGCACTTGCGAAAGCGCAGCAGGTGGCTCACCTATCAGCCCGCGCCGATATAGGTAGCGCAAAAGGGCGCGCGCCGCGCTCATCTTGCGGGCGATGCTCGCCTCGCTCATCGAGCGACGCCGCAGATAGTAAATAAAACCCTCCCATAGGCTGGCGTCCCATTCCGCAGGCTCCAGCCGATCAGCCCGCGCCAGATAGTCCACGAATTGGGTCAGGTCGGTGGCGTAAGCATTCAGCGTGTGGGGCGAGAGTTGACGCTCCCGCCCCAGATAGTCCAGAAAGCTATCGACCCACTCCTCCCACAGGGCGCGCATCAGAGGCGATTTGCAGAGGAGCCTGCCTCAATCAGATACCAGCGGTCACCCACGCGCTCGAAGGTGTAGGAGATGTAGACCAGACGCAGGTTGCCCGTCGCCTCGTCGATGTAGCGATGCTCGCCCCGCACGACCAGCTGCGTGTCGCCACGCTTCGAGGTGCGATAGAAGGTCAGCTGCTCGGTCTTCACCGCTTTGATGGCGTCGCGCGTAATGGCGATGAAGTCCTCCGCTGGCAGGGAGTAGGCATATTTGCCCTCCAGGTAGATGGCGATATAACTGTTGGGGCGGATATATTTCTCCAGCAGGCTCGGGTCGCGCAGAATCCAGGCGTGTCGAATGTCGCTCAGCAGCTGCTGGCGGTCATCCACGGGCTGGCTCGGTCGCTCTGCGTAGCGCTCCAGATAGTAGGGTGCTGTGATGTAGACGGGCACCTCCACATAAATCACCCGTGGGGGCGGCAGGTAGATGACGCGATAAACGGGGATAAAGGGCGGGCACGGGTCATAGTACCAATAGGGCGCGTAGCAGACGCGATACGGCTCTGGCGTGTAGCAATAGTAGCGATAGCCGAAGCTCAAGCCACCCGCACGATACTCATAATAGAACTCGTAGCCCACCGAATGGCTCGGCGGTAGGATGAATCGCTGCCAGCGGCGAGAGTCCAGCCCCTCGGTGCGCCGCACCAAAGCGGGTAAGTTGCCCTCGCTCAGCGGCACGGGACGGTTCAGCACAGGTTGGGAATTATTCAGCAAGGGGCGTGACTCGATGGGCAGCGGTCGCGGGTCGGTCAGCACCAGACCCGATTGACTGGGCGATTGGGGCGAGTTCGATTGCGGGGAAGGACTATTGTTGCTGGACGACTGCTGGCGGGGTTTTTTGCGGAACGGGTCATTATCAGAAGGTGTAGGCTGATTCGAGGGCTTGTTGCTCTCGCGGTTATCGACCGCACGCGGCTTGTTCCCCTCATCCTTGCGGAAGGGAGAGGATGGCTGCTCGTTGTCCGCGCTGCGTGAAGGCGCAGGCTTGTTTTCTCCCTTCTTGCCTTCCGTCTTGCGGACCAGATCTTTTAGATCATCGGCTGCCGCAAGGCTGAGGGAGAGAGCGAACACGCTCACAACACCGATTATCCGCATCGCTAATCACCCACTTGATAGTGTACCTTAAAGACGCCCAAGCGGCACGGGGGTTTCAAGGCGCGAATCAGGTTCCTGTGCAGGTGGCATCTCCAACGGCAAGCGTTTCAGGGCGAAGCGCACATCGCGGGCGCGGCGCACCACCGCCAGCAGCCCACCCAGCAACGCCAGCGGCGGACCCAGCCAGACCAGAATCGTAAATGGCTTGTAGTAGACCTCCAGCGGAATGAACCAGCGTGGTGATGTCTCCGGCTTGCCGGGCACCATCAGCAGCTGGAACTCCACCAGCCGCTGCCCCACATCCATCTCGCCTATTAGCAGCATGGCGCCATCGGGCAAGGGAATAGGCATAGGTATCACGCCGTTTTGCGTCACCACCTGCAACGGCTCCAGTTCCACGGGCTTCTTCCAGCCCGATTTGTGGATGCGCACCTGCGCAATAGCGCGAAAGCCCTCCTTGCCCATCGTCCCCTCCCCGCGCAGCTTGATAAAGCGCAGTGTATAGTCGCCCACCTGTATCTTTTCGCCCTCATGCAGTCGCGCCGTCAGCGGGCTGGCATCCACCTGCGGCGGTGCAAAGAAGGAGACATAGAGGTCGTGGTCCCACCAGCGGCGAATCCAGGGCCAGACCACGCTGTTGTTCTGCACGCGACGGCGATCCAGATAGAAGCGCGGCTCGGCGATAAACTTCTCCCCATGGCGCGCCACCTCGATGCGCACCCGATTGCGCTTATCGAAGCGTGGGTCGCCGAATTTTTGCGCATCGCCCGTCATGCCCAGATAGCGCCAGCGATAGCCGAACGCCATCGTGTCCTGCCCCTGAATGACTATCACGCGCTGTTTGCCCTCATAGGCGTTGGAGAGAATCAGCCCGATGATGCCGACCGCCAGCCCAAAATGGGTTAGGAAGCCTCCGATGGTCACGCGTGAGGTGCGCACCCGACGCCAAATCGCGCCCAGATTGGCATACGCTGCGAACGCAATCAGCACCACCACAAGCAGCGTAATCGGCTCCCGAAAGCCCAGAAAGAACAGCCCGAACCCTGTGGCGACCGCCATCAGCCAGCTTTTGGTCAATCGCTGCAGGATGTCATCCAAGCTCATGCCCGACCAGCGCAGCATCGGTGCCGCCGCCAGCACAATCGCCGTTATCACGATCCATGGGGCGTGAACCTGATTGTAAAAAGCAGGCTGCAGCGACACGGGCTGACCACGCACCAGCTTCATAATGAGCGGCCAGGAGGTGCCGACGAGGCTAATCAGCGCGGACAGAATCAGCAGGAGAATGCCCCAGCGCACCGCTGCCTCCCGCGAGAACCTCCAACCTGCTTGAACGGTCTGACCTGTCTGACTGGTCTGCCTAGTCGGACTGGTCAGACACAGCCGAAATCGCCACGCCCATAAGCCCAGCGTGAGCAGCATGCCACCCCCCAACATCAGCAGCAGAATGCCCAGCGCGCTCTTCGCCAGCGCATCGAACGAATGCACCGAAACCTCCGCCAACACCCCACTGCGCGTCAGAAATGTGCCGTACACAAACAGCAGAAACGGCAGCGCACATAGCAGCGGGTTCCAGCGCGTCATCCGACCCCGATTCACCTGCAGCATCAGCCCGTGAACCGCCGCCGCCATAAAGAGCCACGGGAAATAGGAGGTGTTCTCCACTGGGTCCCACGCCCAGAACCCGCCCCAGCCGAGCGTCTCATAGGCCCAATAGCCCCCCAGCACCAGCCCGAAGCCGAGCATCGTGGTCGCATAAATCGCCCACGGACGCACTCGCACCACCCACTCCCAATACTCTTGACGCCAAAGCGCGGCGATTGCATAAGCAAAGGGCACAGCCAACGCCGCAAAGCCTGCAAAGATAATCGGCGGGTGAATCGTCATCCAGATGTTTTCCAGCGAGGGGTTCAACCCAAGCCCATCGCGCGGGGGAAAAGGCATCGAAGAGCCGTCTTCAGGAGGTGGCACCAGTGCGAAGGGGCTTTGATACGCCAGAATGCCCATCAGACACAGCACAATCGCCGAGTAGACCGTCATCACCCACGGTTCATAGCGACCCGCCGTGCGCATCAGCAGCAAGCCGTACAGCCCTGTCCAGATAGCCCACAACAGGAAACTGCCCTCTTGACCTGCCCATGCGCCCGCAATCTTGTACCATAAGGGCAACGCCCGTTCACTAAAGCTAAAGACATACTGCAGCTCATAGCGCCCCGTGATCAGCGCATATTGCAGCACCCCCTCCGCCGCCAAAATCATCAAGAACGCCCCGACAAACGCCCAGCGCGCCCGCTTCCGCAACGGCTCCGCTCGGCGACTGCGGGCATACAGCACCATCGACACGAAGGCAAACAGCACACCGAGCCAGACGATGAGATAGCCAATCAGCATCAGCGTCTACCTCCGTGCCGATTCAGTGCCCTGATACTTGCTGGGGCATTTGACCAGCATCTCGCGCGCCTCAAAGACTCCGTTCTGATAGTCGCCAATCACCACCACTTGGGTTGCCGCCTCAAAATTGTTCGGCTTGCCCTGCCGATAGACCACCTTCAGCGTGCCCGTCTCATCTTTGCCCTCAAAAGTGAGCGTCATGGTGCGAATATCAAACTGGATGCTCTCGGGGATGGGGGTGAGGGCGACATGCACATTGCGCGGGTGGCGTGCCAGATCGCGCACCTTCACATAGGGGCTGGTGTTCTCTACAAAGGCTCGAACCGTGAACGCAAGCCCCACCAGAATCAGCATCAGAATCAGTAGACTACTGAATCGCATCGCTCGCCTCCAAGCAAGATTATACCCTATCCCACCCAAATCCCGCATTTTTGCGCGGAATCGGAACTGCCTATGGCACAGAATTTGCCCTTTTCTCGCTTGAGTCAACCCATGCAACAAAAAAACCGGATCGAGGGCAAAAAGGGCGGATTCGCCCGATCGGTTGTTCGGTTTTGGTGGGTTTTTGAGTATATCACGGAGGTTAAACTATGCGAAACGCGACGAAGTGCTGGGGTCTTATGGTGTTGAGTGCGGTCCTGCTGTCGCAGGCAACTGCGACCATCACCGTCAACTTCAACACGATTCACTCAGGTGCCACACCGGATGATCCCCCATGGGCGGTGATGACAATTACTAACATCGCTGGGGGCGTGAGTATCAGCCTCACCAACAGCGCAACCAACCCAGCCGGGCAGTTTATCGGCTATCTGAACCTCAAATTCAACACGCTGCCAAGCGGGTTCAACTTTACGGGTGATCCCTTTGTCAATAGCATCAGCTTGGGTGGCTTCACCGATGCTGGCTTGAGCTTCAATGTGAAGGTGAACTTCAAGGTTGCGTCGCCATCGGCTCGATTGCTTCCGGGAGAGACTTCCACCTTCACGCTGCTTGGGGTCTCTGAGTCGGACTTTGCTGGGCTGCCCACCAGCGCGATGGTGCATATCCAGAATATACCGCCTCTTGGTGATTCGTCGAAGGTGATTGCACCTGAGCCAGGTAGCCTGATTGCGATAGGCACGGGGCTGGTGAGCCTGCTCGGTCTGCGACGCCGCAAGCGATAGGCGCGCTTGAGCGGACCGTTGCGCAAGGGGGTGCGACAGCAGACCGCTGTTGCACCCCTTTGCTGCATCGAGCGAGAGGGTGTTGGGAACTTTAAGCCAGCGCATGCTATAATATAAAGTGGTGATGGGTGGTGTCCCTAACCGATTTGCTGGAGTGGTGGAACATTATCTTCGCACTGCCGCTTGGGGTAGGGCTGTTGCTGATGACAGCAATTGCGCTCTCCGGGCTGGCGGATATTATGCTGGAGCATGGCGACTTCTCCCACGATATGAGCGGTGACGCTGCGCACACTGAGGCGGCGCATGAGGTGGGAGATGCTGCCCATAGCGAGTTCCACCATGATACGGGCGATGTGGCTCACGGGGAAGCATCCGAGGTGTCGGACGATACAGCTGACGGTGGGGAGGGACACGGCGAAGCGCACGACGCGCACCATGGGGATAGCTCGCACAGCAGCCATGCCGAGAGCAAGGACGCCCCGCTCCTGCTGAAAGTGCTGCAGCTCTTCGGCATCGGCGCGGGATTGCCCATCACGCTGGCGATTCCGCTTTTGCTGGTGTTGTGGGGCGGTGTGGGCTTGATAGCCAATCAGGTGCTGCAGCCTCTCTTGCGGTTGCCTGCTCTCTTCTTCCCGCTCTCGGCGGTGGCGAGTCTCGCCGTGATGATGCTCACCGGGCGCACCGCCGCCCGGGTGGCGCGCCGCCTGTTCTACACTCGCCGCCCGACCGCCGTGCGGCGCGGCGGACTCATCGGCTGCGAGGGCTATGCGGTCTACACCATCACGGAGGAGGGTGGCGTGGCGCAGGTGCGCGACCCGTTCGGCAATCGACACCGCATCGTCTGTCGCGTTCCACCCGGTGAACCCCCGCTCCCGCCCGATACCCCGCTGATTGTCAGCCACTATGAGGAGGAGGAACGGCTCTACATCGTGGAGCCACATCCCTTCGCTTCTCCACCACGGCACACCCAATCACCTGAGATTCAAGAGATTCAACAAACGCAACGAGGAGGATAGGCGACAATGTTTCCGGTACTGTTGATGCTGGCTGGCGTAGGATTGATGTTCTTTGCCGTACTCGGTGGCAACTATGTTGCTCCCTGGGGATGGGTCCATCAGGTCATTTTTGGCGCGCTGGGCTTACTCTTGTTCCTGCTTGGGGGCTACCTCTGGCTGCTGACCAAATTCTATGTACGCCCGTCCGCCAACATGGCGTATGTGCGCACCGGACTTGGGGGACGCCGAGTGCTTATCGACAGTGGCGACTTTGTGCTGCCGTGGTTCCATACCCTTGTGCCCGTCTCGCTGGAGACGATGAAGCTGGAGGTGGAGCGCAAGGGACCCGACGCGCTGATTACGCGCGACAACCTGCGCGTGGATGTGAAAGCCGAGTTCTACATCAAGGTTCAACCCGAAGAGGAGGCGGTGCTGAACGCTGCCCGCTCGCTGGGTGATAAATCGGTGAACGCCCAGTCGGTCTCGCAACTGGTGTTCGAGAAGCTGGTCTCCGCACTGCGCAGCGTGGCTGCCACCAAAGACCTGGTGGAAATACACGCCCAGCGGGACGCTTTCGCCAGCGCGGTGCAGCAGTTGGTGCGCGCCGACCTGGAACAGAATGGACTCTCGCTCGAATCGGTCACCATCTCCCGCCTTGATCAAACCTCGCAGGAGCTGCTCTCCGACACCAACATCTTCGATGCGCAGGGCAAGCGCAAAATCACCGAGATTACGCAGGCGGCACTGGTGGAGCGCAACCGCTTGGAGCGCGAGGCACAGCGTGAAATCACCCTCAAAAATGTGCAGACGCGCAAAGAGATTCTGGAGATGGAGCGCCAGCAGGCAGAAGCCGAAGCTGCCCAGCAAGCCGAAATCGCCAAAGTGCAAGCCGAGAAGAAGCGTGAGGCTGACACCTACCGCATCGAACAGGAGCGACAGGTGCAGGAGGCGCAAATCCAACAGGAGCAAGCGGTGCGCGTCGCCGCTATCGAGCGCGACCGCCTGCTGCTGCTCAAGCAACAGGAGCTGCAGCGAACGGATATCGAGCGCGCCAAAGCGATTGAACTGGCGGAGCGCGAGAAGGAGATTGCCGTCGCCGAAGCCGAGCGGCAGCGTGCCGAAGCGGAGCGGCGCGCCCTCGAAGCCCAAGCCGAGCGCGAGCGCGCCAACCAGCAAATCATCACCGTCGAGCAGCTCGCCGCCGCCGAGCGCGAGGCACAAGCCAAACTCATCGCCGCCAAACAGCAGATCGAACAGGAGCGCATCAAGCGCGAGACCGAGGTGCAGGTCGCTGCCTTCGCCGAGGTGAAAAAAGCTGAGGCGCAAAAGCAGGCAGCGGAACTGGAAGCCGAAGCCATCCGAATCCGCGCCGAAGCCGAAGCACAAGCGCGTGAACAGGTCGCACGCGGCGAAACCGCCCTCAAGATGGTCGATGTGAACATCGCGCGCGAGCAAGTCGAGGTGGAGCGCGCCCGCGTGGAGGTCGAACGCCAAGCCCTCGAATACCGCCAGACCTACAGCGAAGCTGCGCTCAAGTTCGAACTGGAAAAGCTGCGCGTGGAAGCCCAGCGCGATGTGCAGATGGAACTCGCTCGCGCCGTCGGACAGTTCATGAGCCGCGGCAACATGAACATCTTTGGCGACCCAGAGACGCTTGCCCGCATGACCGAGCAGTACGCTCGCGGGTTAGGACTGGGCATGGCGATCGACGGCGCGCTGGCGGGGCTGCAGGCGATAGGCAACGGCGACGGGCGATTCAGCGAGCTGGCGCAACAGCTGATGCAAATCGTCCAGCGCATGGGCGCGGTGCGCATGCAAGCCCAGACCGACTCGGCTGCGGCTGCCAGTCCACCAGAACCCACTCCTGAACCCGAACCAGAAGCCAAGCCGCGAGGTAAAAGCGACTGATTGCTCCCTCTCATGCCACATCCTCTCCCCCCTTCTCAAGGGGGAGAGGGCTTAAATAGGTTTTTTCGCGTGGAGCCTTTTGCGGGCGGGGACGCCCGCGTTCCCAGCCACAGCGCTAAGGATTTCACCTCAGATTCCCCTTTGAGTATGGAATAACCCCCATAGCGAGATGGAGTCGATGCGGGTGTTAGTGGCAGAGGACGATCGTGTGGCAGCGCGAGTGCTGGAACGGCTGCTGCGCCAGTTGGGCTATGAGGTGCAGCTCGCCCATAATGGCAAGCAGGCATGGGAGATGTACCAGCAGCGGCCCGTACCGCTGGTCATCACCGACTGGATGATGCCCGAAATGGATGGGCTGGAGCTATGTCGCCGATTGCGCGAGAACCCACAAAACGGCTATACCTACATCATATTCCTTACGGCACGCGACCAGAAAGAGGACCACATCACCGCGCTCGAATCGGGGGCGGATGATTTCCTGAACAAACCGCTGGATGCCGCCGAGATACAGGCGCGATTGCGTGTTGCCCAGCGTATCCTGCAAGCGGAAGCGAATCTCCGACAGCAGAAAGAGCATCTGCAGATGCTCAATGAGGAGCTGCAGGCGCAAACCGAGCAGCTGCAGCACTCAATTCAGCTCATCGAGTTCGCGAATCGGCGGTTCGCTGAGCTGTTCGAAAATCTACCCATCGCCTGCTTCACCTTCGACGCGCAGGGCATTCTACATGAGTGGAATCAGGCAGCGGAGCAGCTCTATGGCTATCCCAAGCACGAGGTGCTGTTCCGCTCCATGTTCGAAAAGGTCTTCATGGGCGAGGCTGCCATGCGCATGCAGCAGCTGATGCAGATGGTGCTGAACGGTAGCATCTTGCAGGGCATCGATTCGCAGGACTATGACGCCACTGGCAGGATGATTTATGTTGTACGCAGTGCGTTTCCCCTGCGCACCCCCACAGGCGAGATTGTCGGGGGCATCGTGGCGGTGGTCGATGTGAGCGATCGGGTGGAGTATGAGCAGCATCTGAAAAGCTTGGCGCTGACCGACGGCTTGACCGGCATCGCTAACCACCGCGCGTTTCAAGAGTTCCTGCAGCAGCACTTTAACGAGGCATGCCGCTATCACCAGCCCCTTACGCTCGCACTCATCGATGTAGACTATTTCAAGCAATTTAACGACACCTTCGGGCATCAGGCAGGCGACGAGGTGCTGAAGCGTGTGGCGCGCATCCTAAGAGAGAATGTGCGCCAAGCCGATTTCGTGGCACGCTATGGCGGTGAGGAGTTTGCAATCGTGTTCCCCTTCACCGAGATGGCAAGCGCGGGGCAGGTGGCGGAACGGCTACGGCAAGCAATAGAACAAGCGGAATGGGAACATCGCCCCATCACAGCCAGCTTCGGCGTGGCGAGCCTACAGCCTGACATGAAAGCGCCGCAGGAACTTATCGAAGCCGCCGATAATGCGCTTTACAAGGCGAAAGCCGCCGGACGCAACCGCGTCTGCCTGTTTAACCCGTCGGACAGGTCGGACATGTCCGACCTGTCCGACGGGCCCAAACCAAAAAGCAGGAAAGCCCCCGTGGAAGTGGAATAAACCTTCTAGATGGGAGGGTCATTCGATGAACCCATTAAGGGTGGGCGCACAAGCGCAGGTCAAAGTTAGGGTGCAAGCCAGCCCGGGCTTGAAGCTGCTGGCACGCATGCTCGAACTGAACGCGCAGGAACTGGAGCAGCTCCTGATCCAAGAGCTGGAGGAGAATCCCGCTCTCGAATGGAGCGAGGACGCAAAAGCTCTCATGCCCACTCGCACCCCCACTTTTGTCTCCTTCGAGACAAGCGAATCGGAGGATGATATCGAGGGGTTGCCCTCTGATGAGGACACTGACAGCAGCGATTGGCTGGCAGTGCCACCCCTGCAGCTGAAGGAGCATGTGCGTTCGCAGTTGCTCTTGAGCCTCCCAGCCGACCAGCATCCCATCGCCGAATATCTGGTCGAGTGCTTAGATGAGCGGGGCTACCTGAAGACTGAGATCGAGGAGGTGGCGATGCAGTTCAACTGCTCACCTGAAGAGGTGGAGCGGGTGCTGCGCCAGCTGCAGCGGTGCGACCCGCCCGGCGTGGGCGCGCGCAACCTGCAAGAATGCTTGCTCATTCAGCTCGAATCGCTGCTGGAAGCACCTAATCAGCCCCATCCTCTGCTCCCCATCGCCTATCGGGTGGTGAAAGAGGCGTGGCGCGATTTGGAGCGCGCACGGCTCGACAGGGTGGCGAAGCGGCTCAAGGTCGACGAGCAGACCATCCAGCAAGTGTTGCAGCTGATTCGTGAGGAGCTGCGTCCCTATCCTGCCGAAGGCTTCAGCGACTATGTTCTCCCTTCGATGGAGCCACCTGCGCTGGAGCCAGACATCATCATTCGCTACAAGAAGCCCACAGGGCTTTGCGTGGAGCTGCGCGGTCCCACACCCGAAACCCTGCGGCTCAGCCGAAGCTATGCAGAGCAATACTTAATCATGCGACGACAAGTCAATCAAGCAAACGGCGAGGAGCGCGAACACATCTTTCAGTATGTCAGCCGGGCGCGGCTCTTTTTGCAGGCACTTGAGCAGCGCCAGCAGACCCTTAAGCGTATCGTGGAGGTGCTGGTGCAGCGTCAGTTCCCCTTCCTGTTTACGGGTGACCCGCGCTTTCTGCAGCCGATGACCCGCGCAGAATTGGCAGAGGCAACGGGTCTGCATCCCTCCACCGTGGGACGCGCCGTGCGCAACAAATGGCTGCAGCTGCCCAACGGCTCCATCGCCCCGCTCGAAATCTTTTTCGACGCCTCCTATCGCGTCGCCATGCTGATTCAGCAGCTTATCGAAGAGCAGGAGGATGACACCCACTGCCTGACCGATGCTGAAATTGCGCAGAAGTTGGCAGAGATGGGTATTCATGTTGCGCGACGCACCGTCAGCAAATACCGCAATCGCCACCGAATCCTCTCGTCCCGTTGGCGGGAACGCGCGCGCCTCATCGGGTAAATTTTTAAGCATGCATATCGGGATTCTAACCGCTCCATTTGCACGGGAGCCACTGGAATATGTGTTTGAGTTCGCAGCGAAGCACGGCTTCAAAACGCTGGAGTTGGCGTGCGGCTATGGACACCCGCACCTGAATCTGGAGAAGCCCGACACCGACGCCCTAAAACGCCTGATGGAGCGCTACGGCGTGGAGCTTTCGGCGATTGCCTTCTACACGAACAACACCCACCCCGACCCGCAAGAGCGTCAGCGCAATAACGAAGGCGTGCGTCGCGCCATCGATATCGCCCACGCGCTGGGTGTTCGCGTCGTCTGCACCTTAGCAGGACATCCCGTGCCCGGCAAAAGCAAAATCCAAACCATCGAAGAAGACTGCGCTATAGTTTTCAACCCTCTGGCGGAATACGCTGGCGAGCGCGAGGTGAATATCGCCCTCGAAAACTGGTTCGCAACCAATATCCAAGCGTTAGACCATTGGCAGCGGCTCTTCGAAGTGGTGCCGCATCCCAACTTCGGACTGAACTTCGACCCCTCACACCTGCTTTGGCAACAGATTGACTATATAAACGCCGTCTATCTTTTTGGCTCGCGCATCTTCCACACCCATGCGAAAGACACCGAGATTATGCGCCAACGGCTCGAATATGTGGGTAATCAAGGAAGTGGCTGGTGGCGCTATGTCATCCCGGGTCTGGGTGCAGTACGCTGGGGCGAATATATCGGGGCACTGCGCCGCGTGGGCTATAATGGCGTGCTGTCGATCGAGCATGAAGATAGCGCAGT
>Ga0197143_1002812_pt1 | contig 12284 bp, 13 predicted proteins | sample GBS70_MetaG_FD_148603 | JGI IMG/M metagenome (GOLD analysis project Ga0197143, IMG submission 148603) | Sediment microbial communities from Great Boiling Springs, Gerlach, Nevada, United States - GBS 70_MetaG | ecosystem: Environmental > Aquatic > Thermal springs > Hot (42-90C) > Sediment...
GTTGTTCACTTATAACTTCTAAACCAGGAATTCTTAAACGGGCTGAAATAGTATAATTTCTAAAGTCAAAAGGTTTAACCTCACCCGCATCTACTTTTTTCTCAGGCTCAGTTTCTATTTTCCCTTCAGCAAGCCCTGCAAGCAATGCATCTATTTCTTCTTGACTTAAAATTTTTTCTTCCATCTCTTACTCCACAATATATTGGGTTATGTAAATATTTAAAAGCGCTTCCTCTCCTAAGGCAGAATTTATTTTTTGTAAAAGTTCAGCCTTTATTAAATCCTTTGCTTCAGGCTGCAGGACGTCTTCAGGAGTTTTGGTGCTTAAAGTACTAATAATTATATCTCTAATTTTGGGATCGTTAATTTTAATTTCTTCTTCCACTTTTTTATCTTTTAATTCAAAGGCAAGTCTAACTTGCAAGTATCTTTTCCCAGTAGGATCAAAAAGATTAACTACAATTGGCTCCATACTATAAATAACTGTTTCCTTTGGACTTTTCTCTTTTTCTTTTTCCTTACTACCTTTAAAAGTTGAAAGAACAGCAATTACACTTCCTGCTAAAACTATTATCACTAAACCCATTACTAAAAGAAGCAAAAGTTTCTTTTTACTTACCTTTTTAACTTCTTTTTCTTGAGTTTCTGTTTTTGCTTCTTCAGCCATAGACAACCTCCTACTTTATATAAATATCTTTTTCAAAATATATGCCTAATCATAAATTACTAAAATTCAAGCCCCTTTAAAGACATTGTGTCACCTTTTTGACATTACTTGTCAAAAATTTATAATTAAGTTCTCTGTATATTAAAAACTGTTTAAGAAGGAGCCCTTGAGAGTATCCTGTAAGTCCTTTATTTCCTATTATTCTGTGGCAAGGATAAACAAGGGGTAAAGGATTTTTTGAAAGAATATTTCCTACAGCTCTATAAGCCTTTTTACATCCTATTCTTTCTGAAAATTCTTTATAAGTTAAAATTTCTCCTGTTTTAAGAGCTTGAAGTTCTTTTAAGACCTTGGCTTGAAAATTAGTTGCTAAAATTCGGTGAGGAACCTTAATGTAGTTTTCTTTAAAGTTCCAGTAATCAAGAAAGGCATAATAAAAATTTTTGATCCAATCTAACACCATAGGTGAACTTAAAGTAATAATTTTAGGTTTTATATCACAGCTAAATTTGACCTGTAATTTTATTAGCTCTCCCCTTTCATTCCAAGAAAGCTTAAATTCAAAAGGAAACACACTAAAGACTGCCTCTTGAATTTTCATATAAATAATTATAATAATCAGTATGAAAAAGGTTAAGATCGGTGAGTGCACTTTAGAACTCATTCAAGGAGACATCACTGAACAGGACACATCTGCTATAGTAAATGCAGCTAATGAAAGGCTTATTCCTGGAGGAGGTGTTGATGGAGCAATCCACAGAAAAGGAGGTCCCTCTATCTTAGAGGAGCTAAGAACCAAATACACCCATTGCCCTACAGGACAAGCTGTTATAACAGGTGCAGGTAATCTTAAAGCTAAATATGTTATTCACGCAGTTGGTCCTATTTATAAAGATGGAAAAAGTGGAGAACCAGAATTATTAGCCAGTGCTTATAAAAATTCGCTTTTAAAAGCTTTAGAATATAATATAGATTCTGTCTCTTTTCCAGCTTTAAGTACTGGTGCTTATGGTTATCCCCTTAAAGAGGCTGCTCAAATTGCTCTAAAAACTGTTATAGAATTTTTAAAAGAAAACAAGAAACCAAAACTTGTTCGTTTTGTTCTCTGGGGAGAAGAAAGTTACAAGACCTTTGAAGAAGTTTTAGATAATCTTCTTTAGCTTAGTCTTTTGTTCCCTTCTTTGGTAAAGGAATGTATTCTACTGTGGGAGTTCCTCTTACTGGCTGAGGGAAGAGTTTCATAAGCTGATATATTTCAACAGGCATATCATTGCTTACCGGTAATCCCAGTTTTTTTGCCTCTTCGTAAGTAATGGGATAATCGTGAGTAAAATAGCCCTGAGATAAAATTTCAGCAATTTCTTCTATCTTTTCTCGCGGATATTTCTCATCAAGAATTATTTTTAAATTTTCTTTCATTTGTTTTAAAGCCATTTCAGCAATATCAGCTAAAATAAGAGTACTATCATCAACATGTTCTGGTGGTTTTCTTTTAACTGCTCTTAAAACAGAAGCAGCAGGATATTCTCTTACTTGCGGGTCAACTGGTCCAAGAACTGCATGCTCACCCATAACAATTTCGTCACAGGCAAGGGCAATTAGTGTCCCTCCGCTCATAGCATAATGGGGAATAAAAGCAGTAACTTTGGCTGGGTGCTTTTTAATTGCAAGGGCTATCTGAAGAGATGCAAGAACAAGCCCTCCTGGTGTATGAAGAATTATATCTATGGGGACATCTTTATCAGTAAGACGAATTGCTCTTATTACTTCTTCTGAGTCATTAATATCAATGTATCTCATAATGGGAAAACCTAATAAACTCATAGTTTCCTGACGATGAACAAGTAGTATCACCCTTGAACCTCTTTTTCTTTCTATAGCTTCTATAGCTTTTTGCCGAGCAATTTCTAAAAATTTTTGTCTTAAAAAGGGTTGCATTGCTATAGCAATAAGTATAATCCAGAAGAGATCACCAAATCCCATACTCACTTCCCCTTTATAATTTTTATAGGTTACCTTTTTTTATCTATGTCAAAAAGAGAACCAAATATACAACATTCATCCAAGTAAATTTTTCTTTTTTTGTAAAAAATTCTATAAATTAATGCACCTATCACAAATCCTCCTATGTGAGCAAACCAAGCAACTCCACCAATTGAGGCAGGAAGTGCTAAAGAAAAGAGTCCACTATAAAATTGAATTAAAAACCAGTAGCCTAAGTATAAAAAGGCTGGAATTTCAAAAAATAAAGGAAAGAAAAATACAGGAAAGACAACCAAAATCCTTGCTAAAGGATACATTATAAAATAAGCACCCATAACAGCAGATATAGCTCCACTTGCTCCCACAACTGGAATAACTGAGTTTTTATAAATTATAGCGTGAGTAAAAGTTGCAAAAATTCCACAAAGTAAATAAAATAAAAGAAACCTAAAAGGTCCCAATCTATCCTCTACGTTGTCTCCAAAGATCCATAAAGTCCACATATTTCCTATTATGTGAAGCCATCCTCCGTGAATAAACAAATGAGTAATTAAAGAAAGGTATTTACGATAAGCTGGTTCACCTACTAATACTGCAAAATATTCGTCAAAAAATCTTGCTGGAACAAATCCCCAGCTTCTAAAAAAAGCTTCTCTCTCTAAGGGAGATAAAGAGATTTCGTAAAAAAACACCATTACATTTATTAAAATTAAAATCCAAGTCATTATAGGGGGATTTCTTCTGGGAAGAATGTCTTGAAGGGGTATCATCCGAGAGCTCCTATAAGTTCTCCTCTTACTTTTTTTCTAAAGGCTTCACTTTTTTCCACAAGCTTATCAAATTCTTCTTTTTGTAAAGGAATTTTCCCAAACTCATAAGGCTCATTTTTTACTAAATTTTCTAAAGGCTCTTTTCCTTTTTCTAAAAAAATTTTAGATAATTCTAAAAATATACTTCCCTTTTTAGAGAGGGCATAAAATTCAGCACTTCTTAAAGCGTATCTATTTCCATTAAAGCTAAGAGAAACTCCCTGACTTTCTTTAATTAAAGATAATGCCTGTGTATCAGTAATGCTGTCTCCAACGTAAAATCCTTCCGAAAGGGGAGTAGAGAGCTCTTCAGAAATTCTTTTACAGGCTTTTTCTTTTTCAAATCCTCCAATTGGATTTACCTCTCTTAAAAATACCCCTATATCCATATTCCAAATTGTCTCAAAAAATACCTTTTCTAAATAGTCTAACACTTTCAAAAGTTCTAAAGGTAAATCTTCAGGTTTTTGTGCCTCCTTAGGAAGTTCTATAAGTGGCATGTTAATTATTTCTTCATAAAATTTTTCTAAAATTTTAGCTTCAGAAGGTAAAAGTTTTACTTTGTCTAAATCAACTTCTGTGCAAAAAACATTTTCCATAGGAAAATTTGTAACTTCGCATAAGGCTTCTAAATAAGGTTTATAGCTTGTGCTTATTATAAAGGTAGGCAAAATTTTATTTAGATTAGGTAAGGTTTCTGGAACTTCAAGTAAAAAGGCAAGGGTTTTTTTAGAAAATTCTCTTAAGCTTTTATTATTGGCACCAAAAAGTTTTAAAAAAGGTAAAATCAGCTTTAAGGTGTCTCCCGCTTTATATCCTTCTTTCTTTTTTATATCTGCAAGATAATCGTCAAATCTTGAAATCTGAGTAAAAAAGTAATCTCCTTTCGGGATAATAGCTTGAGAGTATTCAAAGGCATTATCATTAAGGGTTAAAGGTCCTTCGCAGTCAAGAGCTAAAAATGGCATAATTTTTGATTATCTAAAAATTAAATACTTTTGTTTTAAAAATTATAAGGTTAAATTAAAGAGAAGTCAAGAAAATTAATAAAGAAAGGAGGAAATGATGTTTAGCCCTTATTCAGCCTTTAAAAAACCAGTTATCCTTGAAGAAAATCTTCATAAGAGAGTGAAGGTTAAACCAATTTCTAATTTTGAATTTATGAGACCAGTTGAAACAGTACCTCTTGGTTTTTCTGAACTTCTTTCAGCCTCTATGTATTATCCTGTGCTTTTTGGAGTATGGAAAGGAAATGTTTTTCCTTTTGCTGTAATGGGAATTAATGGAAAAAACGTATATCTTAATGAAGAGGGACATTTTAAGGTAGATTACATTCCAAAAAGTGTGATGGTTTATCCCTTTGGAGTTATTAAACAAGTTGAAGAGAGTAAAGAGGAATTTTTAGTAATTGTTGATGAAGCCTGCTTTGAAAAGGAAGGAAATTTTATATTTGATGAAAATGGAGCAGAAACCCCTTATTTTCTAAGTGTAAAAGAGGAATTAACCCAACTTGCCCTTGATTACCAGAAAGCACTTGAATTTGCAAAAGAACTTCTTGAAGCAAAAGCTTTAAAATTAATTAATTTTACAGTAGAAACTAAGTATGGATATGCTGAATTTAAAAATGTTCTTATAGGGGATCTTGAGGGAATAAAGAAGATACAGCCTGAAAAACTTTACTTTTTTAATGCCATAGGTTATCTTCCCTGTTTATATTCTATTTATTTTAGTGCGCGCAATTTTAAGCTTTGGGATTTAATCTAATTTTATACTTTATCTCCTTCTCCCCAAATAATTTCTACAGCAGAAAACCTAATAGCTCTTTCAATAACTCTTTCCCAATCTATTTTAGACTCACCCTTTACTGCAAGAGCACACATAAAGTTTCCTAAATAGCGAGAGTTAAGATAAAGGGGTTTTAGATTTTCAAGAAGAATAGCTGTGCTATTAAGAGTGATTGTTCGTCCATCTTCAAGTTTTAGGGTAAAAATTAAAGGTGTTATACCTTCAAGAACTGTTCCCGGAATAAGTGGTTCAGTAAAGATATAAACCTGTGAGAAACCAACTTTCTTTAAGGCATAAAAAAGGGTCCAAGGCTTCCAACGGGTTAGGTGATTTGGGGGGAAATCTTGATGCCACCATTTGAATTTACGATAACCTTTAGCCAAGTTTTCAAACTTGTAAAAAAATGGGCAACTTATAAGTAAGTAGCCTTCATCAGGAGAAAGAAGTTTATAAATTCCTTTCAAAAACCCTAAAGGATCATCTACATGTTCAAGCACTTCAAAGGCAGTTACTACCTTATATGGTCCTCTAAATTCAAGAGGTAATTCCTCAAAGGTTAAAGCTTTACATACTTTTAGACCAAAATTTCTTTTTGCTATCTCAACTGCCTCAGAAGATGCCTCCATTCCGTAGACTTCAAAACCAAACTTTTTTGCTATAAGGAGAAAATAGCCAGTAGCACAACCCACATCTAAAAGTGAACTCTTAGGAAGTCTATCTAATATTACTTGCCAAATTGTAAATCTTGGGAGTTTAATCCATCTCTTAATTTCTGTCTTTTCATCCGCAACATTTTTAAAACTTTCATAACCTCCGGCCTTGGGGTCAAAAAGTCCAATATAAGTTGTTTTGCTATCATAGATTTTGTCATAGTCTCCAGCCTTAATGGGATAAGCAAACTGAAGTCCGCAAGAAGGACATTCAAAAATTCTTGCTCCGTTTATCACCTCAAAAAGAGGAATTTCTCCTTTGTATTCACAAACTAAACACTTATCAGGCTTAGCATAGTCTTTTTCTGCCAGAAGTTCTGCATCTTTTAAAGCATAATAAACTACCCGGGCAGGAATGCTTTGAAGGCATGGACTATAAAATTCTCCTTTAGCTCTTGCCTCAGGACATGGACCATCAATTGCATGCTTACCGCAAGGAGAAACACAAGTTTGACCTTTGTAGTTAGACTCAACACTAATCACTGTAGAATATGTTCGGGTAGTCCAAGATCCACGCACATGCCCTACTATATGCACTGTAGGCTTCTTTAATCCTCCTGCTATGTGAAGGGTCGCTGTATCAGCAGTTATAACAGCATCAGCTAAACTTACACTTGCTATAAGATAGCGAATATCTTTCATAAGAGAAGAAAGATTACCAGCTGTTATATCGTAAGTCTCAAGTGCCACATCAACAGTTATGTCCTCATCAGGAAGACTACAGATAACCGGCACATACTCTTCCTTAATATATTCTTCAATCTCTTTTAAAAGCCTCGGAGGAAGGGTACGATGAACTGAGGAGGCAAGATAATGAAAGAGGAGAACTTTCTTACCTCCGCTTAATCTTCTTATTTCTTCAAAAATTGGCTTTAACTCGGAAACTACCGCTTCATCAATTACTACATCTGGTGTCTCATCATCAGCATGATAGACATAACACTTCCAAAGATAGTATTCTACTAAATTTAGTTCGTCAAACTGCGGAGTATTTACCATTTCTATAACTTTAACCAAATAGTCTGCCTTAGAAACATATTTATAGGGTATAGGCATGGGAAGAAGTTTATCTATATAAGAGAGTTTCTCAAGCACAGGACGAGCTCTACCTGAGATACTTACCCAAAGCCTGCAGTCAGGATATCTACGCTTAAGTTCACGAAGGGCTGGAGTCATACAAAGGGCATCACCAATTGCCGCCTGAGCAATAACTAAAATAGTCTTACCATTCAAATTTTCTCCACGATAAAATGGCGGAAAACCAACTTTTACCTCCTTAAAGAGTGCTTTTAAATTTTGTGGAAGAAGAGCAAAGACATCGTCTGCAAAAAGAAGTTTTTCCCCTTTTTTTAATTCAAAATCATATCCATTAAAGTTGAATTTTAAATCTGTCCGAGCCATATAAACTTTCATAATCTATCCTCCCGTGCATAAAATATGTTATTAATTTTATTGCAAATTTTATACCAAATATTTTTTTCGCACTTCGTAAGTGAGATATCTTAGAATTATTCTAATTTTTCGCACTTCGCAAGTGCGAAGGATTAGAATTATTTTTATTTAGGGGGATTTTTAAGTAGAGAGAGGGGTAAAAAATGAAAAAGGGGCAAGAGGGGGAAACCACCTCTTGCCCCTTAGAAGGTAAGGTTTAAAGCCTTACCTCATTAACTGAAGCACAAGTTGAGGTAAGGTGTTTGCCTGAGCAAGCATAGCAACAGTTGCTTGCATACGAATCTGATAGGTTACAAATTCACTCATCTCCTTAGCATAGTCAGTATTGCGAATAACTGATTCAGCTTCTTTTGTGTTATCATAAGCTACTTTCTGAGAATCAAAGATAGACTGAAGGTTATTCATAATTGCTCCGATTTGGGCTCTAATGGTGTCAACCTTTTGCATTGCTTTGGTAACAACAAGCAATGCCTCCTCAGCACCTGTATTGGTAGATACATCAATGGCAGTAAGATTTTTGTAAGTTGAGTTAATTGTGTTTTGAGGATTAGTCTCACCAACTATATCTATTCCGCTTTCGCTAACTACGAAGGAATTTAATCCAGCTATAGTTAAGGTGCCAACTTTAATGGCATAAGCAGTAAACGGCCCTGTTGAATTAGTTGACTGAGCCATTGCGCCTTCCAAAAGCTGGTTAAGATTAACGCTTACATCTGGATTAGTACCGCTCACATTTAATGATACCTTAATACCAATTGTTTCTCCGTTATCTGTTCTAAGAACTAACTTTCCATTCTCAGCACTTGCGGTAATAGGCTTATTATTGGCAGAAGCAGCTGAGTTTATCTTAGCAACCAACTCCTCTAAAGTAGTATTTACTGAAAGCCCAGTTACAGAAAAAGAAGGAGAACTAACATTTGCTTGTCCTATATAAAAATTTAAAGTTAGATCGTTTATTATAACATTAGTACCCCCTTCTATAGTAACAATGGAACTAAAAGGATCTGCAGTGCTTACATTTTTAGCTGTTGCTTCAATACCTAAAGAATTTAATGTAGTATTTGTATTGATGTTTTTTGCTGCTTCTGCAGCATCTACTAAATATGTCTTTCCTGACTCACCTGAAAGAACAGAAACCTCAGCCACCTTTAAGTATTCATTTTCAGCTAAAAGGAAATCACCATTAGCACCACTAATATCACCTGTTCCAGAGGTTACTCTTCCATTACCCGTTACCATCTGAGCTCCGAGATCGGTAGCTTTTAAGCTACTTACAGAGATTAAGACAGTCTGATCCTTCCTTGCTCCATAGTGAATGTACTTGTTTGTAAAGGTCCCATCAAGAAGTTTAATTCCGTTATACTCGGTGTCGGTTCCGATCTTCTGAATAGCATCAACGAAGTTGTTGATCTCCTGCTGTAAAGCAGATCTTGCGTTGGGGTCGTTAATGTCGTTTGCAGCTCTCTGGGCTCTTACGTAAATTTCCTGAAGCTTTGTGTAAATCTGTCCAGCAGAGGATTCTGCAATCTGAAGAGCAGAAATTCCTGTTTGAATGTTAGCATTTCCCTGCTCCAAGGCTGCAGCTACAGTTCCAAGCATGTCAGCAATGAAAAGCCCTGCAGCATCATCAGAAGCATTTAGAATTCTAACACCTGTAGAGAGCCTTAAAAGGCTCTTACCCATTAGGCGCTCATTATAAATGAGCGCAGTGTGTGTTTTTGTTGCTTCTGCGTTAAAGTTAATTTTTACAGCCATCTCCTCCACCTCCTTTTGTTTTTATTTTTTTCTTTTTGTATTCTTTATATCGAACACTCTTTAAAAAACTTTAATCAAATTTTAACTTTTTAGTCTCATCTTCTTGACCCACCCAACACCTCCTACCACTTCGGAAGTGGTAGAAGGTGGAATTGGCTCTTGACAAGAGAGAATTAGACTTTATACTTATTTATAACTTTTAAGTAGCTTTTTAAGGTGGCGGCGTAGCTCAACGGTTAGAGCATGTGGCTCATATCCACAGGGTTGGGGGTTCGAGTCCCTCCGCCGCCATATTAGGAACATTAGGGAGGTTTAAGAATGAAAAATAACAATAATAAAGATAAAGTCAAAATTGAAAAAATTATGACAAGAACTGAGGCTGCAAATTTTTTGCGTGAACTTGCTAATCAGGTTGAAGCTGGAACTGTATTAATTAGTGATACTAAGGTTGAATTGCCAAATAGCTTTGAGTGTGAATTTAAATTTGAAGTTGAAGACCAAGAAAAAGAGTTAGAAGTAGAATTCAGCTGGAAAGAATAAGGAAAGACGGCGGCGTAGCCAAGCGGTAAGGCGACGGCCTGCAAAGCCGTGAATCCAGGGTTCGAATCCCTGCGCCGCCTCATTTTTATACATGTTTAAACTAAAAGTCCAAGACTACTTCTCCTCTGCTCATTACCTCAAAGATTATAAAGGACCTTGCGAAAAAATTCACGGACACAATTGGAAAGTAGAACTCGTGGTTGAAGGCTCTGAACTAAATAGCACAGATATTCTCATAGACTTTTCTATCCTTAAAAACATCTTAAAAGAAGTTCTCTCTGAGCTTGACCACAAACTACTTAATGAAATCCCCTATTTTAAAGACACTAACCCCTCTTCTGAAAGACTTGCAGAATACATCTTTAAAAAAGTTAAAGAAAAACTTTCCTCCTATCCCAAGGTAAAAGTAAAAGAGGTTACCGTTTTTGAAACCGAAAAGGCAGGAGTAACTTATTACGAATAAGAACATTCAAAGAGTGTCTAAATTAAAAATTTCTGAAATATTTTTTAGTCTCCAAGGAGAAGGACCTCTCATAGGTTACCCTACCCTATTTATAAGACTCTTTGGCTGTAATTTAGACTGCTCCTGGTGTGATACTCCTTATGCAAAAGGAGAAAATCCTTATGAAGAAAAAGAAGTCTCTGAAATAATTTCTTTCTGGGAAAAAAATTTTAACTCTGTCCCTTTTATCACCATCACTGGAGGAGAACCCCTTATCCAGAGCCCTGTTTATAATTTAATGGATGCCTTTTTAAATAAGGGTTGTATTGTTTCTTTAGAAACAAATGGAAGCATAAGTTTAGAAAAAGTTCCTAAGGAAGTAATAAAAGTTATGGATGTTAAAACACCTTCTTCTAAAATGGAAAAATATAATCTTTACGAAAACTTTAAATTTCTTAATAAAAAAGATGCAGTAAAATTTGTAATAAAAGATGTTGAGGACTTTAATTTTTCCCTAAATATTGTAGAAAAATTTTTTCTCACCTATTACACTCAGGTCTTTCTATCTCCAGCTTATCCATTTTTAAAACCTAAAGTTTTAGCGGATTGGATTATTAAAACCAAAAAGCCTCTTAGGTTTCAAATACAGCTCCATAAAGTAGTAGGAATAAAATAATTCTGTGATAAAATATTTATTATGAAAAATCCCAATAATAACAATGAGGCACTTGAACTTCCTAATCAGGCAGATTTAGACGTAAGCACTCTTTCTGCCCTTCCTATTGTTACTGAAGATTTTGAAGAACAGGTTCCTGCTAAATTTGACCCTCTTCAAAAATACTTGCAAGAAATAAGTAGATACCCAGTTCTTTCAAGAGAAGAAGAAGAGGCTATCGCTAAGGCTTATTATGAAACAAAAGATCCAAGGTTAGCTTATAAGCTTGTAATTTCAAACTTGAGATTAGTAGTAAAAATAGCTCTTGAATTTCAAAAATTTTGGGCACACAACTTTTTAGATCTCATTCAAGAAGGAAATGTTGGACTTTTGCAAGCAGTTAAGAAGTTTGATCCCTACAAGGGAGTTAAGTTTTCCTATTATGCTTCTTTTTGGATAAAGGCTTACATACTTAAATACATTATGGATAATTGGAAACTTGTAAAAATGGGAACTACTCAAGCACAGAGAAAACTTTTTTATAAGCTAAGAAAAGAAAAAGAAAAACTTACCTCTCTCGGCTTTGAACCTACTCCTGCTGAGATAGCAAAAAGACTTGGAGTTAAGGAAAAAGAAGTAGAGGAGATGGAACAGAGAATGTTTTCTCAGGATTTAAGTTTAGAAGCTCCTGTTTCTTACGATTCAGAAGATACCCTTGCAAACTTCTTAAAAGACACAAAACCAACACCTGAAGAATCCTTTGCAAGAGAAGAAATTTTAAACAAATTTAGACATCTTCTTAAGGAGTTTTCTCAAAATCTTACTGGGAAAGATTATGTGATTTTTCATGAAAGACTTATGGGAGATCCACCAAAAACCTTACATGAACTTTCTCAAAAATTAGGAATTTCCAAAGAAAGAGTTAGACAAATAGAAGAAAAAATAATAAAAAAACTCAAAAAATTCATAGAGGAGAGACTACCAGATGCGTACTACTATCCACTTGCCCTACCTTACAAAGATTAGCCTTTTAATTTTTATTCTCCTTTTTATGAATTCTGCCTATCTTTTTGCTGAGGAGGATAACAAAACTCAAGCTTATTACTATTACTTACTTGCTATCCAAGAACAGGATCCCTCCTTAGCAGAAAAATATCTTAAAAAAGCCATAAAATATGATACAAAAAGTTTATATCTCAAAAAAACCTTAATCTTCCTTTATTTGGAAAACGGAGACTTAAAGAAAGCAGAATCTCTTTGTAAAAAACTTTTAGAAAATTATCCAAAGGATAGAGAAATTAATCTATTTTTAGCTAAGATTTACATTCTTGAAGATAGACCACTTCGTGCTGCTTCAGTTCTTGAAAAGTATTTGGAATACTCTCCTGAAGACCAAATTGTTTTAAGCCTTCTCATAAATATCTATCTTGATCAAAAAGATTGGAATTCAGCACTTATTAATTTAGAAAAGTTTTTAAAAATTGAT
>Ga0197143_1002815_pt1 | contig 12278 bp, 8 predicted proteins | sample GBS70_MetaG_FD_148603 | JGI IMG/M metagenome (GOLD analysis project Ga0197143, IMG submission 148603) | Sediment microbial communities from Great Boiling Springs, Gerlach, Nevada, United States - GBS 70_MetaG | ecosystem: Environmental > Aquatic > Thermal springs > Hot (42-90C) > Sediment...
GATTCTCTACGGGGGCAGCGTCACGCCCGCAAACTTGGAGGGCTTTCTCAAAGAGCCGAATATAGACGGGGCTCTTGTGGGTGGAGCGTCACTTGACCCAGAGGCGTTCGCCCAGATGGCGGAGCTTGCTGAGTCGTAGGAGGTAGTGTATGATAGCTTGCTATGGTCGTGCGGACGAAGCTCACCCCTCCGCGCCTGGACCGAGTTATCAAACGTCTCCGCCTGTTCCAGATCCTGGAGGGGTGGCGGCGCTGCCCGCTGCTACTTGTCAAGGCCGAACCTGGCTATGGCAAGAGTGTGGCTGTCGCTTCGTTTCTCGCTGAGATTGCTCAACGCTGGGCTTGGTGTAACCTCGCTGAGACTGAATCAGAACCGCTGTCATTTCTCAATCACCTCGTCGCAATGTTGCACACGCTCCATCCTGCGATTGGGGAGGAGGCTCGGGATCTACTCACTCAAGAGGGAGGAATTCGCCACCTGTGGCCCTCAGTCGTCACTGCCCTCGTCAACGACTTGGCCGATCACTTGCATGAGGATGCGTTCCTCGTCCTTGACGACTACCATCTGGCCTCGTGCCCCGAGGTTGACGCCATCGTGCAGCGCTTCATTGAGTATATGCCTCCACATTGCCACCTGGCCCTCATCACGCGCCATGCTCTTCACTGGCCAGCCTTGACTCGCTGGCGGGCTTACGGTGAGGTCCTGGAGATCACGCAGAAGGAGCTGGCCTTCACCCCCCAGGAGGTGACGGTGCTCTTCCAAGAGCGCTTCGGCGTGAAGCTCTCTGATGAAGAAGCGGCTTCTTTAGCTCAGGAGACCGAGGGATGGATTATCGCCCTGCAGCTGGTGGGGGTCCGCGGTGCTGAGGGTCCTCGGAAGGTGTTTGGCTCACGATCCCTTCAGGAAATTTTCTCTTATCTTGTCGCTGAAGTGTTGGAGAAGGAGCCTCCGGAGGTCCGAACTTTTCTCGTCCAGACCTCTGTCCTGCGCTACCTCCATCCCACAATCTGCGATCTTCTAGTAGGCCGGACTGATTCTGCTCGCATCTTGAAGGACCTAGAAAGTCACTCACTCTTTGTGATCGGCCTGGAGCCTGACTCCTATCGCTATCACCATCTGTTTCAGGAGATGCTCCGCTCCCAGCTGGACGAGTCAACACGTCGTTCTATCCATAAGCGAGCCGCAGAGATCTTTCGCGCCCGTGGGGAATGGGAGGAGGCGGTCTATCACTTCCTGGAGGCAGGCGAGCTAAGCCACGCCGGGGATCTCCTGACTCACCACGCGGAAGCGATGATCTGGGCTGGCCGGTACGAAACCCTCATTGGCTGGCTGAAGAGGGTGGGAGAACGCGTTATGGATGAGCACCCGAGGCTCTGGCTCTCCCTAGGGGATTGCCTGCGGCTCACCAGCGACTTTGCCGGTGCCCTCCGCGCGTACGATCGGGAAGTCCTCCAGGGAGAGGTGCGCGCCCTTATGGGGAAGATCCTTGTTTATTTAGACACGGTCCAGCCTGCTCGGGCCGCCCCGCTCCTCCGTGAGGCGCGCCACCTTGGGCGCCAGATGCGCCAGAAAGCTCTCCGTAAAGAGATCATGGCGCTGTGGGCGGAGAACGAGCTCAACTGTGGGCGTCTACGGCGGGCAGAGCGCCTGCAGCGGGTCGCGGGGATATGCGATCCACGCCTGTGGGTAAGACAAGGGCGTCTTGAGGCTGTACGAAGTTGGCTGGAGCGAGCCGTGGCCCAGGCCGCACTCCGCCCTGTCCCACGCTCCCATCGCGAGGACACCGTGCTGCTCAGTTGGGTCCTGTCGGCTTTAGGCGAGGGAGATCGGGCACGGACGCTGGCCGAGCAAGGGCTACGACGCGGCCGAGAGCTCCATTCTGCTATTATTGAGTGTGTCGCGTGGGCGCGCCTTGGGCATAGCTGGCTTTGTGGTGAGGAGGGAGAGAGAGATCCTCAGCGAGCCCTGGAGTGCTATCGTCGGTCCCAGGAGCTTGCAGAAGCGCTCGGGGTAGAGCGATTCCGCGCGGAAGGGCTCCTGGGGGCAACCTTGGCATATGGGGAGCAAGGACACTGGGAGGCCGCTCGCCAACACGCCTCGATGGGGCTGGCCATTCTGACAGATTCCGGTGATCGGTATCTGCGGGCGATGCAACGGGCTGCACTGGGAGTAGCGTTAGCTGCAATCTGTCCTGATGAAGCCATGCGCGAGCTGGCGGAGGCCGCCCAGGAGGCCGAGGGCTGTGGGGATCGCTATATTCCCTGTGTAGCTCGCCTCTGGATAGCTGTATTAGGAGAAGGAGAACCCTCAAGGGTGCTCGAGGAGATCCAGCGGGAAGGCTATGCGTTCTTGCTTGTGCGCAGGCCCCCCTTGGGGCTTCCCCGGTCTGCCCGGGTGCGGTTCCTCCACCGGGCGCTGAGCCTGGGTGTTCTTCCTGAGTACACGAGATATTTGCTGAAGGAGCTGGAGAGCCCTCTTGTGTGGTGGCCTCCGGTGCGGGTGGGCTCTGAGCCTCCCCCATTGTATGTCCAGACCTTGGGGGAATTTCGGGTGTGGCGAGGGGATCAGGAGATTCCCCCAGAAGCCTGGGGCAGGTCCAAAGCGCGGCAGCTCTTCCAGATGCTCGTGCGGAGAAGAGCCCTGCATCGCGAGGAGATTCTTGAAGCCCTCTGGCCGGGAACGGATCCCAAGGACGCGGCAGCTCGGTTACGGGTCACTTTGCATGCCTTGCATCGGGCGCTCGAGCCCCAGAGGCCTTCAGGAGCTCCCCCATTTTATGTCGTGCGCCAAGGGGAACAGCTGCTGCTCAACCCTGAGGCGACCATTGTGACGGACGCAGACGAGTTTCTGCGGTGGGTAGAAGAAGGGCGAGCCGCGGCGCGGCTTGGCTCCCTGGATCAGGCTCTCCAATATTATCGGCGTGCGCTGGCCCTCTATCGGGGAGAATACCTGCCTGAAGCCCGATACGAAGACTGGAGTGCCACGGAGGCCGAGCGGCTCTCTATGACATATCTGACGGTAATGACTGAAGTTGCGGCGCTCTTGCTGCAACGGGGGGAATTTGAGGAAGCTCGTGCCCTGTGCTATCGGGTATTGGCCAAGGATTCTTGTTGGGAAGAAGCTTATAATCTGCTCATAGAGATCTATCTCAAGGAAGGGAACCGTTCCGCGGCCTTGCGCACTTACCAGCGGTGCGTGCGCTCCTTGCGTGAACGCTTCGGTGTTGCCCCATCCCCTCGGACAGCAGCACTCTTCACCCATCCCACGAAATTGTAACGCGGCCGTAACACCAGCGAGATACTCAACGAGTATTCTATTTGGGTTATGACTTACTTTGTGCAACAGGTGATCAGTGGCCTGGCTACAGGGAGCCTCTACGCGTTGATGGCATTGGGGTTGGTGCTCATCTACAGAGTCTGTGGGGTAGTGAACTTCAGTCAGGGAGCGATGGCGTTCTTGAGCGCTCTGGTCGCGTATGCTCTGATACACGAAGGGGGGCAGCCGTGGGGGGTGGCCGTGGTGGGGGCCTTGGGTGTGGCGGGGATGGTGGGGGTTTTGGTGGAGTGGGGGGTCTTGCAGGCGGCGCGGCGGCGCGCGGCTCCGGTCTTGGGGTTGATCATCGTGACCTTGGGCGTGGCCATGATCTTGGAGGGGCTAGCGGGGATGCTCTTCGGTCATGAGGCGAAGCTCTTTCCTCCGGTGGTGAGCGGGCCTCCGCTGCGATGGGGAGCAGTGCTGGTGACTCGCGAGCAGCTGCTGAACTTGGGGGTGGGGATCGCTCTCGTCAGTGTGTTCTATATCTTCTTTCGCAGGACGCAGGTAGGGTTGGCGCTGCAGGCTATAGTACAAGACCCTGGAGCAGCTCGGCTCTTAGGGATCCCTGTGGAACGACTCTGGCAGGTGAGCTGGGGGGTAGGGGCGGGGCTGGGGGCGGTAGCGGGCTTGTTCATTGCCTCTCAGCTCTTTCTGGACTACGGCGTCATGCTCGAGTTGCTTATTAAGGGCTTTGCCGCGGCAGTGCTTGGGGGGTTCTCTCACTTTGCCGGGGCTCTTGTAGGGGGAGTGGTGCTGGGGATTTTAGAGAACTTAGTAGTTGGGTATATCTCGACGGAGCTGAGGGCGACGTTTGCGTTCACGGTGCTGGTAGTGGCGTTGGTCGTGCGTCCGGAGGGGCTTTTGGGGCGGCTGAGGAGGAGGCGCGCGTGAGGGTCCTTCTGGGAGCGCTCTGGGTGGGGCTTGGGGCCTTGGCTTTCGTGCTGCCGGGGTATCAGCTCTATGTGTTGAGCCTGGCTGGGGTGTGGGCCATAGCGGCGATGGGGCTCAACATTCTGACGGGGTATACGGGGCAGATCTCGCTTGGGCATGCGGGGTTTATGGCGATTGGTGCGTACACGTCGGCGTTGGCCACGCTTCAGGTAGGGGTGCCTCCGTGGATCGCTTGCTGGATAGCGGGAATAGTCAGCGGGGGCATAGGATTTCTGGTGGGGCTGCCGGCGGTGCGGCTTCATGGGCCGTATTTGGCGATTGCCACGCTGGGATTTGGCGTGGCTGTTCAGCAGATTCTGCTCAAGTGGGATGAGGTAACCAAGGGGTATCAAGGGCTTATGCCGCCCCGCTTGGTATGGGAGGGGCTGCCCGTTGGTGCTGATGCTCAGCTCTACTTATGGATATTGGGGGGAGTTGGGCTCGCATGGGTGATGGCGGCTTCTGTACTATCCAAGCGACCGGGGCGAGCGTTTTTGGCGGTGCGGGAGAGCGAGTTGGCGGCTGCGGCTTTTGGGATTCCCATAGCCCACTTTAAGGCCGGGGCGTTCGCTCTGAGCGCCGCCTATGCGGGAATTGCCGGGGCTCTCTATGCTCACCTGATCGGGTTTATCAGCCCCTATGATTTTGGGCTTTCGATCTCGATCTTCTTGGTGAGCGCCATTGTGATTGGAGGATTGGCCTCGCTGCCCGGCTCGATCATAGGAGCAGTCTCCTTGACGTTGCTCTTTCACTACATGAGCCATTTACACGATATTCGTTCGATTCTCTATGGAGCGGCTTTGATCGCCACGGTGATCTTTCTGCCAGGGGGGCTGGTGCGGGGGCCATGGCTCTGGCGGTGGCGGCGGAAGGGGCTCCCCTCCCCCTGTAGGGGAGGGGGCGGGGGAGAGGTTAGGTCAGGACAAAGAGAGAGAGAGCAGGGGGCTGGAAGCCCTTTGCTCGAGATAGCAGGGCTGACGGTGCGCTTTGGAGGGCTTGTGGCCTTGGACAGAGTAGATCTCTCCGTGGAGAGAGGGGAGATCGTTGGCGTAATCGGTCCCAATGGGGCTGGGAAGACCACACTCTTCAATGTGATCAATCGGTTTGTCGAGCCTGTGCAGGGCCGGGTGTGCTGTGCGGGGAAGGATCTGCTCCGCCTGCGCCCTCATCAAGTCATCGAGCTTGGGATAGCCAGGACTTTTCAGAACATCGAGATATTTAGAAATCTGACGGTGCTGGAGAACATGCTCATCGGGGGGCATAGAGGGGGAGGGGTAGGAATCCTAGGGGCAATGGTGGGGTTGGGAGCTTCCCAAGAGCGTCAGCTGCGTCGCCAAGCGGAAGAGATCCTCACCGCCCTTGGGATAGCGCATCTGGCGCCTCTGCCCGCAGGGGCTCTTCCCCTTGGGGCTCAGAAGATGTTAGAACTCGCTCGAGCCCTCATGAGCCATCCACGGCTCCTGCTGTTAGATGAACCAGCGGCAGGGCTGACCCCCAAGGAGATCGAAGGGCTTCTTGGAGTGCTGCGCCGCATTCACGAAGAGTATGGCGTAACTATGATGGTCGTAGAACATCATATGGAGTTTGTGCTCAGGCTCTGCGAGCGAGTAGTGGTGCTCGACTTTGGACGCGTTATTGCTCGTGGCACTCCTGCGGAGATTGTTGCTCACCCTCAGGTAGTGCAGGCGTATCTAGGAAGACCATTAGGAGGACTCTCATGCTGACAGTACGTGGTATAGTGGCAGGTTATGGCCCGATCACGGTGTTGCGCACGGTAGACCTTGAAGTCCCCAGCGGGAGCGTAGTTGTCTTGCTTGGAGCAAACGGGGCAGGGAAAACCACACTGCTGCGGGTAATATCTGGGCTCGTGCGACCCCAGCAGGGGCATGTAGAGTTTCTGGGGCAGCGGATTGATGGCCTTGCTCCGGAGCGTATTGCTCGGATGGGGATAGCGCACGTGCCGCAGGGACGAGGGCTCTTCCCAGAGCTGACGGTGGAGGAGAACTTGCGCTTAGGGGCGTATGGAAAGCCAGATGCTGATCTTGGTTGGGTCTTCACGCTCTTCCCCCACTTAGCAGAGCGACGTAGGCAAGAGGCGGGGACGCTCAGTGGGGGAGAGCAACAGATGCTGGCCATTGCTCGTGGGCTTATGGGGCGTCCGCAGCTCTTGATGCTCGATGAACCTTCATTGGGATTGGCTCCCCGTCTTGTTGAACAAGTCGGCTATGTGGTGCAAGAGCTCAAGGCACAGAGTATAACAGTGCTCATGGCTGAGCAGAACGCCTCCCTGGCTCTCTCCGTCGCTGATTATGCCTACGTGTTGCAGAACGGGGTCGTCTGCCTGCAAGGTCCTCCAGAAAAGTTGCGGGATTCTCCCCAGCTGCGTCAGCTCTATCTGGGGTCGGTGTAACACATCTGTAATGGCTTAGGAACACCCCTTCAGTATAATGAGCATATCTCGAAGTAAAGGAGGGATAACCGTATGATTCGGAGTATAAGCCAGAGGAAGTTTCTCCTAGGAGCTCTCGCTCTTGTACTGGGAGCTCTTGTAGGAGTGGGCGTGGCGCAGCAGCCGCCAATCAAGCTTGGTTCGACCTTGGCTCTCACAGGGCTGGTTTCGTCTATCGGGGTGCCTATGGCCCAAGGCTCCCAGGCGTACTTTAACTATATCAATGATACGGGGGGCATCTTCGGCCGGAAGATCGAATTCATCGTCCGGGATGATCAATACATCCCGTCGAATACGGTAGCTGCCACACGCCAGCTTGTCGAGCAAGACAACGTCTTTGCCCTGATCCATCCCCTGGGGACAGCTCAGGGTCTGGCGGTCATGAACTATCTCATCCAGCAAGGAGTTCCCGTGATCGCCCCAGGATCAGGGGCTTCCGTATGGTCTAAACCCTTGAAGAAGAACTATTTTGCGGTCCAGCCCACGTACACCAATGAGGGGAGGATTCTGGCCGATTTCGTTGTGGATACTCTTAGTCAGGGCAAGCGCGTTCGCGTCGCCACCTTCTATCAAAACGATGACTTTGGTCGGGAGGGGGAGGGAGCTTTCGTGGGACGGCTCCTCCAAAGAGGGTTCGATCCCCCTGTCGCTCGCGTCTCTTATGAACCCACGCAAGCGAGCTTCAGCGCCGAGGCGCTCAAGCTTCAGCAAGCGCAGCCCGATGTTGTGCTCGTCTATGCCGTCACACTGCCGGCAGCAGGGCTCCTGAAGGAAGCCCAGAAGCTTGGCTTCAAGCCCCAATGGGTTATGACGTATATCTTGGCCGATCCCATCATGTTTGTCCTAGCTGGTAAAGACGCTATGGAAGGAGTGTTCTTAGGAGCCTGGACTGCTGATCCCTTCGGCAATGAGCCCGACGATGTGGTGCTCTACCAACAGAATATGAGGAAGTATCACGGCGAGCGGGCCATCATCGGGGGGTATAGCTTGGTCACCTATGCCGACGCGGTCCTCGTGGTCGATGCCCTCAAGAAGACCATAGAGAGAGATAGAGAGCTCACGCGCGAGGGGTTCATAAAGACCTTGGAGGATTTCGACAACTGGAGGACGGGCTTAATAGCCGCGCCCATCACCTTTAGCCGAACCGATCATCAGGGGGTCGAGGAGATGTACATCGTCAAGGCAACCAATGGGGCGTTTCAGGCTGTCACCGGTTTGCTCAGCCCGCCCCCATAATGCCTCCCCTCACCCCTAGTTCCCCTCTCCCTCCGAGGGGAGAGAGGAGGGCTTCACGATTTATGGAAGCAGATGTAGTCTTCCACGGGGGACGCATCTACCCAACTGCAGATCCTCAGAGAGTTTACAGGGCGCTGGCCGTCATAGGAGGCCGAGTGAGAGCCCTCGGCCACACGCTCTCAGATATACAGAATATAGGGCCCCGGACCCAAATCGTTGATCTCAAAGGGCACACTGTCCTCCCAGGGTTCCATGATGCTCATTGCCATGTATTGCTCTTTGGACTGGGACTCCTTCAAGTGGACCTGCGCTCCGCTACTTCTATAGCCCAGATTGTGCAGGCCATCGCCGATCAAGTGAAAAAAACCCCCAAGGGGCAATGGATCCGCGCCTGGGGATATAATGACACCAAGCTCGTTGAGCGCCGCCACCCCACCCGCGCCGACCTCGACCCCGTCTCCAAAGATCACCCAGTCTTCTTAGCCCACATCTCCGGCCACATGTGCGTAGTGAACTCCAAAGCCCTCCAGCTTGCAGGGATCACCGCACAAACCCCCAATCCCCCCGGCGGGGTCATCGAGCGCGACGCGCACGGGCAGCCCACCGGCCTCCTCAAAGAAGCCGCGGGAGAACTGGTCAAGCGCATCTTGCCTCCTTACACCCTCACGGAGACCAAAGAGGCCCTGGCCGCAGCCAACGCCCGCTTCGTCCGCGAGGGCATCACTGCTGTGGCCGATGCCTGGGCGGGGTGGATCGCCCCCCAAGAGTTTCGAGCTTATCAAGAAGCCTCCTCCGAAGGGCTCCTGCAGGTACGCGTCACCCTGATGCCGGATATCGAATCGCTCCCCGTCAAGGACGGACGACTCGACTTCGCGTGGGGATGGCACACGGGGTTCGGCTCAGATCGCCTCCGCTTAGGAGCCGTCAAGATCTTCTTAGATGGGTCATTGATCGGGCGGACGGCGTACTTGAGCGAGCCCTATGCCAGCGACCCCACGACGTGTGGTCTTCTGGTGAAGAGCGAGGAGCGTATCTATGAGCAGGTGCGCCTGGTGCATGAGGCCGGCTGGCAGGTCGCCATGCACGCCATCGGTGATCGGGCCATCGAAGTGGGCTTGAATGCCATCGAGCGAGTCATGGGGCAAGAAGCCTGGCGCTTCCGACCGCGTTTAGAGCACTGCGGGGTCGTGCGCCCCGATCTGCTGCCACGCCTCCGTGCCGTCAACCCCATCATCGTCACCCAGCCGCACTTTGTCTGGGAATTGGGGGAGAGCTTTCGGTGGGCCTTGGGGGAGCGTCGGCTTCCGTGGGTTTATCCATTCCGCACGCTCTGGAACAGCGGCCTGACCATAGCCTTCAGCTCCGACCGCCCTGTAGTCGAGGGGGCGCCGCTGCGAGGGATCGAAGCCGCGATTTGCCACCACTTCACCCCAGCGGAGACCCTCTCGCTCTCCGATGCCTTGCGGGCTTATACTCAAGTAGCTGCCTATGCGAACTTTTGGGAGAGAGATGTAGGGACCCTCGAGGAGGGGCGATGGGCTGACTTCGTCGTCCTGGAGGAGGACCCCTTTGCCGTCCCGTCGCATATGCTCTCCCAGATTCCCATCTGTATGACTGTCATCGGCGGGGAGGTCACTTATGAGCGTTTGTGATCGGGTAGCGTTCGGGGATGCAGGACTCTTTATCGGGGGCCAGTGGCTCACAGAAGCTGGGCCAAGGCTCTCAGTCACAGACAAGTACACCGGCAAGGTGATCGGGACGCTCCCGGCAGCACGATCTTCTGAGATCGAAGCTGCTTTGGAGGCCGCAAGCAAAGCAGCTCCCCAGTGGGAGAGGTGCGCGGCTCACTCGCGCAGCGCCCTGCTTGCGGCAGTGACGCAGCGACTCATCGCGCGCCAGGAGGAACTCGCTCGGCTCATTGCTGCCGAGGCGGGGAAGGCGCTCAAGTGGGCCCGCATCGAGGTGCAGCGGGCCATCCAAACTTTCACGTGGGCCGCCGAAGAAGCCAAGCGCATCCACGGGGAGACTGTTCCCCTCGATGCCGTCCCCTGGGGGGAAGGAGCATTTGGGTTCTTCCGACGCCGCCCTGTGGGAGTGATCGCTGCGATTACCCCATTTAACTTTCCCTTGAATTTAGTAGCCCACAAGGTGGCCCCGGCCCTGGCCGCAGGGAACACCGTTGTCCTCAAACCGGCTTCGGCCACGCCGCTCACCGCCGTTGCCCTCTGCAGGATCTTCGAAGAGTCGGGCTGCCCTCCAGGCGTCCTCAATCTCATAGTCGGTCCCGGCCCCCAGGTGGGCGAAGCCCTTGCTCGCCATCCCGCTGTGGCTCACGTCTCCTTCACCGGCAGCGCCGCCGTAGGGGAACGCTTAGCCCAGATAGCGGGGATGAAAAAGATCACTCTCGAGCTTGGGAATACTTCTCCTGTCATCATCGATTCGGACGTTGACGATCTGGAGCGCATCGCCCGGCGGTGCGCCGTCGGAGCGTATTATAACTCTGGGCAAGTCTGCCTCTCTGTGCAACGGATTTACGTGCATAAGAGTCTGTATGAGGGTTTTGTGGAGCATTTTGTGCGAGCAACCCAAGAGATGATCGTAGGGGATCCGTTGGATGAGCGAGTGGACGTAGGGCCGATGATTGATGAACGGGAGGCACGACGCATTGAAGAATGGGTGGAGGAGGCGCGCGCCGCTGGGGCGGTGGTGCTCACGGGGCACAAGCGCGAAGGCGCGATCTACTGGCCCACCGTGCTCACCCAGGTCACCCCGCAGATGAAGGTCGTCTCCTGTGAGGCCTTCGCCCCTGTAGCGTCCGTGATCGCCTATGAAGACTTTGCGGAGGCCCTCAGCCAGGCCGATGCGACGGAGTACGGCTTACAAGCCTCCGTCTTCACCCGTGACCTGAAGAAGTGCCTCGACGCGTGCGATGCGCTCCACTTTGGCGGAGTGATCATCAACGATGTGCCAACTTTCCGAGCTGATCATATGCCGTATGGGGGGACACGCAAGAGCGGGCTCGGGCGGGAAGGGGTACGCTACGCTATCGAGGAGATGACCTCTATTCAGATGGTCGTGATCCGACGATGAAGACCGAAGCTGCTGTGCTCTATGAGATGGGACGAGCTCGGCCGTATCGGGAATCTCAGCCCTTGGTTATAGAGACGGTGCAGCTGGAAGGGCCTGGCCCTGGGGAAGCCCTAGTGGAGATCGTCGCAGCGGGGCTCTGTCACTCTGATCTTTCGGTGATAGATGGCTCGCGCCCAAGGGTGATGCCCATGGTCTTGGGCCATGAGGCCGCAGGGATTGTGCGGGAGGTGGGAGAAGGGGTCTTGGGAATAGCTCCAGGAGATCGAGTGATCTGCTCGTTTGTGCCGATGTGTGGCCGGTGTGTCTATTGTGCGAGCGGGCGCCCAGCGCTCTGTGAGCGAGGCAATCAAGCAAACAAGCAAGGGACTCTCCTTTCTGGGGCGGTGCGCTTCCGCAATGCTCGTGGGCAGCAGCTCTACCATCATCTTGGGGTGTCGGCGTTCTCGCGCTACACGGTAGTTGCTCAGGAATCTCTCATTCGGATTGATCCAGATATTCCGTTGGAGAAGGCTGCTCTTTTTGGCTGTGCGGTGATGACGGGGGTAGGGGCGGTGGTGCACACGGCGCGCGTAGGGCCAGGGCGGTCGGTGGCGATCTTTGGGCTTGGGGGCGTGGGGTTGAGCGCTGTGATGGGGGCGCATGTGGCAGGGGCTTTTCCCATCATTGCTGTAGACATTGTGCCAGCTAAGCTCGAGCGAGCGCGACACCTTGGCGCAACGGACACGATCAATGCTGCTGAAGTAGACCCTGTGCAGGCCATCCACGAGCGCACAGGGGTCGGTGTGGATTACGCTATAGAAGCTGTGGGCAGCGAGCGAGTCCTCCGGCAAGCGTATGAGGCGACGCGGCCAGGCGGAACGACGGTCGCGGTGGGTCTTCCCCATCCGGAGAGACTCTTGCACATCCCAGTAGTGGGAATTGTGGCCGGGGAACGTACGATCAAAGGCTCATATATGGGAAGTGCCTCGCCGCGGCGGGACTTGCCATGGCTCCTTGGGCTCTATCGCGCGGGGAGGCTCCCTGTGGAGCACCTCGTCAGCCGCAAGGTGCACCTTGAGCAGCTCAACGAAGCGTTCGATGCTCTGGCCAGCGGAGAGGTTGTGCGCCAGGTCCTTGTCTTCTCTGGTTGACAGCCTCCCTCACGTCTGCTATACTCAAAACCTAACGGAGGACGTTGTGGCTGCGACACGTTCATACGAAGTCTTATATATCGTGCGACCGGATTTAGAGAGAGCACACCTTGAGCAGACGCTCACCA
>Ga0197143_1002817_pt1 | contig 12269 bp, 15 predicted proteins | sample GBS70_MetaG_FD_148603 | JGI IMG/M metagenome (GOLD analysis project Ga0197143, IMG submission 148603) | Sediment microbial communities from Great Boiling Springs, Gerlach, Nevada, United States - GBS 70_MetaG | ecosystem: Environmental > Aquatic > Thermal springs > Hot (42-90C) > Sediment...
GAGCTGTGATGAAGATACCCGTGCTGATTAAAGTTTGTAACCGATTTTGCGGAGGAAGGCTTTTCTCTCCTCGATGTGTTTCTCGTCCTCAATTCCTTTCGGCTTGAATCCGTCGACGACCCCCACCACGCCGCGGCCCTGCTCTGTCTCAGCCACTATCACCTGTAGAGGGTTGGCTGTAGCCGCTAGGATGGTGCAGACCTCCGGAACATCCTTCAGCCGCTGCATTATGTTGATGGGATAGAAGCCTTTGATGAAGAGTAGAAACGTGTGCCCACATCCAATCTTGAGCATGGCCTCAGCAGCCAGCCTCCGGAGCTCTGGGTCCGTTCCCTCATGCCTGACGAGACACTCGCCGCTCGCCTCCATAAAAGCCAGCCCAAACTTCGCTCCCGGCACAGTATTTACCACAGCCTCGTAAATGTCCTCAACCGTTTTGATGAAGTGGGATACCCCGAAGACGGCGTTGCAGCCCTCGGGAATTTTTACATCAACAACCTCAAGCTTCATACTTGCCATGCAATCTCCCTGTTTAGCCGCTTCAATAAATCTTCCGTCAAATTATTGAATTTTAGGTAGAACCTAATATTTTAAATAACCCCTCTCCGACACAACACTATGCTCACCAATGACGAAAGGTCAGCTGCGCTCGAACTCATGCTTAGGCTTGCGAAAACACCTTTAGCGATAAAGTTTGTAACAACGCATGGAGCAGTTTCAGTCCTGCCTAAGACATCATTCACCCCACCATCAAGCTGCGCCTTCTGGACCCATGGACTAAGACAACCATTCACGACAGAGCCAGACCAGCACATGAACTGTAACGTTGGGGCCTACGTACACGGTCTTAAGTCGCTGGATGAAATCTCGCCTGGATGCGGCTGTGAAGACATAGATTTACTCCTGAAAACTGGGCGTTTTGAGAAAGAGGCCCTTGCAAACCTCCCCCACATTCACTTTAAACCAACCCAGATAGTTTACGCACCTCTCTCCAAGATGATAGACGAGCCCGATGTCGTGATGCTCTTCGTACTACCCAACCAAGCACAGCTCCTGTTCGAAGCAGCCCAGAAAGCCGGCGTCCACACCGTTTTCCGCGGCATGCCCACCTGCGCCATCATACCAACAGCCATGCAAACCCAAAGCGCCGTGTTCGGACTGGGCTGTACACCTAGCAGGCTACGAGCTGGGTACGGCAGCGATGAAATAATTGTGGCCTTGACGCCCGAAGCCTTGGACAGAATACTTGAGGTGTTGGACAAACTGGTTCAAACCGAGAAAGAGCTAATACGATACGAGCAAAAATAAGCACAATAGCACAGACCTGTTTACACATATATGTTACATACGTATACGAATGTATGTGAGCGTTGTAAGCGTCAGAGTTGACAGAAGGGTAAAGGAAATCCTTGAAAGGGCTGGGGTAGATGTAAACAAAGAGGTTAAAAAATTTTTAGAGGAACTCGCATGGAAATTGGAGGTCAGAGAATCCGTTGAGAAACTTTCGAAAATCCTTGAGAAAATTCCGCCAGCAGAGCCGGGTTTTGCCGTCAGAAGCGTGAGGGATGACCGTGAAAGCCATTGAAGCCTCAACACTAATAAAGTATGTGTGTAAAGAGCCCGGCTATGAGGCCGTAGTCACCCATATTCTCCGAGGATGTGTGACTGGATAAAACGCTGGTGAAGTTTTACATTGTTCTCTCTATGAGAAAGCGTGTAACCTTCTCCAGCTTGGTTTTTGCAGGCGAATCGGACAGGTATCTTTCAGCAGCCGTCCAAGCCTCTTCTACAATTTTGCGTGAAACCTTTTTCGCGTAATCTCCCGCCCCCGAATCCTTAATCAGCTGTATGGCCTCATTTATGAGGTCGGGGTCTGAGGTGTGGCTTGCCAATATCTCGCGAAGCCTCATGCTTTTCTCCCGCGGGAGATGTCTCATGGCATACACGGTCATCAACGTATGTTTTCCCTCGGTTATGTCACCGCCTATCTCCTTACGGTATTTCGCCTCCTCGCCGAAGATGTTGAGGTAGTCGTCCTGTATCTGGAAGGCAGTTCCGATGTTTTCGCCGAAGAGCCCCAGCACGTCAAGCAGGTCCTCCCTCCCTGCGTAGATGCATGCGATCTCAACAGCGAACCGTGAAAGCGCGCCAGTTTTGTAAGAAGCCATCTGCAGGTAGTCTTCCTCAGATACTTCAGAGACAAGACCTCTATGCCAGACTATGTCCATCGTCTGACCAAAGCTCAGCTTAACCATCATCTCAACATATTTTTCGAGAAGTAACTGCCTTGTCTTACCGCTAACACTCTGCGTCAAAAGGTAGACGGGCAGGTAGTATAGAGCGTTTCCCGCATTCACCGCGACATCCACGCCGTAGATGTGATGTATGCATGGTTTGCCGCGCCTGAGCTGGCTTGAGTCCTCCACGTCGTCAACTATGAGTGTTGCGTTGTGGATTATCTCAGGCACAGCGGCCGCAAACGCCACATCCTCCGCACGGCCCCCGAGAGCTTCATAGATGAGATTCGTTAGAGCAGGTCTCCAGCGCTTACCCCCTCGGCTGAAGAGCTCCCAGAAAGGCTTTGACAGCCCCTCAGTTAACGTCTCGGGGCTATGTTTGAACCGTGCTTCCCCGAAGTGCGTCACCAGATAACTGTGTGTAAGTTTTCTGGGTACGTGTTTTTCAACAGCCTCCTCCACCATGGACGAGTATTCACCGAAAAATTTCAGGACCTCGGCCTCCAGCTCCATCACAGATAAACACCTCAGCTGTCATATAAGCACGAGCAGCTAAACCCTCAACCCCCTCTTCCTCAAATACGACGACAGCCTCTCATATAGCTGCTTTACCTCCTTGTCTGCCGCCGTTCTCTCAGCAAGATACTCTCTGTACGATCCCTTGTAGTTGGCGTATTTCATTAGATAGTTTTCGGAAGATAGTGTTTTCTCGACGTGTGCAAGATATTTTTCCGCGTCCTCGTCGGTGGCCTGCCTATATGCATCGATGTGCAGTATTTTTTCAACACTCCATCGAGGCCTTGCAGGCGGGTTTTCATCCTTTTCACCCACAAGCAGAAGCACGAGCGGAATCACGCCCGCGGGTAGTTTGAGAAGCTCGACAAGCATCTCACATTCATACAGGCCACAGTCAAGGAGAAGCGAGCCGTAACCCAAGGCCTCAGACGCGGTTATCATGTTTTCCACAAAAAGGCCTGTCTCAAATACGGATAGCAGGGCCTCGGCAGGATATGTGTCAAGTTTGAGAAAGTTATCCGGTGAAACTTTCTTTAGGAGAATTCCCAGCCTGTTTAGGTCAACGCATACTAGAAATGTTGCCGTAGCCTGTTTTATGGCCTCCGACCCACATATCGCCGCAACCCTCTCAACAAGGTTTCTATCCCTTAGCCAGACAACAGAGTATGCTTGGAAGTAGGCTGGAGCGGATTGGCCTGTCTCCACAATAAGCCTAACCTCATCCTCATTTATCGTTGTACTGCGAAACTTTCTGATAGATCTTCTTGACATCAGAAGACCTATGGTGCTGTGTTCTATCCGCCTTTTCAACAGTTATTCGGGCGAAGGGGTATTGAAAAAAGTATCGGCCTGTGTTTCAGGTGGGTTGGTGCACTATTTGTGTGCCCTCTATTCTCTCGCTGGCTTGGAGTAGGAGCCATCCAGCAACCAGCCTACCGCGCGCTGTCAAGCTATAAACAACCCTCACAGGAACCCTACCGAACAAATACCGCCGAGTAACAAGGCCCATCCGCTCGAGCTTTCGCAGCCTCTCCGAGGCAACCTTCCAGCTCAAACCTGAAATGCTGTTGATAAGTTCTACACTATGCATTGGACCGTTTAAAAGAATGGTTAACAAATCCTTAGACCACTTGCATTTCAAAACCTCGGCTACCACCGCGGCCTCCACAGTGGATGTTGCGACTGTTTTTAGACGTTCAGCCAGCAGCGCACCAGGCCTTGTCAGGAAATATCTCCCCTCCCTGAACTCAACATAGCCCATTGAGGAGAGAGATGTAAGCTTACGGGACAAGACCTTCGAGCTAACTCCCAGCGTTTTCTCCAGCTCTGAAAACCTGTGAGGCCTCAGGGATAGCGCAATCATCAACGGAACCGACCACTTACACCTAAACAGCGGCAGGTCGAGGATAGAAGCCGTCTGCAGAGCCATGTCATGAGAAAAGAGGTGCATACATATAACCATGATGGAGTATCGTGGCTTTCATTCAGGTAACAATCTAACCGTTTTGTCAGCGAAATCTCTTAAGCATGCCGCATATCAGGGTGCCATGGCATCACAAATACCGGGATACACCTACGGCTCAAGAGAACTACCACAGGCCCCTATATCGGACGAGGAGTTTAAGCTCTTAAAGACTACAGTGTTGATGACCGATGAAGACGTAAGATATCTCCGCATGGCCGGCGACGTTTTGAAAGACCAAGTGGAGGATGTACTCGACCTATGGTACGGCTGGGTTGGCTCCAACAAGCATCTGGTCTACTATTTCGGTGACAGAAAGACAGGGCAGCCCATAGGAGAGTACTTATCGGCGGTCAGGAAGAGGTTTGGGCAGTGGATTCTCGACACGTGCTTTAGAGAGTACGACCGGGAATGGCTTAACTACCAGTACGAGATCGGACGCCGCCACCATCGCGACAAAAAGAATAAGACAGATAAAGTGGACTCGGTAGACCACATACCTTTACGCTACATGATAGCCTTCATCGTGCCCATAACCGCCACCATCAAACCCTTCCTCGCTAAAAAAGGCCACTCAGCTGAAGACGTTGAGAAAATGTATAACGCATGGTTCAAAGCTGTAACTCTGTCTGTCGCGCTGTGGAGCATACCTTACACAAACAAGGGCGAATGGTAAAACTTCATTAAGCTTATGGTGTCCCCTCTAAGTAGTGTGTGACGATCTTCTTCAATGCTCTACGCATGGTCTCGGATATGGCTGAGGAAGATGTTCTCAGCTTCTCGGCGAGAGCCTTGGTAGTCGCGGTTTTAGGTGTCTCGAAATAACCTGTTTCCACCGCGGTTTTTAACAGGGCCCTCTGCTTCCTCGTCAAAGTGGCAGGCCCTTGACGTAGCCTTTTGACAGATACAAGCTTGTAGTAAATCCCATTTCTCTGAAGCTCCGCGGTGAAGGATTGGAGTTTTTTACGTGAGGGGCAGATTATTTGCCAGCGCATAAGGTTGCTGCCTGAGCTGCAGTACTCTGACTCTAGGAAACACTTACTGCTAACAAGAAGGGAATAAAGCATGCAGATGGGTGTCTCAGCCACAGCGGCGTAATGGTTGTCGTAAATCTTAGAGATACGTGAAACACTTACAGCATGCCGTTTCATGATATCCGACATGTTTTTGGAATTGTTACTGCTGATGATGACAATGTAGTGGCGGAGGACGCCGTCAACGGTCGTGTAATCTTTAACCAATAGTTCGCCACCTAATTCTTTTGACGCCGACAGGAGGCAGCCATGGGGAACCCGCAGTTCAACGACAGCTCTTAGCAAATACCAAAATTAATATAAATTCACAACCTTTAATAAGTTTTTAAAATTATTTATATAAATACAAAACCAACTCAAACATACAAAGCTGAAGAACAGTTTGCCCCTAGATTTCATGGTTTCAGCCGCAACTTCAACAGCTATTAGTAACGGTGAGTTTACGTAATACTTCTTTCTGATTTTTTAAAAAACGAATATGTGCGTGTTTTTAATTATTTTCATTTGAAATTATATAACATAAATTATTTATTGACTTGCTGTACACTAGTTATGCATTGAGTGAGAAAATTTCTGGCACAGCAACCAGACGTAACGTGTTGAAGTATGCTGCAACCGCGGTGGTGGTAGGTGTTGTAGCTGGAGTAGGTGGATACGGGGTCGGAAGCACCGCAGTACAGCCGCAGACGATCACAAAGACGGAGAGGGTTACACAAACAGTGGGCGGGGTGACGACTGTTACCCAGACCGTTGGGACTACAGTGGTTCAGACGGCCACGGTAACCGTAACCCCCACAAAGCCTAAGCCATCTCCACCTCCGGGGAGGACCGAGGTGAAGATAGGAGTTCTAGCACCTCTTGCGGCTAGAGAGGGTAAGGTCCAGGAGAACGCTGCAAGGCTTGCGGTGGAAGAAATCAACGCAGCGGGGGGAATACTTGGGCTACCGGTCAAGCTTGTCGTAGCGGACGACAAACTATCCGCCGATACAGCAGTAGCGGAGTTCAGGAGGCTTGTCACAGTTGAAAAAGTAGACGTGATTACAGGTGGTTTCTCCAGCGGGGTGATGACCGCCACCATGGAACCTATGGCTGAGCTGAAGACAATCTTCTTCGCCGACGCCTCTTCACCTGCTCACTCCAGAAAGGTAGGCTCCAACTACGAGAAATACAAGTACTGGTTTAGGATAACACAAAACAACGGCATCACATTTGCCCTCGACGGAGCGGAACAGATAGACTACCTCAGGAAAAAAGGCGTGTCCATCGATAAAGTTTACCTAATAAGGGATGAACATGTCTGGGTCGATGAATGGGAGCCTCTTCTGACAAAGCTACTCACCGAAAGAAAAGTTGAGATCGTGAAGTCTGTGAAGATTCCGCGCGGTTTCACAGAGTATGAGCCCTTGATACTTGAGGCGGCTAGGCTTGGTGCCCAGGCAATTTTCATGGCCCTAGCTATATCGGGAACAGGCGATGTCCTAGCAAAACAATGGGCCACTCTAAGACAGCCGCTGCTGTTGATTGGACATGACCTAGCAGCCATTGACTTAGGATATTGGGATAAGACAGGTGGAGCGGGAGAATACGTGATCTTTATGGCTGACGGCGGTGTGGTAGGCACTGCTCCGCCAACTGACATTGCGAAGAAGTTCATCGATAACTATACCAAGAAGTACGGGTATCCACCTGAAGCCCACCAAGGCTTTGGAGCCTACGATGCAGTCTACCTATACAAGAAGGTTGTCGAGGAGGCGGCGTTGGCGGGTGAAAAAAATCCCTTTGACTCAGACACCCTTGTCCCCTACATAGAAAGGTATACCTACAACAACCCGTTTGTGTGGACAAGGAAGGTTGCCTTCTACCCGAAAGGCTCGTGGGGGCCTGACGGAACACGCACCGACCACGACCTGATATGGGGCGATGACTACGTAAAGAACTGGATGAGTCAGTGGCAGGGAGGAAAACAGATGGTGCTCCATCCAGATTGGTTGAAGAACGCTGACCTCAAGCTCCCACCATGGCTCCGATGAACAACTCAGACCCAATAAAACCACACCACCCATTTTTTTCCACATTACGGTGACTCTCATGCTATCCCCAGAAATACTTATAACAATACTGATTTATGGGGGAACTTTAGGCGGAGTTTTAGCCCTTCTCTCATCCGGGTTTACAATGATTTTCGGCGTCGTCAGAATTTTAAACATGGCCCATGGCGCGTTCTTCGCCACGGGAGCGTACATAGCATATACTATCGTTGCATCGCTTGGAACCGCCCCTGTTTTCGCGACAGCCCTAGCCGCGATCTTGGTGGGGGCTATAGGTGCAGCGATGTACAGGGCCCTCCTAGCCCATATCAAGAGACTGGAGGCAACAGTTATAATCGTGACCCTTGCCCTAGCCTTGATACTTGAGCAGCTTTTGCTTATACGTTTCGGAGAGCATGGCCTCAACCTCTCCCCGATAGTCGCAGGCGTTGTGGAAATTTTCACCATACCCATCTCAGCCATACGGGTCCTGGCTTTGGCGTTTTCGGTGGTGACGCTAGCCCTCCTAGCTGTCTTCATCACAAGAACCAGGACGGGCAAGGAGATAGTTGCTGCGTCACAGAATCTAGAGGGGGCTGTGATAATAGGTCTTCATATCGAGAAACTATTCCTTTTAAGCGTCTTCATTTCATCTGTCCTAGCGGGCCTTGGGGGGGCGCTTTACGCGCAGGTTTACGGTGTCAATCCCTTCCTAGTTCTAAGGGTCCTTGTGCTTGCCTTCGCCATAGTCATCTTCGGAGGACTCGGGTCGTTAAAGGGTAGCGTGGTAGCATCTTTCATCATGGGCTACATCATAATATTGGTGACAATGTTGCTCGGGGCTAGGTGGTCTGAGATGGTCGCACTTATGACAATTATCGCCGTCCTCGTTATTAGGCCAAACGGCCTATTCGGGGTGAGAGATTGAGAAAGGCGTGGCTTAGGAGCTACGTCGGAAACTTAGTGGGTGTGGCCGTTCTTGCAGCTATGTTTTTCCCTCTTCCGCTTTTGGTTGACGAGGCCTTGTTATATGTTCTTGGCATGGCTTTTCTTTTTGTGCTCCTTTCCATTAGCTGGGACCTTGTAACCGGGTACACCGGCGTGGTCAACCTGGGCCTCACAGTCTTCGTTGGGTTGGGCGGATATACCAGCGGCCTTCTACAGGAGGCCGGCAGGCTAAAGGGTACAGAGCTCGCGTTCATTTCCGAACTATCGGGGCTGCCTGTCTATGCCACAATCTTGATCGGCGGCCTTGTCGCGGCGGCTGTCGGCCTTGCAATTGGTGCGGCAACGCTTAGGCTCAAGGGCTGGTACTTCGCCCTCGTGACGGCAATACTGCCTCTTGTGTTTGTCCAGACAACATATGTCTGGAAGGACATCTTTGGCGGTGAGGAGGGATTTGTGGTGCATGCCTCGCTAGGTACCACTGTTGTTGAGAAATACTACGCGGCGCTGGCTATGTTACTTGTTTGTCTTGTGTGCGTCCTAGCGGTTACCGCAAGCAGGATTGGGATGAGGTGGAGGGCTGTCAGGGAGGACGAGGTTTTGGCGGAGGCTCTTGGTTTTTCTACAACACGGTACCGTGTGGCAGCCTTTGTTCTGAGCTCGTTCATAGCCGGGGTGGCGGGGGCGGCGACCGTCCACTACAGGCTTGTGGCAAACAACGACCTCTACGATGTCCCGTTGCTACTGCTGGTTATCTTGGCTGTTGTGGTTGGCGGAGCGGGAACCGTATGGGGCCCCGTAGCCGGCGGACTCATAGTTTTCTCGGTCAAAAACTGGTGGTTAAAGCCGCTTGTCTACGGATACATATGGCCGGCCGGGATTCCGCTGAACGATGACATGATTCTTTATGCGGCCTTGATTGCGATAGCCATTTTAAGACCTCACGGACTCTGGGGCAGCTTGGTTAAAATGCCCAAAGCTCTCTCCCACAGGTTTAACCGCGGTCCAATACAACCTAAGATACCACTATCACGCGCAGGGCGTTAGACGAAATAGAGTCTGTCAACGTTCACCTGACGTGCATCGGTCTTCTCAATTATTTCGCCGTTCGCCATTATGCATATTCTGTCCGAAATGTCGTTAGCGAGCTTAACGTTCTGCTCAACTATTAAGATGGGCAGCTCGCTTCTTATTCTCTTTATCGCCTCACGGATGCGTGAAATGACTATGGGTGCCAAGCCGAAGGATGGCTCGTCTAGAAGCAGTATCTTCGGATTAGCCATTAAAGCCCTTCCGATGGCGGTCATCTGTTGCTCACCACCGCTCGAGAACTTGGCCAAGTTGTTCCGCCTCTTTTTTAGCTCTGGGAACAGATTATAGACCATCTCCAATCTGTCGTCAACGTTATTTCCCTTAGCCCCTAACATCAGGTTGTCTTCTACCGTCATATCTGGGAAGAGCTGCCGCCCCTCCGGACACAGGGTTATACCCCGTGAAACGCGTTGATGTGTCGGCAGCTTGCTTATGTTTTCGCCGTTGAAAAAGATTTTCCCCTCAGTTTTTACCGTGCCCATTACGGCTTTCATGAGTGTGGTCTTCCCCGCCCCGTTAGGCCCCAGCACAGCGACAGTCTCACCCTTCCTTACCTCTAGGTCAATACCCCTAAGTATCAACGCCTTATCGTAGTAGGCTTTCAAGCCCTGTATCTCGAGAACTTTCACACCTCCACCCTCTCTGGCTGCTCGTAACTAGTCCCTAAGTATGCCTCGATAACGGCGCTATGCGTCACCACTTCCTCTGGAGTGCCGTCGCAGATTTGTTTCCCCTGGTTGAGGACTATGACTCTCTCCACGTTGTCGAAAAGCTCACGGAGCCTATGTTCCACAATAACCAAAGTCATACCCCTGTCTCTTAAGGAGCGTATTAAGCTGCTGAGCTCAACACCCTCCTTGGGGCTTAGCCCTGAGTATGGTTCGTCGAGGAGTAGCAGCTTGGGGTTTGTGGCTAGGACCAAGCCTATGTTTAACCTCCGCAGTTCACCCATCGAAAGCTCCTTTGCAAGATGCCCTTTCTTCCCTTCAAGCCCCAGCTCGGAGAGATACGTATCCGGCGTATCAGTTACTGTTTGAAAGTTTTCAAGCACGGTCATGTTCTTGAAAACCCTAACGATTTGAAAAGTTCTTGCGATGCCCATCTTCACCAGCTGGCTTGGACGCTTGCCCGTTATATCCCGTCCCATAAACTTCACCCTGCCTTTAGTGGGCTTCATGTGTCCAGAGACTACATTCAGGAGTGTGGTCTTTCCCGCCCCGTTGGGCCCAATTATTCCAATACACTCCCCTTGGTTTACCTTAATGCATACATCGTGGAGAGCTTCTATCCCGCCAAACCTCTTGGTGATGTTTAAGCACTCCAGCACCACGTTCCCCATCGCTTCCTTCAGCCCTCCGCCTCGGCCAAAGATTTTTCAGTAAGCGATTCAAGCAAAACCAGTAGGTGGCTCTTTATGTGTGCGGTGGAGCGTTCAAGACCGTAGAGTTGAGAATCACTAGAAAGTTTCTCCACCTCATTTAAGTCGGCCAAAATCCTACGAAGTCTTGTGCAGATTATTTCAATATTTTCCAAACACTACACCTCCTTAACAATTACGCGTTTTGACTTGCCTTCGTATCTTGGGAGAGTGTTTTCGGAGACGAATTCAACGCTGGGTGCGACGAATATCAGGCTTCTTCTAAGCTCACTAATTATTTGTTCGCGTAATTGAGGTGTGTCTTTAGCATTGGCAAGCTCTACCTTGATCGTTAGGCTCCCCCCGCTAAGAGATTTATCTACAACTATCTGGTATTCTAGCACCTCAGGGAATTTTAGCAGAGCTTCCTGTATGGTGCTGGGCCATATCTTGGCACCCTTATAGTGTATTACGTCATCAACCCTGCCCTTAATCCACCTGCATCTCGGGAAGGCGTCTCTGCCGCATTCGCATCCATCGTAGTCTAGGACGGTTATATCTCTCATGCGGTATCTTATTAGAGGCATAGCCTCCTTAGTGAGAGTTGTTACTACCATCTCACCCTCCTCCCCTGGCTCGACCGGCTCAAGTGTTTCAGGGTCGACTAACTCTAGGAATATATGGTCGGTCCAGAAGTGGAAGCCCTGCTCATACTGGCACTCTATGCCCGTGCCTGGGCCGAGCGTCTCAGTAGCCCCGTAAACATTTCTCGCACCGCCGCCTTTTTCACGTAGGCTGTAGCCCTCCTCGATTCGACGTCTCATCTCCTCCGTCCACATCTCAGCCCCGGGCATTGTGATCCTAAGGTTGAGCTCTTTGGCTGGGTCTACCCCTTGTTTCCTTAGCTGCTCAAGCACATAGAGCTCGTAGGACGGGGTGCCGGTCATGACTGTCGGCTGGAAGTCCTTCATAATCATAACAAGGGCCTCTGTTCTTCCAACGCTCCAAGGAATAACAGACGCGCCGACTAGGTGTGCTGACTGGTGGAACCCTAGACCACCCGTGAAGAGGCCGTAGCCGTAGATGTTTAGAAGGATATCTCCTTTTCTAACCCCGGCTGTGACAAGGCATCTGGCCATGAGGTTCATCCATGTTTCATAGTCTTTGAATGTGTATGGTCCGACAACCGGTTTCCCTGTTGTGCCGGAGGTCATGTGCCAGCAGATAAGTTCCTCTCTAGGGACGCACAGGAAATCACCCCCGTAGGGGTAGCTGTATTTCCGCAAGTCGTCCTTAGTGGTGAATGGAAACTTTTTGAGGTCGTCAAGGGATTTGAAGGTGTCAGGCCTAAGGTTGTATTCTTTGAATTTTTCCCTGTAAAACTTGCTTCGTTCATAGACATATCTCAGAATATATTTCAGCCGTCTAAGCTGCAGCGCTTCAAGCTCGTTTCTTTTCATAAGTTCAACACTTGGCTCCCAGTACATTTCCCTGCTAAAGGTCTGCATCAAGGACTACTATTGTAGAATCGAAAATAAAAATTATCGTTAGCAACGATGCTGGACGCTGGAAATCATTGTGAATTTTTTTTACGAAAAT
>Ga0197143_1002820_pt1 | contig 12259 bp, 14 predicted proteins | sample GBS70_MetaG_FD_148603 | JGI IMG/M metagenome (GOLD analysis project Ga0197143, IMG submission 148603) | Sediment microbial communities from Great Boiling Springs, Gerlach, Nevada, United States - GBS 70_MetaG | ecosystem: Environmental > Aquatic > Thermal springs > Hot (42-90C) > Sediment...
TAAGCCACGATTAACCAGCATAGCACCTGGTAAAACCCCGGCTTCTAATAGAATCTGAAAGCCGTTGCAGATGCCAATCACAAACCTGCCTTTTTCAACAAAATCCTTTAAAGCATTCATTAAGGGGGAAAATTGAGCAATAGCACCGGTTCTCAGGTAATCACCGTATGAAAAGCCTCCTGGAAGAATAATGACGTCGTATCGTTCGAGCTTCTTTTCTTTGTGCCATACATATTCGACTTCAGCGCCGAGAAACTTTAAGGCTTCATAGGTATCAACATCACAGTTGGTTCCTGGAAAAACAGCCACTCCAAACCTCGGGCCCTTCATTTCATTCCTCCATAATGATTTCGTAAGTTTCAATTACTGGATTGGCTAAAAGTCTACCGGCAATTTCCTCAATTTCCCTAATCGTAACACCTTCTTCAGCGGCTATTTCCACATATTTGCCAATTCTGACCTGGTTTACCCCCGTGTATCCAAGGTGTTCGATGGCACGACGAACCGTTTCTCCCTGGGGGTCAAGTACTCCGTCTTTAAGCCTCACTATTACTTTAAATTTCTTCATATCGGCACCTTCCTTAATCAATAAAGATGGCAACTTCTTCAATCGGCTGAGGTTTTTTTGGTACAGGGTTTTTTAGCGGCTTGCCAATTGGGACCAGAGCCATTATTTCCCATTCTGGTGGCAGTGAAAGTATTTTTTTCATGTCCTCAGCTGCCAGCAAGGGTCCTGTTGCCCAGCAGCTTCCATATCCAAGAGCGGTTGCGGCAAGGATCAGGTTTTCAATAGCTGCCGAAACTGACTGTTCCATTGAATTTACCTTTGAGGCTTTAGCTTTTTCAGGAAAGGCAAGGCTGACCGCTTTACCGGGTACCGACTCATATGGAACGCCGCAAACAACTATTACCACCGGTGCGTTTTCATAAAACGTAAAATAAGGACGGTACTTGTTATAATGCTCTTTTAAATCATCAGGTACCCGAGGTGACTTCAGGACCTCGTCCATCCAGTGGTGCACAACCTCAACGAGCTTTTTAATTACTTCCCGGTTTCTAACAACCACGAAGCGCCACGGCTTACTATTGTGGGCACTTGGAGCAAGTGTGGCTGCTTCAATCATTCTTTTTATATCTTCTTCAGGAACGGGCTCGTCAGTGTATTTTCGGATACTTCTTCTATTTGCAATTACCTCAAAAAAGTCCATTAATCTGCCTCCCTTACCCGCTCTATAATAACATCAACATTTTTTATGAAGCTTGAATAGTCAAATATATCTTTCAATTCAGTTTCGTTGATGTATCTAGCAGCTTCTTCATCTTTTAAAAGCTCGTTCATCAGGGTTGTGCTTTCGTCTGACCAGGTTTTCATTGTGCAGCGCTGAACGATGTTATAAGCTTCAGGTCTACTAGCACCTTTGGAAACAAGATAAAGAAGCACCTTTGAGCTAAAGACAAGTCCTCGGGTAAGTTCCAGGTTACGGCGCATTTTTTCCCGGTTGATTTTTAAACCCGAAAGTACTTCGTTTAGCTTACGAGTGGCATAATGGACTGCAAAAGTTGCATCTGGAAAAATAATTCTTTCGGCTGATGAATGCGAAATGTCGCGTTCGTGCCAGAGAGCAATGTTTTCCATGGATGTTACCGCATATCCCCTGACCAGTCTTGCAAGTCCGCAAATTCTTTCGCAGATGATTGGATTTTTCTTGTGGGGCATAGCAGATGAGCCCTTCTGTCCTTTACCGAAAGGTTCCTCAGCTTCGAGAACTTCAGTTCGTTGCAGATGTCTGATTTCAGTGGCAAATTTTTCAAGCGACGACGCATGAATGGCTAGAGCAGTAATTACTTCAGCGTGACGGTCGCGTTGAAGTATCTGGGTGGACGCAGGTGCGGGTTTTAAACCAAGAAGGGCAAGTGCTTCTCTTTCTATTTCCGGATGAACATTTGAATAGGTTCCTACGGCACCTGAAATTTTTCCGTAGCTTATGTTATCAATTGCTGCCTTAAGTCTTTTAAGGTTGCGATCAATTTCAAAAAACCAGACGGCCATTTTGTGTCCAAAAGTAGTTGGTTCTGCATGAACACCATGGGTCCGACCGATCATCAACGTCTTTGCTTCAGATAGAGCCAATTTTTTCACTGTTTGCTTTAGGTTTTTGATCTCTCCGGTAATTATTTCAAGTGCCTGTTTTGTCATAAGGCTCAATGCCGTATCTACAATGTCCGATGAGGTGAGACCGTAGTGAAACCAGCGGCCGTCATCATGATCAACCTGCTCGATAATTGAATTAACAAAAGCGATTACATCGTGGTTCGTTGAGCGCTCTATTTCTTCAATCCTCTTTAAATTGATTGTTGCGCGCTGCCTTATTCGATCTGCTGTTCCAGAAGGGGCTAAACCATACTTTTCATAAGCTTTTATCACTGCCAGCTCGACTTCAAACCAGGTTTTAAATTTGTTTTCCTCATTCCAGATTTTTTTGAGCTCTTCGGTCTGATATCTTGGAATCATTACTGCTCCTTTAGTTCTTGTTTGTAGGCAGCAAGTTTTTTGCGGACATCTTCGTCAAAAAGCGCTGCGATCTGAGCTGCAAGAATAGCAGCGTTTTCAGGTATTTTTATTCCGACAGTAGCCACAGGAACGCCTCTGGGCATCTGGACAATTGAGAGAAGAGAATCCAGACCTCCAGCTGCACCTCCACCAGGGACGCCTATTACAGGCTTGATTGTTTTGGAAGCGATTACTCCTGGAAGGTGGGCTGCCAGTCCTGCAATGGCTATGTAGCAGATAACTTCATCATCGTGTTCTTTAATAAAAGATTCAAGCTTTTCTGGTTGGCGATGGGCAGAAATAAAGCTGCTCACTGCTTCTATGCCAAATCTGGAAAGCATCTTAACCGCCTTTTCAACAAGCTCGGCATCTGATGTTGAACCGGCAAGTACAGCTACCTTAAGTGTCATAAGCGATCACCCTTTCTCCTATGTCTTTGCGATAATGCATTTTTTCAAAATAAATTTTTGCGACTGCTTTGTAAGCCTTTTCTCTTGCTTCTTTAAACGTTGGAGCAACAGCTGTAATGTTTAGAACTCTACCGCCAGCGGTAATAATTTTTCCGTTTTCAATTTTGGTACCCGCATGAAAGACGATGATGTCTTCTTTTTCTGCTTCGTCAAAGCCGATAATTTCAAATCCAGTCTCGTACTTTTCCGGATAGCCCCCGGATGCCAGCACAACCGTAAGCGCTTTTTCGGGTCTTATGTTTATCCTTGGTGCGGCATCAAGGTTGCCCTCGGCTGCGGCAGCCAGCAGTCCGCAAAAATCCCCCTCAATTCTTGGAAGGATTACCTGAGTTTCAGGATCTCCGAATCGGCAGTTGAATTCAAGCACTTTAAAACCATCGCCGGTCTTTATCAGCCCTCCATAAAGTGTTCCCGTATAAGGAAAGCCCTCCCTGCTCATGCCCTCAATAACGGGAACAAAAATCCTGTCTAGGAGCTCGCTTTCTTCCTGTTCAGTCATCAAAGGAAAAGGAGAATAACTACCCATTCCTCCGGTATTTGGACCCTGGTCGTTATCGTAAGCGCGCTTGTAGTCCTGGGCTGAGGTCAGGGGAATCAGTCGCTTGCCATCGGTAACCACAAAAAAGGAAACTTCCTGGCCTTCCAAATATTCTTCAATCAGCACTTTATTTCCTGCAGCACCGAATTTTTTCTCCACCATGATGCTGTAAATTGCTTTTTTTGCTTCTTCTATTGTTTGGGCAACCACCACACCCTTGCCTGCTGCCAGCCCATCAGCTTTAACTACAACCGGTGGGTTTAATTTTTCAAGATAATCCAGGGCGTCCGCGTAGTTGATGAAAATCTCAGCCTTTCCTGTGGGAACGCCGTATTTCTGCATAAGCTTCTTCGCGAATGCCTTGCTTGCCTCAATCATGGAAGCAGCTTGTGATGGTCCATAAACAAGGAAACCTTCGTTTCGGAGAAGATCGGCTGCACCGTTGGCAAGCGGCATTTCCGGTCCAATTACAATCAGATCAGCTTTTATTTTTTGAGCGGCCTTTAGAATATCTTCAGGATTGTCAGCATCTCCCGTAAGGTTTTCTCCAATTTTCAGAGTTCCTGCATTGCCGGGCATTGTGTACACCTGATCGCAAGAGGAAGAGTTTTTAAGGCGCCAGGCAAGCGCATGTTCTCTGCCACCGCCACCTACAACCAGCACTCTCATTTTGTTCCTCCTACCACAGGTAGAATTCCTTGAATATGGTTTGTGAGCGTTTGGGACCTACCGAAATTATACCTACGGGCACCCTGACCCATTCTTCTATTTTTTTGATAAAGTTTTTAGCATTAAGTGGTAGCTGTTCAAAGCTTGTTACATCACTGATATCTGCTGTCCATCCAGGGAGTTCTTCGTAAACGGGTTTTGCCTTATGAAATATCGTCTGGTGGTATGGGTACTCCTCGTACAGCCTGCCCTCATATTCATAGGCGACACAGACCTTTATTTTATCTAGGCCACTTAAGACGTCCATTTTTGTAAGAGCAATTGAATCTGTGCCGTTGATCATAGCTGCATATTTAAGCAGTACTATGTCTAGCCAGCCACAACGTCTTTTTCTGCCCGTAGTGGTTCCGTATTCATGACCTTTTTCCGCCAGATAATTTCCTACTTCATCTGTTAGTTCAGTCGGGAAAGGTCCTGAGCCAACCCGGGTAGTGTAGGCTTTAGCAACTCCAAGCACAAAATTAATTTTCTTGGGTGGGATTCCTGCACCGGTAGTTGCACCGCCTGCGATAGCTGATGATGAGGTAACAAATGGGTAGGTACCGTAGTCTATATCTAAAAATGTTCCCTGGGCACCTTCAAGCAGGACGTTTGACCCGGCATCAAGGGCATTATTCAAATATCTGGCAACATCAATCACGTGGTCTTTTATTTTGTCGGCATAAACGATGTAGTCCTGCATGATTGATTCGGGATCGAGCGGTTCTTTACCATAGGCCTTGATGATCCTGTTTTTTTCTTTAAGTGCAGCTACAAGTTTTTCGTAAAAAATCTTCATATCAAGGAGGTCCTGAACTCTAATGCCTGAACGGTAAGCCTTATCGGCATAAGTTGGCCCGATACCACGCCTTGTTGTTCCTATAGCCAGTTTACCTAGCCTTTTTTCAGAAAGCTGATCCAGAATTTTATGATAGGGCATGGTAAGATGTGCATTTCCGCTTATCAATAGCCTTTTTGTATCAATGCCCCTGGCTTCAAGACCTTCCATTTCCTGAATCAAAACTTCGAGATCAATGACAACACCTGCCCCAATAGCTGGAATGACATGTGGATAGATGATGCCCGAAGGTATAAGATGAAACTTAAATGACTGGTCTCCATTAACTATGGTGTGACCTGCGTTACTTCCTCCGTTGTAACGGACATTGATATCCATTTTTTCAGAAAGCAGGTCAACAATTTTACCTTTGCCTTCATCGCCCCATTGCATTCCAACAACGACAATAGACGGCACGCTTTTTTACCTCCGGCTAATTTTATTGAGGATAGAACGAGCTGCAATTATACCTGAAACGGAGCTTTGAACCAAACCTCTGGTTATACCAGCCCCATCTCCGGCGGCATAGAGATTTGACACCGGTGTTTCTAGCTCACGGTTTAGCTGAACCCTGGCAGAGTAGAACTTTACCTCTACACCGTAAAGAAGGGTGTGCCTTGATGCTACACCGGGAATCATTTTATCCATAGCTTTAAGCATTTCTATGATTGAAGAAAAATGCCTGTAAGGAAAAACAAGCGATAAATCGCCTGGAACAGCATCCTTCAGAGTCGGCTTTACTATGCTTCTGGCAAGCCTTTCTGGTGTAGAACGCCTGCCCAGCTCAATATCATACAGCCTTTGAACAATAATTCCGCCGCTCAAAATATTGGCCAGACGCGCAATGTACTTGCCGTAAGCTATGGGTTCTTTAAAAGGTTCAGTAAAGCTTTTTGATACAAGAATGGCAAAGTTAGTATTGTCGCTTCTGTTTTCTGCGTAGGCATGACCATTGACGGTAATTACGTCTTCGTAAACTTCGGTGGTTACAAAGCCATGGGGATTCATGCAAAAAGTGCGCACATGATCTTCAAATTTTTTTGAAGTGTAGAGAAGTTTTGCTTCGTAAAGAACGCTGGTTACCGGTTCCATAGTTTCTGCGGGGAGTTCAACTCTAACACCAATGTCAACAGCATTGTTTTTCTGATCAATCCCCAATGCTTTACAGATTCTGATAAGCCAGTCAGCGCCCTCTCTACCTGGAGCAACGATGAGAAAGTCTGAGCTAAACGTTCCTTTTTTCGTTTCCACATAAAAGATGCCGTTTTTTTTGGTTATGTTTTCAGCCATGGTATTGAAGACGATATCAACCTTTGGCTTTAAGAATTCGTACATCGATTTAAGAACCCTAAAGGCATTATCAGTTCCGAGGTGAAGAATAGGATAGGTAATCAGTTCCATATCTGCCAGGCGGGCAAGGGTACGCAGCTTTCGTGCTTCTTCTTCGGGTGGGGTAAAGATACGCGGGGGAGCACCAAATTCCAAAAAGACGTCCTTTACGTATTCAATAAGTTTAGAAAGGTACTCTTCCTCGAGTATTTCATCAAGCCAGCCTCCAACCTTTGTTGTTAGAGTGAGCTTTCCATCTGAATAAGCACCTGCTCCGCCCCAACCGCTGGTTATGCTGCAAATTTTACACGGACTGCAGTCCCCACCATTATTTCTTGGGCAGCTTCTCTTTTCAATGGGTTTACCTTTTTCAATGATTAAAGTTTTAACGTCTTTTTTGGCCAGTTCGAGAGCAGCAAAAATACCTGCCGGACCGGCCCCGATTATAATCACATCATAGCGGTTAGTCCGGGTAGTCATCGTAGCTTGTTTCAATTATCTCGAGATCTTCAAACTTGGTAAAGTCACTTATAAAATTGATTTTGAACTGCCGTGTTGGACCATGGCGGTGTTTGGCTATTTCCACTATTCTTTCCTTTACTTTCAGGTCGGGCTCCAGAAAATCATCTTTGCTGTCTTTTTTCTTTTCTTCTTCCATGGTGTAGATAAAGATAACCACGTCAGCATCCTGTTCTATTGAGCCTGATTCTCTTAGGTCGGAAAGCTTTGGTTTGGGCTCTTTTCTCTTTTCAATTTCTCTGGAGAGCTGAGAGAGAGCAAGAACGGGGATGTCAAGTTCTTTGGCAAGTATTTTAAGCGACCTGGAGATTTCTGAAACCTGCTGGTAACGATCTTTAAGATTATTTTCTCCCTGTATTAATTGTAAGTAGTCAATGATAATGAGCTTGATGTCTTCCTTATTCTTCAGACGTCTTGCCTTAGTCCTGAGTTCGGTAACTGTCAGGGAGGGTGAATCGTCAATAAAAATCTTAGCATTTGAGAGTTTCTCAATTGCCATCATAAGCTTTGGAATTTCTTCTGTTCCAATGTTGCCCGTTCTAAAGGCGTGGGATTTAATTTCAGCTTCTATTGAAAGCAACCGCTGAGCTAACTGTATCTTGCTCATTTCAAGGGAAAAAATGGCTACCGGGTAGTTATACTGAACAGCAACGTTTCTGGCAATGCAAAGGGCAAACGAGGTTTTACCGATTCCAGGTCGGGCAGCTAGAATGATCAAATCCGATGGCTGAAGTCCAAGCAGCGTTTCGTCAAGTGCCTTAAAACCCGTGGGTATGCCGGTAAGTTCATATCCCAGGTCTTTAAGCCTGTCAAGATAATCATAAGTTTCCTTGATAACCTCGCTTATATGAACAAAACGGTCCTTTACGCGTGACTGGGAGACCCGGTAAAGGATTGCTTCTGCTTGATCAATTATTTCACCGGCATTATCAGAAGGCGGAAAGAAACCAAGATTGGCAATCTGCTGGCCGGCCTTTATCAGATCGCGCAGAAGAGCATCTCTTTTGACAATTTCAGCGTAGCTTTTAGCTCTGGAAGGAGCAACTATATCTGCGCAGAGATCGGTCAGATAGGCAATACCGCCAACCTGCTCTAAAAGGTTGTGTCCCTGAAGCTGGAGTTCCTGGGCAACATGGATCGGATCTACGGGCTTTCCCTTATTAAAAAGAGATTTGATTGCCGTAAAGATCTTTCTATGAGCGTCAAGGTAAAAAGCATCCTGATCCAGCTCTTCAAGTATTTCTCCCAGTACATTTTCAGAAAGCATGGTAGCACCAAGCACATATCGTTCAGCTTCGATGCTGTGAGGCGGATGAATTAGTCCGGATTCATCAAATGGTTTTTGATTGGGTTTTTTCGGTCCTGACATCATTCTGGTTCCACAACCACCTTAAGTTCTGATCTGATCCCAAAACCGAGTTCTACTTCAACCTTAAATTCACCCACGTTTTTTATCGGGTTTGAAATCACAATAGATTTTCTGTCAATGCTTTCTCCGATAACCTTTTCTAGGGCATCAGCTATTTCTCTGGCCGTAATAGAACCAAAGAGACGCCCGCTTTCACCAGCCTTTCTTTTTATTATCAATGTTACATTTTTTAGTCTCGCTGCGGTTTCAGCTGCTTTTTGCCTTTCTTTTTCGAGCTTTCTTTTTTCTGCTTCCTGTTTCTCTTTAAGAGCTTTAATTACGGCATCAGTAGCAATTTGAGCAAGCTTTCTTGGTAAAAGGTAGTTATCTGCATAGCCTTTTGCAACTTCGACAATTTCACCTTTTTTACCTACACCTTTAACATCAGTTAGAAGGACTACCTTTACTTTCATGCTTGCTCCTTTAGCTCTAAAATCAATTTCTCTATGTCGGCTTTATCCTCTGGAAAACCATAGACCCTAATGGATGGCTTTCCTTCAATGCCCTCTTTCTTAAAAATGTCGCCAATTTTCGTCATTATCCTGTTAAGAGGTACCTCTGCAGAGGATTTAGGCGTCATTGTAAAAATAATTGCAAATTTGTTCTCCTGCAAAGTTGCAACGAAATCGCTGTAACGTGTATCCCTTGAGGCTGAAACGACAGCCATTCTATAAAGAGAAGCAGCTTTTTCCTTTTCAATACCATCAAGCAGAGAGGCAAAGTCAAATATAACAAGTGTAAAATGGGAGTTATACCGAGCTGAGCGATAACTTTCCTCCTCAAGTTTCTTTATAAAAAAGTTCTGGTTATAAACCCCAGTCTGGGGATCAACTAAGAAATACTTTTTAAGCTGTTCGATGTTTACCGAATTTTCGGAATTTGACTTCTGAGTTTTTTGTGTCTGCCCAAGCAATATGAATAATAAGATCACGACGATAGCCATTAACGTGGCAACAATAAACAGTACAACAGGAACTTCAGCCAGCATTTTTACCTCTCCTGAGTAAAATTTTTCGGGCGCCATAGAGTACGCTGCCCGAAAAAATATTCTACTCTAATTGATGGATTCAAAAAACAAAAAGGTTAGACTCGCCTGACATATGGGAGAAGGGCCATTTCCCTGGCTCTTTTAATAGCCACTGCCAGGCGGCGCTGATGCTTGGCGCATGTGCCGGTTGCACGGCGTGAGCGAATTTTTGCTTTTTCTGACAGAAAACGGCTTAAGAGTTCGTAATTTTTGTAGTCAATTTCCACGCCTTCCTTGCAAAAGTAACAAACCTTCTTCTTTGGTCTGTACCCGTTCAATCTGATTCACCACCTTCAAAATCAAAGTCTTCTAATTCACTAACTGGGTCAGGTTCAAGGTCTTCGTCGAATATGTCGTACATTTTCTCATAGCCCGTTTCCGCAGTTTCTTCTTCTGCAGAAACGGTTTTTTCTTCTGGAGCAGATTCAGTTTCAACGCCCGTGAGAGAACCCCTGGGCTCAAGAAACTGAACATTGTCGGCAACCACTTCAATTCTGCTCTGGTAGCTGCCATTCTGGTCCTGCCAGGACCTTTGTCTTAAACTTCCTTCAACGGCAACTCGGTGCCCCTTTTTTAAGTAGCGAGCGCATAGCTCCCCCAGCTGTCGCCAGGCAACTATGTCAATGAAGTCTGCATTAGAAGTTCCATCTTTAGAAGGGCGTCTGTTGACAGCTATGCGAAACGTTGTCACGGGCACGCCGCTTGGCAGGATTCGTATATCCGGATCTCTGACAAGCCTGCCGATCAAAATGACCTTGTTGATATCCATTATTAAAAACCTCTATTCGTCGGTGCGCACAATTATGTGGCGGAGCACATTATCGTTCAGGCGGAGACGGCGATCAACTTCACCAACATAGTCACCGGGTACTTTAAAGTTTACCACAAAGTAGTAGCCTTCTTTCTGGTGTTCAATTTCATAGGCAAACTGTTTCTTACCCCAGCGATCTATAGATGTTATCTCGCCCTTTGCCTGGATTACCTTCGAAATTTCATCGAGAACCTTCTCAGCTTCCTCGAGGGTTAGCTGAGGGCGTACAATGAACATTGTTTCATATTCGCGCAAAATATTCACCTCCCTGTGGACTTAATCGGCCTCCTGTCCTGGCAGGAAGCAGGGATCGACGCCAAATTATAACAGGCAAAGTAAACAGAGACAAGACAGAAAGCGTGCTTCTTATTAAGAAAAACAGGTTTTTGGAAAGTAAAGTATTTTGCTTTCTGAATTTTTGTTTTCCGCAGCAGCTGATCTGCTTTATTTCAAGGTTTTTGAACTTTAGGTTGTAGTTTTTGAAATGATTGGTTGTATCCGGTTCAACCATTTTCTGGTGAGTCTGGAATTCGATTTTGGGTTTAGGAAAAAATCTGGCATCTCCATCATAATTCAAGGCTTTACCCTCTCTGTCTGTAGTCCGGGGAAAACTGAGGCAACTTTTGTCTGGAAGATTGTTACTGGTAAGAACCCTTTTTTCTCTCATATTTATTAAAAAACTGTCGGATTTAAATTCACGTTTACTTTTCAAATCCTCTTTTTCGTGGAGAATCGCATTTTCTGCCGGTTGCACTGACTGAAGATTGTGTTTAGTTTTAGTTTCGTAAAAAAGTCTGTTTTCAGGAGGTGTTTGAACCTGACCTTCAGTGCTTTCAGGGATTCTTTCATTTGTTCCTTCAGAGTAAAACTCACAGATAAAGGTGATAAAAAGAGCAGGATTCAAATACTTACCGCCGGCATCTCTTACAGAAAGATGTACATGGGGAGTGGTTGTCGAGGCACCCGGGTTTAATTCAACCACACCTAAAGGATCTCCGTAATTAACACGGTCTCCCTTACTGTACTTTACCTTAGTTAAGTTTAAAAAACTGACAAGCAGGTTGTTTTCGGTGCAAATAGTAATCGTTTCGGTGGACTCAGGTGTGTAGCCTTTGAAAGTTATAACTCCACAAACCGGCGAGTAAAAGATTTCCCCGGGCACAGCTTTAAGATCGACCCCGTAGTGGAATTTCCTGCTGCTGAGTTCCGTTCTACCAAAGGGGACGATAATATTGAAGCGTGAATCGAGTAAGATTGAAGTTTTTGCATAGCAGGGCTTATAAGGATCGCTTAAAGAGATTCCAGTTAAGAGGATGCATAGCGCAGAAAATAATATAAATTGCTTTCCTTTGACCATCATGAACACCAATAGTAATTGTTTCCGGATGTCTGAAAGAATTGAATGACTGGAATTAACCAGGTTATAAGTAAAAATTGACTATTTTAAAGGGGCTTACCGTCTGAATCTAAACAAAATTACGTCTCCATCTCTAACTTTATAGTCGCGTCCTTCGATAAGAACTTTTCCAGCTTCGCGAGCATTTTGAAAGGAACCATATTCAACCAAATCCTTCCAGTTTACGATTTCTGCTTTGATAAAGCCTTCGGCAATATCCGAATGAACTTTTGCGGCTGCAGCAATAACAGTTGATCCGCGCTTCAGCTCCCATGCCTGGCAAATCTGGTTGGCGGTTGTAAAAAAAGTAATCAGGTCCCCAAGACGGTAGCAGGAAGCTGCTACTTGTGAAACTGTGTTTTTATCCAATCCATATTCTTTCATTAGTTGTTTTTTTATTTCCTCGTCTTCGATATCGTTAAGTTCGTTTTCCAGGGCTGCAGCTACCATAACGGCATCAGCGTTTTCTTCTGCAGCTAAAGCTTTGACAGTTTCAAAAAGCATGGTCGAATCTCTGCTTTGAGGATCATCCACATTCAGTACGTAAAGCACCGGCTTTAAAGTAATTAATTCAGGCATAAACTGTTTTAAACGTAGCACCAGTTCTTCGGGTGCCTGGCGCAGAAGCTTGAAGCTATTAAGAATATCTATTGCATTCTTTAGA
>Ga0197143_1002821_pt1 | contig 12258 bp, 8 predicted proteins | sample GBS70_MetaG_FD_148603 | JGI IMG/M metagenome (GOLD analysis project Ga0197143, IMG submission 148603) | Sediment microbial communities from Great Boiling Springs, Gerlach, Nevada, United States - GBS 70_MetaG | ecosystem: Environmental > Aquatic > Thermal springs > Hot (42-90C) > Sediment...
CTTGTTTTAGTTCCACAGTTTGGGCATATGTCTGCGTCCATATAAGCCGTCATACACCTGACACAGTAGTAGAAGCCTCTATTATAATCGGGCCTGCTTATCTGTAGGGGATATAACGCCTCCATAAAACCACCATTCACTAAGACCTCATACCTTAACCACCTTCTATGTTTACCCTCAGCTTGTCTTCTCCGTTATCCTTCTTACCTTCCTTTCTTGTCTTAGTCCCGCAGACAGGGCATTTATCCGCACCATAATAGCCCTTCCCGCATGAGGAGCAGAAGTAGAACCCTCTACCGTAGTCGGCCCTACTTATCTGAGGGGGATACATAGCCTCCTCATCCTCTTTATAGAACATCTCGAAACAGCCTTCTAACACCTTAAAGACAACCTTTATCTTACCTGCCTCGTCAAAAAGTAGCGGTGAGAAACCCGCTCCCAGATTAACCCTGAAGCTTGACCCTGATATGTTATGTCTTGCCTGAAAGGAATACTGCTTTATATAGGCGAGGGCGGGAAGCTGGAAATAGCCAGAGTTCAACCGGCTAGGACTGTGGAGTAGGCGAAACCCACAGCAAACCTGCTAAGCCGCGGGCTGTCAAGCCTAAGGCCCCAGCAAGACTCTGAAGGATGACGGGGAGGTTGAGGAGGTGGTAGTGGGGTGTGTTGGAAGTTGGGGGCAGGCCGTAGCCAACACCATCCTGAAAAAGTATGTGGTTGAGAAGGGCTCGTATTCAACTAAGGCGGCTAGAGTTGTAGCGGTCACGGGCTCTCTCACGCAGAGGGACCACAGCCTAGAAGTGGTTGGCTCCGGCAGGGATGAGGAACTGTTTAAGACCCTCACCGCTATAGCCGGCTCTGGAACTTTAGTACACGGAGGTGAGGACGGCTCAGAGCTCTACGTTCTCGACAAACCTGGCTCGGAGAGGGCTTTCGGCCGCCGGAGCTTTGAGCAGCTCGCAAACCACATCCTCCCAAAGCTCGGAACAGAGCTCTACCTCTACATAGAGTCCGGAGACATGGCCGGGCTTTACGATACCGACATACCTCCGCCGGAATACGTTGCGACGGCCTTCGCCGCCAGAGCCCTACACCTCAAGGGCGAGGTTCTCAAGGCAAGGGTTGGAGAGGCTTCCCAGCCCCTGCTCAGCCTCTTCATGGAGACATTGACCGTATCAAGCAAGACCTTGAAATACTATATATCCACGATCCCGAAGAAAATAGACCTGAAGCGACGAAGGCATACACTACGGTGCCGGGGGCGTGGTAGGGGTGGTGGTATACTGAAATCAGATGGTTCGCTGGGCTGGCTTCACATGTCTCGCCTCGGGGTTGTTCCTGACAGTATCTTATAAGCTGTCCCCGTGGCAGGTATCTTCAAAGAAAAACCTGTCTACTCCGGTAAAAGTTATGGTTTTAGGCTTAGGCTGGAGATCATGATTCATTTGTTTCTTTTGAAGCTATTTTCCTCCACCATTCAAGATGTCTTCCTTAGAAATACGAGCTCACGCAACACCCAGAGAACGTACGTTCTAGAACAGCGTAGACCTTTACCCTCTTTCTTTACTAAAACTAACCTAACTAAAGCCGCAACACCTGCACAAACAAAACGTAACACTTATCCGGATACTGCCATTCGTCTTGGCTAGGTTTAAGAGTTTCCAGTTGATATATGGTTGGTGGGTTGAGGGTTTCTGTAGTGATGGTGTTGATGGGTTTGGTTTTGGGCGTGGTGTTGGGTGGTTTTATTGGGTTGTCTTTGAGAGGTGGTGGGACAGTTACTTCGGCTAAGACCGAAACCTTTTACGTAACCGTGACACAAACAGCGGTGGAAGACTCTAGACGGCTTGGTTGTATCGTCTTTTCCACCACGAAGGATATGTATAGGGCTTCCGAACCAGTTGAGCTTGTCTTAGTCAATAATTGTGAAGTCCATATCATCCTACCAAACTCTGCCCCATGGAAAATAGTTGGCCCAGACGGTAGGACTGTTTTTATGCCCGTGTCTCCACAGGTGTTGGTTAAGGTCAACCCCGGTGAGAGGGTAAGATGGGTTTGGGATCAGAGAGATGTTGAAGGGAAGCAGGTTCCAGCTGGACGGTATAACGTTGTTATAGAAATCCTTGACAAAGGGATATTTAGAACCAGCTTCACAATAGGATAAGATTGAGTTCTAGAGGTTTAAAGCATTGAAATTGACGTAATACATAAATCAAATGTTTAATTGCAATTTTCCTGTGCTGCTGAAAAGTAGTACATATGGGTTAAGCGCTGTAATTCTGGCCACTATCATTGTACTTACCTCAACGCTTGGTCCATTACTTTCTGCTAGCGTTAGGGCAGACATTGTCGGAGAAGGTCAGAGCATGAGAGTGCAGAAAGAAAGGCCAGGTAATGTTGATGACTTAGCAGGCCCTTCAATCGCAAACTATACAAGAGTTATTCTCATCACCGGGGACATCGTACATCTATACATGCTAACTGACGGAACCTCAAGAGTGGCGGTGGAGCCTGCCGACCCAAGAAGAGTAAACAGGTCCTTCAGAGTTCTCGAAGACGGGGATGGGCTGTATGTCATCCCCAGCGATGCCCCGTTAGATAAACTTGATTTAGAATTATTTAATGTAAGACTTCTCGCGAGACAGATGCAGATAACTGGATTAAACGAAACACTGCGGGTAATTGTAAAACCCGTAAGGGAAATTTCCCTACAACAGCTTACCAACACAGTCTCAGCCATAGCGAATGAGGTAAAAGCAGAGCATCACGCCAAGATAACTCACAGGGGGTTGAACCTCGCATCATTAACTATCGACATACGCCAACCCGAAAAAGTCAAGACACTACTAGATAGGATAACATCCATTGTTGAAAGGGTTTGGCTTGACAGAGTTTACAAGATAAACCTCCTACAGCTTAGGCCGATGCTGGATGTCAGCGTGCCGAAGGTTGGGGCTGACTGGGTTTGGGCAAACTCCCAGATGAGCGGGGAGAACGTAAAGATAGCGGTGCTCGATACTGGAATAGACTTTACCCACAGAGACTTTAAGTATTTAAACGGTACGAGCAAGGTCATAGTGGCTGAAAGTTTTGTAGAATACCCGCCTGAAGACATCGACAACCCAGAGGATTATTATGGGCATGGAACCCATGTATCAGGTATAGCTGCGGGCACTGGACTAACGGAGTTCGTAGACCCCAACACACTATCACCTATAGCCCACCCGCTAATAAGGAGGCAGGGAAATGATGAGGCAGGACACATCGCCGGCAATGGCACCCATCTAGTGGTGGTGTGGCATAGCGATGTCTCAGGAAACGGGGATGTATGGTATACGGTTTATGATGGGGGAAAATGGAGTCTGCCAAGCCAGCTCACCACCGACCCTAACCAAGATATATGGCCCCACGCAGCCCTTCTTTCCAACAATAGGATACTGGTGGCATGGGTATCGAATAGAACTGATGGACGGTGGGAAATATGGTACAAGATATATTCAAACGGGGTGTGGAGTGAGGACAAACAATTAACTACATTAACATTTGACCATAGCTTTCTTCCTGCCTTCACAGAACTCCAAGATGGAACAATAGGTATTATATTTAGTTCAATGCCGGTAGGTTCTAATGCCTCTAACATTTATTTCGCTAGACTAACACTTACAGCCGATAATACGCTCACATGGATTCCCGGCAGTGATAGACAGTTAACTAATGCTACGGAAAATACCTGGCTCATGGCCAGATCCCTCACAAAAACGAGTTCAGGAAGGCTCTATGCATTCTGGGACGACATTTCAAACTATAATTTTGAAACCCACTGGGGTGGCGAAACAACGATGTACTACAGCATCTCAGATGACGGCGGGGATACATGGTCTGTATATACTTTAGCTTCATGCAGCGGTTGCATACAACCCTACGGCATAGAGCTAAACAATGGGACGCTGATAGTATTTTTCAGCGGAGATGATTTCGAACACAACGTCCCCGATACAATATACTTCATGAAACTCGTAGGAGGGAGTTGGGATGGCCCATATTGGCTGCCTTCAGACGTATGGCATAGATGGAGGCCCTCAGCGGCATATGGTCTAGGCGGGTTATACGTTGCATTCACTAGCCCTGGCAGACCGTGGGAGTACTATGAAAACGACATTTACATCACAACTCCTAAGCCCCGTTACATGGGTGTGGCACCTAAAGCTGATCTCATGGAGGGCAAGGTTCTCAATAGATGGGGTTGGGGATATGATAGCTGGATAATTTCTGGCATAGAGTGGGCTGTTGAGAATGACGCTGATATAATCTCCATGAGCTTAGGCGGTTGGCCGACGGATGGTAACGATCCGCTTTCTCTTACTGTTGACTGGGCATTCGACAGAGGGGTACTGGTCGTCGTTGCTGCTGGGAATTTTGGAAGCTACTTTGGGATAGCTTCGCCTGGTGCTTCTAGGAAAGCTTTAACTGTTGGAGCTATAGACGGCCGCCTAGATAGAATAGCGTGGTTCAGCAGCAGAGGCCCGACACTAGACTATAGGGTTAAGCCGGAGATCGTTGCGCCGGGAAAAGCTATTTGCTCATCAGTTCCGGAATACTTATTCCACGTACCATATGAATGCTGGGACGGGACTTCGATGGCAACGCCGCATGTAGCTGGAGCTGCTGCATTACTTAAGCAGTTCGCTAAAGTCTATTTTAACTATGATGCACCACCTGAAGCCCTCAAGAATGTTTTGATGGTTGAGGCTACAGACGACCTCGGCTACAATATCTATGAGCAGGGTGCTGGAAGACTTGATATCGCAAAGGCGTTCGTACAAAGCAGTATACTTGGTTACGGGGGTTTAATTGTTACTCCCGAAGTAATAAACTTCGGTCCGGTGGCCAAAGGTACCGAAGTATCAGGTGAGATATTGATAAAGGAGTTGAGAAGGTCTAGAGAATTAAACGTCTTCGAATTAGAAGTCATGGATGTATTTACCGGAGAACCTAGGGATATAGCTCAGCTAAACACCACGACCATAGAGATAGGGCCAGGCGAGCAGAAGGCGGTAAAACTAACCATTTCACCAACTGCTCCTACGGGTCTTTATTCTGGAAAAATAATGATAATCGATAACTACAACCAGACATATAATGTGATATTTGGTATAGCGGTTCTGAACAGATTAGACATACATAAGATTCCGTGGGAGGGGCCCGGACAGGAATGGGCTGTGGCTGGAGATATTGCGTATGTGTTCATACTAGACCCTGACTCAGATATGGTATATAGAGCGGGTAGGCGATGGAATTGGTTTGACATGAACGGCAATACATACCTATTTCTGCCAGACGGAACATATGAGATTACAACAGCTGGCGAATACTCGGATAAAAGTGTTATCTTAGCCCGCGATAACCTAACTCTAACAACCAATTTTTCAATAGTTATTGATGAAAGAAACTCATATGAAGTAGTATTTAACCCAGCCAAAACCGGGCAGATATTTGCAGAAGTCTTCCATGGAATGATATCTAAACCACTGTGTCCTCCAGCCCTTGCCTTCTGTTACAGGCATGGATTTATCGGGATAGAGTACTATCCTGCACAAACATCCGTCTACTATTCATATTCTGCAACCATGTGGTCCATTGACAGATATGTTTATTATCCAGTAAGTGACGTGAACCCATCTGATCCGAGAATAATCTCGACAAATATCTGGCACGACCTACTATACGTGGAGAAGGAAATAAGCTCATCCAAAACCAGAGTGGCAAACTACAGCCAGCTAGTTACGAAGCATACTGAGTATAGGGTATCATCGGCTCCCAGACAGTCAGCAGAAAGGATAATATGGGCCTTCCGCTATCCAGTAGGATTAATTTCTACTATTTCTTGGCTGATGAACGTTCCATACTCTCGAACGGAGATTATTTCACCCGACACGAGCTTCGATGGATTCCATAAGAAGGTGGCAGACCTGCCAAGCTTTTCAACACCATACTGGGAGTACTTTGGAAGGTTCTGGACTGGAGGTATGTCGGGCCTCGAGACGAGAGAGGTTTGGGGGGAGCAACCGCTATTCCCTACCGTTAGATATGTTGTCTCGGAGCCTGCAGGCGACATTTACGACATTTATCTAGGAGCAGAGACATTTACTGACTCCTATTACTATGAATGGTTCCACTCAAGATACCCGCTTGATGCGATAGATGTAAAAATCTTTAAGGACGGGGGAGAGATACCTATCAATCGGTTATATGTCTATACCAGGGGAGACTATCATCTAGGAGTCTTGTTTCAGCGGCCTCCAGCCCGATATACTTTGAAGACCACGGCTTATGAATTCCAGTCATTTTCTACTAAGACTATTCTGGAATACGATTTCACATTGAATGACGACGGCTCTATATCGAAGGCGCCGGTAATAACGAACATCGATGTTAAAGGCTTAACACTCAACAATACATTGGAGAAGCCGAAGGTAGACATAACATTCCAGCTGGTGAATTGGACCGGCGTCCAGGATGTAACATTTGAATACAGCGTGGATGGTGGGGCTACGTGGTTGGAGGCAACGGTAAACGTAGCAGGCCCAGGCACATACACTACATCATTCACGGTATACGGTGGGCAAAAATATGTCTCGATCAGGATAAACGCCACAGATACAAACAACCTAAAAACAAGCATAACAACAGTAGACGGATTCTTAGTTAAGGGGGCATTAACACTAGCAGACTTCCCCGAACCATTCATATCTAACCGTGTTCTCAAACCGGTTTTGATAACACCTGGCGCAAGCGACCGCAGAGGGCCTGTAGACCCTGCCCATACTGTAGATGTAGCTGCTAGCAACTATGTCGCAACCCTTTTAGGTAGGCTTTCTAGCACAGGCTGGCCCACTGTATTGATGGATTGGGAAGCAGCTACCTTTGACTTGCAAAGAGTGTATGGGGTATGGAGGGGTGGGGATGTGATAACCTTTGGGTCTCCAGGAGTAAACCTAATCTCATACCTCCTACACCACCATCCAGATAACAACTGGTCCCCAGTCATCCCCGCATACTTTGGAGTCGACGAGCATGGCCAGTACATCTACTCCAGCAGGACAAATACAAAGTATAGAATGGTTGGAGATTATGGCAGAGGGGTGGAGGTAATAGACTATGCTTTAATAGCCCTCTACTACGATCCCCAAGGAGATAGGTACATACTTATGTTGGCCGGCCTCAGCGGCGTAACGACCAGGGAGGTCTCAAAATGGTTATCAACACAACCCAGCATGCATGGAGTCGCCATTATCTTAAGGTTTATCGACCGTGAAGGAGACTTCCAACCAGATGTTGCGGAGATAGTAGATGTGATTGGTTGATGATTATCGCAGCCTTGGGGGATGTTTTGATGCGTTGGCGTCTTCCCTTCAATATCACTGCACTTCCTAAATAGGTACTCTGTTGTTTACAATGCTCCCAAGGTTTTTAGTTGACGACTACCACCCCTGCAAATCCCTGCCGAAAGGTAGTATGTTATACACTAGGTTATTGTCTTGCACCCTATAGATGGCAAAAACTGAGAGTGAAGTATATAACAGGAATGCTGGTTGAAAAGGGATGAAGGTTTCTGTTCTACTGCCCGACTCAGAAATGACTGGGGTCTTGTATTATTCTACACAACTCTACCGTCATCTCCCCTTACAGAAAGAGTTTATCCATGTTCGAGGAAAAAAGATCAGCTCCCCACATTATATAAAAAGAGCGCTAATGAGCGGTGCGGAAATCTTCCATATACAGCTTGAGCCGCGATTTTTCAAAGCCCTACCGGAGAACATCTTCCTACCATTAATCGCATACTTAATCAAGAAAATCATGAAAAGATTTCTCGTAATAACTATGCATGCAGTAATAAACCCCCGCGACTTTCCAAACCTCTTACAAGAGGATAAACTACTAAGCGGCCTGCATAAGTTGTTAAGCTACTTAGCCTACCCTCTCTATATAGCAATAAACAAGCTCACCCTAAACCTAGCGGACATAGTAATATTCCATAACCACGCAATCTTAAGCTTAGCATTACGGCTCTTTAAAATAAACTCGGAGAAAACTAGAGTAGTACCCCACGGAACTGTAGTAGCCGTGAGAAGAAGGGATGTAGCTGGGGAGGTGAACATTCTATGTTTCGGGTTTCTACGCTCACTAAGAAGAATAGACATTGTCATAGAAGCTTTTAAGATACTGCAAAATAATTTACCGCAAGCAAAGCTACACTTATTATTAATGGTTCCAGATGAAAGATACAATACCAACCATCTCATCAACTTCTTGAGAGAATTGATAGAAAAAAAGATAGCGAATAAAAAAATAAGTATGATTGTAAACCCTTCCGAAGAGATTATTGGGAGATGCTTGGAGGAAGCAGATATCGGCATCCTACCCCATCAAGAGAATACGTTGGAATCAAGCGGTGTAGCCTGGAGGCTTGCTGGTCTCGGAGTACCGTTTGTTGGAAAAGCTATCCCAAAACTTGTAAGCGATTTCAAACCCCTATGCAACGAACTCCTCAAAGACTTCTCCCCTAACAGTATAGCCCTAGCTTTGATGAAGCTTTTGACGGACAAAAACTACTATACACATGTAAGCAACCTCTTAGTGGACCTGTCACGTGAGAGGTCTTGGGAGAGGGTCTCAGATATGCATCTAAGAATATACAGGTGGCTACTCGGTGAATGAAGTAGCACTCATAACACATTATGATTTATCCCTTTTTAGGGGGGGAGAAAAATTTATAATAAATCTTGCAAACGCTTTGTCGGAGGAAGGTTGGGCTGTAAAAGTGTATAGTCTCCCCATAAACAGGAGGAATGATAGGGTTAAAAATGTGAGGAGACGGTTATCGAAAAAGGTTGAGTATGAATATATTCAAGTCCGCACTAAAGTTGAGGCGGATATATCGTACTACATATATTCTCCCCTCGTCTATAATTATTTCACGATAAAAGATAAATCGCCTTTAAAGGTCGCTGGTATACATGGTTTCGCCATCACACCCCAGCTCAGCGATCCCGCAATATGGAAGATCCCGCCTGTAAAGTTTATCAAAATTCACGGCTTTAAGGCTTTTCTAGCATTCCATTATAGCAGGTTTGCTAAAGGAAGAGATTTACAAAGATATGATCTGGTTCACGCGATCAACCCCTTCCAAAAAATATTCCTCCCCGAGAAACTATCCAAAAAGACTGTCCATATTCCTCTATGGACGGATTATAAGCGAACATTACCCGCTAATACTGGAACTGGCAGCAATGAATATTTCAGAATACTTATCCTAGGATGCAGCGACTTCAGGAAAGGTTACGATATATGCAAAGCTTTAATAAAATATTATAGCGGCTTGCAGGGCCTCAGAATAAGATTTTATTCAAATGTATACTTCAAGGATTCAAGAGTGTTTTTTTTAGGCTTCATAGAGGAGGAGGAATTACCGAGGATACTTTCTCAAGCTAACGTCCTCCTCCACCCATCTAGACTAGATACTTTCGGTTTAACGATTATCGAGTCGCTTGCATGCGGCACCCCTGTAGTCACCTCGGACATACTAGCTCACAGAATTTTTTCACATCCAGTATTCTTATGCTCCTCATTAATGGATTACGTTTCAAGAATTAACGAACTATATGAGGTATGGAGAGGGGGGGAGTACGAGCTAATCCGGAAAAAAGCAGAATCCGAAGGAAGAAAATTCTCAAAAGAGAGTGTTTTTCCAATCTATCGGAGGTTGGTTAAATGCGGGAACTTAGTCAACGACTCCACATCCTTCTCACCGTAACTTACGTTGTAGTTTTCTCGTCTCTATCCATACTTAAACATCACAATTTATACAGCTTCGCCTACGACCTTGGCATATTTATGCAGTCCCTATGGACAACAATTCACGGAAAATTCTTCTACGAGACACCGGACCTATTTTGGAATGAGTCTGGAAATTACCTATCTATACACTTCTCTCTACTCATTTTTTTACTTCTCCCATTATACAGTCTATTTCCCCGCGCAGAGACCCTGCTTATCTTTCAGACACTCCTCATCGGTTTTTCCGGAATAATCTTGTATAAAATAGCTCTGCAAATAACGAGGAGCAGAATCTTCTCCAACATTCTGCTGATATCTTATTTTTCATCAGCCGCGCTGCATGGAGCAAACTTATATGATTTCCATATGGAGGCGTTCATCCCATTCATCGTCTTCCTATCGACACTCTATCTCTTAAAGGGCAAAGTGGCTACAGCCCTTCTGATAGCAACACTCTTATTATTCGTGATCTACACACTCGCGCCGCTTGTAATCCTGTTTATTATCTACAATTTTTTGAGCCTTGAGAGGGGTGAACGTTCTAAATACATGCCCCATGTTATTCTATCTTCAGCGTTCGTGGCCAGCTACTACATGCTCGTCGTTTATATGATACTGCCTTTTATGGGGGCAACCCCATTTAAGGAAGGAACAGTAAGCTGGTTCCCTGAACTAGGAAGATCATGGTCCGAGATAATATATAACGCGTTCTTCTCACCTGTACTCATATTTAAGAGTTTGTCAAATTTATGGTGGTCGAAGTTATTATACTGGGTCATCCTCTCCTCCCCGGTTGCATTCATACATTTTCTAGATCCCAAATCATTTATACCCTTATCCTATTGGATGACCATCTCCTGGCTAACATCCTATGAGCCCTTCTTCATAGTGGGATGGCAATACGCATTAATACCTCTTCCGTTTATTTACTTAGGGGCTGTATTTTCCTTTAAGAGGTTGTCATCAAAACATATTGACCCTTCCAACGTTTTAAAGAACATCATTGTTGCGGCATCTGCCCTGAACCTCGTTATGAGTCCTATAAACCCATTAACGCAAAATAGATTCCCATCCGCAGGTTATGACAACGAATATATATTTCCACCGCGAACGTTTAATTTATACTCATTACTAGAACCCCTTAACAATGATCATGGCGCGAAAATATTAACCACAAACAATCTATTCCCCCATTTTGCAAACAGACTCCATACTTATGTCTGGCTTCCACAACCAGTCATTCCAGACTATATTGTAGTAGACCTGCGAAATATAAGCAGACTCTACGATAGAATAGGGAATACGTCGTTCATCTCACAGCTTCAGAGGTTGATATCAACGTACGAGTATGGCGTTTATCACTTGAAGAATACGATCCTAGTCTTAAAGCTTGGATATACAGGGAGTCCACTAACACTTGAACCTTACGCTATAAGATACAATTACATGCGCTTGTTTACCCACACACTATCGTATACATTTGACCCAACGTCTGAATCATTAGTAATACTCTCAGGAACGCATGATATTACAGACAGTCCAGCATGGTTTGGCCCAAATACCATCTTAATACCAGGCACTTACTTGTTAAAAATAAGGCTGAGAGTGGACGGTGGAAAATGCGTAGAAAATACGTTTATAGAGGTTTCAGCGGAAAAAGGCAATATATCAATAACAAGCCTAAGCCTCAAAAAATCCTACCTCGCCAAGACAATGATAGATAATAGATGGCACACCTTTAACATGACCTTTGAGATTGTAGAGAAAACATACTTTGACGTAGAATTCAGGGGATGGACTGATAAAGGTTGCAAACTCGAGCTAGACTATATCGAAGTTAGTGGTCCATATTAGTAGCTTCTCCCATGCATCCCCTGCCTGTATAAAAGTTATCAACCTTCTTGTTTTTGATAAGGATTCCGCGGATAACCAATGGTTTTGAGAGAAATAGTTGAAGAGTTAAGAAGTCAGAGAGAAAACAGTCTTGACGTAATCTACAGGGACGAGGATATCGAGGCAGTCCCAGAAGAATCTGATAATGGTGTTTAGCCTCTGGCTGAGTGGGTTCATAAACAATTGTCTGAGAGGCTTGAGATAGCAGACAGGTATAGAAAATCTATAACTACGACTTAATATTTCCAGCACAAATAAATTCTACCTACAGATATCCGGAGACTGTCAACTTAAGGTAGGTTTATGGTCTATGCTTATTTTCTGTTTTTTGTGGTTGTGTTGGGGTAAGTATAGGCCAGCTTTATGTAAAGTCTTTCCTAGGAGGGGGTTTGATCCTTTGGTTAAGGCTTATACTCTTGGGTTGGGCTTGAGGCAGGTAGTAGTGTTCCTTAGAGATATGGGGTTTTGTGTTGGCAGGGAGTCTGTTAGGAGGTGGTTTCTTAAGGCTGGTGAGATACTCTCAGGTGA
>Ga0197143_1002822_pt1 | contig 12257 bp, 9 predicted proteins | sample GBS70_MetaG_FD_148603 | JGI IMG/M metagenome (GOLD analysis project Ga0197143, IMG submission 148603) | Sediment microbial communities from Great Boiling Springs, Gerlach, Nevada, United States - GBS 70_MetaG | ecosystem: Environmental > Aquatic > Thermal springs > Hot (42-90C) > Sediment...
GTCAGTCATGAAGGTTGGTCTCACTGGCGGAAAGGCACCATGCGGATTTGGCAACCTTGGTCAGGTTTGATTTTGTCAGACCGCGATAAGAAAGGCGATTGTCTCATTGTCTTGACTGGTCACACTGAGAGCAGTGTGCATTTTTCAGCGCTTAAATTCTGCTCATTGCGTTCATTGAACTGTTATTGTGCTGCACCATTCTGTCAACTGGACCAAGGAGGGTAGCAGAATGCTGCGAACGTTTTTCATTCGCCATGCCGAACCAGATTATGCCAACGATACAATCACTGCTACAGGACGCGAACAGGCTATTGCGCTCGCGAATAAGCTCACGAAAATTCACATAGATTTTTTGTTTTGCAGTCCTTTAGGGAGGGCGAAAGAGACGGCGAAACCGATTGCTGAAAAAATCGGCTTGAAAATTACGATATTGGATTGGCTTTGCGAGCTAAACGGCAACTTCGGTCATGAAGTTTGGGCATGGGATGTCCCGGGAACGGAAATCTTAGCCACAGGTGTTTTACCCGAAATGCACAACTGGCACAATTTAGTGCCGTATGGGGAGCTAATGTTCCCACAGTGGCAAACACTTGCCCAAAAATTTGACAAATTGATCGCAGAGTTTGGCTATATTCGTGATGGTCTCAGATATCGTGTAACTTCGCCAAATGAAGTGACGCTTGCGTTTGTAGCGCACGCTGGCACAATATTGACGCTTTTGAGCTACCTTATCAACTTCCCACTACCCCTCACATACATTCACTTTTCGTGCGACACGAGTAGCGTGACCGAACTGGTGTGGAAAAAGCAAGGCGAATATGCCGTTCCAAGGTTGGTTCGCTTGAATGACATGTCACATTGGAGACCATGAAGCAAGCGAGGTGACACATAGTGCGAATCCTTATCACAGGCATAACAGGCTTTGTTGGTTCACATTTGGCTGAATTAGCGCTTAAAAATGGTGCTGAAGTTTTCGGAACCTACAGATGGCGCTCAAGGATGGACAATATCACGCATATTTTGGACAAGATAAGGCTTGTAGAATGCGATTTGAGGGATGCAACCTCTGTAAGAAACGCTGTCAAGGAGGCAAAGCCGGATTGGATTTTCCACTTGGCTGCTCAGAGCTATGTCCCGACAAGCTGGACAGCGCCTGCAGACACTATGCATATCAATGTCATAGGCACTATAAACCTTTTTGAAGCCATCAGGCAATTGGAGATAGATTGCCGTGTGCTAAATGCGGGGAGTAGCGAGGAATATGGCTTGCAATTTGAGCACGAATTGCCGATTAAAGAGACAAACCAATTGCGTCCGCTATCTCCATACGCTGTTAGCAAAGTAGCACAAGACCTGCTTGGTTGGCAATATTACCGCAGTTATGGGATGTTCATTGTCAGGACACGCGCTTTCAACCACTCAGGACCTCGTCGTCCCGAAGCTTTTGTTGACTCAGGCTTTGCATGGCAGATTGCAAGAATTGAAGCAGGGCTTCAAGAACCGACAATTTATGTGGGAAACTTAGAGGCAAAAAGAGATTTTACGGATGTGCGTGACATCGCTCGCGCTTATTGGATGGCTTTGGAGAGGGGGCAAGCTGGCGAAGTTTATAACATTTGTAGTGGGAAAGCTTGGAGTATTCGTGAAATTTTGGAAACACTGCTAAAAATGACAAATGTGAGGGTTGAAATCCGTCAAGACCCTTCTCGTATGCGCCCATCCGATGTTCCTGTCCTCGTTGGTGATAGCACAAAATTCCGCCAACAAACGGGTTGGAAACCAGAGATACCTTATGAGCAAACACTTCAGGATATGCTGGATTTCTGGCGTGAGAAGGTGAAAAGAAGTGAAGGCTAAATCGCTCAAAGCTGTGTTTTTTATGTCAGTTGCTATCTACGTTCTAACAAGTTACTGCATCGCAAGCACCTTTGAAGTGATCGCTGAAAAAGACTGGAACAACGAAAAAATGTGCAAAATCTCAATGATTGCCGTTGATACCAAAAGTGGGTTTAAAATACCTGTGCGAGTGGTCGTTAGAGCAAGTGACGGTTCTTATTGTGATGGTTCTGGGCGTGGCATTTACAGTGACGGACGCTTTTACGCTAACGGCGAATTCTCAGTGGAAGTCCCACAAGGTGAGACAGAAATTTCGCTGTCAAGTGGTCCAAATTACATCCCGCTAAAAATAAAATTGACGGCTAAGAAGGGGAAGGAAATAAACATCGTCGCCAAATTGGAGAAGTGGTTTTCTCCTCAAGATTTTGGTTGGTTTTGTGGGGATAATCATGTCCATGTGCGCCATGACCCGTTTGGTGAGATTAAAATTGATGAAGAATACGCATCATTGCAGGCAAAAGCTGAGGGGTTGGATTATATCACGGAAGCAGATGCTGGAAGACCAAAAGATATTGAAAACAGGCTAAGCACGCAAGATTTTCTTTATAGGCAAGCTACCGAGATACGCCCTGGTTGTTTTGTTGGGCATGTTAACACCCCTGGAATAATTCGCCCGTTATCTGGCGAAGAATTGAGAAAAATTTTGAAAAGCGTCCTCCCAATCCAAACTCTCTGCGATATCGTTCATAAACTTGGTGGCGCTGTTATCTACACCCATACACTTCCAATGCCAAGGTTACATTGGATGGGCGCAACAGAATCAATTTCTGATGTGCTTCTTGGCAAATATGCCGATGCATTTGACATTTCAAATGAGGCTGAGGAGGTCCTGTGGTTTGCACTGCTGAACCTTGGAGCGAAGATTGCAGTAAGTGGCTCAACTGACACAGCGTTAATAAGGCGTGGCGCAATTCCGCCAGGTTCAAGGAGAATTTACGCTAAATCTGGTAAACTTGACTACTCAGCGATTGTTGACGCAATACGAAAAGGGAAAACATTTGCAACAAATGGCGGACCTATCTTCCCGTTCTTCACAATTGATGGGCACGAAGTGGGCGAAGTCATAAAATTGGAAGGAAAAAAGGAATTCATGGCGCAAATTCAAATCTTTCACCTTCACCAGCTGAAAAGGGTCGAAATCATTAGAAACGGCTTGAAAAAACGGATTGAAATCCCTAAGCGCAACGGAAATAAGACGACATTGACATATCAGATTGAAGAGCAAGAAAATGCATGGTATGTGCTACGAGCAGAGGATGAGAAAGGAAACTGGGCAATTACAAGCCCAATATACTTTGAAACGCCGAAACAAAAAGAACCTGAGCCAGCCTGCCTTATCGCAATTGAGATAGGGAATTTCGCAAGATTTATTGAATTGAGGAAAGAGTTCTTTGCACATGTCATTGTGACCGTGAGAGGGAAAATGATAAGCAGGGTTGCATTGATGCGGGATAATGAAGTTTTTTGTGAATTTTCTCCAGAAAATGGGAATTATATCCCTTCTGGGAAAACACCAGTTGTTGAACTTGGTGGCGAATATTCAAACGGGTGGATGTGGCATCCAGATCCGAAGGAGCCTGCCCATTTTGTTGCAGATATTCTCCTAAATGCTTCTGGTTGGTATAAGGTGCTCGTGGAGACGAGGGACAAAACCCTCTTCCAATCCGAGGCTATACACTTTGACATGAACAACCCTAATAGCCACCAAATTTCTGCACTTTTGCTACAGAATGGAGAAATGAAGGTGGTCATGAGAGGATATGGCGAGGAAATGCCCCTAAGTGATGTCAAAATTCCGTTCAAAGGGGATCACTGGTGGTATCCAAAAAATGCATTTTGGGAAATTGAGGCAAGATTTGGTGATGTTGTGACATCGTATTCCAGTGGGTGGAAGATGGCAAAGGAAAGGTTTAAATGAGCGAAATCCTGACAGGGGGTGAAGTGATATGCGAAAGCGCGTCATAGCCTGCATCATGGGTGTTGTGATTTTTCATATGGGTCTGATAAAAATCTCTTCCACTGCGGTGAGGTTAGAAGCAAGTAAACCGATGAATGATGCGGAATTTTATGGTCCTTTTGCGAGTTGGCTTGATGCAAAAAGAGATTTTGGAGCGAAAGGTGACGGAATTAGCGATGACACGGAAGCCCTCCAAAGGGCGCTTGATGCGATACGCCCACAAACACCAAAATCTGTTGTTCTTTTCATCCCATCGGGTATTTACCGCATAACGAAAACCTTGAATGTCATTCGTGAAGCTCATAGCGAATCGCAACATATCACAATTGTGGGAGAAAATCCAGAAAAAACTGTGATTAAATGGGATGGAGAAAAAGACGGCATAATGCTTCATTATGGTGCATGGTATTCAAGGATGTGCCGATTGACACTTGACGGCTCTCAAAAGGCGAAAACTGCCATACTTTGTGGTCCTCGTTTTGTCACATACAATGAGTTTACTGACATGATTTTCCGTGATGTCGGTTTTGGCATTGAGGCTGGACGCCATGGCACGATGGGTATTGCCGAAACAGTTGTGGCAAGATGCCATTTTATCCGTTGTTCGCAAGCTGGAATAAGCATACAAAACTGGAATTCCCTTGACTGGTTCATCTGGCATTGCGTCTTTGAAGATTGCAGGATAGGTGTCACAAATGCTTTTGGTGCTGGAAACTACCATGTTTATGAGAGCATATTCCGCAATTCAACCGAATCCGATATGAGCATGGGGCATGCTGCCTATTTCTCAATTCGTGGCAATTTTTCCTCTGGTTCACGGTCTTTCTTCAGGGCAGGATGGCTTGGTGCATGTGGTTTCGTGACGCTCCAAAGCAACTTCGTAGTTGACGCAAAGGATGTAGCTGTTGAGGTTAACAACCTAGGTCCTGTTTTCATGATTGACAACATTTTCAAGGTGAAATCCTCGCCTGTCATTCGGATACGCCCCGATGCTGCTTTGTTTTCGGTTGGCAACGTATTCACCTCTAAGGATGCTATTTCATGCGGGAAAGACTCAATGGTAATTGGTGATAAATTGGCGAAGTATGAGGAAATAAAGACACCAAAAATGGAATTGCCAAACTTCCCACCAGTTGAAAAGCTTCCAGTCATCGAAGTTCCGTCAGGGTGCAGCGCCGAAGAAATACAAAGAGCAATTGAAAAGGCAAAAAACTTGGGAGCAGAAAAGACAATTGTGCATCTACCTGCTGGCACTTACAACATTGATAGGACGCTGATAATCCCTGAGGGTTGTGAATTGCGGTTGGTAGGTGATGGAGGTGGCGACGGCAAGGGAACTATTCTGCGTTGGGTAGGGAAGGCTAATGGACCTGTTATTCGTGTTTCTGGTCCGACGCATGTGAGGTTTTCAGGCTTCTCCATCAACGGCTCAGGGAAAGCCGATGGCGTCAAAATTGAGAGGTGTGACCAAGAGGGCGCAAGAATCATCGGGGACCAATTGAACATCGTCTCTGCGCAAACGGGCTTGTTAGCTGAGCACTTGAGTAGGGCTGATGTAAGCTTGTTCAATATCAACCACGCTAACTGCAAGTTGGCGATAAAAGTTGTTGATGCGAAGGTTTCAATCTTCTGCGGTGCGTCATCCAACAACGAACTGAGCTACGAAGTTGATGGCGATGGTAAACTGCTTGTTCGTGACATATGGTATGAGACTGCCCAACACCCTCGCTTCATGTTACTCAAAGGGAGTGGTGAGTTCACGATGCATAGCGCGAGGGTGGCAACACCTACGAAACCACTTGATGTGCCAGTGGTTGATATTGATGGGTTTAAAGGCAATGTAGTTTTCATTGGGACAAACTTCGTTACCGAGCCGGGCGAGGAAAGGAGAACGAAGGTGATGGTCAAAGGTGATGGGAAAGACACAAATGTTCTCCTTCTTGGGTGTGGTGGTGATGGTGATTCAGACCTTTTGTTCAATGCATCACAAATGGCAACATGCGCCTCGTTGCAAGCGTTTAAGATGGTCAAGGGCGGTGGTTGGGTTCGCGCAAAGGATTTTGGTGAGGTGTCAAAGGAGTCTTTGGTTGAGATGCTTAAACTGACAAGGCAAACATTACCTCAACTGCTGATCCCTTTGAGCAGGGATTCAACAGATGTGCGGTTTCATCGCGTCATCGTCGGTAACACCAATGTTGGTGTTTGGATAACACGATAAGTGAGAAGCACTCATTGAACCGAGGTGAAAAAGTTGATGAGAAAACGGTTAGCAGAAGGTGGTGGGCGAGTGCGTTAAAATTAAAAACTGGTTACAACTGTAACCCAAGTGTGGAGGTGAAAAGTGATGAGCGTGAGGATGAACAGGCGTTCGTTTTTGAAGGCGATGACATACGGCAGCGTTGGGCTTGTGATACTTAAGGACAGTAGGTCTGTTTGGAGCTATCAAGCGAATGAGAAACTAAACATGGCTTTCATCGGGTGTGGTGGACAAGGTGGTAGCTTGCTCAACATATTCGCTGGCATGGGAAACAATGTTGTTGCGCTGTGTGATGTTGATGAGCAAAGAGCTGCGGATGCGTTTAAGAAGTTCCCCGATGCGAAGAAATACAATGACTTTAGAAAGATGCTTGAGGAGATGAAGGACCAAATTGATGCAGTCGTTGTTGCTACGCCAGACCACACGCACGCATGTGCTTCCGTCATGGCTATGAAGTTCGGCAAACATGTTTACTGTGAGAAGCCGTTGACTTGGTGCATCTATGAAGCGAGGGTAATGCGTCAGGTGGCGATGGAGAACAAAGTAGCAACGCAAATGGGCAATCAAGGGACTGGTGCTCATGGCTTCAGGCAAGGTGTTGAAGTTATTCGCTCTGGGGTGCTCGGCAAAGTCACGGAAGTGCATGTGTGGACTAACCGCCCGATATGGCCACAGGGCATGGATAGACCAACTGATACACCACCAGTCCCACCTCACTTGCATTGGGATTTGTGGCTTGGACCTGCACCATGGAGACCGTATCATCCTGCTTACCTACCGTTCAAGTGGCGTGGATGGGTTGACTTTGGCACTGGCGCAATAGGCGATATGGCATGCCACAACATGAACTTGGCTGTCATGGGTTTGAGATTGCATGAATACATCATTGAAGGGCTTCCAATAACTGTTGAAGCTGAGCATTCAGGTTTCAACAAAGAGAGCTACCCTAAGTGGTCAATCATACGATATGAGTTCCCACAAAGAGGTGATCAACCGCCAATCAAGTTCATATGGTATGATGGGGGCAAAATGCCTCCTCAGGATTTGCTCCCCGATGTTAAACTCCCAGACAACGGGACGATTATAGTCGGCGAAAAAGGAAAACTGTTCTCACCACATGGTGGCAGTTCTTGGGAACTTTACCCGAAGGAGGAGTTTAAGGATTACAAGCCACCAGAGCCAACACTGCCTCGCTCACCCGGTCACCATCGCGAGTGGGTGGATGCATGCAAGGGAGGTCCAACACCGATGTCCAACTTCGTTGACTACGCAGCATACTTGACGGAGATAGCTCTTCTTGGAAACCTTGCTATATTCGCTGGGCGAAAGATTGAGTATGATCCAAAGGAAATGAAAGTGAAGGATTGCCCAGAGCTTGAGCCATTCATAAACCGTCCTTATCGTGAAGGTTGGACATTGTAAGTGCATCGCAGAGGCTCATAATAGTGGGTTTGAATCACAGCAAGCCAATAGTTCAAACGATTCACCTACGACTTTAAAGGGAATGACAGGCGATGAGCAAATCACAATATGTTAAAGACTTAACTTTCGGTGAGGCTGTTGATAGTATCTTCGTGGTTAAGAGCAAACAGCTAATGCCGTTTAGAGACCGCCTTGGAAACTACCTTGCCCTTGAGCTCGTTGATAAAACTGGCTCAATACAAGGACGGATATGGGATGAAGCTGAGACCTTTGACCAGGTGATAAACGAGAAAGATGTTGTGAGAGTCAAAGGGCGTGTTGAGCTGTTTAAGCAAACACGCCAGCTACGAATAAGCGATGTGACGAAGTGCCAGAAAGGCGAATACGACCTCTTTGACCTCGTGATGCACACCGACAAGGACATTGAGCAGATGTTTGAGAAGGTGCTGAGGACGGCAAACACCATATCAAACCCTTACCTACAGAAGCTTGTGATGTCATTTTTGAGCGATCCTTCATTTGTGCATGACTTCAAAATCGCACCAGCATCTTTGCGCTTCCACCACAATTGGCTTGGAGGGCTGCTTGAGCATGTTGTGAGTGTGCTTGACATAGCCGAAATCATATGCAGAACACACAAGGGCATTGATAGGGATTTGCTGATAACTGGAGCAATACTGCACGATGTGGGTAAAGTGCGCGAATATGTTTGGGATCCGATGATTGACCTTACGGATGAAGGCAGGTTGCTTGGTCACGTAATCCTGTCGGACGAGATGATAACAGAACGCATAAGGGAGCTACCATCGTTCCCGAAGGAGCTTTTGCTTCGCGTAAGGCACATGGTGATAAGCCACCATGGTGAGAGTGAATTTGGTGCGCCGAAGCGCCCGATGACTGTTGAGGCGATGGCGTTACACCTCATTGAAAATCTGGATGCACAACTGGCACGCTTTACAACATTTGTTGAGGAGCAAAGGGAATTGGGGAAAGTATGGACTGACTACGAAAGGTTGCTTGAGAGGCGTATATTTATCGGCTACGAAGGCGAAGTTGAAAGCTATGCTGGTGAGACAACAGAAAGTGAATTAGAAATGCCTGAGGAAGAGATGCAAGGGGGTGAAACTGCTGAGCAGACTTGAGAGCCTGCTATCTCAGCGTGTGAAAAGCATAAAGCCTTCGGCAACACTCTCAGTAGCAGCTAAAGCGAAAATGATGAGGGCAAAAGGTATTGATGTGATAAACCTGAGCGTAGGTGAGCCAGATTTTGATACACCAGAGCATATCAAGTATGCTGCAATAAAGGCACTGTGCGATGGTTGGACAAAATACACTGAAGAGGCTGGCTTACTTGAGGTCAGGAAAGCGATTTGCAAGAAGTTGAAAGAGGAAAACGGTCTTAGCTATGAGCCAGATAACATCGTCATATCGTGCGGAGCAAAGCATGCCCTCTTCAATGCGTTCCAAGCTTTGCTTGATGCAGGCGATCAAGTGCTCATACCAACACCATGCTGGGTTAGCTATCCAGACATGGTGAGGCTATGTGGCGCTGAGCCAGTGCTCATACCAACTGATTGCGAAAACGGCTTCTTACCAGACCCAGAGAAGATAGAGAATGCGATAACTGAGAGGACAAAAGTGTTGCTCATAAACTCGCCATGCAATCCAACTGGGGCTGTGTATGAGAGCGAACTCTTAAAAGAGCTGGCGAGGATTGTTGAGAAGCACGAAAACATAGTCGTCGTCTCCGACGAGATCTATGAGAAGTTCGTTTACGATGGTGCGGTGCATATCAGCATCGCCTCATTGAGCGACAAAGTGAAAGAAAGAACCATAGTCATCAACGGGCTTTCAAAGACATTCGCAATGACGGGCTGGAGGTTAGGATACGCTGCAGCACCGAAGCCTATAGCTCAAGCTATGGCGAAAGTTCAAGGTCAAAGCGCCTCTCACCCGACTTCGTTTGTTCAAATGGCTGCTATAACAGCACTTAATGCAGATCAAGAGTTCGTCCGAAATATGGTGAAAGAATATGACGAGCGTAGGAAGCTCACGGTATCACTCCTGAATGAGATACCGAATGTGAAGTGCAACATGCCGAAGGGTGCATTCTATGTGTTTGCTGATTTCAGTGCTGTGTTAGGGCGCTCCTATGATGGCGTGCAAATCAACACATCAGTTGAGCTTTCGGAATTCATCCTTGAGCGTGCCCATGTTGCTACAGTCGCTGGAGAACCATTTGGTGCTGAAGGTTTCTTGCGCCTATCGTATGCAACATCAAAGGAGAGAATTGAAGAGGGGCTGCGAAGGATCAAGGAAGTGTTGTCTTGAAAAGCGAGATGAACAGGAAGGATGAAGCTACTCCATCAAGTGATAGCAGATGTTGTTGAACATGATTCGTTTAACCGCTTCCACAGGTTACGCCTACGAGCACCTGAGATAGCCTCTAAAGCGCTACCTGGGCAATTCATTTGCGTCTACATTGATGACGAGCTTGGAAAACGCTTCATCATGCCACGCCCATTCTCTATCTCGGATGCCGATAAAGAGGAAATTGAAATTGTCTTTGCTGTTGTTGGGTCTGGGACAGCTTGGATGGCAAAATTGCGAGTTGGTGATACCTTACGAATACTTGGTCCGCTTGGCAAACCTTTTACATGGCTTGATGGGTGCGATGTCGCATTGCTTGTAGGTGGCGGGATAGGCTTTGCGCCATTGCCATTTCTCGCTAAGGTGTTAAAGGCGAAAGGAGTTGATGTCGTTGCAATCTTCGGTGCTAAGAGCGCTTCTGAGATGCCGTTTAAAACGGCGCATGAACATGTTTTGAGGATATCTGGTGTTGGTCTTTCTGTGAGGGAGGTTGCAAGGTGGGGCGTTCCATCGGCAATAGCGCTTGAGCAAAATTATGAAGGCACATTCCATGGAAGTGTTGTTGATCTGGTGTTGCACTGGCTTGAGACAAACCAGAACAGAAAAGTCGCTATATACGCTTGCGGTCCAAGGGAGATGCTGAAAAGGTTGCAAGGCATAATGAGTGAGCGCTCTATAGCAGGTCAATTCTCGGTTGAAGAAAGAATGGCTTGTGGGGTGGGGCTATGCCTTGGATGTGCATGTAAAGTGATTGAAGACGGAATGGAACGCTATAAAATGGTTTGCGTTGATGGTCCAGTCTTTGACCCACATAAGCTGATACTTTGAGCAAGCGGTGATATGCGAACATGATGTGCTGTGTCACATATGCCGATGCAAAATCTGAGTGAGGGGGTGAACAAAATGAGGAGTAGAAAAGGGCATCGTTTGTATAATGTTGTGCTTTGCTGTAGCTTGCTAATCCTTTGTGTGACCGCAGAAGCGCTCGCTGGGGATTGGATAGCATTGTTTGACGGTAAAAGTCTCTCTGGCTGGAGGTTGCGCCACGAAGGCGGAAGAAATGGATGGCGTGTTGAAAACGGGATATTGATCAATCAACCACCGAGCACCGACTTGGTCAGCGAACAAAAGTTTGGCGACTTCCAACTGCACATTGAATTCGTCATGCCTAAGGGAAGCAACAGTGGCGTTTATTTGCAGGGTAGATACGAAATACAACTGCTCGATTCACATGGCGCGAAACCTGCATCGCATATTTGCGGTGGCATATATGGTTTGCTTGCACCAAGGTTTAACGCAGCTAAGCCAGCAGGTGAATGGCAAGTCTTTGAAGTGAAGTTCGTTCAAGCAAGAAGAAGCCCAGATGGAAAGATAATCAAGCACGCAAGGTTGACGGTGATACACAACGGTGTTACGATACACGATAATGCAGAGCTCGTGCGCGTCACAGGTGGCGCTCTTGATGCAAATGAAGGCACACCGGGACCTCTTATGCTTCAAGGTGATCATGGACCTGTCATGTTCCGCAACATTTACATCCGCCCACTCTCTGAAGAGGAAGCACAGTCGCCAGAGTTGCTTCCGCCACCAAACGGCGTGACAACCTACAGGAACATATTTGACGGAAAGAGTTTGCAAGGATGGCGCGTCATAAAGAGTGGACATGGAACAGGTGGCAAATGGGAAGTTGTTGACGGCGTCCTTCAAGGCACTCAAGATCCACCGGGCAACGGTGGCGTGCTCGCAACTGTTGAGAAGTTTCGCAACTTTGAAGTGGTAGCTGAAATAAAGCCAGACTGGGGAATTGACAGTGGCTTGTTTTTGCGCACCACAGAAGATGGAAGATGCTACCAAGTCACTATTGACTATCACGATGGAGGGCAAGTTGGCATGCTTTATGGCGAAGGTTGCGGTGGAACTCTCGCATCAAATGAACGTTGGAAGGAAGCTTGGCGTGAAGGAGAATGGAACTTGCTGAGAGCAATAATCGTTGGACAGCCACCAAACATAAAAGTTTGGCTCAACGAAAGATTGCTCATTGACTTCACAGACAAAGAAGAGAGACTGCCAGCTGAGGGGTTCATCGGTCTCCAAGTGCATGGTGGCGGTGACTGGAAAGGCAAACTAACACGCTTCCGCAACATCAGAGTATTGAGGCTTGATTGAAAATACCCAGCACCACTCACTTGCTAAATCAGATTGCTTTTGAAGTCAACCCTTCACCAGACACAACGCTATCTACACTCAAGCGTCACAGGGAGATTGCCAGTGCCAAACTTCGCTGCAGGTGGCATAGCCACACCAGCTGATGCAGCTTTGATGATGCAACTTGGTGCAGAGGCAGTTTTCGTTGGC
>Ga0197143_1002825_pt1 | contig 12243 bp, 13 predicted proteins | sample GBS70_MetaG_FD_148603 | JGI IMG/M metagenome (GOLD analysis project Ga0197143, IMG submission 148603) | Sediment microbial communities from Great Boiling Springs, Gerlach, Nevada, United States - GBS 70_MetaG | ecosystem: Environmental > Aquatic > Thermal springs > Hot (42-90C) > Sediment...
AACTGGCACTCTCGGCAGTGCAGTCTCTACTTTTCAATCGCTACCTGGCGGAAAGGTTCCACCGGGGTTGGTTGCATCAGGTAATTCCCGGCGACGTGCTGCACAATCTCCAGACCGGGGGAATTTTTCTCGCCCAGGGCACGGAAAGTGAACAAGAGCGTTTCGTGCGGCGGGAAGTCGTTCCTACGGGCCCGATTTACGGTCGCCGGATGTTTGCCGCCCAGCAACAAGCCGCAGCTTTGGAAACGGAGATTCTGCAGCAGGCCAACTTGCATCGGGATATGTTTTGCCAGTTCGGCAAACTCCTGCAGGGTACGCGACGCGATGCGATCATTTATCTGGACGATCTGGAGGCAAGTTTTGAAGGTCGAGACGTAGTGCTCACGTTTTCGCTGCCCGCCGGTAGTTACGCAACGGTGTTGCTACGTGAAATTATGAAACCTTCCGACCCGCAGATCGCCGCGTAAAAGCAGCTCAGGCGTGAAACCCTCGAACAACTTTCGCCTCATACATCTCGTCGCAAGCTGGGGAGCTAGGATTCGAACCTAGACAAGCAGATCCAGAGTCTGCTGTGCTACCGTTACACCACTCCCCAGAGTTGCCCCAACTTGACCGTTTTGGGCTGTGCATTACAACATTACGCACCGTGGCGTCGGCTGTCCAGGGTGTCGCGACCCCAAACCACACCAATCACGACGAAGCAAGCAAGGCCTACGCGACTTCTAAAGTGCCCTTGTTGGCATCTCGAACCGCACCGGTTGCAGTGAAGCCCCTCCTCTACCGACAACGCAGGGTCCGAATCCGCCGACAAACTCGTGAGCATACGAACCGCGTCGTGGTTCCAAGTCGCGGCAGTCGAGACAAATCAAGTCTCCTCGAGCACAACTTTGATGCAGACGACCGAGTAAACTCTCCCCGTTTTCGCGAAATGAAAGGTCAGGCCTGGGCAGGTGATTGTTCCGAACCAGCGAGTGAACTTTGCTGTGTTTCGGTTTGGCTCCACCAGCTTGCTACCAGAAGTAAGCCGGCTCCGGCGAGGACAGCGCTGTCTGCCAGGTTGAAGATAGCTGTTACAGGAATATAGTCGCCGCTACCGACGGGCATGAATAACTGTACAAAATCTCGCACGCCACCAAAACGCAAGCGGTCCAGGAAATTGCCGGTGGCACCGCCGACAATCAAACCCATGCCTGCCGACAGCCACAGATTGGCTTTTACACCAGGGCGTGTGTGCAGAAAAAGAAGCAGGCCCACGACTATTCCCGTCACCGCCATGAAAAACCAGTTGGCCCGTTCTCCCCAGCGGTCTCCCAATGCCAGAAAAGCCCCCCGATTGACCTGGGGCAAACGATAAATGCGACACACTTTTGTCAGGGAGACTTCCTCGCCTACGGATAACTGGGTTGCTACTACCTCCTTAGTGAACCAATCAAGAACGAACACGCCCAGGGCGACCAGCCAGAACAGCCATTGCCAGCTATGCCGACTCATCACTGGCCCGCTTCTATCTCCCTGGCACACTCGATGCAATAGCGAGTATAAGGCAACAGTTCCAACCGTTCACGGGCAATCGGCTCGCCACATTCTTCGCAAACTCCATAGGTGCCCTGCTGAAGCCGCCTCAAAGCCTCGTCGATTTCATACAACGCAGCGCGTTCACTCTCTAAAAGGTCCAGCGAAAGTTCCTGGCTATAGTATTCCGACCCGACATCGCCCCAATCACTCGGAGATGCAGGCAAACGGGCCGCCTCGGAGGTCAACGCTTCGTCCGCCAGCTCACCCATTTTCCGCATATATCGGTTACGCAGATCCAAGAGCAGTTTTCGGAAGTGCTCTATTTCCTGGGGTTTCAGGCCAACTGGCTTCTTAGACTCAGCTTTCCTGGTGGGCTCTTTAGAGTGGTCTTTTTTCATTGTGGCCTCGTCCTCCGCCTTCGGAGTTTCGCGATCGGCTTCAACACTGTCCAATTGAAGTTACGTTCGCACCTGAATAAAGTCAAGGCATTGTGCAAAGTTTATCGGCACCAGTAATTGCCGACTTGGACGTTTTCATCTCCTACGGCAGAAATTCTCGCCAGTGCGATGGCCAAGTTTAGGAGCATTTCTTCGTCGCTGTCCTGACCCTTTTCGGATTGCATCAAATTCCCTTGGCAGCTATAGGGACAACTTGTCACTCGCTCTCGCTCGACCACCACGCATTTTCCCACGCAGGCCCGGAAACTGCCCGCGGCAGCACATGATAACTGCGACGCCGGTAATCACAAACTCAAACCAGGACCTTCGGCGCGGCTGCATCGGTCGGTCTTGGCAGTTAGGGACTGCTACTGGTTGCAGGAGGAATCAAGGTGGCGGCATTTCATCAACACCTGTTAGTCTCGGCAGGCACAGGGGTGGCTTACGGCACGGCAATAGCCCATGTCGGCTACGTCAAAGCTCCAGAAGCAGCATTGGCAGCGGCAGTCTGTACTTTCGGCGGAATACTGCCGGACTTGGATTCCGACTCCAGCAAGCCCATCCGAGAATTGTTCCATTTGCTGGGCTCCGTGGCCGCTATTGTAACCTTGCACCGCTTCCACCAGCACGTGTCGGTTTCCACAGAAATTGCGCTGCTTCTGGCAGTTGCTGCGTACTTGTTTACGCGATATGCCGTGGCACAATTTTTCGCCTGGCTGACTGTTCACCGTGGAATGTTTCACAGCCTGCCTGCGGCCATACTGGCTGGCGAACTAATTTTCCTTCTTTACGACTCCGCCGAACTGCCAGCACGCTGGGCAGTCGCAACGGCTATGAGTCTCGGGTATCTGTCCCACTTGGTGCTAGACGCGGTGTGGGATTTACGCTCAGTGCGAACCAGTAAGGCGTCGCGGTCAGGCAGTCCACTCAAGCTCTTTAGCTCATCGCCCCTTGCAAATATATTTTGCTGGACCTGCTTACTTGTCGCTGCTTACCTGGTAGCGGTGGAACAGAACTGGCTGGCTCCTGTTGAGCCTTTCAGCCCACGTGTGTTGCGCGCCTTGGAAATACCGGGTCAGCCGGGCACCACCCAGTTGCACTGACATGCAATAACGCCTTCTGGATGGGTTATAGACTGCCCGTTCTCAGCGCCCAGGTCGCAATCGTGTACCTCATCCACGTGAATCCAAAAAAGTAGTTAACAACTCATCACGTGTTGCACCAGCAAACTGTGTTGCCTCATCCACGTGAACCGAAAAAAGGCGTACCTGACGATCGGCGTGTAGTTCGGTTGCGGAGTATAAAATCTGCGGCTTTGAGGCCGATTGCCCCGGCATATTCTCTGGCATTGGCTGATTAGGGCTGCACTTGGCAATGTACAATTTCCGAGGGCAACGCAGCGTATGTCCGGCCTACGGGGTGACTTCCCCGTCAGCGAAGCTTACCCCCGCTACGTCTAGGAAATACCGAAGCGTCGGCATTTATGGGGCAAAACTGGTACATTGACGACACCGTTCAAGCCGCCCTGCAACTGGGCCAACCCTTGGTGGCATTGGAGTCGGCTTTTCTGACCCACGGCTTGCCGCGACCGGCGAACCTGGAAACCGCACGGGCAATGGTCGCTGCTGTTCGCCAATCGGACGCCGTGCCGGCGATGCTAGCCGTTGTGCGCGGTCGCATCCACGTCGGTCTCAGTGAGGAGTTACTTGAAAACCTGGCTCGCGGCGAATCGGTTCGCAAGTGCAGTGCTCGGGACCTGGCCGCCTGTTTAGTCCGCGGGGAAACCGCGGGGTTGACAGTAGCCGCGTCGCTGGTCATCGCGGAACAAATCGGAATTCGTGTTCTGGCTACCGGAGGCATCGGGGGCGTGCATCGTGGCCAGGGCGAGTCCTTCGATGTCTCCGCCGACCTGTTCGCACTCTCGCGGCACGCCGTTGTAGTGGTATGCAGCGGTGCCAAGAGTCTCATGGATACACGCGCCACCCTTGAGGTACTGGAAACCCTAAGTGTTCCGGTCTTTAGTTGGGCAACTTCAATCTGGCCTGCTTTCTTGCTGGCGGACAGCGGCGTCGAAAGTCTGAACTCGTGCCACGACCTGGTGGAATTGGCTCATGTCATAACACAGCATTGGCAACTGGGCGGCAAAGGCGTCGTATTGGCGGTACCCCCGCCGCAATCCCTCTCCTGGGAGGAACACGAAACTGCCCTTCGGCAAGCGCTGGAAGAATCTGCATCTGCTCGCCTCAGCGGTCCACAGCTAACTCCTTTCATACTGCATCGTCTGGCGGAGTTAACTCAGGGTCGCAGTTTGGCTATTAATCGGACGCTACTCGTACAAAACGCCAGGTACGCAGCCCGGCTTGCTCGAGAATTGACCCACCTTCCCTAACTTCAGGAAATGTTCTGCCTCTCAAAGCCGAAGCATGTTGTACAACTACCTGGCGCCAGTGGTTCAGCAAAGACAGCAAGCTGGTTTTAACTTCCCAGTCCTCCAGGTTCCAGTTACATACAATGAATTTTGGACAGGTAGGGTGAAGCGCTAAACGAGGAGTCAAAACATGGCGAAATCTGTGAGTCGCAGGCAGTTCTTGTGGCAAAGCTCGGTGGCAGGCATCGGCTGGTTTTGGATAGCTCAGGCGGCGCACTCGCGTGTGTTAGGAGCCAACGAAAGAGTGGCTGTGGCTGTCATGGGACTTAGTCGCGGTCTGTCTCTGGCGCGCACTTTCGAACAGCAGCCAGACGCCCAGGTGTTATACGTTTGTGACGTAGACCAGCGACGAACTGCCAGAGGTGTTGAGGAAGTGCGCAAAATCCGTGACCGAGTGCCGCAAGGAATTATTGACTTTCGCCGGATTCTGGATGATAAGCAAGTGGATGCGTTGGTCGTCGCAACCTGCAATCACTGGCACGCCGCTGCCACTATCCTGGGTTGCAAAGCCGGCAAGCATGTGTACGTGGAAAAGCCGTGTAGCCATACACCGCAAGAAGGGGAATGGATGGTAGCGGCCGCCAGGAAGTATAAACGATGTGTCCAGATGGGCAATCAGCGTCGCAGCTGGCCAGTTATTCAGCAGGCGATCGCAGCGCTTCATCGGGGAGCAATTGGCCGGGTTTACCAGGCCCAGTCCTGGTATATCAATCGTCGGCCAAGTATCGGTCGGGGTCAGGAAACCCAGCCGCCGGCATGGCTCGACTACGAACTGTGGCAAGGGCCAGCTCCTCGCCGTCCCTTCCGCAGCAACGTCGTGCATTACAACTGGCACTGGTTCTGGCACTGGGGCAATGGAGAACTTGGTAATAACGGCGTGCACATGATTGACCTGTGCCGCTGGGGACTGCAAGTAGATTATCCTATCCAGGTAACGTCTTCTGGCGGTCGGTTCCACCACGACGATGACCAGGAAACCCCGGACACGCATACAGCCGCCTTCCTATACCCAGGTAACAAGCAAATCGTATGGCACGGAAGCAGCTGCAACCCCCTTCCAGGTCTCCAGCCACCCGACGTGTTGTTCACGGGAGAAAAAGGGACACTTGCGATCCGAGGGGCTAGCTTTACGATTTACAGCTTGGATGGCAAGGTGATCGATCAGGGCAAAGGAAGTGCCTCGGATGCCGTTCACGTGCGAAACTTCCTTGAGGCAATTCGGAACGGCCAGCCGTTGAACAGCGAAATCGAGGAAGGCCACAAAAGTACCCTGCCCTGCCACCTGGGCAACATTGCCTACCGCCTTGGCCGCACCTTACGTTGCGACCCGAAAAATGGAGCCATTATCGGCGATACCGAGGCGCAGCAGCTGTGGTCGCGTGAGTATCAGAAGGGTTGGGAGCCTTCGGTGTAAGCTTCCGTCAATAATGAATAAAGGCCAAGTGAGTGACTGCTAGCTGGCCCACGTTGGGAACCTTCCAGGCAACTGGCTGCCAGCCTGGCAGTTGCCGCAAAAATACATTTTCGTCCTGGCAGCATTCAGCCAAAACGATAACTGCCACAAAAAATGCAAGTTATTACTGTAGAACGACTTATTTTCTGCATCGGATCGGGCATCTGTTTTGCTCTACATCGCGGCAACGCTGTCTGCAACGAGCTTCGGCGTGCGGAGCATTTTGGTAAAGAAAGGAGTGGTACCGACTATGACCCTGAAGCCATTGGGAGACAAACTCGTCGTCAAACGACAGGAGGCCGGCGAAAAGACCAAAGGCGGCATCATCTTGCCGGACACTGCCAAAGAGAAACCGCAAATTGGCAAGGTTATTGCCGTCGGAGACGGCCGACTGCTCAAGGATGGCCGTCGTGTGGAGTTACAGGTTAAAAAGGGCGACACCATCCTTTTCAGCGCTTACGCCGGGGATGAATTTGAACTGGACGGTGAAAAAGTGCTGCTGATGCGCGAAGAGGATGTGCTCGCTATCGTTGAGGAATAAGCGACTGGCTCTGTGGGACTTCGCTGTGATCTTCTTCAGCCTCGCCTGCGTGGCGTGGTTGGCAGATACACAGCTACTAAACACAGGCGCTTCCGCTTGCGAAAGATTGGTCGCTATAGGCTGAGCTGCGTATGGAGCAGCTGTCATAGCCATAACCGAAACAGAAAAACATCCAACTCGGGGAGCCATTCTTGGGGAGGAGAGGATAAGCCATGACTGCGAAGATGATCGCCTTTGATCAGGAAGCACGGGAAGCCTTGCGCCGGGGCGTGGCTAAACTGGCCAAGGCAGTCAAAGTAACGCTGGGCCCGCGTGGCCGCAATGTCATCCTGCAGAAAAGTTTCGGTTCTCCCACCGTCACTAAAGACGGTGTAACCGTAGCTCGTGAAATCGAATTGGAAGATAAGTACGAAAACATGGGCGCCAAAATGGTCAAGGAAGTGGCGTCCAAAACCAGCGACGTGGCTGGGGACGGGACAACTACGGCTACTTTACTGGCTGAGGCCATTTTCCTGGAAGGATTGCGGGCAATCGTCTCCGGCGTAAATCCCGTTTTCCTCAGACAGGGCATCGAAAAAGCGACACGCGACGTCGTTGAAAAGCTAAAATCCATGTCCATCACAGTCAAAGACAAAAAGGACATTCAGAATGTAGCTGCGGTGGCCTCCAACAACGACCAGGAGATAGGTCAGAAAATCGCCGAGGCCATGGAGCGTGTCGGCAAGGATGGTGTGATCACTGTCGAAGAGGGCAAGGGTTTGGAGACTACCGTTGAATTTGTTGAGGGCATGCAGTTTGATCGTGGCTATCTGTCACCGTACTTCATCACTGACCCCCAGCGTATGGTGTGCGAGCTGGAGGAACCTTACATCCTTATCCACGAGAAAAAGATTTCTGCCGTCAAAGACCTGCTGCCATTGCTGGAGCGGGTAGTCCAAACAGGCCGGCCATTACTGATTATTGCCGAGGAAGTGGAAGGTGAAGCCCTGGCCACTTTAGTGGTGAACAAGCTGCGGGGCGTCTTCAAGTGTGCCGCAGTCAAGGCCCCAGGCTACGGGGATCGCCGCAAGGCTATGCTCGAAGATATCGCCATTCTGACTGGTGGTAAAGCCATATTCGAAGACCTGGGTATCAAGCTGGAAAACGTGCAACTACGCGACCTCGGTCAGGCAACCAAAGTGATCATTGACAAGGAAAACACCACTATCGTGGGCGGTAAAGGCAAGAAAGAGGACATTCAGGGCCGCATTGAGCAACTCAAGCAGGAACTTACCAAGGCCACCAGCGACTACGATAAGGAAAAACTGAACGAACGCATCGCCAAGCTTTCCGGTGGCGTGGCCAAGATCTTGGTCGGCGCTGCGACCGAGTCGGAGATGAAAGAGAAGAAGATGCGGGTTGAAGATGCTATGCACGCCACCCGCGCAGCTGTCGAAGAAGGTATTTTACCAGGCGGCGGCGTTGCCCTGCTGCGAGCAGCTACCCAATGCAAACCGTCTGGACTTACCCACGATGAGGAGGTCGGGTACAACATTGTGCTGCGTGCCTGCCGGGCTCCGATTAAGCAGATCGCCGAGAATGCAGGACTCGACGGTGAAATTGTTGCCAGTAAAGTCCTTGAAAACGACAATCCACACTGGGGTTACGATGCCCGACTTGATCGCTACGTGGACATGGTCAAGGAAGGCATCATTGACCCCACCAAAGTCGTGCGGTGTGCGTTACAGAATGCTACCAGTGTCGCCACCTTGCTGCTGACGAGCGAAGCTCTCGTGGCGGAGATCCCCAAGAAGGAAGAAAAGAAACCAACACCGCCGCACCATGACGAGTTCTAATTTCGCCGCTGGTTAGGGATCTTTCGACAATGGAACCGCCTTAGCTGGGGCAGCTTTCGATGCTGCCCCTTATTTTTGCCCTGTTCCTCTCATGCGCACTTACCCGGACACCGTCTTCTCAACCGTTATCTGCAAAAAAAGTTACGTCCCAGTGTAGCAATAACGCTTTCGGAAACATTTGTTCTTGCTGGAAGTTAGCCAAAAACTGATTTGTACGTTGTCACATGCTGTCCACACACGGCGTTAATCCAACAGAGGAAGAGCCTAATCACCTTATCGCAAAAGGAGCATTCATGACCAGCTCGACGTCTACCTATTCAACTACCTCACAGCAGACCCGACCGATTTTTCCTGGAGTAGTCGTCTATGTGGACCTTGAGAACGTTTCCTGGCTGACGCCGAAGCATTTGTACCGTATTGCCCATCAACTGAGCGAGCGGCACGGTCCGGTTTGCTATGTGCGAACGTATGTAAACAACGCTTTGCTTGTCCGATTCGCAGCGCCTTTGGAACAGCCGCTGCAAATCGTCTACGTGGACACCAGCTCAATCACCGTGGACGATGCGATCACCCATGATGCAATGAAGGCACTTCCTCACTCCCCGCAGACGGTTGCGGTGATCACAGGCGATAAAGATTTCACATGCCTCGTCGAATGTATTCACTTGCACCGCCGGACTCCAGTGGTAATTAGTAATGCCGGTAACATCAGCAATCAACTTTGCAAAACTGCATTCCGCTGCCAGGGGGTCGTATATTTGCTCAACCGTAGTCGAAACCGCAACGGCTTGACGATGACTCCCTATTACTACCAAACCTGGTTATATGTTGTGACAGGTCGCCGACTGAAGGCCGAGTGGATCCAAGATTGGCTCGCTCCAAGTACCTAAGCCGAAGCAGCAACTACCAGAACTACAACCGATGGTAAGTATGCGAGAAAATTCAAAGTGTGACAAACAAATCTGAACTACGCCGCAAGCTCTGGCTCTTCGGTTCGCGGGGGCGAAGCGGTCTCCGTGCCCGACAAATATGACTCACAAATCCGAATAAACTACGCCCTCGAATATCAAGTACATCCGCGCAAAAAATAACTCACACGGCGCTGCTTCGCATCATGCAGCGCTAAACCAGCAGTACCGGCTAAGGATTAACTTTGCCCGTAGCCAGGTAACCCAACCGCCGCGTGGTATCGGATGAACCACTCTCGCTGAGCGTCGCTCTGTTCACCTCCGCCTTGCGATCCCCAACCTTGTGCAAATTCCTCAATAGTGCCTGCGGCATGTGAGTATTTTCACGACCCACTTGATTCGTTTGCACTGGGGACTATCGTATCGCTAAATTGATCGAACGGCAGGCTGTCCCTTGGCCATTTGCCCAGGCGACCAATAGCTTTTCGTGTTAACTATGCGACGCTCTATCGCCAGTAAGAGCCAAGAGGATTAACGGTCATGCTCGATAAAATGCGTATCGCTGCTATCCTCGATGAGATCGGCACGTTTCTCGAGCTAAAGGGAGAAAATCCGTTTCGTTGCCAGGCCTACCATAATGCGGCCAGAGCGATCGCTCAACTCGAAGGTGACTTAGGCGAGTGGATAAAGCAAAACCGACTGACGGAAATACCTGGTATTGGTAAAGACTTGGCTCAGAAAATTGAGACGCTCTATAAAACCGGACGTCTCGAACAATACGAGGAGCTGCGCCGGGAAATTCCTGCTGGTTTGTTAGAGTTGCTGCGCGTGCCTGGATTGGGGCCGAAAAAAGCTAAAGCTTTATACGACAACCTGAGTATTGATTCACTAAGTAAGCTTCGCCAAGCTTGCCAGGAAGGCCGCGTCGCTAAACTCCGAGGGTTTGGCGAAAAAACCCAGCAAAAAATCCTCGAAGGACTAGCTTTCCTCGACAAAACAGGCAAACGCGTCTTATTAGCGGAAGCCGAGTACCTGGCAGATCGCATTTGCGGCGAGCTTCGCAAACTCAAAGAAATAATCCGCATCCAGGCATGCGGTAGCCTGCGACGTCGCAAAGAGACAGTGGGCGACTTAGACATTCTGGTCAGTTCTCATCACCCGAAAATTGTCATGGATAAGTTTGTTAGCCTGCCGGAAGTTATTCAGGTCACCGCCCACGGGGAAACGAAATCAAGTGTGGTATTAGAAAACGGTTTGAACTGCGATCTCCGTGTGGTTAGTGATGAGCAATTTCCGTTTGCCCTGCATTATTTTACCGGTAGTAAGGAACATAATATCGCCATGCGGGCCAGAGCACAACAATTCGGCCTGAAACTCAATGAATACGGTCTCGAAGGTGAAAGGGGCACCTTACACGCTAAAGACGAGGCAGACATCTTTCACGCCTTGAAACTCGACTATATTCCGCCAGAGCTTAGAGAAAACACTGGGGAAATTGAGGCTGCCGCAGAACATCGTCTCCCTAAGTTGGTCGAATGGAAACACCTTCGTGGTACCTTTCATTGTCATACCGACTGGAGTGATGGCCGCAATAGCCTTGAAGAAATGGCCGAAGCCGCCCGTCAGCTTGGTTGGCAATATCTAGGAATAGCGGATCACTCGCAGTCGCTGGGTGTTGCGCGTGGTTTAGATCCCAACCGCGTCCGTCAACAATTGGCGGAGATTGATCGCCTCAACAAAAAATGGAAAGATTTCCGGATTCTCAAAGGGACCGAATGCGATGTTCTACCTGACGGCCGACTAGATTATCCAGACGAATTGTTAGAGCAGTTTGATTACGTAGTTATTAGTGTGCACAGCCATTTCAACATGTCCAAAGAAGAAATGACACGCCGAATTGTTCGTGCAATGCAACATCCAAAAGTGACAATGCTCGGTCATGCTACAGGACGATTACTTCTACGACGTGATGGCTATCCATTGGATTTAGATCAGGTGCTCAAGGTTGCAGCAGAAAATAAGGTCATGATCGAGATTAATGGTCAACCCGATCGCATGGAATTGGACTGGATTCACGTCAAACATGCGAAATCTCTTGGCGTAACCCTCGTGCTTAACCCAGATGCCCACAGTACCGCGGAATTACGATACGTGCGTTACGCATTGGATGTCGCGCGACGTGGCTGGCTCGAAAAGACGAATGTGCTCAACTCGAGAACACTTCCCCAGGTGCTTCAATTGTTTAAGAGACGACCCAAGTGATAACCACTAGAAACCCGACCCTTCATTGGCTCCCAAAAACTTTTGTAAAACGTACCCTTATATAAAGCGTCAAGAAGTTGCCCTTAGCCTTGGCAAATTAGCAACGAGAACTATCACAAACTGCCCAGTGTACCTGCCTTTGCCAAGGCAGACATGACGTATATAAGCCAGCGTAATTCTAATTATATTCCCATTCGCCGTATCAATTACCGACCGCTACCGCTATGTTAGTGTCGCATATCCATGCTGAAGCAAAGTCAACGACATGTTTCACACAATCGCTTTAAGTCTTGAAAGAAATGCGGATACGTTTTGGCCACACAGATAGGCTCGCGTAAGACAACGCCAGGAATACGTAAGCCAATCAGGGCCAGACTCATAGCCATGCGATGATCGTTGTATGTTTCTAAAACAGTGCCCTGCATTGGTCGTGGTTGGATCTCCAGGCCATCGTCAAACTCACGTACTTGCACACCAAGTCGGCGAAGCTCACAGGCCAAAGCGGAGATACGGTCTGTTTCTTTATAGCGGATGTGCGCGACATTGCGAATGCGCGTCGGGCCATCTGCAAAGCAAGCAACGGCCGCCAGTGTCATAACCGTGTCGCTGATGGCATTCATATCCACCTCCACGCCGTGCAATTCCCCGCCGTGAACAGTGATTTGATTGGAACCTCTCTCGACGCGGCAGCCCATCTGTTGAAGAATATCAACAAAAGCAACATCCCCTTGCAGGCTATCAGTCCCAATCCCCGTAACAGTGACCGTCCCACCGGTAATAGCTCCGGCCGCCCACCAGTAGGTAGCAGCAGTAGCATCGGGTTCAATTGTGTATGTAGGGATGCCTCGGGGATTTTGCTCCGGT
>Ga0197143_1002827_pt1 | contig 12234 bp, 8 predicted proteins | sample GBS70_MetaG_FD_148603 | JGI IMG/M metagenome (GOLD analysis project Ga0197143, IMG submission 148603) | Sediment microbial communities from Great Boiling Springs, Gerlach, Nevada, United States - GBS 70_MetaG | ecosystem: Environmental > Aquatic > Thermal springs > Hot (42-90C) > Sediment...
CCTACTCCGCCGGTGATAGTGGTGAACCCTGGCGGGGCCAGGTTTACCCCCTTGCTCCCCTACGAGGGAGGGATGAGCTACGAGCCAAGGACTTTCAGGGTCATAGGAGAAGAGAGGGAAGATTGAAACTCCCGTTCCTTGGCTTCCCTGCCGGGCTAAGGCAAAGGTTATCGGGCTACTTCATTTTCCCTTCTTTAAGCTCCTCTGAGGAGAAGGGGAATTTCAGGATGCGGCAATTCCCAGAATCGGCTACATAAAGGTTGCCTTGCTGGTCCACAGCCAAGCCTAAGGGGAGGTTGAGCTCACCGTAGCGGCCGAAGGTGAAGAGGAAGTTGCCTTCCAAGTCAAAAACCAAAACGCGGTGGAATTCTGGGTCGGTTACGAAAAGGCGCCCGTCTGGGCTGGCCACAAGGTAAGGCTTATTGACCACGGAACGGCTTTCCCAACCGTAGATAGGCCACTCTTTGATGAATTGGAAGTTTTCGTCAAATTTTTGGATGCGCCTGTTCCAGGTATCGGCAACGTAGATGTTGCCGTTGGAGTCAATAGCTATCCCTACTGGCTCATCAAAAAGCCCTTCTCCAGTGCCGAGGCCTCCCCATTGGCCTAAGAAGAGGCCTTCGGGGGAGAACTTCTGGATGCGTTTGTTCCCAGTATCGGCTATGTAAAGGTTGCCCTGAGAGTCAATGGCGATGGCTCTTGGACCCCAGAAGCCTCCAGGCTGCTCCAACCTGCCCTCAGTGTTCACAAAGTAACCCCATGAGGTCAAGAAATTTCCTGCGGAATCAAATTTCTGAATGCGGTGGTTCCAAGTGTCGGCCACGTAAACGTTCCCTTTTTCATCCACAGCGATTCCCCAAGGGTCGTTGAATTGGCCTGGGGCTGTGCCTAAGGCCCCCCATTGGAGGAGGAACTGGCCATCTGGGCTTAGCTTTTGGATGCGATTGTTCCCAGAATCGGCCACGTAGATATTGCCTTCTCCGTCCACTGCAAGGTTGCGTGGGCTGAGGAATTGGCCTGGACCTGAGCCGCATGTCCCTATCTCCAGAGAGGGCATTATAGTCCTAAAGCCGCGGGCATACGGTTCAACCTCTTCGGGCGGTGGAGGGGGCGCAACCCCCAGTTCCCAAACTTTCTGGTAAACATCCTTGCGGATGTAAAGGTAAAAGTAATGGACGTAGGGCCACTGGGTAAGGGGTGTTTTGTAGCGGCGGTAGAAGAACACATCCCAAATTGCTCGTCTGGTCTCGGGGTCCTTAAGCATCCTCCAAAGGCGGGCCGGTGTCATGCCCTTATAGTCTTCCTTCGGCCACCATACAAGCCGGTAAGTGAAGCGGTAGTATTGGTCGCCAAGGAAGGGCTTAGCCTTGTTTTCATTCTTAGGGCCTACGATTACAATGGGGGCGTCCAAAGCCTCGCGAGTGGGGTTAGCTCCGTAATAGACTCGGTTGGGATAATCCCTGAAGTACCACTCCAAAGGCCAAGTGGAATCATCATCGTAAGCGAACTTTATTTGACGGTCACCGACGGTATGGAGTGAGATGAGGTCAATCTGGGCCAAGGCAATCTTTATGTCCGGAGTACCGTGAGCATAAACCAACAGCTCTTTGACGTTATCGTAGTTGATGAAGGAAGCCATCCAGGCAAAGCGGATGGTGAGGAGGCTAAGGACGATTCCAGCCAATAGGCCAATTGTTCCAATGGAGAGCTCTTTGCCCAGCCTTCTGAGGCGGCGGTAGAGGAAATAGCCGAAGCCAACCAGAGCTAGAAGTGAGCCAAGCCACCGCATAGTTACGGAAAGCTTCTGGAGAGAAAGGCCCTGGAATGGCCTGAGAGTTAGGAATTGAATTAAAGCAGCGAGAGTTGGGACAAGGAGGATTAAGGCTATAGGTCCCCTTTTCTCCCACCACTCCTTCCACCGGAACCCTTCCAGAAGCTGTCCTCCGAACATCCCAGCCAGGATTACGAATGGTTGGGCCGGGTGGAGGACGAGCCAGGGCATTTTCTCCCCTGCCCAGCTGTATATAACCAGGGAAAGGACCAGCCAGGAAGCCAAGAGGGCCTGGAACCAAACTTTTTCCCTTTGGGGCTTAAGGAGGTAATAGAAGAAGCCAGCAGTACCCAGGACAAGGGGTAAGAATTCGTAGAGGGGAAGAAGGAGCAGGTAATAATACCAAGGCTGGCCTCCCCTTTGGACCCCATGCTGGGCAAGCCAGTAGGATATTGAACCCGGTATCCCAGTTATCAGGCCGTAGGGGTTGGTGAAGAAGGTGGTGAAAAGGGTTACGTGGATGGCTAAGAAAATGAGGAGGCTTACTGTGACGACCCTGGAATTAAGCGTGCGGATGGCCGAAGCAAAAGTCTTTTCGGAGCTTGCCCTGGCAATCACTCCGACGGCCAATATTCCTCCCAGGATTCCGGTGAGAAAGGAAAGGTAAGGGATAGAGGAGAGGACGGGGGCAGGAAGGCTTACTGGCCTTTCCAGAGCGATATAGCTCAATGTCAAAATGATGGTCACTAAGAATGCTACCGAGGCCGCGAGCAATAAGCGGACAACCAGAGCTTCTTCTGGGATTAAGTTTTCCCAGAGGAGGGCGGCTAAAATGAACACAACGCCGATGAAAGCAGTTATATAAGCCACCTCTTTTGTAGCAATGGCCAGGCTCAGTACAGCAGCGCCTAAGTAGAGCCAGCGAGGCTGTTTCTCCTCAGCGAATCGGAGCAGAGCGATTGCTAAGAGCATGTTCCAAACGGCAATATAGATATCGTTGCGGATGTAGCGGGAGTAGTAGAGGAAAGAAGGTGAGATTAAGAAGAGGAAAGAGGTGAGGAGTGCGCCGGCGGGGCCAAGCCAGCGGCGCATGAAGTAGGGTAGTATGACCAAAACTACGCCGAAAATTGCGGGCACTATCCTGGCAGTGAAATCGCTCACCCCGAAGAGGAAGTAGATGAGAGCGTTGGCATGGAATAGGAAGGGGCCATGCATCATGGGCGTATGCTGGTAACCTCGGCCGGAGTAGAGGTAGTAGGAGTAGAGGGCATGCAGGCTCTCATCGTGGCTCATGGCCCTGACCCCAAGGGCCCAGAAACGGGTGAAAACGGCGGCCAAAAAGAACAAGATGTAGAGAATTTTTTCCCAGTTTAACCTCAAAGAGAGGGGCCTATCCAAACCCATGCTCTTTTCCCCCAAGCTTTAGCCTACTTCGTTCCCAGAAGATATCACAATTGTGCCTTTACTGCAAATAGAGCAAAGCTTTCAGAGCCGATAGGGCTGTAAGGGGGCGGGCTTGAGCCAATCCCAACTTACGCTGCCGGCTCACGGAATAGGCACGATGATGTATCCTTCCTCCCTATTGCCGAACACCCTGTATTTCTGCGGGCCCCAAGTCCAGCAGTAGAGGGCGATGTAGGCGCAGAAGAGGGCATCAACGAGGTCTTCAAAGGCTTTGAATTTTCGGTCGTTGAGGGAGGAAAGGTCCCTGCCTAAGATTGCGGGGGCATGGAGGGCGGGAGAGGCTTTTTCCAAACCCTTGAGTAAAGCTAAGTAGCGTTTGAATTCCGCCTTCCTGAAATCTAAGGAGCGACCTGGTCGGGCTTTGTATTTCAAAGTTTTTTCCAAGCCGAAGAGGGTTATGGCAGCCGGATGCGGGTAGACTTCTACCACTTGCCTCGTTTCCCGCAGTGGTTCAATGATAGGGGAATGAATGAACCCCTCTTCTTCCAGCTTCCTGGTCAATTCTTCCCCCCTGACCTTTCCCCCAAAGCGGAGGCGGTTGGCGGGGTGAGGGGCTGCCTCGTAGCGGCGGAAGGCGGCTGCGACTTCCCGGTCGCAGGGCCTAAACCCCCTCTCATTGGGCACAACCAAGGGGGCGTCCACTGCCACCAGGGCTGGCTTCTCCCCCAAGACTTCCCTCAAGAAAGCGATAATTTCTTCATCGCTTCCAACCCTCTCGTTCCAAGCTACCGCCTTTTCCCCTTCTAAGATTACAACTGCTGATGGATTGCGGTAGGACCAAGCGAGGTCAATCCCCACGAAGTGCATAGTGCGAGAGCCTCTTTAGGGCCTCCAACTTTTCTCTCTGCCCGAGCTTCGCTTTCCTCACAGCATCGCTGAGGATTTCAATGGACTGGTCATAAGTGCGGCGGTCAACCCTATAAGGGTGGCCGTCTTTGCCTCCGTGGGCAAAGCTGAAGCGGACGGGGTCGCGGTAGCTTACCGGTGTGCCGTAGAGGAGTTCGGCTATGAGGGTTAGTGCCCTTATGGTCTTTGGGCCGACCCCCTCCATCTCCAGAAGGGCTACAAAATCCTGCGGCTGGCGTTCGTAGGTCTTCAGGAACACGGAGTAGAGGCGGTTGGGTGATATGTCCTCAAGGAGGATGTGGTGGCGAGGAGGTAAGGATAAGCTCTTGAGGCGGTTGAGCTCTTTTATTAATTTCTCCGGCTTCTCGCAGGCTAAGATAGCGTTCATCCGTCTGGCCTCTTCGCTTTCGGCCGCTACGAGGTTCAAGGGTTCTGCGACTAAATCGCAACAGATGGCGTTATGAGGTTCGCATACGAAGCTTTTCACCTTTTCCCCAAGCCAGTGGTAACGGCGGGCGTAGCGGTTGGCCGGGTTCATCCCTTGCTGGATTACGCACCAGTTCCCTTCTCGGTCAAAGACGAAGGTATGGTGGTAAATTTGGTAGCCATCCTGGAGGGCGGTGTTATCAACTTTGGCTGCCATCCTGCTGGCGTAGACGAGCCTGGCTGGGTCGGCCGAGATGAGTTCCCCTCGGGCCAGGATTTCCTCCGGGGCTCGGCGGGAGGTCCCCCCTTTCCCTCCGGCTACGAATAGGCCGAGCTCGTCGCCGAGGTTCTTGAGGCCTTCTTTCAGGGCTCCGCAAGTGGTTGTGGTTAGGCCGCTGGAGTGCCAATCAAAGCCCAGGACGCATCCGAAGGCTTGGAACCAGAATGGGTCCGAAAGCTTCCTCAGGAACTCGGCTGTTCCGAATTCCATCACGATTATGGCCGTTATTTCCCTGGCCAGCAAGGCCATCCTTTGGAATAGCCAGCGCGGCACCTCCCCCGAATGCAAGGGCAGGTCAGCCACACCTGTCTTTTGCCCTCTCACCTTTTCCCCCTTAGGTAATCTAAAATTGTCAGATGGGTCAAATGCTCAACTGGAGCGTGGTCGTCGGTTAGGATGCTGCTTCCCCCCATGAAAATTTTTACCTCAGGTAAGGCCCTTTTGGCAACTGCCAGGAGGTGTGGATTATCTATGAAGGCCATATTTTGGGAGAAATTTTCCGGCCTGGTTTCGGAGACGGTGCCAACTATGAGGGAATTGGCTATGGGATGCTCGGCGGGGGGTTCGTCAATGATGTATACGCTGGGGAAAACCGAGGCCATGGTGGAAGCGATGGCATTGACCAGCCGGTAATCGGAGGGGGTATGGGCTACGTTTACGGCTATTACTCCTCTGGGGCTGAGGTGCTTGAGAACCTCTTGGAAGAATTCCTTTGTGGTCAAGTGGTACGGGATGTAAGGGGGGCGATAGGCATCTATGGCTATCACATCGTAGACTTTACCGGAGCGGCTCAGGTAGCGGCGGCCATCGTCCACTATGACCTTAAGGTTTGGGCTGTCCAGGGCCATGAATTTCCTGGCCGCTTCCACTACCAAAGGGTCAATCTCTATCCCCTCAATGAGGATGGGGCTGTAAATTTGGTTGTAGAGCCTGGATATAGTTCCGCCGGCTAAACCGATCAAGCAGAGGTTTTTCACTTCGGCTGTGGAGAAAGGGGGCGGGTTGAATAGAGGGGCCAGAAGGAAGTAATCCCAGATTCCTCCCGTGAGCACTTCTTCGGGATTATATAGGGATTGGACCCCAAACCCTTCGTTGAGCATCAAGTAAACATCCTGGCCCGATTGGATTACCCAGACGTAGTTGTAAGGCGATTCTCCTTCAAAGAGGACTTGGCCTTTGGCTGGAGGCGGGATTTTGGCCTTGAAGCCCAAGGATAAGGATGCAGCGGCAAGCAGAAGGTAGAGGGAGGTTCGGCCTCTTGCGCTTGGAGCGATGCCCAGAAGCGATGCAGCCATTAAGATAAGAGCCAAGGTGAGGAAAGTGCGGGTTGTCCCCAGAAATGGGATGAAGAAGAAGGGAGACATAAAAGTGCCTAAGAGGCTCCCGACTGTGGAAAGCGCGAAGATTGTGCCTCCGCTTTCCCCTGCCTCGCCGATGTTCCGGATGGATAACCTGAGGGCGAAAGGGCTTATTGAACCCATGAGGGTGACCGGAACCGCTAAGAGTAAGGCTATCCCCAGGAAGAAAGCGATTAGGGAGATGAGATTGAGCAGGCTTCCGTCGGGGCTTACGGATCTCATTAAGGTGAAGAGGGCAGGTGCGGCAAATGGTATAAATCCGGTGAATAGGCCGGCCAAGAAAGCGATGCGAAAAAGGAGCGCGGGCGATGGGAACCTATCGGCAAGTTTTCCCCCCAGAAAGTATCCCAAAGAGAGATAACTCAAGATAAGGCCGATGAGGGTGGACCAAGCCCAGAGGGTTGAGCCGAAGGCTCGCTCCATAAGCCTGGAAGCAGTTATTTCAACTCCTAAAGAGACAAAGCCGCTTGTAAATACCAGAATTTTAACCTTCAGTTGAGGGGACATCAAATTTGTAGCCCACTTTCTTGACTGTTTCCAGGTAATTTTCTGGAAGGACTCGGCGGAGCCAGCAGATGTGGACGTCAAGGGTTCGGGTATCGTCCACGAAATCGGTATTCCATACCTTCTTTATGAGGTAAGGCCGGGTTAGGATTTTGCCCTTGTTGCGCATGAAAATTTCCAGAAGCTGGGCCAATTTTGGTGTCAAGTGGTATTCCTTTTCTCCTACCAGGAGAACTCGCTGGAGCAAATCAAGGGTCAAATCGCCGGCTCTGAGGAATCTTTTTGTTCCCACCAATTTCTTCAAGCGGGGGGAAAGCTTCTTCCAAGTCATCGGCTCGTAGATAACCTCATCGGCCTCCAAGGGCGGGTGTTTGCCTTTAGAGGTAAGCAGGACGATCGGAAGCATGTAAGCTCGGTCTTTTATAAATGCCGCCACCTCCTTCAGCCAAATTAGGTTCAAGGACAAAGCGTCCACAATGATGACATCCGGCTTTTCCCGGAGTTTCTGGCGCATTTCTTCCTCCAGTGGGGAAGAAAGGACGAGTTCGTAGCCGGATTTCACCAGGTATGGGAAAACCGGAGAAAAAATGTCCGGATTTTTAGTAATAGCCAGGATTTTAACCCCCATAATAGGGTTCCCCTCCAGGCGGCTGACCCAATTATACACCAGCTTGAGGGGGATGGCAAAACGCCTTTCATGCCGATTGAAATCGTCTTCCTTGGGTCTTCGGTTGAAGGTCGGCGGAGGCTGAAACTTGTTTTCGGCTTTGGCCTTAGCGCAGAAAGCCTTCCGATTCCCCCCGCAAGTAAGTTATTTTTGCCTTTTAGGGGGCAGAAGGGTAAAATTTAGCAAACGCTCGGCTTGGAGAAACAGTATGCCTTTATCCTACAAGGAAGCTTTGGAGTTCATCTACTCTTTCACTGACTACGAAAAGCTCAGAAGTTATCGTTATTCCCCTGAAGAGTTTAACCTGGCCCGGATGGAAAGGCTTCTTGAGCTTGTTGGCAATCCACATCTCTCCTTCCTCTCGTTCCATGTGGCCGGGACGAAGGGCAAAGGCTCAACTTGTGCCATGATAGAATCCGCCTTAAGAGCTCAAGGCTACAGGACCGGCCTTTACACTTCGCCTCACCTCCATACTTTCCGGGAGAGGATACAAATCGCGGGAGAGCTTGTGAGTGAAGAGGATGTAACGTGGGCGGTGGAGAGGTTGCGGCCCTCGGTTGAGAAAGTGGAAGGGCTGACCACTTTTGAAGTCATCACAGCTTTGTCTTTCCTGCTTTTCGCCTCCAAGGGGGTGGAGGTAGCAGTGGTAGAAGTGGGGCTTGGGGGGAGGCTTGACGCCACCAATGTAATCAACCCGTTGGTTTCAATCATCACCTCTCTGAGCTTTGACCACACTCAGCTTTTGGGCAGCACTTTGACTTCCATTGCCCGGGAGAAAGCAGGGATAATAAAAGAGGGAATACCGGTAGTAAGCGCTCCGCAGGAAAAAGAAGCCCTTGAGGTCATAGAAGAGACTGCCCGGTTGAAGGATTCCTCGCTGGTTGTAGTAGGTAGAGACTGGGTGTGGGAGGGAGTGGAAAGGGGTTGGGATGGGCAAAGTTTCACCATCAAAAGGCTCAATCCTCCTGGCTTTTCCTTGAAGGTCCGTGTTCCTCTTTTGGGGGCTTTTCAGCCAGAGAACGCTACGGTAGCAGTGGCCGCTTTAGACACAGCCCGGCACCGCGGGCTGAGCATTTCCGATGAAGCCATAAGGGAAGGGCTGGAGAAAGTGCGATGGCCTGGCCGGTTGGAAGTTCTCCAGAGTTCGCCGCTGTTTATAGTTGACGGTGCCCATAACGTGGAGTCCGCTCAATACCTTGCTCAATCCTTAAGGGAGCTTTTCCCTTGGAACCGCCTTTTCCTCATATTCGGCGTCTCAGCCGATAAAGACATAGCCGGGATGATGGCGGAGCTTTTGCCCTTAGCCGATGAAGTCATCTTCACCCGTGCCAGTAACCCGAGGGCGGCCTCTCCGGAGGAGATGCTTGGTAAAGCCGAAGCTCTGGGCTTCAAGGGAAGGGCTGTAGAGCCTGTGAGGAAAGCGGTGGAAGAAGCGCTGAAGGAAGCTGGGCCTGGGGATTTAATTTGCGTGACTGGTTCTCTGTTTTTAGTGGCAGATGCCAAGGAAGCGTGGGCCATTATATTGGGTAAGCCTCTACCGCCTAAAGACCCAATTTGAGGGAAGGGGCCATGGATTTGACGGAAGAAGAAAAGGCAATGCTTTCTGGGGAGATGGGGCCAGCCCTGCAGCGGGCGATGGAGATTATCTGGGCTTTGGGGAAAATCTACGGAGCATCTGGGACGGTCCTGATAAAGAGTGCGCAAATCTCGGGGATTAGTTACAAGAACATTGGGGAAGCTGGCCTTGATTTCCTCAAAAAGTGGGCTTTGGAAGGGGCGAAGGTGCAAGTTCCGGCCATGATGAACCCCGCAGGTATGGACCTTAAGCGCTGGAAAGAGATGGGGATACCAGAGGATTTTGCTCGGAAGCAGTTAGAGGTTGTGGAGGCTTTAGAGTCCATGGGGGTAAAACCCACCTTGACCTGTGCTCCTTACTTGACCCGAAATCGCCCGGAGTTTGGGGAGCACTTAGCTTGGTCCGAATCCTCAGCGGTGATATTTGCCAACTCAGTAATAGGTGCCAGGACCAATCGCGAAGGGGGGCCATCGGCTTTGGCTGCAGCTATAGTTGGGCGAACTGCTTGTTATGGCTTTCACACGGAGCAAGGGCGTAAGCCTGCCTGCCTTGTGGAAGTGAACTGCTCACTCAAGGATGAGGCCGATTTCGGTGCCCTCGGTTATCTAATTGGCAAGAAGCTTGGATACAAGACCCCTTACATCCGCTTCCGTGCTGAGCTTCCCCATTTCAATAAGGAGCTTCTCCTCAGGGCGATGGGGGCTGCTATGGCTGCTTCGGGCTCCATCTCCATGTTCCACGTGGAGGGCTTGACCCCCGAAGCTGAAATTTTCCCCGCTGAAGGAGAAGAGCAGCTGACCATAAATTCCCTTGATGAAGCCTTCCTGGCCCTCGGCAGTCCCATCAATGAGGTTGACCTCATATGGATAGGTTGTCCTCACGCTTCTCTTGAAGAGCTGGAGCTTATCGCTTCACTGGTAAATGGTCGGAAGCTTTCCACGAAGCTTTGGGTGACGACCAGCAGGGAGATAGTGGCGAAAGCGGGCAAAGCGGTGGAAACGATAGAGGAAGCTGGGGGGCTTGTCCTGAGCGACACCTGTTTGGTAGTAGCGCCTGTGGAAGCTTTAGGCATAAGGAAGGTGGCAACTAATTCAGCCAAGGCTGCTTTTTACCTTCCGTCGTGGGCCAAAGTCCAAGTGGCTTTTGCTTCCCTTGAGGAATGCATAACCCGATATGGGGGACTGAGATGAAGAACCCTGTTCGTTTAGCGATTTATGGCTTAGACTTTATCCTGAGGAAGGCCTATGGGGTCAAGCCATTCGTTTCGGACCCTGATTGCATCCTTAGGCTTTCCTTCTGGAAAGCTCGGCGGCGGATTAAGATTGCCGAGGGCCTTGAAGTAGAGAAGGGTGAGAGGGTGGGGGAACTTCACCTTTGGAACGAGCGAATACCCAGAATGCCCCCTGAAGGGCCTGATTTAAAGTGGGGCTATGAAGTAGCCAGGAAGCTTCGCTATTCCTTGGGGCTACTTGCTCGGGCCATTGAGGACGGTCTGCCGGAAGTGGGGGAAGTCAGGGTATTTGGGGGTGAAATAGCTCTTCCCAAGGACAAAGCCAAGCAGGTGGAGATGATCCTTGCGCATCTTGGCTTAATCCTCAATTCGGAAAAGCCTGCTGGGTTTTGGAAGCGTTTTGCGCTTTTTTGGCAGAACCTTTACTCCATGGCGCTCATCTGGGCATACAACCCGGTAAGTCTGCGCAAGAAAAGCCTCTTCCGCCTGCGTCGTTACCGGGTATGGGTGAGCAAAGGAGAGCTTCTTCGGAGGTATGGGAGGAAAAGCGAGGCCTCTTCCTCAAAAGTTTTGCCTATTGATAGCGAAATTGCGCAAAATTCCGGGGGCGGTATAATTTAAAGAGGGATTATGGCTTCTTTAAAAAGTGAAAAAGTGCCAAAAAGCGAGATTCCCCTGGCCTACCGGGCGGTGCGGGGTGGGCTATGGGTGGCGGTGAGTTCGTATTGGACCCTGGCTTTTGGTTTTGTCGCCAATATCGTCCTTACCCGCATCCTTTCCCCGGACGATTTCGGGGTCTTCAGCCTGGCGATGTTCTTCGCCCAACTTCTGCGGCTCCAGACCAAACTGGGGCTGGGGTACGCCTTCGGACAGTATCGGGAGACGACGGGGGAATCGGTGGGGACCTATGCGGCGATGGATGCCGCAGCGGCCCTGTGCGGCCTCGTTCTGATGGGACTGGCCGCCCCGATCCTGCTTCGCCTGGGGTATGACCGCCTGGTCGTGTGGGCCGCGCTGGTCCTGGCCCTGGCCGCCTTTATGGAAGGACTGTCCAGCATTGCCGGGACCTTGCTGGAAAAGGGATTGCATTTTGGAATTGTCAGCCTGTATCAGGGCATCGCTTTTCCCCTCTCCTACATCCCTGCCTTTTGGCTGGCGACCCACGGCGGCGGAGTGTGGAGTCTGGTCTCTCAGACCACCACCTACAGTTTCCTCTGGCTGGGCATATGGTGGGTCCTGCGGCGCAGGGACCCCCAGTTGTGGGACGAGCCTTGGCGGTTCCGACCGGACCTGGCCCGCCATTTCCTGCGGTTCGGAGCCACGACGGGCCTGTGGCTGATGGCCGTGATGCTCTTCTCCCAATTGGATAACTTCCTCATCGGCACTTTCGCCGGGGTGACGGCTTTGGGCTACTACGACCGGGCCTACCGGATGGCCCAGTGGCCAGGGTTAATTTTTAACGCTGTGCTCCTTCACCCGGCCTTCTACACTTATGCGCGCCTGCAGGATGACCGGCCCCGGTTGGAGAAGACCGCCATGATGGTGACCTGGGCCATCGGCATGGTGGCGGTGCCGCTGGCCATTGCCGTCTTCATCGCTGCGCCCGAAATCATTGCTCTGCTCTACGGCGAGCGCTGGCTGCCCAGTGCCCTGTTCCTGCAAATCCTCATCGCCTTTTTCGTGGTCCGTCCCCACCTGGAGAACGCGGGGGTATTGCTGAACGCGATGGGCAAACCGGCCCGCGCGGCGGCCTTACTCTGGGCGCAGGTGGGAGTGCTGGGCGTCGTGGGGCTTCCGCTGACCCTGCGCTGGGGGGCGCTGGGAACCTGTGGGGCAGTGGGGCTGGCTCTTCTCCTGGGGGTGGTGCTGGCCTATCGCTACGTCCGCCGTGAACTGACGGCGAACCTGGGTGCGGCCTTCGGGTTCCCCATACTGGTCGGTGCTGCTGTTCTGCTGGGGTATGTGGCGGCCCTGTACTTCATCACCGTGGAGAACCTGAACCTTCTCCTGCGGCTTCTCATCAAGGCCGCCTGGGCCTTTCTGGCCTTCTACGCCCTGACTTTCGCCCTGCGGCCCCGGGAGACGGGGGAGAGGGTGAGGTATGTGTGGGG
>Ga0197143_1002828_pt1 | contig 12231 bp, 12 predicted proteins | sample GBS70_MetaG_FD_148603 | JGI IMG/M metagenome (GOLD analysis project Ga0197143, IMG submission 148603) | Sediment microbial communities from Great Boiling Springs, Gerlach, Nevada, United States - GBS 70_MetaG | ecosystem: Environmental > Aquatic > Thermal springs > Hot (42-90C) > Sediment...
TTTCAAGGATTGGTTCCGGAAGTCGATAGATTCGCATAAGGACTTGGAGAAGGCCGACGCGGTTCTAAGGAATAATAAATAATTATCGGCCAACCCCTAACGGGAGAGGATGAGAAAGCTTGCGATCGGTTACCTCCTTTGCATGGCCAACTCGTCCGTCTTCGTGAGCCTGGGTTAGACCCTCTATCTGGCTCTCGCCACATATCCGGTCTCGGTGATCTTCAGGACCATCGGCTGGAGGGAGCTCGGCAAAACAGACAGGTTAGCACGGGGTGTGGCCTTCGCGGTGGGGGTCCTTGGTGCGTTGACTTATCTGCTAATTATCGGAGCGCTAATTATAGGGGGCGACCAGGGCGGGCCCAAGCTGGCCTACGCCGCGGTGCCTCGGACCGTCTACTCCGTAGAGGCGGCCCCCTACCTCAGGCTCGGGAGGCTCTCGAGTATACGGACCTTCTACATAGCTATGGTCAACATCCCCGCCGTCCTCTACTTCGCCGCGGTGGCGAACGGCATGGCTGGTGGGGCCAAGCTGAGTGAAGGTCCGCCGGGAATCTTTTTCGTCATGGACGGTTTTCTGGTATTCTCCAGGCTGATGGCAGGCATCTCGTTCCACCTTTACCGGCCCAGATCAAGGATTTTAGGTACGCCGTCGGCTCCGTACGCACCGATCACGACCCGAACGCAGGCCGGAGGTTCTTTGCAGATGAGGGGCGAGACCTTACGAGAAACAGGTGCGGTGACGACGCGTCCAGCAAGTCCGGTGCAGCAGGTAAGAGTCGAGGTGGTTGCGATAGGGACATCGATCGTCTGCGTCCGCTACGGCAAGGAATCTCCCCTAACCAGCAGTTCTTGCCCTTCATGCGGTGCGGCCTTCCAGAAGGTCTCCTACGGACCGAGGTGTCCTGCATGCTCAGCCTCCCTGAAGATCGCAAAGCGGATATCCGAGGACAGGTTCGTCTGCACCCAATGCTTCTCAGACCTCAGAGTTAGTCTAGCAAGCTGATGCTGTAACTGCAAAACCGACAAATTGCCAAACGATCAGAGCTCAGCAGCCATAACGTATGCGTCCTCATGGTAATAGTGGTTTATCGTTTCGACGGCTTTCATACCGAGCGACCTGGAGAGATTGATCGCAGGATAGTTCGAGACACGTACCTCGAGGTAAATCTCGTCGCAGCCGTAATCGTTCTTCAACGTCCTCATCGCCTTCAGCATCAGGGCTATCCGCCCGAGGTCGGAGGCGTACCGCGCTACGTCGAGGCCGTAGCGCCTGAACGCATTCGTACCTGGCCGTGCGGCCATGTCTGTGAAGAGGCCGTTGACGACCGCCACATCGGTCATACGGCTCGACCATACCTTTGTGTTTGAACCATCCATTGAATACTGTAACTATGAAGCTAAATCTTCTTCCCTGGTAAGCTTCAGCTATCGCGATAGACATAGCTGGTGTCATCTCCCGCAATATCTGTTAATTCCAGGAAGACCGTGAAGTAGTACACCCAATCCTTTAACATAGTTTTCAAGAAGGTCTTGAACTCTTCTTCCATTCGTATAACTTGAAATTCGTGTTTAGCCTGTTTTGTGCTTAGCTTTGGAATATTGCAGACCAGTATTCTTTTGCCCCTGAAGAGGCCGCACTAGTAGAACTTGTTGCTGACGCAACGCGGATATCTCTACTATGTGCCTGAGGAAAGGGTTCTAGAGGTTGTCCTCACCCACAGAATAAGGAACTTTGTCAAACGCGTTACCAGCATCATAGAGAAAAAATGTGTTGAGAGCTTTCCACACCATTGTTGATGGTGGGTGTGGCTGGGTGGGTTTAGCCGCAGCCTCATCCCGCAAAAAATTTATAACTGTTTGTTAATATCTTAAGCTGCATGTCATCCTCGCAGGAGGGTAGTGATTATGAAACAGCGTTGATGGACTGGGCCGCCAAGATCGGAAGCCAGGCTAAAATCGACGGGGTTGCGAAGTCTCAGATAGAACAGCTCATAGGGTCTGCAGAGTTTATGCCAGAACACGCCCCCCTAATCTCCGCGGCGTTCGCAATTAGGCAGGCCGCTAGGCTTGGCAGGGGATATAACACGGCAAGGACTGTGGCACAGGCCATGAGATGGCTTCACGAGAAAAATAAAGATAAGACAGAGGTGAGGAGGCTGCTGGGGCTGGCCAAGTGGGTTTACGAATGTGTTGAAAATAGGAAAATCCCCGGCGTGTTTAAGAGCTTCAACGAATTCATCAATTTCCTGGCCATCGAGGGCAGGGGTTGAAATGGTCTACGGTGACTTTGATAGAATCCATTCTATCGTCGAACTTGAGGGAGTTTTTCTAAACCTAAGCCCTCTAAGGGTTGGGGTTGGGAGAGAGGCTGGGCCTGAAGCAGCCATAGACATGTCGGTCTACCGCATCGGAAAGGAGAAGATAGTGATTCCAGGCTCCTCCATTAAAGGTGTGTTAAGGTCTTTTGCGGAGAGTCTGCTGCGTGCGGAGGGGAATAACATACACGACCCATGGGACTTTGATAAAATAGAGAAGGAATTCCAGGAAAATGGTGGGGAGGATAAACCATGTGTGATATGCCGTCTCTTCGGAAGCACGGAGCTAGCCAGCCATCTAACAGTCTTCGACGCCGTACCACTGGAGAAACCATCCCAGATATACAGGACAGGCATATCGATAGACAGGGACTTCGCAGCAGTAAGGCCGGGAGTACTATATCAAGAGGAATTTGTTGCACCAAACACTAGCTGGAGGCTCCAAATCAGACTAATTAACGTAGAGTTTCCGCCCAATGGCGAAGATAAAAGGGCGGAACTACTTGACCAAATCCTAAAGACTTGGAGGGTTTTGGGTCTTCAGCTAGGTGCTAGGAAGAGCGTTGGCGCAGGCCTGACGAAGCTAGTACAGTGCCGTTGGAAAAAATACACGGTGAGAAACGGTTCCCTCATATTGGAAAGTGAGGGGGAGATATGAGCACTTCAGTCCCCTGGACATCACACCGCATCCTCTACAGGAAAGCAGTATTCGAAGTCGAGTTTGAGAACATATCCCCACTTAGGATAGGTTCGGGGCGTGAGCCGCCGCTAGGCTCGACGGTCGACCTTGCCGTCATAAGGATAACTAGGAACGGCCGGGACGAACCATACATACCTGGAACAAGCCTGAAAGGCGTTTTCAGATCTGTGAGCAGCGCTGTGGCGAAGGCGGAGAAGGGTCTAGATGTCTGCAGCGGACTCTCAAAATCAACCTGCATGGACGTGAAGGAGGTTGGTGGGAAATCTCTTATGAAGTATATCGAGAACATGTTGCGGGAGAACTTGGTCAGGGATGCTGGCGACGTTTTCTTTAATAACGCATGCCTGATGTGCAAGCTCTTTGGCGCTCCTTCATTCGGGGCGCACATAGCCTTTGGAGACGCATATGTGCGGGATGGGTACTCGTTCGGCACAAGGACGGGGATAGCAATTGATAGGAGGACGGGGGCAGCTTTCTCCGGAGCTCTCTACACAGTCGAGTATGTGGAACCGGGGGCTGTGTTCAAATTTGATATCAGTACAACAAATCTGCCTAACTACGCGCTAGGGCTCTTGGCAAAGATTTTGAAAATGGTTGACCGGGGTGAGGTTAGGGTGGGCGGCTTCAAGACCAGAGGCTTCGGCGTGATGAGGCTTGGGTCGCTGAAAATACGGATCCATGACCTGAGATACCCGGGCAAAACAGTGCTCGAGCCGCTAGATGAAAAAGACAGTAGGCTAGACCTTACCGGGCTTGTGGCGGTCGGCGACGGCTTCATCTATGCAGAAGCTAGGTGGAGGGAGGTGTTAGACAGGTTGGAAGAGGTCTGGACCCTTGCAAGCCTCAAGGACTGAAGTTTACAGAGAGATACCTACACCGAGGGACAGATACACAGGGCTATCCGGCATCCTAAAGCTAGAACTGAAGACCTTGTCATACATCCACGTAGGCTCGGGGGCCGAGGCGCTAACCATTCCCTCCGCAAACGAGGTCGGCTCCCTGCTTAGGAAGGGTTTCGACAGAGCGGTAGAAGAGCTGAGCAAGAAAATCGGCTCAGACTTTATGGAAAACGTCAAGGTTTCTAAAAAGCCGTGCATACCCGGGTCGACGATAAAAGGTAGGACACGGTCACGGATAGAGCTGTCAATACCCCCGCGAGGGGATGGCAGGCAGTGGGCCTGCTTCAGCAAAGCCTCATTCCCGCAGAGCGGGATGAAGCCGACGGCACGGCGGCATAGAATGCTCTGGGGTGAAACAACAGTTACACAGGACCGAGGGCCCAGCTGCGACCTGACGCGAGAAAACAAGGTATGCCTCACCTGCGATATGTTCGGGGCCGCAGGACTGCAGGGACTTGTACATTTCAATGATTTTTTCGGCGAGCCCGGGATGTTGGAAAAAATATCTGGCGAGTTCGGCATGAAGCTTGAGGCGATAAAGCCCGGAAGCATTCTGGTGGGGGACATCTACTTCAGAAACCTCAGCGAGTCAAGGTTGGGTCTTCTTCTCTACGGTCTCGGAATATGCGGGACACCGTCGGGAAGCAGGATACTCATCGGCAGACTCAAATACAGGGGAATATTGGCCGGCCTAAAATTTGGAGAAGCCCTTTTCACCCTAACCGACATACAGTTTTCACCTCCAAAAACCGGAGAGAACCTAAACTCCCTCTGCCGCAGGCTATGGGATGCCGCGGTCAAAGAATACGGGGTTAAAGAGTTCGACGAGGTGAAACGACTTGGAAGAGCTTAAATATATTAGTCCAGGACATCCAGTATACAAAACATTTACAGTCCCAATCCTCGTCAATGGAAGACCTGAAAACATAGTTGAGGTTACAAAGGAGCTAGTAGAAGAAAGTTGGAAAGACGTCCTTCAAGGACTAAGGATGTATATTTTAGAATACCGAAAAGTGATTGAAAATCTGAAGAACAAGCCTGAGGTCCATGAATACTATGAGACCCTGGCCGACATCATAGCCCTATACTTCCGCCAACCACTCCAACTAGACCCCATCCCATCCGTCATGGTTTCACCTATGAGGTTATACGGAGTGGTGCGGAAAATAGAACATATTAAAAATGTATATCGTGAAAACCCCCTCGATACTTTAAACCTGCTGAGTGAGGTATTGAAAAAGTTAGCTGAAGAAAGACTTGACGAGCCTAAGCCTGAATTCTTGAACAAGCTGGTCGACTGCTGGCTTAAACTTCCCGCCGATACAAGACCCGGCCATAACACTTCAGGGCTAATCCCACATCTCCTAACAACCTCAGCCATAGCCTGGGCACTCGCCATTGAAAACAACTTGGGAAGAGAGGAGGCCGCTAAAGCAAGGTTGGCGGCTTTGCTTCATGACATGAGCAAACCATTCAACTACAGGAAGCACTGGAAAATAACTGATAAGATTGTTGAACTGGTTTTCGATGAGGAGCTTTTAGGCCCAAAATTTTTTAACGAATTGGTTCAGCTTGTTAAAAAACATCACATAAGTTCCGAAGACAGTTTAGGCAAGGTAATAAAAGATGCCGATAAAATCGCCTCCTCTGTCGACCGACTGGGAGGCCTTGCTGAAAATATCTTGAAAATAGATCTTGGTGAAAAGGTCAAGATACTCTACGGCACTGGTGAAGAAGCATGGGAGGAGTGGGCCAGACTTGCCGACCAAGATCGGGAGAAGATAAAGGAGCTAAGCCTAAAGTTCATAAAAGAGGTTGCTGAGAAAATCCAACCAGACGATGAGAAGGATGTCGAAGGTGGAAAACTACTCTACTTTTTAGTAGACATCGGGGGCATACAAGACTTTCTCTACAGGACTACTAAACTCAGGACAGTTGCTGCATCAAGCTATTTAGTAGATTTCCTGGTATCAGCCTACCTAATGTTAGCCGTACAACACTGCCTGTCGAGTACCATGAATGTTTGGATGCCTATCGAGGCCTTCATGATAAACGGTGGTGGTAACCTTTCCTTCATAGCACCTGCGTCATTGAAGGACATACTCATGGAGTGCTTGGAGAAAATAAGGAAAAACCTCGTGGAGAAGCTCGGCCTAAACCTATATTTCGGACACACACCCCTTAAAAAAAGTTTTATTGAGACAGCTACAAAGGCCGCTGCAGAAGTCAGCCTACAGAAAATCAAACATAACAAGCTAGCAGAGGGAAACACGGTATCAACGAACTTGTGCAATTATTGCTACACCAATCCCGTCAAATCAGAGGAGAAGGATATCTGTGACACATGTATTAAGCTCGAAGAAATAGGGGACATATTCCACTTTAGAAGTAAATGGAGTGCCGACTTAGTTCTGCTACCATGTAACAAAAGGATTGGCAAGTTGGAAGAAAACTACGACACCGGAATAGATCTGATGTATGTGATAGCAGGGCATAGTCCCAAAGAGCTGGGGGATGTTGAAAAACGTAGGAGAAGAAAGAGGAATGTTGCGGTGGTTAAGTTTGACGCAAATACAATGGGTGAGTTTTTTGCAAAGTCGATTTCGTTGACGGATGCCCTTGAGAGAAGCTGGAGAGTTGACATTTCCATGAAGACGGCCTACCAGAAGACCCTCTGCGAGTTGTACGAGGCAGTAAAAGATTTCGGTGGCATTAAGGAGGCGGAGACAGCCGTTAGGCAGTGCTACCTAGGGACCCTTTACATGGGTGGGGACGATGGGCTCATTATCTGCCCAAGCTGGGCCTCTATACCCCTGGCAATCGGGATTGCAAGATACTTCTATGAAGGTATGGGCGAAGCTTTAACCCTGAGCGTTGGGATTGCCGCAACAATACCCGAGCACGATGTCTGGTCTTCCATAGATGCGGCCTCAACGCTTCTTGGTAAGGCGAAGAAGTCCGGTCGTAGAATCAAAACTCCTTCAGACGGCTTCGGTGCACTATGCTTCGACATAATCGAGGCAGGTACCTTATCCGGAAGCGCCGTAAGCTCAAGATATAGAGAACTCGTCAGCGAGGGGCTCACGGTTCAGCCATTCAAACTAGGCGGAATAGCTGAAGTTGGGAAACTTGACACGATCTTGGAAACCATACTGGGTGTACGCATAGATGACCTGAAAACGTTGTTTAAAAAGTGCTGGGAAGCCTCCCGAGACGAAACTAGTAAAACTGATTTGCAGACCTATCTCAAGAGGGTTAGGAGCGCGTTGAGGGAGCCCCCTGAAATAGTAAGAACATCTAAAGAGTTATCCATCACTCTTTCTTTCACCTTCTTTAACAGACAGATCTCAAGGTTAAAGGACGACCACTCTGTTAAAGCATACAAACTGATTGTAAACGCGGTGAGGGAATATCTGCTTAAGCGTGATAACAAATTGCGGACACCTTTCGCCGACATTGATAGATTGATCAAGATAGTGGGGGGTGGTGTTATATGAGGGAGTTTAAACTCCAGCTAAAGACCTTAGGCCTTGCCACAGTAGGCTGGTCGCATCCCGCAGCCGCCAAAGCGGACGTAATATTTGCCCGAAGATACGACCATAAGGGGGGATACATTATTTACATCCCTGGCTCATCCTTTAAAGGCGCATTAAGATCTTCCGCCAGTAGAATAGCTGAGGTATACGGTTTTAGAAGCTGTGGCGAAACGCTTGCAAATAGGCTCCATAAACAGGGCGAAGTAGATCTGAATACCTGTGCGGTTTGCCACGTGTTCGGCTATCCGGGGAGCGGTTTCTCGAGAATAGTTGTTGACGACTTTATACCTGACGGTAAAGAGGTAAGAGTGTCCAGGATCACACATGTTGGACTTGATGATGCATCATTGACAAAATCCGAGCATAAGCTCTACACTGTCGAGGTTGTCCCACCCAACACCATTTTCAAGGGCTCGATAGAGGTTGAGGACGCACTTGAGGGTGGTGGTCTAAAGCTTTTGATGCTGGCCCTTGCAGAGCTTAGGCTGGGGCGCATAGGGAAAAACACCATGGTAGACCTCAGGATAGACCAAGGCCTTGAGGTTCTTGACGAGGTCTTGGGAAGCGAAACAGCACGACCCTTTAAAGGTCTGGGGGAGTGGGCCTGGGTTTGATGGAGTTTTATCTTGCAAACCTTACAATCGAGTCCCTGACAATAATACCCCGTAGGCGAAGCACCACCGGATATGTGGGAGTTAGAGAGACAATCCCCGGCAGCACACTCGGTGGAGCCATCCTTAACACACTTCGGCGAAATAATAAAATAACCGAGCAGGAGGCGGAGGAATTGGCTAAAAGCCGTGCTCTGAGATGTTCCCCAGCTTTCCGAAGGGAAAAAAGCCTACTCTACCCTTCGCATCCGTTTATCTGGCAGTGTAAAAAGCCAGATTGCAAGCAATATGTCACCTCGATTGATGAAGTTTTGAAGATGTTGGATAATGGCCGCGAGCTTGGCCCCGAACTCATACGTTCAGCCTGTGACGCAGGTCATAGGGCCTTGGATAAAGTACATCCAAGACCACTTCCCGCGGAAATATTGCGTCAGGGCGGTACAAGAAAGAAGGAGGAAGAGAAAGAGGAAGAGAACGAGGACCTCAAATCCGTTAAGGTTATCTCGGTGCCGGTTAGCAGGCACAGGGCCTCTTCAATAGAAGGGGCCCTATACTCTTACGAGACCATCCCTTCCGGGCTCGAGTACTGGGCGATCATAGCGGTCAGGGAAGGAGTTCTCGATGGGGGCGTTGATGTGTTGAGGGTTGGACGCGGCATAAGCAAGGGTTTCGGAAAAGTAAAGCTTAGCCTTAGAAGAATAGATGTAGAAAAATTGCAGAACGCAGCACCCGTGAAGGATGGACACACCGTCCTCTACTCCCTCTCACCGGTGGTCTTGAGGGATGTCAACCGCATCATAGACCTCAGCACATATAGCGGTCTGCCCGGAAAGGTCAAAGTGAAGGCAGTCTATGGTTTGTCAACGACTATAGGGGGTTGGGATATCAGGAGAAACATGGAGTGGAGGGTCGTCAATGCCGCCTTTCCGGGCTCGTTGGTGGTTGCGGAGCTTGAGGGAGACGGGGCTAGCGTTGCTCACGGGCTTACACTCCTCGGACTCATGGGGGAGAAGATAGATTTCGGAGAGTTTGCCGTGGTGGGTCTCAACATGATGCTGCCCATAAATATCGTCTTAGGTGATGTCCTTGCATCTTAATCCATTATACCGCAAGCTTGTGGGGAAGATCGTCTTCCGGGTTGAGACACCGCTGTCAGTCGGCGTCGGGGGCGAGGAGATGTTCAGACAGGTCTTGAGGGTTGGAGATAGGGTGGTTATACCGGCCACGACTTGGAAGGGCGCATTCAGGTCCATCGCCGAGAGGCTGGCTAAGTCCATGGAGTTGCAGGGGGTTGAGGGGCTTGCCGTAAAGCTATACCGGGAGACTGAGAAAGGAATAATCTATAGACCCACAGACCACGACAGTGAGTGGGAGAGATTTCTATCGGAATTCAAGAATATACTGAGCAACCAGGAAGTCCAAACACCTGGGTATGGGCTGGACCACGAGGAAGTAACGAGGTTCCTCAACGACATGTATGTCGCCCAGGACCAGGAAGATATAAAAGACAAGGCGGAAAGGTATCTTGCCTACAATTGCCCAATAGGGAGGCTCTTCGGAAACCATGTATTGGCTGGGAAAGTAAGGTTTATTGACACAGTCCTCGAGATAAAACAGACACACCTCAGGCCAGGCATAGGCATGGACAGACCTGCTGGGAAAGTCAAAGAAGGCCTCCTCTACTACATCGAGTCAATACCAAGTGGGACGGAGATAACGTTAAGATTCGTAGCGGATAACCTTCTGCCAAGAAAAACAGACACAAAACTATTCGACAACACATTAGAATACATCAGAGTATTAGGGATACAGATAGGGGCGAGGAAAAGCGCGGGAATGGGATTACTGAAGGTTATAGACATACAAAAACAGGAGATTGATCTTAAATCCGACACTGTCTGGATGATAGTAAGACCGTTTCAACAAAAATGATTCTCGTCAACCTTTCTGAAGAAACACTATACAATGCTTTTTACGAAATCCTGAACTATTTCAGATCAAAGTCCGACGAATTGGAAACGTATCAGGGAGAGAATAATAACGGAAAGTTTTTAAACCTTTTAAACAACGAAATATACACACATTATGAGCAAATACTAAAAAATTTCGACAATAGTTTAATAAATCTATACAAGAAGGAAGTGTGTATAGAAATCGATCAGGAAGGTAAGGTCGAACTAAACCAACAGATATTTAACGTATACGACTTTAAAAGTTTTTTTCTCAATCTTTACAAAAGATACAGGAATTATGAATACTTAAAAACACTTAGAAGACTGTTACTCTCCAGAACTTGTATAAAGGAAATCTTAGAAAAAAACCCCGCTATTGAAGTATCTAATGAATTGGTTGGTAGCGAAAATGATGGTAAGGAAATCAACAAGTATGTCTTATACTGTTATGTTGACGATAATTTTCTCCCTATTAAAGATGATGTAATCAAACCTCATATTATTAGGTGCTTTAACCAGATTAAGGAAAGAGTAGAGCAGTTTAAAAAAGAACAGAAAAGGAAACCGTTCGATACAATTATAGAAAGTTCAATTACTGCTATAAAAAACGGAAAATTCGGGGATTTCAGTAAAGTGTTCTCGAGAAAATTTATTGGTGAAAATTATAGTAAAGATCAACAGGGGTATGATATGGTTGTTGGATTAGTTTTTAATTTACTTGGGAACCTTATGGGGAAATTGAGTGAGTATGGGTTATCAGAGAAATATAGCTTTAGGGCGAATGAACTATTATTTAATTGGTTGCTAGGTAGAAGTCTGGTATATGAGATTTACGTATTCCGCAAGCTTGTAGATTCTGGAATTCCCTGCGCGTTCCATTTCGAGTTAAAGGATAAGAAAGGTGAATTAGATCTAGTTTATTGCACTGAATCAGGCGTCGGCGTAGTTGAGGTAAAGAGTTCCCGATTTAACAAGGATATTGATGAAAAGATAGAGTTGTTGTTAAAAGATAAGGTGATAAATAAATACGTCGTCATTCATTCTAGTGAGGCTAGTTTGGAGTTGGAGTCTGACACGAAGCTAGAGAATGTGATCACAATGAAATTCGAAGAACTAAGTGAGGTTACTAGACTCGCCCAACTTGTCAAAGGTTTATAATCGGGTGTGATGTATAATAGCCATGAAAAATTCCTTGATTGCTGTTTTGGGTTTTTCTCCTCCTGTTGTTACCGAGTTTGTTAAGTATATGGTTGAAGGGGTGAGGTTGTATGTATCGGACCTGACCGTCGTTGCCACGGAGGAGAAACGTGTGCTTGAGGGTCTTAGGTTGGTTGAGGCTGCTGTGAAAAACAGGTATCCGAGGATTCGTTTCCATGAATGGAGGCTGCCTTTCGAGGACGTGACGAGCGAGGCTGAGACCTATAGTTTTATGGAGTTGATGGGTAAGATGCTATATGATCAAAGAGCGGTTCACAGGGTTGACTCGGTGCATCTCTGTCTTGCTGGCGGGAGGAAAGACATGGGGATAACGGCGGCCCTGCTGTCACAGTATTTTGGGGTTAACGGCGTGTACCACGTCATCATGCCTGATGTGCAGGTCTATAACGCGGAGCTGGAGAGGTTGCGCAAAAATATAGAGGAGCTTGCAGCCTCGGAAAACCCCCTAGAATACTATGTGCAACATATTGATATCTTCGAGCCCCTTATGTTCCCGCCACTGGACAGATACGTGGTCATCAAAATCCCGTTAATACCTTATCCATATAGCATCCTTAGGAAGGTTTTTTTACTGCTTGGGAAGGACGGCGTCGAGATCGGGAGGACCGGGCTGCCGCTGGATGTGTTGACTGGGCTTGCCGCTGCTGGGCTTGTCCGTATCTCCAGCAAGGGGGTGGTACGCCCGCTTGAGGAGGGGCGGAGACTATATCAAATTCTTTCAAAAACAGGCGTAGCGAAGTAATATAGTCGCGGAGACTCGATCTGCGTCCTCAACTGTGTATTTCAGTTGGTGTGTGTCATACTTCAACAAGCACCTTGTGCAAACCTGCGTGCGCTATCATTATGCGTATCTCTTCTCTAACTCTTTAGAGGCAGCCCTCTGCAACTCGTTTATAGCCCACCTAACCTAATCATTCTATAGTGGGAGATGTCTCCCCCACGCCGCACGTATACTGCCCGAACGCAGGTATGTACTTTCAATTCTCTCTTTCGAGATCAC
>Ga0197143_1002830_pt1 | contig 12219 bp, 10 predicted proteins | sample GBS70_MetaG_FD_148603 | JGI IMG/M metagenome (GOLD analysis project Ga0197143, IMG submission 148603) | Sediment microbial communities from Great Boiling Springs, Gerlach, Nevada, United States - GBS 70_MetaG | ecosystem: Environmental > Aquatic > Thermal springs > Hot (42-90C) > Sediment...
GGGTCTTCTCCTCTTCCTCCTCGCCCTCTGGCGCTACAAGGAAAACCTGGGGCGGATCCTGGAGGGCACCGAGCCCAAACTGGGAGAGCCTCTGCCCCTGCCTTCGGAAAAGCAGGTGGTCTGCGCCTTCCTCATCCACCCTCTCACCGTGGAGGACTTCTGGCAGAGCCCCCGCTTCCGCTGGTTGAGGCCCCTGGTGCGCCTGGGCCTCTTCAAGCAGGCCTGGATAGAGCGCCTGGCGGAGCTTTTCCGCCCCATGAAGGTGGGGGAGGTCCGGGGGGTGAGGACGGCGGATGGAAGGGAGGTCCTCTGCCACCTCATCTCCGCCCCCCTCCTGCCCCACCAGATCAAGGGGAAGCCCGATTTGGCGGTGAAGCGGGCCATCCAGGGAGCGAGGCTCGCCAAGGAGCTGGGGGCCACGGTGGTGGGCCTGGGGGCCTTCTGGAGCGTGGTGGGGGAGAAGGGCCTTAGGGTACAGGAGGCCGTGCCGGGGATTGAGGTGACGAACGGTGGGGCCTACACCGCCGGCACGGTGAAGGCGGCCATTCCCAGCATCCTCGCCCACTTCGCCCAAAGCGGCAAGGACCTGAAGGCCACCACGGCGGCGGTGGTGGGGGCCAACGGGGTGGTGGCCTTCGGCATCGCCCGCCAGATCGCCCCTTACGTGGGGAGGCTCATCCTGGTGGGCCGGGACCTGGAAAGGCTCTCCCGGGCGGCGGAAACCTTGAGGAAGAACCTGGAAAGAAAGGGGGAGGCCCCGGAGATCCTGGTCACCACCGAGATCGGGGCCATCAAGGAGGCGGACCTGGTCTTCACCGCCACCAGCGACCCGAACCCCGTCATCTACCCCGAGCACGTGAAGCCCGGGGCCTGGATCTACGACGAAGGCGTCCCCCCGGACGTGCACGAGCGCGTGCGGGAGGTGCCGGGGGTCAGGGTGATCCCCGGCGGGGTGGTGCGGCTTCCCGGGGAGGCCCGGGCCACCCTGGACCTCCACTTCGGGGCCCCGGACCAGGTGCCCGCCTGCCTGGCAGAAACCATGATCCTGGCGGCGGAAGGGGCCTTTGACCGGAAGAGCCTGGGGGGCGAGGTGAAGTCAGAGAACATCCAGTTCTTCGTGGAGCGGGCCGAGGCTTTGGGCTTTAGGGTGGTGGAGTAGTGTGGCTTCTCCTCTCGCCCACCCGCCTCGAGGCCCCCTTCCTCCGGGGAGAGCCCTTCACCTTCCTGGTCTGGAAGGGGCTTAGGGGGGAGGACTTCGTCTACCTGGAAACCGGGGTGGGCAAGGTGAGCGCCGCCATGGCCCTCACCGCCTACGCCCTCGTGCACCCCGTGGAGAGGGCCCTCCTCTTTGGGATCGCCGGGGCCTACCCGGGCTCGGGCCTCGCCTTGGGCCAGGTGGTCCTGGTGGGGGAGGAGGTGGAGGCGGACTTAGGCCTTAGGGAAGGCCTGGAACCCCTCGGCTTTCCCGCTCTCAGAAAGGGGCGGGAGCGCTACTACAACCGCTTTCCCCTGGACCCTAGCCTCACCGCCTCCTTGGGTGAGGCCCTGGGCCTTGGGGTGGTGAAGGGCCTCACCCGGGACCTGGTCTCGGAGAGCCTCGAGGAGGCCCAGGCCCTGGCCCAAAGATGGGGGGCCCAGGTGGAGAGCATGGAGGGGGCGGCCTTCGCCCGGGCCTGCCTGGCCCTGGGGGTTCGGGGGGCGGAGCTCAGGGCCATCGCCAACCTGGCCGGGGTGCGGGACAAGGGAGCTTGGCGGGTGAAGGAAGCGGTGGCGGCCCTGGAGGGGGCCCTGGCCCGGATTCTGGAATAAAAAAGGGGGGCGAAGCCCCCCAGGGAAGACCGCCCCTTAGCCCTTGTAGATCTCCTCGGCCACGTCCCAGTTGAGGACGTTCCAGATGGCCTGTAGGTAGTCCGCCCGGCGGTTCTGGTACTTGAGGTAGTAGGCGTGCTCCCAGACGTCAATGCCCACGATGGGGGTGAAGCCCTCCATCACCGGGTTGTCCTGGTTGGCGGTGGAGATCACGTGGAGCTTGCCGAAGGGGTCCTTGACCAGCCAGGCCCAGCCGGAGCCGAAGCGGCCCATGGCCGCCTGGGTGAGCTTCTCCTTAAGGGCGGCGAAGCCGCCAAACTGCTCCTCAATGGCCTTCTTCAGCTCCCCCACGGGCTCTTTGGCCCCACCGGGGGTGAGGAGGCGCCAGAAGAGGCTGTGGTTCAGGTGCCCGCCCCCGTTGTTGCGCACGGCGGTCTGGATGTCGGCGGGGAGAGCGGCGAGGTGCCTCAGGAGGGTCTCCACCTCCGCCCCCTGGAGGTAGGGGTACTTCTCCAGGGCGGCGTTCAGGTTGGTGACGTAGGCCCCGTGGTGCTTCTGGTGGTGGATCTCCATGGTCCTGGCATCAATGTGGGGCTCGAGGGCCTCGTAGGGGTAGCCTAGCTCGGGTAGCTTGAACGGGTACGGCATAACGCACCTCCGCCTTCCACTATAAGGGGCCAGGTTCCTCAGGGCGTGGCCGTCCTCACGTTTAAAAAACCCGCCCTGGCCAAGGCCTGGGCGGGGGCCTTCAAGGGGCTAGGCGCTCTCGTGGGGCTTGGCCAGGCGCATGGGCACCACGATGCGGTCAAACTCCTCCTCGCTCAGGTAGCCCAGCTCCAGGGCCGCCTGCTTCAGGGACTTCTTCTCCTTGATGGCCTTCTTGACGATCTCCGCCGCCTTGTCGTAGCCGATGGCCTTGTTGAGGGCCGTGGCCAGCATGGGGTTTTTCTGCAGGTGCTCCTCTATGCGCTCCAGGTTGGGCTCAATCCCCTTGGCCAGGTGCTGGTCAAAGGAAGCCACGGCCTCGCCCAGAAGCTTGATGGACTCCAAAGCGGCGTCCGCCATGACCGGTTTGTAGACGTTGAGCTGGAAGTTGCCCTGGCTCCCGGCGAAGGCCACGGTCTGGTCGTTGCCAAAGACCCGGACCACCACCATGGTCAGGGCCTCCACCTGGGTGGGGTTCACCTTGCCCGGCATGATGGAGCTCCCGGGCTCGTTGGCGGGGATAAAGATCTCCCCGATGCCGGCGTAGGGCCCGGAGGCCAGCCAGCGGATGTCGTTGCCGATCTTCATCAGGGCCCCGGCCAGGGCGCGCAAGGCCCCCATGACGAAGACCAGTTCGTCGTGGGCCGCCAGGGCGGCGAAGCGGTTTTCCGCCACCCGGAAGGGGAGGCCGGTCTCCTCCGCCATGTACCGGGCCACCAGCTCCCCGAAGCGGGGGTGGGCGTTTAGGCCCGTGCCCACAGCGGTCCCCCCGATGGCCAGGTTGTAGAGGCCCTTTTCCGCCTCCTTGACCATGGCCAGGGTGTTCCTGAGCTGGGCGGCCCAGCTCCCCACCTCCTGGCCCAGGGTGATGGGCACGGCGTCCATGAGGTGGGTGCGGCCCACCTTGACGATGCCGTCAAAGGCCTTGGCCTTCTCCTCAAAGGTGGCGATGAGGCCTTCCACCGCCGGGTAGAGGTGCTGGTGAAGGGCCAAGGCGGTGGCCACGTACATGGCGGTGGGGAAGGTGTCGTTGGAGCTCTGCCCCCGGTTCACGTGGTCGTTGGGGTGGACGTGCTTGCTCCCCAGGGGCTTGCCCAGGATTTCCGAGGCCCGGTTGGCGATGACCTCGTTGACGTTCATGTTGGTCTGGGTGCCCGAGCCCGTCTGGAAAACCACCAGGGGGAAGTGGTCGTCCAGCTTCCCGGCGATGACCTCCTCCGCCGCCTGGATGATGGCCCTGCCGATCTCCTCGGGGAGCTCCCCCAGCTCCAGGTTGGCTCTGGCGGCGGCCTTCTTCAGCATCCCGTAAGCCCGGATGATCTCCAAAGGCATCCGGAAGCGCCAGGCCCCGATCCGGAAGTGCTCCAAAGAGCGCTGGGTCTGGGCCCCCCAGTAGCGGTCCGCCGGAACCTTGACCTCCCCCATGGTGTCCCGTTCTATCCGGTATTCCATACGCCACCTCCAAGCCCGATTTTACGCCTCCTCCTCGTAGGGGTCGTGGAGCTTCACGGGCCTGCCCCTGAGCCCCGCCCTCAGGTTCAGCCACTCCACGAAGACGGCGAAGCCCATGGCGAAGTAGATGTACCCCTTGGGGATGTGGACTCCCGTGCCCTCGGCCACCAGGGTGAAGCCGATGAGGAGGAGGAAGCTTAGGGCCAGCATCTTCACCGTGGGGTGGCGGTTCACGAAGGCGTAGATGCCCTTGGAAGCCAGGAGCATGACCGCCACGGAGGTGAGGATGGCGGCCACCATCACCGGCACGTGAGGGGTGAGGCCCACGGCGGTGATCACGGAGTCTATGGAGAAGACGATGTCCAGGAGGAGAACCTGGCCGATGACGCTGGCGAAACTGGGGGCCACCCGCTTCACGGCGTGGCCCGGCTCCCCCTCCAGCTTCTCGTGGATCTCCTTCACGGACTTGTAGATGAGGAAAAGCCCCCCGGCGATGAGGACCAGGTCCTTGCCCGTGACCTCGTGGCCCAGGAGGGCGAAGAGGGGCTTCTTTAGGGCCATGATCCAGGCGATGGAGAGGAGGAAGAGGATCCGGGTCACCGCCGCCAGGGAGAGCCCCACCACCCGGGCCCGATCCTGCTCCTCCTTGGGGAGCTTGGAGGCCAGGATGCTGATGAAGATCACGTTGTCCACGCCCAGGACCACTTCTAGAACGGTCAGCGTCAAAAAGGCCAGCCAGATCTCGGGGTTGGTGAGCCACTCCACGGGCAAGAGTCTACTCGTTCCCGTACACTTTTTCCCATGGTGGACGTCCTGGTGGTGGGGGCGGGTCCCGTGGGGCTTGCGGCGGCCCTTTGGGCCAAGCGCCTCGGGCTTTCCCACCTGCTTCTGGAAAAGGGCACCGTGGCCGAGACCATCCGCCGCTTCCCCCGGGACATGGTCTTCTTCTCCGAGGCCAAGAACATTGAGATCGGGGGCCATCCCCTGGTCTCCCAAGGCCCCAAGCCCACCCGCAAGGAGGCCCTCCTCTATTACCAGAGGGTGGCCGAGCGGGAGGGGCTTCGGGTGAAGACCTATACCGAAGCCCTTTCGGTGGAGGGGAGGGAGGGAGGGTTTTCGGTGCGGGCCAGGGACCTCCTCAAGGGGGAGGAGAGGAGCTTTTCCGCCCGGTACGTGGTGGTGGCCACAGGCTACTTTGACCGCCCGAACCGCCTGGGGGTTCCCGGAGAAGAGCTCCCCCACGTCCACCACCGCTACGAGGAGGCGGCCCTCTACTTTGGGAAAAGGGTGGCCGTGGTGGGGGGGAGCAACTCCGCCGTGGAGGCGGCCTTGGACCTCTACCGGGGCGGGGCGAGGGTCAGCCTGGTCCACCGGGGCGCTTGGGTGCGGCCCAGCGTGAAGTACTGGCTCCTCCCCGACTTTGAGAACCGGGTGAAGGAGGGAAGCATCCGGGCGGTCATGGAGGCCAGGGTGGAGGCCATCACCCCCGAGGGGCTTTGGCTTCTTCGCCCCTCGGGCAGGGAGTTTCTGGAGGCGGACTTCGTCTTGGTCCTGGTGGGCTACCGGGCCGAAGACGGCCTCCTGAAGGCGGCGGGGGTGGCCTACGAGGGAGAAAGGCCCCTGCTTAGCCCGGAGGGGGAGACCTCCATCCCCGGCCTTTTCGCCATCGGTTCCTGCGCCTACGGGCCCGATACCCGCTCGGTCTTCATTGAGAACGGCCGGGAGGAGGCGGAAAGGGCCCTCAAGGCCATCGCCCGGCGGATCGCCTCTTGACACCTTTCCCAAACCCGGCTAGCATGAGGGCCAAGATGCGTTCCGCCCTCGTTCTATCCCTAGGCCTGGTCCTAATCGTAGGGCCAGCGGGGGGTAGGGCGTAGGCTTTTAGCGGCGCATCCCAAAACCCCCCGGAGAACCCGGGGGGTTTCGGTTTAGGAGGGGGAGATGAAGGGAGCCGAGGCACTCTTAAAGGCGCTGGAGCGAGAAGGGGTGGAAGTGATCTTCGGCCACCCGGGCGGGGCCATCATGCCCACCTACGATGCCCTCTACGACAGCAAGATCCGCCACATCCTGGTGCGCCACGAGCAAGGCGGAGTCCACGCCGCCACCGCCTACGCCCGGGCCCTGGGCAAGGTGGGGGTGGTCATGGCCACCTCGGGCCCTGGGGCCTTAAACCTGGTCACGGGCCTGGCGGACGCCTACATGGACTCCACCCCGGTGGTGGCCATCACCGGGAACGTGCCCCGGGCCTTGATCGGCACCGACGCCTTCCAGGAGGCGGACGTGACCGGGGTCACCATGCCCATCACCAAGCACAACTACCTGGTTCAGGACGTCAACGAGATCCCCCGGATCGTCAAGGAGGCCTTCCACATCGCCTCCACCGGCCGCCCCGGGCCCGTGCTCATAGACCTCCCCAAGGACGTGCAGCTGGCCGAGTTCACCGGGGAGTTTGACGTGGAGCTGGACCTCCCCGGCTACAAGCCCACCCTGAAGGGCCATCCCAAGCAGATAGAAAGGGCCCTGGACGCCCTGGAGAAGGCGGAGCGCCCCGTCCTCATGGTGGGGGGCGGGGCCCAGCACGCCCACGCCGAGCTTCTGGCCTTCGCCGAGAAAACGGGCCTGCCCGTGATCACCACCCTGATGGGCCTGGGGGCTTTTCCCGGGAACCACCCCTTGTGGCTTGGCATGCCGGGGATGCACGGCACCGTGGCCGCCAACCGGGCCATCCACCACGCGGACGTGATCCTGGCCATCGGCCTCCGCTTTGATGACCGGGTGACGGGCAAGGTCTCCCGCTTCGCCCCCCACGCCCACACCATCATCCACGTGGACATTGACCCGGCGGAGATCGGCAAGGTGGTGCGCACCCACATCCCCATCGTGGGAGACTCCCGCCTGGTCCTCAAGGAGATGCTCAAGGGGGCCAAGCCCCTCCGCCTCGCCAGCTGGTGGCGGGAGCTGGAGGAGTGGCGCACCCGCTACCCCCTCAGGTGGAAGCCCAAGCCCCACCTCCAGGCTCCGGAGGTCATCCGGGCCTTCTACGAGGCCACCGGGGGCAACGCCATCGTCACCACCGGGGTGGGGCAACACCAGATGTTCGCCGCCCAGTACTTTCCCGTGACCCGCCCCCGGAGCTTCCTCACCTCTGGCGGCCTTGGCACCATGGGGGTGGGCCTGCCCTTCGCCATCGGGGCCCAGATCGCCAGGCCCGAGGAGCTGGTCATAGACTTTGACGGGGACGGCTCCTTCCAGATGACCCTGCAGGAGCTGGCCACGCTGGTGAAGTACCGGCTTCCCGTCAAGGTGGTCATCCTGAACAACGGCTACCTGGGCATGGTGCGGCAGTGGCAGGACCTTTTCCACGCCAAGCGCTACTCCGAAGTCTACCTGGCCGATTCCAACCCTGATTTCGCCAAGCTGGCGGAGGCCTACGGCATCCAGGGGGTGCGGGTGGAGCGGAAGGAGGATCTGAGGCGGGGCGTGGAGGCGGTCTTAAACGCCGATGGCCCCGTGGTGGCGGAGTTCAAGGTCTACCACGAGGAGGGGGTCTTCCCCATGATCCCCGCCGGGGGTGCGGCGGAGGACATGATCCTGGAGCACCCCGAGGAGAAGGAGGAGGTGGGGGCGTGAGGCACGTCATCTCGGTCTTGGTGCAGGACCACCCCCGGGTGCTGAACCGCATCACCAGCCTCTTCGCCCGCAGGGGCTTCAACCTGGAGAGCCTGGCCGTGGGCACCACCCACCAGCCGGGCCTTTCCCGCATCAGCCTGGTGGTCTCTGGGGACGACCACACCCTCGAGCAGGTGGAGAAGCAGCTCAACCGGCTCATTGAAGTCCTGAAGGTCACCGACCACACCGAGCCCCACGTGGAGCGGGAGCTTTGCCTGGTCAAGGTCCACGTGGCGGGGGTGGAGGAGCGCCTGGCGGTGAAGGACATCCAGGAGGCCTTCCGGGCCCGGGTGGTGGACGTGGCCCAGAAGAGTCTGATCCTGGAGCTCACCGGCGACTCCAAGAAGATAGACTCCTTCATTGAGGCCCTGAGGCCTTACGGGATCCTCGAGGTCATGCGCACCGGCGCCGTGGCCATGAGCCGCGGCGAGAGGGTCCTGAAGGTCAGGGAGAAACGGGAGGCGGTATGAAGGTGTACTACGAGCACGACGCGGACCTAGGCTTTCTTTCCGGCAAGAAGGTGGCGGTCCTGGGCTTCGGCTCCCAGGGGCACGCCCACGCCCTGAACCTCAAGGACTCAGGGGTGGACGTTAGGGTGGGGCTTCGCCCGGGCTCCAGGAGCTGGGCTAAGGCGGAAGGGGCGGGGCTTCGCGTCCTCCCTACCCGTGAGGCCGTGGCCGAGGCGGACCTGGTCATGGTCCTCCTCCCCGACGAGCTCCAGGCCGCCGTTTACCGCCAGGACATTGAGCCCCACCTCAAGGAGGGCGGGGCCTTGGCCTTCGCCCACGGCTTCAACATCCACTTCGGCCAGATCAAGCCCCGCAAGGACCTGGACGTCTTCATGGTGGCTCCCAAGGGCCCCGGCCACCTGGTGCGCTCGGAGTACCTAAGGGGAAGCGGGGTCCCGGCCCTGGTGGCCGTGCACCAGGACGCCTCCGGAAGCGCCTTTCCCACGGCGCTGGCCTACGCCAAAGCCATCGGGGCGACCCGGGCCGGGGTCATTCCCACCACCTTCAAGGACGAGACGGAGACCGACCTCTTCGGGGAGCAGGCGGTGCTCTGCGGGGGGCTCACCCGGCTCATCCAGGCGGGGTTTGAGACCCTGGTGGAGGCGGGCTACCCCCCGGAGATGGCCTACTTTGAGACGGTCCACGAGGTGAAGCTCATCGTGGACCTCATCTACGAGGCGGGGCTTGCCGGCATGCGCTACTCCATCTCCAACACCGCCGAGTACGGGGACTACACCCGCGGGGACCTGAGCGTGCCCGTGGAGGAGACCAAAAGGCGCATGCGGGAGATCCTGCGCCAGATCCAGACCGGGGAGTTCGCCCGGGAGTGGATGCTGGAAAACCAGGTGGGCCAGCCCGTGCTGGAAGCGGGCCGCAGGCGCTGGAAGGCCCACCCCATTGAGGAGGTGGGGGGAAGGCTCAGGGCCATGATGCCCTTCTTGAAGGCTCGGGTCTTGGAGGAGGTAGGCTAAAGGGCGCTTTGGGGGCCCCCTCGGGGGCCCCTTGTGATTGGAGGAGGGAAGATGGAGAAGGAGAGGCACATTCGGATCTTTGACACCACGCTTAGGGACGGCGAGCAGAGCCCTGGGGTGGCGCTTTCTTTGGACCAGAAGCTGGAGATCGCCCAGGCCCTGGCCCGGCTCAACGTGGACATCATTGAGGCGGGCTTCCCCGTATCGGGGCCTTTGGAGTTTGAGGCGGTAAGGCGCATCGCCGCCGAGGTAAGGGGGCCCATCATCGCCGCCCTTGCCCGTACCCACACCCTGGACATTGACCAGGCGGCCAAGGCCCTGGAGAAGGCGGAGAAGCCCCGGATCCACGTCTTCACCTCCGCCTCCAAGATCCACCTCCAGTACATGCTCAAGAAGACCGAGGAGGAGGTCCTGGAGATGGCGGACCAGATGGTCCGCTACGCCAAGCGCTACGTGGACGACGTGGAGTTTTCCGCCCAGGACGTGATGCGGGCGGACTGGGACTTCGTGAAGCGCCTCTATGAGGTGGCCATTGAGGCGGGGGCCACCACCATCAACATTCCCGACACCACGGGTTACGGCACCCCCGAGGAGTACGGGGCCCTGATCCGCAGGATCCGGGACGAGGTGGTGCGGGGCCGGGAGGTCATCATCTCCACCCACACCCACGACGACCTGGGCCTGGCCACGGCCAACGCCCTGGCCGGCATCCTGAATGGGGCCGGGCAGGTGGAGTGCACCGTGAACGGCATCGGGGAGCGGGCGGGGAACACGGCCATGGAGGAGGTGGTCATGGCCCTCTACGTGCGCCGGGACTTCTACAAGGCCTACACCCAGGTGAACACCCGGGAGATCTACCGGGTGTCTCGCCTCGTGGAGCGCTACACCGGCATGCCCGTGCCCCCCAACAAGGCCATCGTGGGGGACAACGCCTTCGCCCACGAGTCCGGCATCCACCAGGACGGGGTCTTGAAGCACCGGGGCACCTACGAGATCATGGACGCCGAGCTCATCGGCAGGAGGCCCGCCGTCCTGGTCCTCGGCAAGCACTCGGGCCGGGCCGCCTTCAAGAAGGCCCTCGAGGACCTGGGCTACAAGAACCTTTCCGAGGACCAGCTCAAGGCCCTCTTCAGCCGCTTCAAGGAGATCGCCGAGAAGAAGGGGCCCCTCTCCGCCGAGGAGCTCCAGGCCCTGGTGGAAAGCGGGCTGGAGCCTGCCTCCAACTTCTTTGAGCTCAAGCACGTCCAGTTCTTCTCCGGCTCCGGCCTCCTGCCCACGGCCACGGTGCGGGTGATGACCCCGGAGGGGGAGAAGGTGGCCACCCACACCGGGGACGGGCCCGTGGACGCGGTTTATAAGGCCCTGGAGGAGGCCATCGGCCTCAAGCCCGAGCTGGAGCTCTACCGGGTGGAGGCCATCACCGGGAGCACCGAGGCCTTGGGCCAGGTGACTGTGCGCCTTCGCCTTGGGGAGCTCCAGGCGGTGGGGGTGGGGGTTTCCCCGGACATCGTGGAGGCCAGCGCCCTGGCCTTCCTGGACGCCGCCGGTAAGCTGGCCAGCGGCCGGGCCACCCGGCACCCGCCCTCCATTGAGGAGGTTCACCGTGGGGTCTAGGGTGGGGGCTTTTAGGAAGCGTCCGTGGTGCGGATCCGTAGGGCCGGGCTAGAGGACCTCCCTGGGGTGGCTCGGGTCCTGGTGGATACTTGGCGGGCCACCTACCGGGGTGTGGTGCCGGAGGCTTTCCTGGAGGAGCTCTCTTACGAAGGGCAAGCAGACCGGTGGGCCCGAAGGCTGAGAGACCCCACCTGGCCCGGCCGGCTTTTCGTGGCTGAGGCCGGGGAGGTGGTGGGTTTCGCTGCCTTTGGGCCGGATAGGGCTTCCGGCTTTCCCGGCTACACCGCGGAGCTTTGGGCCATCTACGTTCTTCCCACCTGGCAGCGTAAGGGCCTGGGGCGGGCCTTGTTCCACGAGGGAGCCCGGCTGCTTCAGGCAGAGGGCTATGAGCGGATGCTGGTCTGGGTCCTCAAGGAGAACCCAAAGGGGCGGGGCTTCTACGAGCACCTGGGCGGGGTGCTCCTGGGGGAGCGGGAGATTGAGCTGGGTAGGGCTAAGCTCTGGGAAGTGGCCTATGGGTTTGACCTAGGGGGGCAGAAGTGGTAGAAATCCTGGACACCACCTTAAGGGACGGCACCCAAGGGGAAGGGGTAAGCCTCTCCGTGGACGACAAGGTGGCCATCGCGAGGCGCCTCGCCGCCTTCGGGATCCACCTCATTGAGGGGGGGTGGCCCGGCTCCAACCCCAAGGACGCCGAGTTCTTCCAGCGCATGAGGGGGGTGGACCTGGGGGCGGCGAGGCTTGCCGCCTTCGGCGCCACGAGGCGAAAGGGCCTCGCCCCCGAGGAAGACCCTTCGGTCCTCGCCCTTCTGGAGGCGGAGACCCCCGTGGTGGTCCTCTTCGGCAAGAGCTGGACCCTGCACGTTTTGGAGGCTTTGGAGACCTCCTTGGAGGAGAACCTCCGCATGATTGAGGAGACGGTGGCCTTCTTCGCCCGGAGGGGCAGGCGGGTGGTCTACGACGCCGAGCACTTCTTTGACGGCTACAAGGAGGACCCCGCCTACGCCCTCGCCACCCTCGAGGCCGCCTTCAGGGGCGGGGCCGACACCCTGGTCCTCTGCGACACCAACGGGGGAAGCCTTCCCGAGGAGGTCTACGCCATCACCAAGGGGGTGGTGGAGCGGTTTCCCGGGGTGCGGATCGGCATCCACCCCCACAACGACGCCGATCTGGCCGTGGCCAACGCCCTGGCGGCGGTCAGGGCCGGGGCCACCCACGCCCAGGGCACCATCAACGGCTACGGGGAGCGGTGCGGCAACCTGAACCTCACCAGCTTCCTCCCCACCCTGGTCTTCAAGTACGGGATCCCCGCCATCCCCCCGGAGAAGCTTAAGGGGCTCAAGGAGCTCGCCCACTTCGTGGACGAGAGGGCCAACCTCACCCCCAACCGCCGCGCCCCCTACGTGGGGGAGGCGGCCTTCGCCCACAAGGCGGGGGTGCACGTCTCGGCGGTTCTCAAGAACCCCCGCACCTACGAGCACATCCCCCCG
>Ga0197143_1002831_pt1 | contig 12217 bp, 11 predicted proteins | sample GBS70_MetaG_FD_148603 | JGI IMG/M metagenome (GOLD analysis project Ga0197143, IMG submission 148603) | Sediment microbial communities from Great Boiling Springs, Gerlach, Nevada, United States - GBS 70_MetaG | ecosystem: Environmental > Aquatic > Thermal springs > Hot (42-90C) > Sediment...
AGACAAAGACGGCCGCCCCAAGGTAAATCAGATACCAGGTAATCCAGCGCTGGGCCTCGGCCTGGTCCCCGGCCACCGGCCCTATCCAGTCCATGGGGCCCACCGACCGGGTACAGCCGGCAACCAGTACGCTTAAAAGGGCCAGGCTCGGTCCGATAATTCGGGTCAGCCGCTGTCTGAGCAAGGCCTCATCTCCCGTGTGGCTGGGCTAAGCCCTACCGGCCCAAGTCTGGGCAAATTTTAACAAACTCCCCCATCCCGATCAACCGGGCCCCGCGGCCGCAAGGGGTCCTATAGCGGGGGCTTGCGCCGGTGCCAGTCGGTCGCCTGCTGGAAGGCGTAGCCCACCCGCAGGAGGGTCCCTTCGTCGAAGGCCCGGCCGATGAGCTGCATTCCCACCGGCAGGCCGTCGGCAAAACCTGCCGGGATGGAGAGGCCGCAGACTCCGGCAATATTCACCGGGATGGTGCAGATATCGCTTAAATACATCTGGAGGGGGTCCTGGGTTTTCTCCCCCAGTTTAAACGCCACCGTCGGCGAGGTCGGCGTAACCAGGGCGTCAACCCGTTCGAAGGCCCGGTCAAAGTCGGCCCGAATAAGGGTCCTGACCTTCTGGGCCTTAAGGTAGTAGGCGTCGTAATAACCTGCCGAGAGGGCGTAGGTGCCCAGCATGATCCGGCGTTTAACCTCGGGCCCGAACCCGTGCTGGCGGGTTTTCATTATGGCGTCCCAGATGTTTTCGGCCTCGAAGTACGAATAGCCGTATTTTACCCCGTCGTAGCGGGCCAGGTTCGACGAAGCCTCCGAGGGGGCGATGATGTAATAGCAGGGCAGGGCGTAGCGGGTGTGGGGCAAGGAGATATCCCAGACGATTTCCGCCCCCAGCTCACCCAGCACCCCGATGGCGGCCATCAGGACCGCTTTAACTTCCGGCTGAATGCCTTCGTAATATTCGGCCGGCACCCCCAGCCGCAGTCCCTTAAGGTCCGGGACCAGAAACCGGGTGTAGTCGGGCACGGGCAGGTCGACAGTGGTCGAATCGTTGGGGTCGTGGCCGGCGATGACGTTCATCACCAGGGCGCAGTCTTCGACGTCCTTGGTGAGGGGGCCGATCTGATCCAGGGAGCTGGCGAAGGCGATGAGGCCGAACCGGCTCACCCGGCCGTAGGTGGGTTTAAGGCCGACGACGTTGCAGAGGGCGGCCGGCTGGCGGACGCTCCCGCCGGTGTCGGAACCCAGGGCGTAGATGCATTCGTCCGCCGCCACGGCCGCCGCCGAGCCGCCGCTACTGCCGCCAGGGACCCGTCCCAGGTCCCAGGGATTTCGGGTCGGGAAGAAGGCCGAGTTTTCCGTGGAAGAGCCCATGGCGAACTCGTCCATGTTGCCCTTGCCCACCAGCACCGCCCCCGCCTCGGCCAGCCGACGGGCAACGGTGGCGTCGTAAATGGGGATAAAGTTTTCCAGCATCCGGGAGCCGCAGGTGGTCCGGATGCCCCGGGTGACGATGACGTCCTTGAGCTGCATGGGGATGCCGGTAAGGGGCGTCGCCTCCCCGGCCCGGATTCGCCGGTCGGCCTCGGCCGCCTGCTTCAGGGCCAGGTCGGCGGTCACGGTGATAAAAGCCTTGACGCGGTCCTCGACGGCCTCGATCCTTTTGAGGACGCTTTGGGTAAGCTCGGCGGAGGTTATCTCGCCTTTCACGAGGAGCCGGTGGGCCTCGTGAATGGTGAGGCGGCAGAGGTCGTCTACGGCCATTGGTGCCTGTCGAGCTGGAGGAGAAAGCGAATCGTTGCCCGGTGCCGGCTTATAACCCCCGGCAGTCGCCGGGTCATCAGGGCATCGAGCTGCTGGATGTTGCGCCCGAACAGGCCGGCGATTCGCTCCCAGTTCGGCCGCAGAACCAGGACCGGACGGCCGTCCGGGTCCGTCTCGATCCTGACCGTTGCCAGGTTGGTGTCCAGGCCCGGGTCCAGCAGGTAGCGGCTCAGGCGGGGGGCGTCGGCGTCGCCGGGTCGGACGGTGAACTCGGGGGTGGAGGGGGTTACCCCCCGCATGGCCAGCAGGATAAGGAGCATTCCGGCGTCGAAGACCCGCTCCTGCTGGATCCGCCGCCGCTCCGAGGCGAGGAAGGCCTCGACCTCGGCGATAAGGCCGTCACTTTCCTTCGACATCGGGAAGCTCCTGCCCCTTAAGTAAGAGCTTGAGCCGGGCGACCAGCTCCGCCTTGGCCTCGGGGGAAAGGTCGGTGGCCCGCAGCACCTTCTCCCGTTCAAGCTGGGCTTGGATAAGCTTTATTGCCTGCTCGATGGTTTCCCGGCGGAGGGGATTTCGGCCCATGCTCATTCCTCCAGTACCGCCATCACCCGAAAATACGGTCCCTCCCGCCTGGGGGCGTTGGCCAGGACCTCCTCGAGGGGATAGCTGGGTTCGGGCTCGTCGTCCCGCATCACATCCTCGAGGGGGAGGATGTGGGCGGTGGGGGGTATCTGGTCGGTATTAAGTTCTTGAAGGACCTGGAAGTGCTCCAGGATATTGGAGAGCTGTTCCCGGAACCGTTCCAGCTCCTGCTCATCCAGCCCGAGCCGGGCGAGCCAGGCGATGTGCAGGACCTCTTCTCGGCTGAGGCGCATGGCCGCTCCCCCCTGGCAGGTTCCACCTTACGATTCTAGCGGTGGGCCCCGGACCGGCGCAAGGCAACCCCACCGGGGCAGGGTTTTTTAGGGGCCCCGGCCGCGTTAAGCGGCCGGAGGCGGAAGACCCAGACCCCCGCCCGGTGGTAGACGGCCTCAAATTCCGGGCGGCCCAGGAGCTTCCCCGCCGTGAGGGGGCCGCCCCGCCGGCCGATAAACACGTAGTCGATCTTTAAAGACCGGAGCTCGGGGATGAGCCGCCCCCAATCGACCGGACCGGCCGCCAGCTCCCGGGCGATTCGGTTCCGTTGGGCAAATTCCTCGGCCGGCAGGTTCCCGTAAAGCAGGGTGGGCAGGAGGGTGGTCCGGCCGGCGGCCGCCGGAAGCCAGAAGCCGGCGTCGGCCCCGGCGTAAAACCCCGGCCGCCACTCAAAGCCGTTGATTAAAAACCCGGCATCCCGGGGCGTGTTCCCCCGAACCCAGGCCAGGGCCGGCAGGTCGGCCGGATGGACCAGCACCAGCTCCGGGTTAACCGCGGCCAGCTGACGGCCCACCTGCGAACAGCAGACCACCAGCACCAGGGCCCCCACCGCCCCCAAACCGGCCCCGTTTCCGGGCCAGGCCCGGTCTAAAAGCCGGGTCGCGGCCGCGGCGGCCGGAACCAGCGCCCCCAGCCAGAGGGAGGCCGCCAGGGTGACCCCGTCGATGACGTTGGGGAGGGGCGATGGGATGGGCAGGGCGCCGGCCAGAAATCCGAGGCCCAGGAGGGTCAGGCCCAGGGCCAGGGCATCGGGCCGGGCCCGCCTCAGGCCGGCCAGCAGCCCCCCCACGGCCAGGAGAAACACCGGCCCGTCGGGCCAGCGGACGACGAGGTCCCAGGGGAACGGGTCGGAGTTTAAGCCGGCCTCCACAGCGGTCCGGACGGCCGGGAATAAAAACCGGCCGGCGGCCAGAAAAAGCCACGGGAGGGCCGAAGCAAAGGTCCCCAGGGTCAGCCCAAGCCTCACCCCGAGCCGCGGCCAGGGCCCCGCGTCTTTCCGGGAAAAGGCGGCGAACAGTAGCAAAAAAAGGCCCCCCATCGCCAGCAGTCGGTAGTGGGTCAGGGCTAGGCCGGCCAGCAGGATACCTAAAGCCCCGGCGGCCCGGTCGGAGCGGAACCAGGCCCGGCCGGCCAGAAAGACGGCCGGCAGCAGGTCGAGGCCGGCGGCCAGGCTGAACCGGCTCCACGAAAGCAGATAGCCCGGGAAAGTCAGCATCAGGCCGGCCAGCCCGGCCCCCACCAGCCCGGCCCGCGGGTCGGCCGTCCACTCCCGAACCAGCCAGCAGGCCAGGACCGCCGACCAGGCGGTGAGAAGCTGTCCGGCGAGCCCCACGGCTTCGGCCGGGTCGGCCCCCGTTGTCCGGGCCAGGAGGGCGGCCTGGACGTGAAAGCCGAAATGGTAAAAGGCCGGGGTTTCCACCTCGGGGCCGTAAGAATCGGGGACCCGGTTGGCCTCCAGGACCTTTCGGGCGATGAGGGCGTGGTGGGGCCCGTCAACCCACGGCGTAAGGGCCAGGTCGCCGAGGGGGTAAAGCCTGACCAGAAGGGTGAGGCCCAGGACGGCCCCGAGCAGAAGCCCCCCGGCCGGGTCCGGGACGGCCTGGGCCGGCCGAAAGGACCGGCCGGGGCGGACCACGGCCGCCCCCGCCAGCCCCACCCCGAGGCCCAGCCCCGCCTCAAAGGCCGGCAGGCCCAGCCGACCGGCCCAGTAGTAGACCAGGGGCCAGTAGGCCAGGCTGAAACTGCCGCCGGCGGCCGCCCGGCCCAGAAGGCCCGGGGCCTGAGGCCAGCCCAGGAGGGCCGAGATGGCCAGGCCGGGCAGGAGCCAGAGGCCCACCCCCAGGGCCACGGCCGGGATATCTCTAAAGGCCCCGGCGGCAGCCCCCAGCAGCCGGCCCGGGTCGGGCCGGTAGTAGGCCCGGAAACGCAGACTCCCCGGGATGGGGACCCCATCAGCCGCCAGCCGCCCCTCCGGGTAGGGGTCGTCCCCGGCGGCCGCGACCAGCCCCGGGGGCAGGGCCTCCCCGCCGGCCTCCGCCACCAGCCGGTAGGGTCGGCCGGCGGAGGCGGGCTGGGGTTCAAACCGGAGGCGGACGACGGCCGGCCCCGGGGGGTCGCCGGGGGCTACCGGGACGGAGGCCACCTCCCGGCCGTCGGCCTCGGCCGTCAGCCGGACGGTAAGGGCCTGGCCGGGTTTGAGGGCCGCCTGGTTTACCAGGATGTCCACCCCGGCCAGGCCGTCCCGTCCGGGGGTAAAAGTTTGCTCCAGGCGTCGGACGGCCGAAGCTTCCGGGAGCCAGCGGTCGGCCCGGGCCTGCCAGGCGGAAGGGTCCGGCATCTCCGCAAGGCCGGCCCAGAGGGCCAAAAGCCCCAGGGCCGCTACCCCGGCCCAGGCCAGCCGACGGCCGGCCGCCCTTTGGGCCGGGGTGGGGCGGGGCATCCCGGGGCTGCGGTTCTAGGCCGGCGGCCGACCCTGACGCCGGGGGCCCAGCTCGGCCTTTAAAAAGTCGATGGGCGGAACCGGGGTCGGGTCGACCCCGTTAAGGAGGGCCAGGTAGTAACTAAACCAGTCGCCCAGGACCGTCAGGTGCATCATCCGGGCGAGGCGGGAGGTGCCCCGGGCGGCAACAAGCCGGGGCTCATAGCCTTCCCGCCGCAGAAGCTCGGCCGTAACCTCCAGCCGGGCGTCCAGCTCGGCCGATTCCCCCGGCGAGGCCAGCCCCACCACCAGCACCGCCTCCCGGGCGGCCGGCGGGTGGGCGTAGCCGACTACGGCGTTGTGGTTAAGCTCGGGCAGGGCCTCGAAAAAGGCCCAGGCCTTCGAGTTCTCGTTAACCTGGGTCTTCCAGCGGCGGGCCACCGGCTCGAGGCTTCCGCCCCCGTAGACGACCACGACCCGGCCGTGGGCGGCCCGGGCCAGGGCCTTGGCGGGATTTGCCCCCTCAAGGGTCTCGGGCCGGACGGAACCCAGGAGGCCCGCGGCCACCTCCCCGGCCTCCGCGACCTCGGCCCTCAGGTCGGGCCCGATTTCCAGGGCCGCCAGGATTCCCAGCAGGGGAAAGAGGCTGTAGGCCAGGGCCGCCCGGGGCGGGGCCTGGTAGGTGATTTTAAAGACCGGGTAGCCGGCCGCCTCGGCCCGGCCGGCCAGCTCCCCGCCCCCGGTCAGGGCGACGACCCGGGCCCCCGCCCGCCGGGCCCGGTCCAAGGCGCTCAGGGTTTCTTCGGTGTTGCCCGAATAGCTGGAGGCAACCACCAGCGTCTCGGGGCCGGCAAAGGCGGGCAGGCCGTAGTCCCGCCAGACGAAAATGGGCACCCGGCACCGGTCCCGCAGCAGGGCGGCCGCGTAGTCGCCGGCGATGGCCGAGCCCCCCATCCCGGCCACCACCACCTGCCGGACGTGCTTGTACCCGGCCGGCAGGGCCAGCCGCCGTCCGGCCTCATAGGCCGGGCCGAACTGGGCCGGAAACTCCAGCAGTCGGCCCAGCATGTCGGCCGGGTCCAGGGCCCGACAGCCTTCGGCCGAATCCCAGTTGACGTCCACGGCTGATGCCTAAACTCCCAGCCGGTCCCGGGTATCGGCCAGGAGCCGGCGAAGCTTTTCGGGGTCGTCGGTCTCCCCGTAAATCCGCAGGAGAGGCTCCGTTCCCGAAAACCGGACCAGCACCCAGGAGCCGTCGGCCAGGTAAAACTTATAGCCGTCGGTGGTATCGAGCCGTTCGACCCGGTGGCCGCCGATTTCGGCCGGGGGACTTGTCCGGAGCCGGGTTTCGATTCGGGGCCGGGCGTCGGGCTCGAGCTCCACGTCAATTCGGTCGTAATAGTGAGGCCCCACTTTGCTAAAGAGATACTCGACCAGCTCCGAGGGCCGGCGGTTTAACTTAACCATCAGGTCCAGGAAGAAGAGGCCGGCCAGGATGCTGTCCCGTTCGGGCAGGTGGCCCCGGAAGGCGTAGCCGCCGCTCTCTTCGCCCCCGCAGATGGCGTTTACTTCGAGCATTTTCGGGGCAACGTATTTAAAGCCGACCCCGGTCTCGTAAACGGGAACGTTGTAAAGCCGGCCCAGCTTTTCCAGCATGGAGCTGGTGGAGATGGTTTTAACGATGGGGCCCCGCCAGCCCCGAACCTCCAGCAGGTAAAGGGCCAGCAGGGAATAGGTTCGGAGCTGGTCGACGAAGCGGCCCTGCTCGTCGCAGACCCCGAGCCGGTCGGCGTCCCCGTCGGTGGCCAGGCCCACATCCGCCCCGACCTCCCGGACCCTCTCGAAGAGGGCCCCCAGGTTGCGGGGGATGGGCTCCGGGTTGATGCCGGGAAAGATGGGGTTGCGTTCCCCCCGGATCTCGACGACGGTGGTCCGGCCGCCGGCCAGGTCTGCCAGCCAGCCGGCCCCGGCCCCGTACATGGCGTCGGCCACCACCTGGAGGCCGGCGTTGCGGATGGCCTCCAGGTCGACCAGGCCGCCCACCTGCCGCCGGTAGGGGTCGCCGGGGTCGAAGAGGACGATAAGCCCCTCGCTTTCGGCAGCCCGGCGTGGCACCCGCCGGATGCGGCCCTCGGCCTGGGCGTCGGCGATGCGCCCCTCCAGCTCGGCCAGCACCTCCGGGGCGGCCGCCCCCCCGTAGGCGCTGCGCACCTTAAAGCCGTTGTACCGGGCGGGGTTGTGGCTGGCGGTGATCATCACTCCGGCACCGGCCTTCTGACTCAGGATTCCGAAGGAGACCACCGGGGTTGGGTTGGCCCGGTCCGTTAAGTAGGCCCGAATGCCGTTTCCGGCCAGCACCTCGGCGACGGCCGCGGCAAAATCCTCGGACTCAAAGCGGGTGTCGTAGCCGACCACGACCCCGTGAAAGTGGAGGCCCTGGTCTTCCAGGTACTCGGCCAGGCCCTGGGCGCAGTAGCGGACGTTTTCGAAAGTATAGTCTTCGGCGATGATTCCCCGCCAGCCGTCGGTGCCGAATTTGATGGGTGTCTTTACGGTCATCTCGGCTCCTCCCCCTCAGACTCGCGCCCGCCAGTAGTTGAGCAGGTCCAGCAGGGTCTGCTCGAAGGGGATCCGGGGCTCCCAGCCGGTGGCCTGCCGGAACTTGGTCACGTCGGCCTGAAGGATTTTAACGTCGGAGGGCCGCAACCGGGCCGGGTCCTGCCGGACCTCGATCCTGGCCTCGGTGAACGAAAGGAGGATATTGAGCACGTCGCCCACCGACCTGGCAACCCCACTTCCGATGTTGTAGACTTCCCCGGGCTCGCCCTTCTCCAGGGCCAGCCAGTAGGCCCGGACCATATCCCGGACGTCCACCCAGTCCCGCTTCGAGGAGAGGTCGCCCACCATGATAACAGGGGGGCGTTTGCCGGCCTCGATTTCGGCGATCTGTTTGGCGAAGTTGCTGGTTACCAGAACGTGGCCCCGGCGGGGTCCGGTGTGGTTAAAGCCCCGGGTGACGATGTTTTTAAGGCCGAAGCTCCGGAAATACTGGTAGGCCAGCATCTCCTGGGTGACTTTGCTTACGGCGTAGGGGCTGAGGGGGCGGAGGGGGTTGGTCTCCTTGATGGGGAGCTCTTCGGGCTTTACGTAGCCGTACTCCTCCGAGGAGCCGGCGATGTGGATGCGGGGGTCCAGTTTTTCCCGCCGGACCGCCTCGAAGATGTTAAGTTGCATGAGGGCGTTGAGGCGGATGGTCTCGGCCGGGGCGTTCCAGGAGGTGGGCACGAAGCTCTGGGCCGCCAGGTGGAAGATGCGGTCGGGCCGGACGGCGGCGATGACGTTATGCGTCGAGAAAGGGTCGGTCCAGTCGGCCTCGATGAGGTTCAAGACCCCCGGCCTGGCCTGCCCCTCGACGAGCCTTCGGACGACGTCGGGGCTGTGGAGGTTTCCCCCTTCGGCGATGAAGTTGACCCGGCCGCAGGCCTGAAGCTCGGCCAGATTCTCCAGCCGGCTTCGCCAGCGGTAGGTTCCGAAGAGGAGGATGTCGGGTTTCTCGACCAGGTATTCGGCCAGGTGGCTTCCGGCCATTCCGGTAACGCCCGTAATCAGGACCCGCAAGGGCAACCTCCCGGAGTTCAAAAAGTTTTGGCCTGGTCGGCGACCACCGCGCCCGGGTCGACCCGGGCGCCGGGCGGGAGCCGGACGCCGGCCCCGATTTCCACCCCGTCGCCAACCACCGCGTCTTCAAGGACGGCCCAGGGCCCAACCCGACAGCCCCGCCCGACCACCGAGCGGATTACCCGGGCGCCGGGCCCGATAAAAACGTCGTCCCAGACGACCGTCTCGCCCACCTCCGCCCCACCCCTCACCTGACAGCGGTCCCCCATAACCACCGGCCCCACCCAGCGGGCCCCGTCCACAACACACCCCTCGCCCAGGTAGCAGGGGGCGCCTTCAACGGGGCCCAGCAGGGGCGAACGGACCTTCCCGGCCAGCAGGTCGAAGTTCAGCCGGCGGTACTTTTCGGGGGTCCCGATGTCCACCCAGTAGCCCGACCAGCTAAAGCCGTAAAGCTTTGCGCCGGCCCTGAGCAGGGCCGGGAAAACCCTCTGCTCGAACTGGTAAAAGGCCCCGGGAGGAATCAGCCGCAACACCACCGGGTCCAGCACGTAAATCCCGGCGTTGATAAGGTTCGAGGGGGCGGCTCCCGGGGGCGGCTTTTCGACGAAAGAGATTATCCGGCCGCCCCGGCCCACCTCCACCACCCCGTACTGGCTGGGGTCGGCCACGGGTACCAGCCCGATGGTCACGCTGGCCCCCGCCGACCGGTGCCGGGCTACCAGCCGGTCGATAGGCAGGTCGGTGAAGATGTCGCCGTTTAAGACCAGGACCGGCTCGTCCATCGGGATGGACATCCGGACGGCGGCGAGCCGGGCGGCCCCGGCCGTTCCGAGGGGCCGGTCTTCGACCGAGTAGACCAGCCGGATGCCCAGGCCTTCGCCTTCGCCGAAATACGCCCGGATCCGGTCGGGCAGGTAGCCCAGGGCCAGGGCCGCCTCGGTTACACCGTAGCGGCCCAGGTAGGCCAGGAGGTGGGCCAGGTAGGGCCGGTTAAGGACCGGCACCATGGCCTTCGGGGTGGTGTAGGTGAGGGGCCTCAGGCGGGTGCCCTCACCCCCAACCAGGATTATCGCCCTCACGGCGGCTCCCTCCGGAGTTTTACCCGCCAGAATTCTAGAACCTCGGCCAGGCTCTGCTCCAGGGGTATCCGGGGCTCCCAGCCCGTGGCCGCCCGGAACTTGGTGGCGTCGGCGTAAATCTCCGGGACATCCAGGGGCCGGAAGCGGGCCGGGTCCGGCACAACCCGGACGGGGACCCGGCTCTGGGCGCACAGCTTTGCGAGCAGGTCTCCGACCCGGACGGATACCCCGCTTCCCACATTGTAAACCTCCCCGGGCCGACAGCACCGCATCCCCAGGATGTAAGCCCGAACCATGTCCCGAACGTCGGTGAAATCCCGCCTGGCCTCCAGGTTGCCGACCCGCACCTCGGGGGGACCCAGCCCCAATTCGGCCGCGGCCACCTGGCGGGCAAAGCCCGAGACCACAAACTCCGGGCTCTGGCCCGGCCCCACCTGGTTGAAGGCCCGGATGCGGACCACCGGCAGGCCGTAGCTTAAAAAAAATTGGTAGCCTAAAAAATCCTGGGCGATTTTGCTCACCGCGTAGGGGTTCGTCGGCCGGAGGGGGTTTTCTTCCCGGACCGGAAGCTCCCCGGGCTTTACCAGACCGTACTCTTCGGCGGAGCCGGGAATAAGGATGCGCGGCCGCTGACCCCCCGCCGCCAGGGCCCGAAGAAGGCTCAGCTGCCCGATAACATTTACCCGGAAGGTTTCGGCCGGGTCTTCCCACGACCTGGCTACCGACGAGAAGGCGGCCAGGTGGAAAACCCAGTCCGGCCGGACCTCGGCCACCAGGCGGTCAACCTCGGCCGGGACGGTCAGGTCGGCCCGGAGCAGCCGGACCCGGCCGGCCAGCTCCTCGTCCTCAAAAGAACGTCGGTGAATAACCCCCCAGACCTCAATCCCCTCGGCCAGGAGGGCGCGGGCCAGGTGGGTGCCCACGAAACCGGCGACGCCCGTAACCAGCGCCCGCATCGGGTCCCGGGAAACGGGCCGGGTTCAGTCGGCCAGGAAGCGGGCGTAAACGGGCTGTTCGGGCTCGCCCCGCAACCCCGCCGCCTCCCGGAGCAGTTCGGCCTTATCCGTCTCCTCCCAGGGGGCGTCGATGTCCGTCCGGCCGAAGTGGCCGTAAACGGCGGTGGGGCGGTAGATGGGCCGGCGGAGTCGAAGGTCCCGAATGATGGCCCCCGGCCGCAGGTCGAAATGCTGCTGGATGAGCTTTACGATCTGCTCGTCGGGAATCCTGGCCGTCCCGAAGGTTTCCACGCTTACCGACACCGGGCGGGCAACCCCGATGGCGTAGGCGATCTGGACCTCGACCCGGTCGGCGATGCCGGCGGCCACGAGGTTCTTGGCCACGTACCGGGCGGCGTAGGCCCCCGAGCGGTCGACTTTTGTGGGGTCCTTCCCCGAAAAGCAGCCGCCGCCGTGGCGGGCCATGCCGCCGTAGGTGTCGACGATGATCTTGCGGCCGGTCAGGCCGGCGTCCCCCATGGGGCCGCCGATAACGAACCGCCCCGTCGGGTTGACCAGAAACCTGGTCTCCGGGCTGAGGAGCTTGCGGGGTATCACCTCCTCGACGACGGCCTGGATGATGTCGTCCCGAATCTGCTGCTCGTGGACGCCCGGGCGGTGCTGGGCCGAAACCACCACCGTCTGAACCCGCTGGGGGATCCCGTAAGAATATTCAACGGTTACCTGGGCCTTGCCGTCGGGGAGCAGGTAGGGCAGGATGCCCTTTTTGCGGACCTCGGCCAGGCGGCGGCAGAGGCGGTGGGCGAGCATGATGGGCAGGGGCATGAGCTCCGGGGTTTCGGTGCAGGCAAAGCCCACCATCATCCCCTGGTCGCCGGCCCCGAGGCTTTCTAAGTCCGCTTCGGTCTCGCCCAGCTTGGCCTCCAGGGAGCGGTCCACCCCCAGGGCGATGTCGGGCGACTGCTGTTTTACCGAGACGATGACCCCGCTTACGGTGGCGTCGAAGCACGCCTCGGGGCTGGTGTAGCCCGCCTCCCGGACCACCCGGCGGGCCACCTCCGGGTAATCGACGGGGTGGGTGGTGGTGATCTCGCCGACGATGATTATAAGTCCGGTGGTTACCGCCACCTCGCAGGCCACCCGCCCGTAGGGGTCGTGGGCGAAGACCTCATCGAGGACGGCGTCCGAGATCTGGTCGCAAAGCTTATCGGGATGCCCCTCGGTGACCGATTCCGACGTAAAAAGGAGCGACGGGGCGCGCATGAATGTCGTGCTCATCGGCTAAACTCCTTAAATAAAGTTTACCCTCATTGCGGCCTGCCGCCGCTTAACGTAATCCACCCCCTGACGGCTTGGGAACTTTGAGGAACCGAGAACCGCTCAGAAAATTCTGTGCGGAGCCGGGCCTCTCATCTCGTCCGGGCCTTTAAAAGGCCCGGACCGGAGTTGGCACCTTTTCCGGGCGCCCTGAG
>Ga0197143_1002833_pt1 | contig 12212 bp, 12 predicted proteins | sample GBS70_MetaG_FD_148603 | JGI IMG/M metagenome (GOLD analysis project Ga0197143, IMG submission 148603) | Sediment microbial communities from Great Boiling Springs, Gerlach, Nevada, United States - GBS 70_MetaG | ecosystem: Environmental > Aquatic > Thermal springs > Hot (42-90C) > Sediment...
CTAAAATCCTCCTTTGTGACAGTATTAGCTATATCCCTGTAAAGCCTTACAAAAAGGTTTACAAGTTTTTCAGCCTGCTGGGGTTCAAAGGTCTGCTTCAGTTCTTCAAAAATCTGAAATGTGTCAAACATATTTAATATATCATATGTACTGCACCCCCCTTTGTCAAGACATTTTTTATGCCCAAAAGTTGTAGAGGTCATATCTTGCCTCAAATTCCTCCGAACTCAGAGAGCCAGGTTCAGAAGGGTTGCCTCTTCTTGGACCCAGATGAGCCCTGTCTCGCTGGGAATAAAAGACCTTCAAGTTCTTCCTCTGTTAAGTCTTTTAGCTCTTCCCACCTGCTGATGCCTGCCACCTTTGCCCTGTGTAGATAATCACTCACTGTCTGCCTACCTACCTTCAAAGCCCTCTCTATTACCCTCTGAGGTACCCCTCCTTCATTGCTAACCTTAATACCTGCCTTGTCTTACGCATGTGTAACCTCCTTCTTGCCATATTCTTGCCTCCTTGTTTCAAAAAAGTCTTTAAAACAAGGCCTTCAAATTTACTGAAGGAAATGGCCTTGTTTAATAATATTGTGTGGCCAGAGTGGATAATTCTGAATGGCCACTTTGGTTAATATTCAGTGGCTCCTTTGAATAAGAGCAGGCACTATGTGAATTTTGTTAAACTACACTAATTTTAAATATCGAATTAATCATCAATTATATTTTTATATTGTTTAGATATTTTTTCCCATCTATACTCTTTTTCTGCTATTATTTTCATGTTAATACCAATTTCCCGTAATTCTAAATAGGTAGTTTTATTTAATAATTCTATAAGTTCATCTTTAGTTTTAAAGTATTTTGCTTTGTAATATGTGGTAATCATGTTGTATTCTACCCCATAAGCAAATATAGGAAGTCCTAAATACATTGCCTCTACAAGTGATGGATTTGTCCCTCCAGCACTGTGTCCATGAATGTAGATATAACAATTGCTTCTGATAGCATTTAAAATCTTTTGGTCATAAATAGTTTCTAATAAAAAAATGTTTCTAAAAGCACTATACTTTTTTCTTAGTCTTTGTCCATAAAGACTTTTATCCCAATTGCCTACTATGACTAAATTGAGATCTTTATATTCACTGAATGCTTCTAAAATCAAGTGGATATTGTTTTCAGGTTCTATACGACATACAGTAAAGGCATACTTATTTCTATTCAAGAATGGGTAAAGTTCAACAACTCTATCACTCAATGGTTCTTTTGTAGTATGGTCGCCACCATAGGCAATTAATTCGCTCTTTTTACCATATTCTTTAACAATATAATCCTGTATTGCTTTATTATCTGCTACTATCACATCTCCATATTTTACTGCTAACTTTTCAGATAACTTTAAGAACCATTTTGCTAATCTATGCCATTTTGGACGCTGCCACTCGAGCCCATCTATATTTATTACAATCTTTTTTTGTCTACTCACAAGCTTCACAAATGGTAGAATAATACAGCCAGACACTCCAAGAATAAGCAGGGTATCTGCAAACCTGAGAGAATATATAATTGAAATTATGTCGTAAAGTACACTTTCTACTCCGTTTGCGTTAAGATTGATATACTTCAATTCTGCGCCTTTGTACTCCTTGAGCTTCTCTTTATATATCTTCCCACTGCAAAATATAGTTAGTTTATACTCTTTGCTTAGATGAGAAATTAGATTCTCAGCCAGGGTTTCGAATCCACCATACCTTGCAGGAACACCAGCTGTGCCTATTATTGCAACTCTCTTATTTTCCATCAGGAAAATCTTTCAAAAAATTTTCACCAGAGACCTTTATTATCCTCTCAACTACATCCCAGTTTCTTTTCTGCACATGCCACCAGGTAGTAGCCATCATACCGTAAGCCTTATGTTTTGAAGCATATTTGCTGAAATTTTTGATTGTCCTTTCATTGACCCAGGTAGCCCCTATAACTCTGAAACCCTCTTTCTGCATGACAGATAAAGATGGAAAGTCCTCTTGATCATCTTTGTAATGCCAGTCACAGATTACAATGTCCTTTGGTAGTTTAGCCCTTAAATCCTTACCATAGCCTGGGAGTGTACCATGAAAAGCTTTTAAAGACCCTGATGATAGTTCAAGAAATTCATCAGGGCTTATAAGCATATCACCCCACATCCATATTTCGATGTTTTTGGTTTTAAGATAATTGTAGATCTTCATAACATCTTGATAAAAAAGGTCTGCAGGCAAAACTGGCTCATCGGGTTTTAACCACTTTTCCTTTGACTTTAAGTTAAATCCTGCAACTTCATCATGTCCAATATGAAATGCCTTAGGATGACTCAGTTCTATAACTTCGTCTATTATTGCAAAGACCTTTTTGTAAACCTCACTCTGTCGCGGATCATAAGTTTTAGAATTAAACATTAATCTCGATTCTTTCTGGAAAAATTTTTCCTGATGAGTAAGAAACTTTACTTCAGGAACAAATTCCATTCCGATATTACGCACATATTCAATCCAGCTTATAAATTCCTTTTTTGACCATGCATCGCTGCGTGGTGTCCAGGGTGCTTTGTCAAGCTTTACGCCATCTGTTAACTGAACTACAATCACATTAAAACCTGCTTTTTTTGCTTCATCGACCATCCAGTAGGCCTTTTCTAATGGCACTGCTCTTAAAACAAAATGAAAAGCTCTAATGGGTTTGGGAAGATTCGTTTCTTCAGAAAAGGATGGTTTTAGTAAAATAAAGAATGTCAATAAAAGGAAAAAAATACTTTGTATTAGTTTCATAGGCTCCTCCTAATAACCAAGTTTTTCTAAGGTTTCAAAAAAAGGCTTTTCAATGGCTTGATTAAGTTTAAAGCTTGGATAATGAGATAGGGGTTTTAAAATTTTCTTGCCGTATAATAATACGGCCTCATCGTCTTGTAATTCAAGAAACTGTATAATTCTTTTAATCTCTTCAGGAAAATCTTGAACTAACACCTCATAATGAACTTTAATTATATCATCTGGGAATCTTTCTATCATCCTTATGCCTTCTCGCATTGTGAGAATCCACTCTAAAGCTGCCATTTGGAGTTGATCGTTCCAATGAACCATCTCATCTTTATGACAATAAAGATCATTATGATCTGGAAGGATTTGTTCTACAAGCAATCTCCACTTTCTACGATTATGACCCCACCAGTCCTGTATTTCTAATGCAGTCCTCTTGCCAAAGCGCTGACTCCATATATTAATAGATTGACAGGAATCCCATCCATCTCTAACCAAAAAGATAAACTTGGCGTCAGGAAAGATGGCTTTAATAAAGGGTAATCTAAAGATAAGTTCTGGATACTTATCCAGGACTCTTTCAGAAAAAGTTACAGTTAAGTATAGTCCGTAAAGTCTGTGTAATGCTTCTGTGACCTCATCTGTAACATCCTTCTCGCTCAATCTATAAAAAGCAGGCCCATTGCTGTAATTACCAATTAAATCCTCATAAGGATAAACCATATGCCATAAAGCTTTTGGTTCATTAAGCCATCCTATCTCTCTATGGATAGAGAGTATTTTACCAAGCATTGTAGTTCCACTCCTACCTGTCCCTATAATAAAAATAGGTTTTTTAACTTTTTTAATTAAGGGCAGGCTTTTAGCAATTTTAAGGAACCGAAATACGAAGTAATTAATCCACCTCCCACGAGTAGTTAGTGGACGCCCCTCAAAAAAAAGGTATGTGATCATACGACTCCATAACTTGTAAGGTCTGATACGAATATAACTTGAATCGAGTTGGGCAATCACATTAACCTCTCATGTATTTAATCGCCGCCTGAGTGTTTCCCACAAATTCTTAGTTCGATTTAAATTTAGAAAAAAACTCAACATTCCCTTAAATAAAAGTTTTCCCATCGTTGAATAATATCTGGCTTTAGGTGTCTTCAAAGGTAATAATTGGTACCCAAATCTTTCCATCTCTGCTCTGGCAACTTTTTGACAGATTGCTATTTCAACGGGAGTCAATCCTCCTTTCATCCAAGAACAAGCGCGACCAAGGTCAATTCCAAACATGTTTGGTTTGTCTTCCTTTAAGGATGAACCAATTTGTGGTACCTGTAACATATTCTCCTCAAAATCAATACCAACAAATTTACATAAATATCTGACTGTTTCTTCAGGTCGCTGAAGTAAATCTTCAAATCGTATAGATGTAAACCTGGGATGGTTATTAAACTGCATTGCCATTCTAATTGCTCCACACCATAATCGAACTATTACATAGGGATGATAGTTAGCCCATGCTCGAAGTGCTTCGCGTAGAGGAATATTTTTCGCTCCTAAAAGTCTTCGGCGCCATTTATTTTTTTGCGAAAGCAAGACATCACGAGGATCTCTTACCATATTTATAATTTTTGCTTCAGGAAATAAGTCGAGGATTTCTTTCACATAAAAAATATAACGAGGTGTTTGTTCACATGGAATTTTTTTTCTATGTCTTTTTGTTTCATATTCCAAAAAAGTTTTATAAAGTGATATCGCATCTTTCGCTTCTGCTTGTGATAAAATGGTATCAATCTCGTTACGATATTTATTAGGAACCACAGGAGAAAAAAGGCCATCTCGTGCAGTGGTCAATAAACGCTCTAGGAATCCTATCTGTTTTTCAACTTTCAACGGAGTCCTTTCAGCGATGTCTTTAATATCTATTAGATTTTCAAAAAAATGCAGTTCTCCAAAAGTATATACCTGAGGATTATTCCCCAATATACGCCCAAGCATAGTTGTGCCACTACGGCTGGATCCTACAATAAAAATTATCTTCATAATCCCGATATTTATTTTATTAATTTTTTATATATCTTCATTATTTCTTCATAATGTCTTTTTGAAGAAAACATATTAATGGCCTTTTTATATCCCATCAAACCCATCTCTATTGCCTCGTTACGATGATAAGCCATCCAAAGTAATTTATCATGTAATTGCTCGATATCTCCTGACTTAAAGATAAAACCATCTACACTATTTGTTACGATTTCAGGTAAAGCACCCATATCTGAGACAATTACAGGCTTAGAACGAGCAAAGGCCTCAATCACAGTTAGGCCAAATGTCTCATTCCATTCAGAGGGCACAACAACACATATGGAACCATCTATTATCCTCTCTAATTCCTTACCTGTCTTAAATCCCAAGAATCTTATATTGTCTTGCCCTGAGAGTGCAACATATTTTTTCAATTCATCCAAAGCTTCGCCTGAACCCACTATATACAACTCTACATCCTTCAATCTCTTCATTGCATTGATTAAGGTCCTTACACCCTTAATTATTTCTATCCTTCCATAATACAAGAAATAATCACCCTTCTGATTATTTTCAAAAAACAAGTCATCTCTTACAAAATTATATACTCTGGTGATCTTTGAAGAAGGAATACCATATTGTATCATTTTAGCACGAACAAAATCACTAACTGCAATAAAATGATCTATTGAACTTATTGAACCGAAGAGTTTTGATATATAAGCCTCTAAGACAACAGCTGCAGTCCTTGTAAAGGAATCTCTATTGCACCTATGAATAATCGCCTTAAGGTAATTCCCCTTTGCACACTCTTCACATAGCTCACCCTTTCTGATAAGAGTAGATACAGGACAGAGGAGTTTATATTCATGAAGGGTTTGAACTATAGGTATATTGTATTTTTTTAAAACAGGTAATATGGATGATGTAATCTGACCATAATAGATATGGAGATGAGCAATTTCAGGTTTTTTGTCTTGAATAATTTGATCGATTATTTTTTTAGCATTGGATGAATAAAAAAATTTTAGAATGTCTCTGAAACGAGGAGAATCAATATCTATACCCTTAACAGTGTGATTAAGGTCTATTACATTTTTAGGGTGAGCTGATGTCATACAGAAGACATTATGTCCGTAGCTCCTCAATAATCTTACGAGGTCTATGTAATATCTCTCAGAACCACCTCTTATATAACCATAATTATTTACCTGAAGAATCTTCATTTTCGGTGATATTTCTTTTTATTACAAGTCTTACATTTATAAATCTACCAAATGTAATGCCAAGCAAAATAACTGCCATAGGTGTCATTATCACATGTCCTGTAGCAGTGGATACTAAAATATTAACATAAAATATTCCCATTATATATACCCAATGTTTGAATTCGTACAATTTAACAATCTTGTCATATTTTAAAAAAATGAATGCCATTATCCATGGAAGATAAAGAAGAGTTAATCCTATAATGCCAAAGGCTTGAAAGGCATCAAAAAAGTCACTCTCAATAAGTTTTTCTTTTTCAAGAATATCATGAAAACCTATCCCAAAGAGCCATTCTGACAGAGAGAAGTGTTTTATGTCCTGGAAAAATTGTAAAATTCTCAAGTTTCTGGTGCTTGTCAATACGGTAAGCACATCCCAAGTAGTAAGACGATAAGCAATTTTGGCACTGTCAGGTAAGATTATAACGAAAAGATCAATCAGCATTTCTATAAACCTTTCAAAAAAAAGAATCAAGCAAATTAAACTACCAAATATTACCATGTTGAAAAGGATTCTTCTAAGTTGCGATTTTTTTTTGAAATAAGTAATCCCATGATAAAATATCAAAAAAAACATAGCTAACAAAGCAGCTTTTGATGATAACAAAATTGTTGTTATAAGAGTAACACCCGTTATCACAAATCTTAAACAAAAAAAATTGCCATAAAGAAAACAATATAAATAATACCATATGCACACTAAGAAAAAAGAAACTACATTAGCCTCCTTAAAAAAGGCTGAATATATATCTCTTAGGACACCCCGTCCAGAGTGAGTACCGCCAAACCCAAACAAAAGATGTATTGCCACTGCTATAACAATAACGAACCATTGAATCCACATGAAACGATTAAAAGATTTTTGTATAAAATATGTTTTGCTAAAAAATAAAAAAACAAGAATTCCGAGGAGATAAGACCTTAGATAATAACGGGTATCATCGATAAATCTGCCTGTATCCATTCCATTAAGCAATACACCGCTCCATAAAGCTACAAGCAAGATTAATAAATAACCTGACCAGAATATAGAGACCCGGTTTAGAATTACCCAGACCAAAAGCACTATAAGAAGAAATACATAATATATTGTTTCAAGTCGAGTAAATCCTACGCGTTCAATTAGGTAGCCATCGATATAGGCTACCAGTGAGATTAGGAATAAGATTGACCATATCAACTTTGTAAGATAGTGATTATATGTTTGTTGTAATGATAATAAGTTTACATGTGAAGAGTGCCTTAAATCCGAATCCATCATATTTAATTATCTTTCCAAATATCTAATTTCCTGCAAAGCAATGTCTCAAGTTCTTTTACTTCATCTGAATAAAAATCCTTCAACAAACTTTTAACATCTTCGGGAAAGGGAGGAGGTGGTAGAGGAATCCGATTGTATTTTTGTAATGAAAGTCGTAATTTAGTTCTTACATTCTTCGGAATTATCAACCTGATCAATTCCCAAAAAGGATTGTTGTGAGCTCTTCTTCTATACAAAAAGTAAGATACCAGTTTAGATCGCTGTCCACCAAGTGTTACATTCTCTTTGGTAAAATCAGGAATAAACAAATCTGTTATACCTAAAAATTGAAAAATCTCCTTTAAATTTTTTAAAGGGTCTTTAATCACCTCTTCATAGATCAAAACCATAACACCTTCTTTTGAATAGTAGGAATATATCCTTTTTAACTGTTTAGAATACAAACCATGGTCTAAGTAATTCATTTGGCGCCCCTTCCACGAGTCTGGAGGGAATATATCTCCCTTAAGCTCAGAGAGAATTGCCTCATAAAATGTCCTCTTTTCAATGCCCTTCTCTACTGTAAATCTCCATGCGGAAAAAGCCCTGGTTACTGGATTCCGCAATATAGCTATAAGTTTTGTATTTGGAATAAGCAAAAACATGCGTTCTACTGCTCCAGGTACATACATAAGATTGGCATCTCCTCCAAGTATAATTTTTTTGCTGCCAGCATTTTGGAAAATATTTTGGAAATCTCTCAGTTTATTCTTAAAAATTTCTTCATCTGTAAAGAAAGGGAAATCTTTTGCACTTAGATTGGCATACACATCAGGATGCTGACCAATCCAGTTAAACAGGCTTGTAGTTCCAGACTTTTGAGCTCCAATTATATAGGCGTTTGGATATCTTCTCTTCACTAAAAACTCCTCCTAAAGATTTGTGTTATAAGATTTATATGAGTCGGTTTTACCATTGCAAAGGGAATCCAGTGGTTGTTCCATCTAAATCTCTTCTCTGATCTGAACCTCCAAGGTATTCCCTCTGATATCATTAATCCGGTTCTTATCTCTAATTTTGTCAGACTCTCCCTGAGAAAAACCTTTGCTCAAATGATATAGATTCCTCAAGTAAGCCACGCTGTATCGCATACTTATACCACGAAACCATTCTCTCTACCTGGTCTCTCAGAATAAAAATCATCTTAGCCCGAGGTAATAAATCTGCAATCTTTAGTGCTGTATCAGAATAAAGATAATCTGGTGTTGCCTCAACTCGAATTTTTGTCAGGTCAGTACAGTGAGCGAAAAATTTTCCATAGGCATCCAGATTCGTCCCGTTAAACCTATCTGCTGAGGGAAGGGGATAATCTTTATCAAGAAAAAATCTGGTCTCCTTAATAGAAGATGCACAAACATTAGGATGGTCAGATAGATACTTATATAGTGTAGTCGTACCTGCCCTTTGAGTACCACCGATAATCAAAAATGGAATTTGCCTTAAATCTATGGATTTCATTATTTTTTACCTGCTAAAATAGGGCACCGTTACTATACCAGGCCTTTAGTTAATTTATACACAACCCCTCTCCCAAAGGCAAGACTGTTAATCCCTGTCCTTTTCCACACAATCCACCATAGCATGACATTCCATATCATCATGGATATGGCTGAGGTTATTGCAGCGCCAATAATGCCAAAAAATGGAATTAATATAAAATTTAACACAATGTTTGTCAAAAGTGCAATGGCTCTACCTTTAACTGTATCTTTTTCATGACCAGTCATATTAAGTATTATACCAACAGAGCCTGCCGCTGAGTTAACAAACTGCCCTATCAATAGAATCAATAGAGGTTCATAACTCCCTATGAAGGCAGCTCCAAAGACTAAAGAAAGAAGCTTCTTTCCAGCTATAAGAAAAAATAATGTTATAAAAAGATTAAAGATTAGCACTACCCTTGCACTAAGGGTAACAAGCCTCTGGAGTTTTTCCTTCTCGTTAAGGGCATAGAGTCTTGCAAATCTCGGACCTACTGCTACATTGATTGCCTGCAAACCGAAAGACGCAAAGAGAGCCACCTGAAAAGCTATCTTGTAAATACCAATATCTTTGGAAGATAGAAACAAACCAAGAATAATAATATCTAAATTACTGTAAATAATGTTTATACCCAACAGCATTGTGAATGACCAGAGGCTTGAACGCCAATTCTGAGATTCATATAAGGGCTTTGCCTCCTTTATACCTGAAGGTGTATGACGGAGCAGTAGCCATGCACCAGTAAGAAAGCCCAAAAAGGCAGAAAATACATTCATCGCCATTGCTTTTTGAGGGCTAAGATTGATATTGAATAAAATCGTGAATGCTAAAATTATCAAAATAAATACCCCAGGCCTGATAAGTAACTCAGGTAATTGCCCGAGCCCTATCTTCTGAAGACCTGTAAGGCAGGAAGACCTTAAATTACCAAGGGCTAATAGAGGAACGAGCATCAATGCCCAGAGGATTATCCCTGCATTCTCCTTTGCCCTGCTGTATAAAAGGATTGTTAAAATGGCTATGATTATTACAAAAATAGAATTCTTTATCACAATACCTATTGCCCACTGCCACAGGCCCCTTATCTTGCCCGGTTCCTTAATAGCAAGGTTGCGCGAGGTTTCTCTAATAACAAGCTGTGGTAGCCCTGCAGATGCAGGTATGGAAAGAATAGTAATAATTGAAATAATATAAGAGTAAAGCCCGTATCCATCTGCCCCGAGGTGTCTTGATAAAAGCACAACGGAAATGAGTGTAAGGCCCGCTCCTGTTATCTTTAAAATGAGTATTTTAAAAGAGTCTCTGGAAACCTGTGAGTTTAATAAAGGAAAAAGCTTCTGCCTCAAGAAGGACATGTCTTGAATTCTCTTTTAAGAACCAGATTTGCAAATGAGATTTTTATACTCAATATTTCTCACAGCAACAAAACCTGAATTTTTTAGCTCATTTTTATCATACAAAAGGGAACTACCATCAAGAGCTATCACCTCTCCACCTGCCTCTTCAACTATTGCCTGACCTGCTGCAGTATCCCACTCCATTGTAGGCGTAAATCTTGGATATAGGTCTGCAGAGCCCTCTGCTACGAGGCAAAACTTAAGGGAACTTCCTGCCTGAAGGAATTCAATATCATTGTATTTCTCTTTTAGCTTTGATATAAAATCATCAATCTCTCTTGAATGATGAGATCTACTGGCAACCACCCTTATGCTATTTCCTTGAGCCTCACTGTGTGATGAAAGTCTTTTAACCTCATTGCCCTGCCTTTTCCATGCCCCCTCTGCCCTCAGGCTGTAATAGAGGAGGTCTTTTACAGGTGCATATATAACCCCAAGCACAGGTATCTTCTCTTCTATCAATGCTATATTTATTGTAAACTCTCCATTCCTGTTAATGAACTCCTTTGTGCCATCAAGGGGGTCAACAAGCCAGAATTTGCGCCACTTTCTTCTGACCTCATATGGAATGTCTTTACCTTCCTCACTCAGGACAGGAATGCCTGTTTTTGAAAGCCCATTAAGGATTATCCTGTGAGAGGTAATATCTGCGATTGTAAGGGGAGAATTGTCAGACTTCTTACTGACAGCAAAATCCTCTCTGTATATATTGAGCACCTCATTACCGGCCTCTATGGATAGTTTTATGGCAAGCTCAAGGAGTTCTTCCATTTAGCTTCTCAAAACCATCCCCTCGAAATGAGATATTCATAAACCCGCCTGACGGATTCTTCTATGGATAGCCTTGAGGTATCTATTATCAGCTCCGGGTTTTCTGGCTCTTCATAAGGCGCATCGATACCTGTATAACCTTTTATAAGTCCCTGCCTTACCTTCTTATACTGTCCTTTTGGGTCTCTCTGTTCGCATATCTCCACTGAGCATCTCACATAGACCTCAATAAAGTCTCCTTCATTAAACATTGAGCGAACAAACTCCCTGTCTTTCTTATAAGGAGATATAAAGGCAGCAAGGACAATAATACCTGCATCAACAAAGAGCCTCGCAACCTCTGCTATTCTCCTGAGATTTTCTCTCCTGTCTTCTGGAGAGAATCCGAGGTCTGAATTAAGGCCATGCCTTATGTTGTCTCCATCAAGGGCGTAGACCTTTATTCCTTTATTGAATAATAGCCGCTCAAGATTATGGGCAATGGTGGATTTGCCAGAGGCAGAAAGACCTGTAAACCAGACAAGCCCACTTCTGTGACCGTAACTTGCAATACGCTCCTTGCGGGTTACATAGCCATCGTGCCAGATAATATTATTGCTATTCTTTTTAGACACGAATTTATTTTATAATACCCTAATTTATTTAAAAATCACCAGTAAGTGTGATTTCCTCTTTTTCTGGCGTGAATAAAAAGGATGTATTAGGGCATCAATGGATGCCTTTCACAATTTGAGCTATTGTAAACCCCAAATAACCTCTCTCCTGTATATCCATAAGGAAGTTTTTCTAAAAGTAAATCTACTGTTAAGCGAGTTCCTTTTATTACTGGTGTACCAAACATAATTTCTGGTTTTCTTTCAATTCTGCTTAAAAATTCTTTTTCATCCATTTAATAGTTCACCTCCAACGGAATAAATCGGAATTTTTCTTTTGTCACTACTACAAAGTGATTAAATATTTTATCCTGGGTATTACCTAACAATTTTTCTAATAAGAGAATTTTTCAGATGAGTTATGTCCTTTTACTCACAAAAAACATGATACCATAAGATATCTTTCTTTGTAAAGAGACCGAATTGCCTCACCAAAAATCTAAATGAAATTGAATCGTTGCCTCATTTAAGAAATCTAAAGGAAAATATTCTCCTGAAATATACTTTCAGGAGGTAGAAAAATGGGGTTAACGATGAAAGAGAGAA
>Ga0197143_1002834_pt1 | contig 12211 bp, 11 predicted proteins | sample GBS70_MetaG_FD_148603 | JGI IMG/M metagenome (GOLD analysis project Ga0197143, IMG submission 148603) | Sediment microbial communities from Great Boiling Springs, Gerlach, Nevada, United States - GBS 70_MetaG | ecosystem: Environmental > Aquatic > Thermal springs > Hot (42-90C) > Sediment...
TTTAAGGATTTCATCTGCTTCTTCTGTCACTGGGTCATTTGCTCCTTCTATTATAACTTTACATTTTAATCTTCCTGAATTTTCTTTTGTTATTACATTTTCTGTTGCGCATGGAATTAAAATATCTACATCCATTTCCAGTAACTCTTTATTTGTAATTTTATCTGCATCTGGGTAATCTGCAATTGTAATATTTTTTGTTGGTGCGTATTGAAATAGTTTCTCTATACTGAACCCCTTATCATTATAAATTCCTCCATTAATATCAGAAATTGCTACAATTTTTGCACCAAATTTTTCAAGGAAATAGGATGCCCATCTACCAACATTACCAAAACCCTGAATTGCTATTTTTAAATTGTTCAATTTTTCCTTCATAACCTCTTCAACAAATATTTTTGTAGAAATAGCAACTGACCTTCCTGTAGCCTCTAATCTTCCTGGTAATCCACCTATTTTAACTGGTTTGCCTGTAACACATTCTGGTTTATGTAGTTCTCCATAAATAACAGCCATATCAAATTGATCTGTTCCAAGATCAGGTGCAGGGATATAATGTTCTGCAACAAGTTCTTCTCTTATCATATGAACATACTCTTTAAAAATGGAAATTCTTGTAAATTCATCAATATTTGGATTTTCTATTCTAATTCCAGATTTTCCACCTCCAAAAGGAAGTTCAGTTAAAGCATTTTTGTATGTCATTATCTTTGCAAGCCTTCTTGTTTCTTCTAAACTTACATTTGGAGACATTCTTATTCCACCTTTTGCTGGACCTAAAACAACATTATGATAAACTACATAAGCATCACAAAAAACAATTTCATCATCTTTTGTCTTAAAATTTACAGAGAAAGAAATTTCCTTTTCATTTTTTTCAAGAAGCATTTCAGCAGCAGGGGAAATATCAATAAATTCTTTTATTTTTTCAAGTTTTACTATAGCCATTTTTTTCTCCTTTAAAAATTAATAAATTTTTTGTATAGTTCATTCTTTATATCTACTTTTCTATTTTCTCTTGCTGAAATTACTGCCCCTAAACAACTAGCAACAGTTTTTGTTCCTTCAATTTCATTCATTTCAATATCTTCATTTTTTAATATTTTTTCTACAAAATAATTTACCTCAGCAGAAACATTATGAGAAGAAATAGAAACTGGAATTTTAGCAAAATTGTAATTTGCTTTTTCCTTAAAATACCTTTTTGAACAAAGCAATATATGATCTGAAGTATTATCTGAAATTATTGTTCCCTTTGTTCCATAAAAAACACTTCTCATTGTGTAGGGCCTAATACATCCTATTGAACAAAAAACTTTACCCATAATATCGTTCTCAAATTTATAAATTGCAATAGTTGCGTCATTTACAGGCCAGTCAGTTAAACATTTATGATTTGAATATGCAAAAACTTCAATAGGTTCTCCCGCAATCCATCTTAATAAATCAACAGCATGACATCCTCCACCAATAAATGGTTCCCTTCTTGGGTCTTTTCTCCATTTACCAATACCTTCTGCTACTCTATAATCATGTGCATATTCACTTTCAACAAAAAACAACTCACCAATTTCGCCTGATACAATAATTTCTTTTGTTAAAACAAATCCAGGAGCAAATCTACATACTTGTCCTATCATAAATTTTTTACCAGATTTTTTAACCGCCTTAATAATTTCAATACAATCTTCAAGATTTAAAGCAAGTGGTTTCTCGCATAAAACATGCTTGCCTGAAAGTAAGGCACTTACAGAATGTTCTCTGTGAAAAAAATCGGGTGAAGCAACTGATATAATTTCAATTTCTTTTATATTTATCAACTCTCTATAATCAGTTGTTGCAAAAGGAATTTTAAATTCATCTTTTACTTTTTTTAATGTTTCTTCATCAGTATCACATATACCATAAACTTCTGTATTTGGATTTTGTAAATAAGCAATAAGATGCGATTTTCCCATTCTTAAACCGATTACACCTACTTTCATTTTGTCTCCTTTTTTTACTGTTTAGTAAATATATCATAAAATTCAAAAAAATCAAATTGACCTATTCAACTTTTAAATGTATAATAATTTTTATGATTAAAAAATTTCAATTTTTATGTAAGCCAGAAGTTATCTATGGTCCTAATTCTGTTTCCTATTTGCCATCTATTATCAAATCCATCAGTTGCAAAAATATTTTAATCGTTGTTGATAAGAATTTTTCAAAAACGGAATTTTTTCAAGATATAATTAATAGTTTAAAAAAAGAAAATGTAAATTTTTCTATTTTTGATAAAATAGAGAAAGAACCAACAACTGAAATAGGCGATGAATGTGGAAGTTTTGGAAGAATAAATAAATGTGATTGCGTATGTGGAATTGGTGGAGGGAGTGTACTTGATACGGCAAAAGCAGCAAGCATTCTTTTAACAAATGAGGGTTCTATTAGGGATTACCAGGGATTAAATAAAGTTAAAAAGCCGGGGGTACCCAAAATTATGATACCAACAACAGCAGGAACAGGGAGTGAAGTTACTTTTACTGCTGTTTTTATTAGACCAGAAGAAAAGAAAAAGAAAGGTATAAATAGTCCATTTTTATATCCTGATTATGCAATTCTTGACCCTGTTTTAACAATTTCTTTGCCCCCTAATATAACTGCTTCTACAGGCCTTGATGCTTTATCTCATGCAATAGAAAGTTATATATCAAGAAAAGCAAATTTTTTAACAGAAACTATTTCACTTACAGCAATTAAACTTATATGGAATAATATTTATATTGCCTATATTTCTGGAGAAGATTTAAATGCCAGAGAAAAAATGTTATATGGGAGTTTTCTTGCAGGTGTTTCTCTTGCAAATGCTGGAGTTACAGCAGTCCATTCAATGTCATATCCACTTGGTGGTAAATTTGGTATTCCACATGGAATAGGAAATGCAATATTATTACCATATGTTCTTGAATTTGATTTAAAAAATGATAAATCTTTTACAATTGAAAAAGAATTTGCAAATATTATAGATACAATTTTTCCAGAATATTTAAACAAAAGTGACAATTATAAAGCAAATTTACTTATAGAAGAGATAAAAAAACTTAATGAAAAATTAAATATACCAAAATTAAGAAATTTTAACATTCCCTCTGGTGTTTTTGAAAAACTGGCAGAAGAAGCATTAGAAGTATCTGTTCCAATAGAGAATAATCCATGTCCAATAAATAAAGAAAATATAATTGAAATATATAAGAATGCCTATTAAGAATTTACAAGGAGATTTAATAAAAAAAGACATCCTGATTTACATAAAGGACGATTATTATTCCCACATTTTGGAGATACAATACAGGATGGACAACCCATTTCACATTTACAGTTTAAAACAGAATTATATGAAATTTCAAATATCTTCTCAATCCTTTCATATGCAATATTTGTAATTCCAACACCCCCAGGATAACCATCATAAATAAAAATAGTAGGTTTTTCTGTTTGTTGATGAAAAGGGAACGAATATCCACCAATATCCATTCTATCACAAGTAACTTGAAGTGGGAAAATAGAAATTATAGAATGTTCTGTTGCATGGATACTACCTGGAAAATCAAGTTTTTTCTCTTTCATTTCATATGATAAATCTTCTGGAATTTCTATCCATAATGATTGGGTTTTAAATTTTTCAGGTGGTAAATTTAACATGTATGTTCCAATAAGAGTTTTATCCTTTTCTCTTCTTTTTTCATAACTTACAATCTGTTTTGTTACTTCAATTTCTCCAAATTTTATAAAGAATTCTCCTTTATGTTTTTCTTTTTGTATATTTAATATATCAATCTTTTCCCACCAGTTTGGCTGAGTGTAATAATCACCATTATTCTTTTCTACAATAACTATTTTCTTATCAAAATTTATAAATATAACTTCATATTTTTTACCATGGTGTAAATAAATTGCTCCTGGATGACATTCAAAAAGCACCTTATTTTCCTCAATTTCTCCTATAACTTTCTCCTCATCTAACTCAATTATTGAATATAAATCACCTATTGTCCTTAAACTAATATTCATATGTATTGGCTTTCCCGCATAAAAATATTTTCCACTTCTTGTTTTTGAAAAATCTTTTTTAAAAATAACTTTTTTTAAAATCTCACCATAAAATTTTTCATCATACTCTAAATCAACTGGAATTTCAATTGAAGCACATTTAATATGATTTTCAGATATTATTTCATTTTCAAAATTTATTATTACATCCTCAAACTGTCTTTTTATAAATTCTTCTGGATTTCTTATAAAGTACTGGTCAAGTGCATCATCAAGAGCCATAAAAACTACAAGCCCTTCCCTTTTCCTCCCTACTCTTCCAATTCTTTGCCAAGTACTAATAATTGAACCAGGATAACCAAAAAGTATGCAACAATCAAGATAACCAACATCAATTCCAAGTTCTAAAGCACTTGTTGAAATTACACCTTTCAATTCTCCATAAAATAATCTTTTTTCAATATCTCTTCTTTCTTCTGGTAAATAACCTGCTCTGTATGCAGATATTAAATTTTCTATATTTTTATAATTTTTTATTGTCCATATTTGTAAAAGTTCTGCTGATTTTCTACTATTAGTAAAAAGTATTGTTGTAAATCCATGATTTATACTATCTTTTAATAATTCTATTGCTTTGGTATAATAAGATTCAAATTTAGAATCCCAAAAAACAATATATTTCTTTGGCAAAGGGGCTGAACTTTCTTTAATTTTCTCAAAATCTAAACCAATAAATTCTTTGGCAAAATTTTCTGGTTGATTTATTGTTGCTGAAAGTAAAATAAATTGAGGATTTGAATTATAATATTCACAAATTCTTCTCAATCTTCTTATTACATGACTAACCTGAGAACCAAAAATTCCTCTATATGTATGAACTTCATCAATCACAATAAATTTTAATTTAGAAAAAAAATCCCTCCATTTTTCATGAAAAGGTAAAAAAGCAGTATGAATCATATCTGGATTTGTAAGTATTATATTTGGCAAATTGGTTCTTATCTTTCTTCTCAAATTTTCAGGAGTATCTCCATCATAAATTTCTGCTTTAATTTCAAAATTTCTTAAAGTTTTAAGTTGATCTTGGGTTAATGCTTTTGTGGGAAAAATATAAAGTGCTTTGAAATCAGGATTTTTATAAATTTCATCAAGAACAAAAATATTATAAATAAGAGTTTTACCACTACCAGTTGGAGTTGTTACTATTATATTTTTCCCTTCTTTCAGTTTTTCAATCGCCTCCTTTTGATGTAAATAAATTTTTTCAATTCCGCATTTTTTCAATTTATTTTTTAATTCCTCGGAAATAAAAAGTGGCAAATCCCAAAATTCTCCCTTTCTTTCTTTAATTTCAATAATTTTTACAATATTATCTTTATATTTTTTCTTTATATGACCTAAAAATTCTTTTATTGTCATCAAAATTTCATAATTTCTTCAATTAATTTTTCTACTATTTTTTCTTCTGGATAAGTTCCTATAATTTTGCCTTTTTTAAACAATGCCCATTTTTTATTTCCACCCGCAATTCCAATATCTGCTTGTTTTGCCTCACCCGGACCGTTTACTGAACAGCCCATTACAGCAATTTTTAATTTTTTTATTTCAGGGTTTTTTTTCTCTATTTTTTTAATCTCTTCTTTTACTTTATTTAGAACTTCTTTCAAATTTACTTTCATTCTTCCACATGTTGGACATGAGATAATCTCTGTCTCAAAAATCCTCAAATTTAATGCTTGTAATATTGCTTTTGCTACTTTTATCTCTTCTTCAGGTGTAGTTGTTAAAGAAACTCTTATGGTATCTCCAATTCCTTCATTCAAAAGAATCCCTATGCCAAGAATTGATTTTGAAAGAGCAAGATACCCAGTTCCTGCTTCTGTTATTCCAAGATGTAAAGGATAATCGTAAATTTCAGATATTTTTCTATATGCATTAATTGTTTCTTCAACATATGGTGTTTTTAAAGAAATAACAATTGAAAAAAATCCATTATCCTCAAAAAAATTAACTATATCTTTTGCTGAATCAACTAAAGAAGAAACTAAATCACCTTTTATTTTAACAGAACCAGAATTTAATCCAATTCTTATAGGAATATTATGCTCCTTGGCAACCTTAATTATTTCTTTAAGATACTTTTTTTCAATATTCCCAGGATTTATTCTTATTTTATCAATTCCCTTTTCAATAGATATTTTTGCTAAATGCCAGTTATAATGAATATCTGCAACAAATGGTATTTTAAACTCTTTTTTTAAAATTGGTATTGAATCTGTGTCTTTCTCATCCAATATAGAAATTCTAACTATTTCTGCTCCTTCTTTTATCATATTCTTTATCTGCTTTTTTAGAAGATTTATTTGAGATGTAGGAACTTTTGTCATCCCCTGAATAACAATAGGGTTTTCTCCACCAATAAAAATATTTCCAATTTTTATAACTTTTGTCTTTCTCATTTTAATTTAATTTTGTTTATCTGTATTATTCTATCAATATCCTGATATGTAATATAAATTGCAAAAAGTATAAGTGTTACAATCCCTATATTTTGAATAATTTGAAGGAGTTTAATACTTGGTCTTTTTCTTCTAATTTTTTCTATAAAAAGTCCAAAAATATGTCCGCCATCAAGAACAGGATATGGTATAAGATTTATTATACCAAGATTTATGCTTAAAATAGCCATAAATTGAAGATAACTGGAAAGTCCAATTTTCCAAACTCTTACTGCAATCTCTGAAATTCCGACAGGACCAGTAAAATGTTTAATTGAAATTCTTTTTTGGAATAAAAGTTTTAACCCTTTTATAGTTGTGGCACATATATTATAAAACTCTTTAAAACTTTTAATCATTGCTTTCCAAAATGGATATTTTTCAAATTTTTCTTTAGGCAATATTCCAATTATATATTCAACTTCTTTTTTCCCATCTATTTCAATTACATAAGGTGCTGGTTTAATAGAGAAAATTAAAAATACTTCTCCTCTTTTTACTTTTAAATTAATAGGTTTTTCTTTATATTTTTTAGTAGAATCCTTAATTTTCATAGTAACATCAATCCATGTTTTACACTTTTCACCATTTACTTCTATTACTTCATCTCCAATTTTAAGTCCGCTTTTTTCAGCAGGATAATTCTTTATAAACTCACCAATTTTTGTGCCATCATAAGTAATTGTTCCTATCATAAAAACTGGAATTAAAAGAATGAAGCCAAAAATTAAATTATTAAATGAACCAGCAAATAAAATTTTCATTCTTATCCCTGGGCTTTTTCCCATATATTCCCATTCCTCAAATTTTTCTTTCTCAATTTCCTCGCCTGCCATTTTAACAAATCCTCCAAAAGGAATTAATGAAATACTGTAAATTGTTTCTCCTTTCTTACATTCAAAAATTTTGGGGCCAAATCCAATAGAAAATTTTTCAACTTTAACACCATTCCTTTTTGCAACTATAAAATGTCCAAATTCATGAACTGTTATCAAAACAGAAAAAAGTATAATTAAGGATAAAACTGAACCAATCATTTTTCTCCTTCTATAATCTTTTCAACTTCTTTTCTTGCCCAATTGTGGTAATAAAATATATCTTCAATTTTTAAATCCTTTTTATATTCATGATTTTCTAAAACTATTTCAATTACATCTATTATTCTATTAAATTTTATTTTGTTTTCAAGAAAATATTCAACAACCCTTTCATTTGCTCCATTCAAAACAACAGGATATGAACCTTTTTTTCTTATAGTTTCTCTTGCAAATTTTAACCATTTTGCATTCTCAACTTTTTCAAAATTTAATTTTCTTATTTTTTTAAAATCAATTTCTTTTAAGTTTATATTGACTCTTTCAGGGTAATTTAAGACATAATTTATAGGAATTTTCATATCTGGGAAAAAACCAACAAACTTAATAGTTCCATCAATAAATTCAACCATACCATGAATAATTGCCTCTGGATGAACAATAACATCTATTTGTCCCTCATCTAAAGAAAAAAGATAATGTGCTTCAATAATCTCAAAACATTTATTCATCATAGTTGCAGAATCAATTGTTATTTTATTCCCCATTTTCCAGATTGGATGAGAGAGTGCTTCTTTTAAATTAAGATTCTTTTTTCTTTTTCTGTATAATGGACCTCCTGAAGCCGTTAAATAAATTTTTTTTATTCCTTTATTCTCATATTCTAAAATCTGAAAAATTGCATTATGTTCACTATCAATTGGCAAAATTTTAAAATTATAGTATTTTTTCATTTTATTAATTATTTCACCACCAGAAACAAGTATTTCTTTTGATGCAAGCCCTATAATTTTTTTGTTTTTTATACATTCAATAAATGCTTTTAGTGAATAGATCCCTGGTATTGCAAAAATATAAATATTTCCTTCTTTTAAACTAGCAATTTCAGAAAGTCCATCTTCTCCATAAAAAAACTTTATATTCTTAAACTTCTTTATAAAATCTTCATCCTTTTCTTCTGTATAAACATACTTTGGCTTAAATTCTTCTATTTGTTTTGATAAAACTTTTTTATTCTTTCTACATGCAAGACATAAAACATTAAATTTATCCTTTTGCCTTCTTATAACTTCTAATGTATTTTGACCTATTGTGCCAGTGGAACCTAAAATTACAACATTCTTCATTATATTCCACCAAATTTCCTTTTTCTTTTCTGGTAATCAACCAATGCTTTTAAAAATTCATTTTCATCAAAATCAGGCCATAAAACTGAGGTAAAATAAAACTCTGAATAAGCACTTTGCCATAATAGAAAATTGCTTATCCTTTTTTCTCCACTGGTTCTTATTATTAAATCAGGTTCTGGAACATCTGGAAGATAAAGAAATTTTTTAATAAGAGTTTCATCAATTTCTTCTTCTTTATATCCCAATTTTATTATCTTCTTCACAGCATCCACAATCTCAACTCTTCCACCATAATTAATAGCAAAAATTAAATTTAAACCAGTATTTTCTTTTGTTAAATTTTCAACATAATCCATAATTTTTATCAAATTTACAGGCAATTCCCACTTCCTTCCCAAAAACCTTACTTTTATATTATTTTTATTTAATTCTTCTCCTTCATTTTTTAAATTTTCTTCCATTAAATAAAAAAGAAACTCTACTTCTTCTTTTGGTCTTTTCCAATTTTCAGTTGAAAAAGAATATAAAGTTAAGTATTTTATATTATATTTAACTGCTGCTTTCACTGTTCTTCTAACTGCTTCAATTCCCTCTTTATGACCAAAAATTCTTGGCAAATTTCTCTTTTCTGCCCATCTACCATTTCCATCCATAATTACTCCTATATGTATTGGTATAACTTTTAAATTTTCCATTTTCAAAGTTCAAATCTTTCCCCAAAATATACACTTCTTGACTCTGGATGATTTAAAATCTCTTCTGGTTTTCCTTCAATTAAAATTTCTCCTTCATAAATTAGATATGCTCTATCTGTTATTTTTAATGCCTCCCTTACATTATGGTCAGTTAATAATATCCCCATATTTTCATTTTTTAATTTTACAATAATATCCTGAATTTCAATAACTGTTTTTGGGTCAATTCCAGAAAATGGCTCATCTAAGAGAAAAAATTTTGGTTGAAAAGATAAACTTCTTGCTATTTCTAACCTTCTTTTTTCCCCTCCTGATAAATTGCCTGCAATTTTATTTTTTAATTCATATAATTCAAATTTTTTCAATAACTCTTCTATAATTTTCTCCATCTCTTTTTTATCATAAAAATTTTCAAGAACAATCTCAAAATTTTCTTTTACAGTTAACTTTTTAAATATTGAAATCTCTTGTGGTAAATAGGAAATGCCTTCTCTTGCTCTTTTCCATGTAGGATAATTTGTAATATCTTTTCCATCTATGAAAATTTTACCACTATCTGGTTTTAAAAAACCTGTTATTATTTCAAAAGTTGTTGTTTTCCCTGCTCCATTAGGTCCAAGAAGTCCAACAATTTCTCCTTTTTCAACCTTCATTGATATATTTTTTAGAACTACTTTATTTTTAAACGATTTTTTAATATTTTTTATTTCAAGCATTTTTAAAGTAAAGTATCAAATTCTTTTTCTTCTTTTTTAAATCCAAGATGTTTATATGCAAGTTCTGTCGCAACTCTTCCCTGTGGTGTTTTTTTAATAAATCCCTTCCTTATAAGAAAACTCTCATATACTTCTTCTATTGTATTTGGTTCTTCTCCTACTGCTATTGACAAACTTTTTACCCCTACAGGTCCTCCATTAAATTTTGTAATTATAACTTCAAGTATTTTTTTGTCCATTTCATCAAGTCCTTCTTCATCTACATCCATTTTATTTAATGCAATAGTTGCAATCTCTCTATCAATAAAACCTTTCCCTTTGACTTCTGCATAATCCCTAACTCTTCTTAATAAACGATTTGCAACTCTTGGAGTTCCTCTTGACCTTTTGGCTATTTCCTCTGCTCCTTTCTCGTCAATTTTAATATTAAGAATTTTTGCAGACCTTTTTATTATTTCTTTTAATTCTTCCGTTGAATAATAGTCAAGACGATGTAATATCCCAAACCTATTTCTTAAAGGTGAAGTCAAAAGTCCTATTCTTGTTGTTGCACCGCATAGAGTAAATGGTTTTAATGGAATTTTAACACTTTTAGCCTTTGGGCCTTCTCCTATAACAATATCTATTTTAAATTCTTCCATTGCACTATATAAAAATTCTTCCACACTTCTCGGAAGGCGGTGTATCTCATCTATAAATAATACATCTCCTTTTTCAAGATTTGTTAGAATTCCTGCAAGATCTCCAATTTTTTCTATTACAGGACCAGAAGTTGCTTTAATGTTAACTCCAAGTTCATTTGCTATGATATAAGAAAGTGTTGTTTTACCAATTCCGGGAGGGCCATAAAATAAAACATGGTCAAGAACTTCTCCTCTATTTTTTGCCGCTTCAATAAAAACTCTCAAATTTTCTTTTACTTTTGTCTGTCCAATAAATTCATCAAGTTTCTTTGGTCTTACAAAATTTTCATATTTCAAATCATCATTTGTTGTTTCTGGTGTAGTTATTTTCTTTTCTTTCATAGTTTCCTCAACGCTTCTTTAATTAAATCTTCAAGTGATATATCACCTTTTTTTTCCTTTATTATTCTATTCACAATAGGTGCTGATTCTTTCTTTTTATAACCTAAAACTGCCAATGCTTCCACCGCATTGATTAAAAGTTCTCTTTCTTTATAATTATCAACAAGAATTGGCAACTTTTCAATTTTTTGTTTCAATTCAACCATCATCCTTTCTGCTGTCTTTTTCCCTATGCCAGGAACATTTTTAAAAACAGAAATATCTTCGGAAATAATACCTTGATAGATTTCTTCTACCGTAAGTCCAGAAAGAATTCTTAAAGCAAATTTTGGACCTATTCCTGGAACAGTTATTAAAAGTGAAAACAATTCCCTTTCTTCAAAAGTTTTAAATCCATATAGATTAATTTTATCTTCTGAAATTTGTTGATATACATATAAAAGAACTTCTTCTCCTTCTTCAATTTCTGAAGATGTTTGTAAAGAAATTTCTAAAAAATACCCAATCCCATTATTTTCAATTACAATACTTGTTGGTGTTTTAGAAATAACTTTACCTTTTATAAAATACAGCATTTCTCATTTCCTTTATTTTAAATATGGCTGATATTGCACATGCAACTGCATCTGTCTCTTCATAATTTTTAAAATTATAAAAATTTGATAGATTTTCAACCATAAATTTTACCTGTTCTTTTGTAGCACCTCCTTTCCCTGTTATTAACTTTTTTATTTCTCTTGGGGGTATTAAGAAAAATTCCTTATCATTTGAAAGTGCTAACCATATAATCCCTCCTATTAAAATACCAATTTTCAAGGCAATACGAACATTTTTGGCTACATATATTTCTTCTATTGAAACATAATCGGGTTTAAATTTATTTATAATAGATTCAACATTCCTAATAAGATATTCAATTTTTTTCTCATATGATTTAGGAGGGGGTAAAATTAAGCCGCATTCCAGTATATTTAAATCTTCATTTACAACACCATATCCTAATTTATTAATTCCCGGGTCAATACCTATTACTTTCAATTTTATTTTGCAATTTTTTCAAGAATTTCGTCTGCTATATCAA
>Ga0197143_1002840_pt1 | contig 12190 bp, 13 predicted proteins | sample GBS70_MetaG_FD_148603 | JGI IMG/M metagenome (GOLD analysis project Ga0197143, IMG submission 148603) | Sediment microbial communities from Great Boiling Springs, Gerlach, Nevada, United States - GBS 70_MetaG | ecosystem: Environmental > Aquatic > Thermal springs > Hot (42-90C) > Sediment...
GGAGAGGATTTTGCACTTTATTTTTTGCCCGATAAACTTTTTTAAATGTTCATAAATTAAATTTTTATTATTGGCATCAACACGAGGATAATATTCGGGAGAAAGTTGGGAAACGGGAATAAAACCTTGAATACCTTCAATTTCAACGATCCATCCGCCTCTATTAGCATCCTTTATTTCTAATTCCAAAACCTCGCCTTTTTGATAGTAGTTTAAAATTTTTTGCCAGCTATCAATAGCACTTAATTCTTGAAGCAAAATTTCATAATTACCATAACCATCATCTAAACCAACAATTTTTACACCAATGACATCGCCAGGGTTTAATTTCTGTGCCAGATTTTTGCTTTGAAGATAAAAGGCACCATAAAGCCTGCCTGTACCATATGGACTTAAATCAACATAAAGTTCCCCTCTTTTTTTACTGATTACTTTTCCTTCCAAGATCGAACCAATTTCCAATGGTTTCAAGCGCCATCTCAAACCAGTTGTTGTTTTTTCTGTCTCCATTTTATGATAAAATTATAACATATAATGGAAGTGAGAAAACTTGATCATTATTACGAATTAATTTTTGATACAGCAAGATTCATTTTAGATCCAGAGAAAATTGAAGATGGAAAAGACAATATTATTTTAACGGATAGCTCTTTAAATTTAAATAAAAATAGAATTTTTAATTCTTCAGGAGAATATAATGTAGGAGAAGTATTCTTTTGGGGTTTTGACAATAAAAATTCAATCTCTTATCTTTTTCAAAACAAAGAAGGAAGTTTGCTTTATACACGAAGCGAAATTATTGATGAAAATTTAAAGAAGATAAAAATGATAGAAAAAGAAATTTCTGCTGTTTTCCTTTTAAATTTTTTTGATGAAAAAATTGTTTCTTTTTTTAAACCTAATCTTGTTTTAACCGATAAAAATGTCAATCTTCCTAAATTTGAAAAACAAAAAGGAGATAAATTAAAAGTCAATCTTAAAAAAGTCGAAAATTTAATTTTTGTTTTTCAATGAAAAAATATCTTTTTGCCATATCCATAATGTTAGTTTTGATTTTTCTTTGGTGGTTTATCGGTGGTAATATTACTGGTATTTATGTAAGACCATCTCCAGCTGAAAAAACTGTAACTTTTGTTTGGGAAAATTTTACTTTAGGATTAGCAACTGTTTTTGAGGCTTTACAAAACCTTCTTAAATGAAAATGAAAGAAAAAATAATAAGCCAAGAGATTTCTCAAGAATTAAGACAGGCTTATCTTGATTATGCTATGAGTGTGATTGTTTCTCGAGCCTTACCTGATGCTCGTGATGGATTGAAACCAGTGCAAAGAAGAATTTTATATACTATGAAAGAATTGGGGCTTTGGCCAAATGAAAAATTTACTAAATGTGCTAATGTGGTAGGAACAACTATAGCTCGGTATCATCCTCATGGCGATCAGGCAGTTTATGATGCTTTGGTGAGGATGGCACAAAATTTTTCTTTAAACTATCCTTTGCTCATAGGTCAAGGAAATTTTGGTTCTATTGATGGTGACCCACCGGCAGCTTATAGATATACAGAAACAAAACTTTCACGTTTTGCTGTAGAAATGTTAGCTGATATTGATAAAGAGACTGTTGATTTTAGACCAAATTATGATAATACCAGGGAGGAGCCTGTTGTTCTTCCTTCTAAAATTCCAAACTTAATTATTAATGGTTCTTTAGGTATTGCTGTTGGTATGGCAACTTCAATTCCTCCGCATAATTTAACTGAAGTAATGTCAGCTATAAAATTTCTAATTCAAAAACCAGATGCTGAAACTGAAGAAATTTTAAATTTTATTAAAGGGCCTGATTTTCCTACAGGAGGAAAAATATATGGAGGAGAAAAATTGAAAGAAATTTATGAACAAGGAAAAGGAGGAATAACTTTGGTTGGTGAAGTACAAATTGAATCAGGAAGAAAAGAAAGATTAATTATTACTTCAATCCCCTGGCAAGTGAATAAAGCTGAGCTTGTTAAAGAGATTGCTACTTTAGCTTTAGAAAAAGTTCTTGCTGAAATTAAAGATGTTAGAGATGAGTCAAGTAAAGAAGGTATAAGAATTGTTATTGAAACAAGACCAGGAGCTAATTTAGAAAAACTAAAAGAAAATCTTTATAGATTAACATCTCTTTCAAAAACATTTTATTTCAATCTTATTGCTCTTGACAAAGGTATTCAACCAAAGCTTTTTTCTTTAAAAGAACTTCTTTTAGCTTGGATAGAACATCGTCGAGAAGTTATTCGAAGGAGAACAAAATTTGATTTAGAAAGAAATAAAGAAAGAGTTCATCTTTTAGAAGGCTTTGATATTGCTTTAGAAAATTTAGATAGAGTCATTAATACTATTAAAAAGTCTAAAGATAGAAAGGAAGCCATGCAAAATTTGATGAAAAAATTTAAATTATCAGAAAAACAAGCAGATGCTATTTTAGAGATGCCACTTAGAACTTTGACCCAAATGGAAAGACACAAAATTTTAGAGGAACTAAAAGAAAGAAGATCAATTATTAAAGAATTAGAGATTATTTTGAAAAATCCTAAGAAAATTGATGAAATTATAATTAGCGAAGCAGATGAAATTATTAAAAATTATCCCAGCGAAAGATTGACGGAAATTGTTAAGGAAGAAAAAGTTTTTACCTTTCAAGAAACTATCCCAGAAGAGAAAGTTTGGTTAATTATTGATAAAAAAAATTTAGTCAATCTGATACCGGTAGAAAAATTTAATCTAGATAAAGTTTTGAAGAATAAAGATTTACCGAAAATTTTGATTCCAGCCAGCACCACGCAAAAATTAATTTTAGTAAGTAAATTTGGTAAAGTTTATAATGTAAGTTTAACTAATTTTTATAATTCTTCTAAATATCTTGAATCACAAATTATTTTAGATAAAGAAGATGAAATTAAAAAAATATTACTTCAAGAAAAAGGAAAGTATTTATTTTTAGTTTTTACCTCTGGTTTAGGAAAAAAAATAAAACTTGAAGAAGTTTTAACAAATCGAAGATCCGGAGTTCAAGTAAGTAAAGAAGAGGTCATTGGCGCTTTTTTGATTGAAGGAGGAGAGGCGATTGGTACAATTAGTGAAAATGGTAATATTTTACTTTTTAAAGAAAATTTGCCATTACAAGGAAGGACAGCGAAAGGAGTAAAAATAATGAAAACAAAAGAAGGAAAAATAATTTCCGCTTTTGTAAAAAATAGTGATGTGCTTTTATTAATCTTTAATCAAGGGTTTTATAAAAAGGTTGATTTAAAAGAAATTAAAGTTCAAAATCGTGGGGGTGTTGGGGTTAAGCTTTATGAGCCAAAATATGGTCATCTTTTGTTTTGTGGAACCATTAGAGAAGAAAAAGAAATAATTTTAAGCGATGATAAATTAAAAAGAATAGAAATAAAAAAATTACCGTTTATAAAAAGAACGCAGGTACCTAAAAAAATTGACAATTTAAATATTGTTAATTCAGTTTTATTAATTTGATGTTTTTAAGGCCAGGAGAAATAATTCAGAAATTAAGAGAAAAAAAATATGTTTTATCAGGAATGATAGGAGCTGACTTTGGTTGTGGTACTGGTTATTTTACAGCATTATTAGCTCAAACTGTTGGTCCTTCAGGAAAAATTTATGCTATTGATGTTGATGAGGAAGTAATAAAAGAAGCACAAGAATTTATTAATCAATTTGGTCTAGGTAATGTTAAATTCTTGCATCAGAATTTAGAAATTAACTCTGGTTTAGAGAAAGATTTTGTGGATTTTGTTTTTATTTCCCAGGTTCTTTATCAATCTGATGAGCCACAAAAAATTATTTCTGAAGCAAAAAGGGTTTTAAAAGAGAGGGGGGTTTTGATAGTTTTAGAACCTCAAAAGGAAAATCCTTTATTTACTGGACAAAGAGTCTATGATTTTCAAGATATTGTTAACTTAATAGAAAAAGAAGGTTTTAAAATTATAGAAATTGAGCAAACGAGCAATTATTATTTAGTGGTGGGACAAAAATGAATGATTTTATTGAAAGATTGAAAAGAGATAGACTTTTGCAAATAATTGTTGGGTTGTTTATATTAATGAGCATAATTTTATTTTTTATTTTTAGACCAATATTTTTTCCTAAAAAAGAAACCAAAACCAATTGTTATAATGAGAAAATAGAGATTTGGCTTCCATTTAAGGAAGATGAAATTTATTCCTATCTATCTCCATTTACTAAGTACTGTGTTCAATTCGAAATCACAACAAAGTCTTTAGAAGAAATAAAAAAAGACCTGATTTATTCTATAGCTAGGGGTGATTCCCCTCATGTTGTTTTTATTGATAATGACATACTGAATCAAAATAAAGATTTGTTTGCCACGCCTACGCCAATTTTAATAGATTCTTTAATTGCTTTTTATAATCAAGATATTTTAAATTTTTTGAATTTACAAGAACCAAAGACACTAGATGATTTAAAAAATTTTATAAAAGAGATAAGAAATTATCGTCAAGATTTTTATCCTCTTGGTTTAGGCACAAAAGAAATTAGACATAGAAAAGAAATACTTTTGTCTTTAATGAGTTTACAAGATGACTATCAAGACAAACAAAAATTTACCCAAAATTTCCTTTCTGCTTTAAAAACCTATCTTTCTTTTTCTGATCCTCAAAGCGAATTTTTTTCATATTCCGAAGATGCAGGTGATGATCTTTTAAATTTTGCTAACCAAAAATCAGCTCTTTATATTGGTTTTTATCAAGATAAAAAAGAAATATTAAGTATTAATCCAAGAATAAATCTTTCTTATGGCATTTTACCTCTTAATACCTTTCCACCAAAAGCCAAAATTTATATGAAAAATTTTTACCTTGCCCAAATTAAGAAGAAAAAATCAATTGCGGCTAAAGAATTTATCCAATGGTTTTTACGTCACCAATTGAAAAAATTTAGCCAAGATTTTGATCTTGTTCCTTTTGTTGATGACCCAGATGTGCTTAAAGAAAAAAAGATTGTTTTCGATTCAGTTAAAAATTTTGGTGAAACTTTTGATTTTTTAAATAAAGAAAAATTGTTTGATAATATAGATAGAATTTTAGAAGTCTATAGAGATGAGTCAGAATTAAGAAGAATTTTAGAACAAATTTACCATTCATTATGAAAAAATTTTTATTTTTAATAATTTTTTTAAATCTTTCTTTAGTTTTAGCGCAGGAGGGGCAGGAGAGTATTGTCGTTTGCCCAGAACCTCCCTGTACCTGGCAAGATTTTTCTCAAACAATTGTTAATTTGATTAGAACTATTGTAACCTTTGCCTTCTGGATTGCTTTTTTAATTGTAACTATTGGAGCTTTTATGGTAATGTTTGGAGGCCCTAAACCTAATTTAGTCAAAAGGGGACATAGCATGATTTTAACAGCAATATGGGCTTATGCTTTAATTTTAGGTGCTGGAATTTTTTTTGATATTATTTTAGGCTTTTTTACTCCCGAATTTAAACAACCTATATCTACAACTACACCAACTTCGTATATTGATTTTAAGATAGTTTTGGCACAAACATCGCAACAACCAACACCTATAACACCAGAGATTTTCTACAATCCACTAAAAGAATCTTTAATGTCAGCTTTAAGATGTGGAAAGGATGCAAGAGCTGTTACTAATATCCCTGCTTTAGATAGAGTTATAGATTGTATTTTTGAAGCTGTTGGTTTATTAAGCAGAGTTGCTTTAATTTTATTAGCTTTTGCTATCATTGCCTCAGCTTTTTACTTAATTAGCACACCTCTTTTTGGCTTTAGGCAAATTTCTAATGCTTATAAAATTTTAATTTGGTCAGTAATTGGTTTTATTGTCATTTTATTAGCAGAAGTTATTCGAGCGCAAATTGAAAGAATATTAAAATGAAAAAAATAACTTTACTTGTTTTAATATTTTTAAGTATTGGTTTGATAAACAATGTTCTTGGAGGTACGCCTAATCCTGCAAAACCTACTGTTGGTGAGGTTAAGATTGGATGGGTCACTAAAACTGTTTCTGTTTGTCCGCCTGGAATTTTAGGAATGGGCCCTTGTGGATATCCTAGTTTACAACAGTTGTTTGAAAGGATACGCGATCTCCTTTTAAAAATATCTCCTGAGCTTTTAGTTATTTTACTCATTTTAGGAGGCTTGATGTATCTTTTAGTTCCATTTAAGGTCGAAGATTATATCAAAAAAGGTCATAGTTATATTAGATATGCTATTTACGGTTATATTCTTTTGCTTTTAATAAGTTTAATTTTTACAATTATTTCAGCAATTTTGGGTGGCCCTGAACCGCCCAATCGTTGATTTTTTTGACGGACTCTATGGTATAATTTAAAAAATTAAAGGTCGAAAAATTAAAAAGTTAACAGACTTAAAAAAGAACGCAGACTTTGCAGAAAATTGTTAAGTACTTAATAAAAAATGAAACTGATACAAATAATAAGTCTTCTAACCCTATCTTTCTTTTTGGTCTTTAATTTATCTTTTGTTGAGGTTCTAGCTCAATCTTATGATGAGACACCAGAGCCACCTTCGTTCATTCCTGGCTGTTCCCCCGGGGATACTCTAAGAAGGTGTATGTTAGGAATCGCTCACCTTATTATAAGGGTTATTTTGGTAGTTGCTTTAATTTTTTCTGCTATAATGATGGCTTGGGCAGGAATTCTATATATCACTTCAGGTGAGAAGGAAGAAGAAAGGAAGAAAGTTAGAAATCGTATTATTTACGCCGCTGTTGGTCTAGTTGTTGCTTTTCTTGCTTGGGCAATTACAAGATTCCTTGCAGGAGTTCTTCAAAGAGGAGCGATATAATTCTGGCTAATAATTAAAATTTTTTAAAAAAGGTTAATATTATATGAGAAAAATTTTTTGGATCTTGTTTTTGGCGAGTTTTGTTTTTGCTCAAGACTATGGTTTTTTTTCACTGAGGTTACCGCCTCATATTGATTGTGGACAAAATTTTTATGAGTGTTTAATATTTTTCTTTTATAGAATTTTAGGGGTAATTTCGGTTTTAGCTATGGCTTTGTCTGCAATTTTTATTGCTTGGGCAGGAATATTGTATATAGTTAAAGGAGGGGTTAAAGATGAAGATACAAAGAAAATTCGTCAACGTCTTATATGGGCTGTAGTCGGCCTCGTGGTAGCTTTTTTATCCTATGCTTTTGTACGAGCTCTTGAGTTTTGGATGGCCAGATTAGAAGTTTTTCTTTATAATTTAACTTTAGCTCAAAGTTTGCCTGAATTTCAACCACAAGAAAGTTTGGAATGCAATGGAGTTAATTTACCTTCCGTTTTACAAAGAAGAGATGTTTCCCCAGAAATATGGAAGAATTGTATCTTATCTTATATTGGAAGATTTTTATCTTTTCTTTATGTTTTAGCATTAATGTTAGGAATTATTTTTCTTGCTTGGGCTGGAATTATGTATATTACTCAACCAGAAAAGATAAAAGATGTTCATAAAAGATTACTTTACGGAGTTTTAGGATTAATATTTGCAATTTTTTCTTTTGCTATTGTTAGAATGATCGAACTTTTCTTTAAGCCTCAAATATGATCGAACCAAAACTTTTAAATTTAATAGAGAATTTTTTTAAATTAATCTTTGTTTTTGCTTTAGCTTATATGGTTGGTGTTATAATTTATATAGGAATAATTTATATTACAACTTCAGGAGATAAATTAAAAGAGGCTTACAAAAGATTACCTTTAGTACTTGTTGGAGCAGTCTTTGTTTTTCTTTCTTTTACTATTCCTAGGTTAATAGAGCTGTTTTTCAAATAGTTGATGCTCCTCCTAAAGCTGGGGTGCTGGAATTGGTAGACAGCCATGGCTTAGGACCATGGGCTCAAACGAGCGTGTGGGTTCGAGTCCCACCCCCAGCAAAAAATGCCCCTGTAGCTCAATTGGAAGAGCGTGTGGCTTCGGACCACAAGGCTGAAGGTTCGAATCCTTCCAGGGGCAAATAAGAAGTCAAAAGTCAAAAATATAACGAATAAAAATCAGAAGTCAAGGGTTAAAAGTTGTATTTTTTATAATGATAAAAAGGATTTTTATAGGAACAGCCTGGCCTTATGTTAATGGAGATTTACATATAGGTCATTTAGCCGGTTATTTAATTCCTGCTGATATTTTTTCTCGCTTTTGTAGACTAAAAGGCTATGAAACGTTAATGGTTTCAGGAACAGATTGTCATGGAACACCAATTACTGTTGAAGCTGACAAAAGGAAAATAACGCCACAAGAGTTAGTTGAAGAATATATTCCTAAAGTTCATGAGTTTGTGAAAACTTATCAAGCAACCTATGATATTTTTACTTCAACAACAACTGAAAACCATAAAAAAATAACTCAAGAATTTTTTTTAAATTTACTTAAAAATGGCTATATTTCCAAAGAAAAATCTTATCAATATTTTTCTCCAGAAGAAAATAGATTTTTGCCTGATCGTTATGTTGAAGGGGAGTGTAAATTTTGTTTAGCTAAAGAACAAAGAGGTGATCAATGTGAAAACTGCGGTAGAAGTTTAGAACCAGGAGATTTGCTTAATCCTAAAAGTAAATTAAAAGGCACGCCAGTTATTTTAAAAGAAACAGAACATTATTTTTTTGATTATCCAAAATTACAAAAAGAAATTGAAGATTTTGTTTTAAATTCAAATCATTGGCGAGAATGGGTTTATAAAGAAACCTTAGGTTTTCTAAAAGAAGGTTTAAAAAAAAGAGCTATTACAAGAGATATTGATTGGGGTGTGCCCTTGCCCAAAGAAAAAATTCCTAAAAATTTTTTGATTGAAAATATTGAAGAGAAAAGATTTTATGTTTGGTTTGAAGCAGTGATAGGTTATTTTTCCGCAACTGTTGAATGGGCAGAAAAAAATAATAAAAGTTGGGAAGATTTTTGGCTTGATCCATCTTGTCGGCATTATTATTTTATGGGAAAAGATAATTTAATTTTTCACACTATTTTTTGGCCAGCAGAATTAATTGGTCAACAAAAAGGTTACAATTTACCTTATTTTCCAGCAGTTAATAATTTTTTACTTTTAGAAGGAAAAAAATTTTCTAAAAGTAGAGGCATCCATATTGATTCTTTGGAGATAGCTAAAGATTACGGAGTTGACTATGTTCGTTTTTATATTTCTTCAATTTTGCCAGAAAACAAAGATGCTGATTTTAAATGGCAGGAATTTAAAGAAACAATAAATAATGAGTTAGTTGATAAAATTGGAAATTTTATTCATAGAGTTTTAGTTTTTTACGAGGAAAAGCTAAATCAAAAAATTGAAAATGAAAATTTAGCCCAGGAGGTTTTAAATAAAACAGAAGAAGTTTTTCAAAAGTATGAAAAGCATCTTGAAAAATGTGAAATAGTCCATGCTTTTAATTTAGTTTTAGATTATGTTGGTTTTGCTAATCAATATCTTGATAGAGAAAAACCCTGGAGCTTGAAAAACAAAGAAAAAATCGAGGAAATCATTTTTTCATCTTTACAGATAATTAATAGCTTGAGAATTATGCTTTGGCCATTTATTCCTCAGTCAATGGATAAACTAAGCAAAATTTTAGGACTTAAGATTGAACCGAAAGTTGGACAGAACCATTTTGTTTTCCAAAAAATAGAAAATATTAAACTAAGAGAAAAACCAACGCCACTATTTGAGAAAGAAAGGAAAATCGTAACTTAAAATTTTATCAATAAGTTTTTTTAGCAAGCGGTAAAAAACAAAGATAATTAAAAAAAGAAAAAAAACAAATTTACCCAAAAGATCAAAAGCATCAGAAAGAAACTCCATTGATAATAATAGGATTAGGTTGGAAAATTTCCGACCCAATAACAAAACCTAAGCCAAAACTAAATAAATTTAATAAAATTAATAAAAGAAGCAAGGTTAACCTTTCTTTATTTTGAAATTTTCCCCTAAGATTCATGAATCAAACAATTATTATATTTATTTTACTTAATCTGATGGTAATTTCTTTAACAGGGCTTTTTTCTTTAAATCGCCTTGATTTATTTTTTAAACAATATCTTTTTTGGTTGATTGGGTTTTTCTTATTTTTCTCCTTTCTTTTTATTGATTATCGTTTTATCTTTGAAAAATACTTTTCTTATTCAATTTTAACTCTTTCTTTTTTAATTTTAATTTTGGTTTTATTTACAACCGGTTATCCCAAAAGTTGGTTTAACATTTTTGGTTTCGCTTTTCAGCCTTCAGAATTTAGCAAGATAGGCTTTTTTCTTCTTTTAACATTTTTTTTAAGTCATTATCAGCTTGATCTTGTCAATCCAGTTTATTTAATTTTTTCTTTATCTACGCTTTTCCCTTATCTTTTTTTAATCTTACTTCAACCTGACTGGGGGATGGCTTTTTTATATTTTATTATATGGCTTTTAGTGATTGTTTCTTTTCTGTCTAAAAAAGAAATAATTTATGGTTCCTTGATTTTAATTTTAATTTTCTCTTTTTTATGGTTTTTTGTTTTGAAGGATTATCAAAAAGAAAGGATTTTAGTATTTTTTAAACCAGAGGCTGATCCTTTAAAAACCGGTTATAATCTTCGGCAAATTAGACTTTCTTTAGGAACGAGTAGTTTTTTTGGCAAAGGAGTTGGCTTAGGAGAGATTGGTAGATTAGGTTTTTTGCCTTCAGCGCCTACAGATTTTATTTTGACTTTTCTTATTGAAGAGAGAGGCATTTTCATTTTTATTATCTATTCATTTTTAATCTTCCTTTTAATTTATGAACTTATAAAAGCTCAAAGATTTCATAAAAATCCTTTAATTAAAAACTTTATTTTCATCGTTAGTCAATATTTTTTAGCTAAATATCTTTTAACTACTTTAGTTAATTTTGGTATTTTTCCTATTATTGGTCTTCCCGTCCTTTTTCTAAGCTACGGCGGTTCACATCTTACTTTTGACCTCTGGCTTTTAGGAATTTTACAGAGTTTAACTAAGGAAAGAGTTTAGTTTATAATTAATTTAATGCTTGATGATTTTAAATCTGCTAAAGGAGAGAAGTTAACCAAAGATAAATTGATTGAAGAAATCGAAAATTTCATTTTAGCTGATGAGAGATTTGATTATCGTATTTTAGTTGGTACTGATTCTGAATATTTTGATCATAAAATTGATTTTGTTTCTGTGATTGTTGTTCATCGAATTGGTCATGGAGCGCGTTACTTTTGGCGAAGGCAGATTTTCAAAACTAAATTTGGTCTTTATGAAAGGTTATGGCAGGAAGCCCTTTTGAGTCTAAAAATTGGCCAAGAACTTTTGAAAATTTTAACTTTCAAAAAATTAAATTTTCATTTTGAGCTTCATCTTGACTTAGGTACTATTGGTAAAAGTTCATCATCAGTTAAAGAAATTATTAATCTTGTCCGGTCCTATGGTTTTGAAGTTAAAATCAAACCCGAATCATATGCCGCGAGTAAGATTGCTGATAGACTGATATGAAAAGTATAATTGACGAACTTTCCTGGCGAGGTTTAATTTATCAAAAAACACCAGGAATTGAGAAAGTTTTTGAGAGGCAAACCACTTGTTATTTAGGTATCGATGTCACTAGTGATAGTCTGCATCTTGGAAATTTAATCGGTCTTTTGATTTTAAAAAGAATTTACAACTTCGGCCATCGAATTATTTTACTTTTAGGTGGGGGAACAACTTTAATTGGTGACCCATCGGGAAAAGAAAAAGAAAGACCAATTTTGCCTAAAGAAGTTATTGAAGCTAATAAAAAAAAGATAAAGAAACAATTAGAAAGAATTTTTGAATTTGATAATAAAAATGTTATTTTAGTTGATAATGCAGATTGGCTGAAAAATATTACCTTAATTGAATTTTTAAGAGAAATAGGTAAACTTTTAACCCTAAATTCAATGCTTGGTTTAGAGTTTGTTAAAACAAGACTGCAAACACAAGAAAGTATTTCTTTTGCTGAATTTACTTACCAGCTTTTACAAGCATATGATTTTTTAGTTTTATTTCAAAAATATAAATGCGAGGTTCAAATTGGCGGTTCAGATCAATGGGGCAATATTGTGCAAGGAATTGAGCTTATAAGAAAAAAATTAAATCAAAAAGCTTATGGTTTAGTTTATCCATTGCTTTTAGATCCAAAAACAGGTAAAAAATTTGGAAAGAC
>Ga0197143_1002842_pt1 | contig 12189 bp, 13 predicted proteins | sample GBS70_MetaG_FD_148603 | JGI IMG/M metagenome (GOLD analysis project Ga0197143, IMG submission 148603) | Sediment microbial communities from Great Boiling Springs, Gerlach, Nevada, United States - GBS 70_MetaG | ecosystem: Environmental > Aquatic > Thermal springs > Hot (42-90C) > Sediment...
AGTCTTACCCATAAGGTGGTTACGTATTGTCGCCTCGGTTCTACCTATATCTTCAGCTATCTCGCTTATAGTCATCTTTGCTTTCTCCCTCGCAATAGCTGCAGCTGCTACTGCTAGAGAATCAACCCAAGTTAATCTCTCAGATGGGTTTCTCAATTCTTCTAGTACTTCAGCTCTGAACAAGGTACCTACTAGGAGAGCATACTCAAGTTTATGTATCTCTTCTCTACCAATCGGTGATAATGATATTTCTTCACTCATATCTTTCACCAATGATCTTAATTGTTTCACCTGCTTTTATCTCTATACCTTTATTAGTGATTATAAATGGATGACGTCTCATAGAATGCGATGTTCCACGCATCTTCCATACGATTATGCTTCTCTTCAATTCTCCACCTACTTCATCTAGGTCTAGTCTAATTATACCATCTGCAGCATGTTCTACTCCTGGACCACCGAAGCCCTTCTCAGTGACACTTACTTGTGAGATCAGTATTGATGTGCATCCCATGCCTGATAAGACTTTCTTTAATTGAAGAACCATGATTCTCGCTAATGCTGGCTTAGTTATGTATAGTGTTGTAACAGAGTCTATTACTGCTCTCTCTGCATTTACATCTTTTACTGCATCTCTAAGAGTATCTACTAGTAGTTGGAAGTCTCCTGGATCCCTTACCACGTATTTTTCTCTTTTTGCTGCTTCACCTATCCCAGCAGTAAACGCATCTACCATGGCGAATAGCCCTCTCTCTTCATATGATTTAACATCCCATCCAAATTGAGACATAGAGATTCTAACCTGGACTGGATGTTCTTCTAGAACTACCAGTATTCCTGGCTCTCCCCGTAGTAAGCCGTTATAAAGATATTGTTGACCAAATATTGATTTTCCTGTTCCAGGTCCACCAGATAATAATACTACATTTCTCTTAGGCATACCTCCACCTAATATCTCATCTAGCCCCGCTATACCTGTTACTATTCTTTCAACCAACTTAGACCCCATTAAAGATTATTAATCCATTTTCAAAAACATTTCTAATCTTGGTAGGATGACGATGCATTCATCTGGATCTCCAACCTCCATATACATCTTCTTTATGTATGCTATTCCAGTCAAGCTACATGTAACTGCATCAAGCTCATGTCCACTTTCATCGCATCTTAAACCCTTAACACCTATATTAATTAATCCTTCCTTAAGTAGAGTGGTCCCTCTACTCTTCCTAGGTATACCGAGCAGGTCTTGTGCACCACCAGGATAAACCTCGATAACAGAATATCCAGATGCTTCCAATTCTTCTTTTAGTTTGATAGCTCTCTCTGCCAGAATCTTCATTCCTGTAAGAGTAGGTGGAAATACATGTATGCCTAGATTCATCAGCTCTCTATCACATGATCTTAGAGTTTGAGATGGCTTAGGCAAGCTTAACGGTGCGTCTATCGCAACTACTTCAGGGTTGGAGGAAAATATGAAATTCAATATTTCATGATCTGTTTTTGATAGACATGATTCACAGTAGAGGTTAAGGTCCATTCTACACAGGCCAGTATATCTTTTAGGTGATCCTGCAAGGTCGACTCCTACAGAAGCCCACTTCACTAACATATTCTGTATAGAATCTGTAGTGATGTCTTATTATCTTTAAAGGTTTCTAATTACTGGCGGAATGATACCGTATCTTATTGCATGATCTGTTAATACTATTGCTGTCATTGCTTCTACTACTGGAACCGCTCTAGGAACAATACATGGATCATGCCTTCCACTTACGATAATCTCTGTCTCTTCTCTTGTTCTAAGATCGATTGTTTTCTGCTTTAATGCAATAGATGATGGAGGTTTAAAAACTACTCTAAAAAGAAGTGGAGCTCCAGTTGAGATTCCTCCAACTATTCCTCCAGCATCATTTTTCTCTAAATCTATTCTTCCATCTTTTACTATAAAGGGGTCATTATGTTCTGAACCAAACATTCTAGCTGCTTTGAATCCTGCTCCAAATTCTATACCTTTTACAGCTGGAATAGAGAGCATCGCTTTAGCTAAATCTGAATCTAATGCATCGAATACAGGTTCACCTAATCCTACTGGAAGACCTGTTACAGTACATTCGACTATTCCTCCGATGCTATCTCCTCTAAGCATCGCTTGCTGAATTTTTTCTTTCATCTTTACAGCAGCTTCGGGAGTTGGAGCTCTAACATCATTTTCATATCTATGTCTTTTAGCCTCATCTAATGTAAAGTTCTCAGCTTTCTCTCCTCCGATCTCTAAAGTATATGCTGTTACCTCGACTTCTAAGATCTTCTTTAGTAGTTTTTTAGCAACCGCCCCAGCCATCACAAATCCAGCTGTAATTCTTCCTGAGAATCTTCCTCCACCTCTATAGTCGTTGTATCCACCATATTTTACATGTGCGAAATAGTCTGCATGGCTAGGTCTCGGTGTATACTTAATGGACTCGTAATCTTCGCTTCTAACATCTTTATTCCAAATAATCATGCATATAGGTGCACCAGTAGTATATCCGTTGAAGACTCCTGATAAGATCTCAACTTTATCTTCTTCCATTCTACTAGTAGTTATTCTAGAAGTTCCAGGTCTCCTTAAATTTAGTTCTTTCTGGATATCTTCTTCAGAAAGTTCTAATCCAGCTGGACAGCCGTCTATAACAACTCCGATACATCTACCATGGCTTTCACCAAAGCTTACCACTCTAAACATTTCACCAAGTATATTTCCAGCCACTTCAATCCTTGTAGAATACTTCTTGGAAGCTTATCTATATTTCTCTAAATGTGATGTTAAGTTTTTCTAGATCTTTTAAAAAGTCTGGGTAAGATATTTCTGCCCATCTTAACCCATTGATGGTGCATCCTTTCTTAGTTGAGGCAGCGAGAACCGTGAAGGCCATGAATAATCTATGGTCGTTATGAGCATCAAGTTCAACATTTCCTTCAAGTTCTTCTCTTCCCTTAATCTTCATCCCATCTTCAAATACTTCTACATCTACTCCAAGCTTCTTCAACTCTACTGCTACAGAAGAAATTCTATCACTCTCCTTGAATCTAGCATGTTTAACTTCTTTGATGATTGTATGGCTCGGAGTCTTGGCAGCCATTACTGCTACAACTGGTACTAGGTCGGGAGAATCTCTAAGGCTGAATACTCTATCACATTTAGAGGGCTCACAACCTTCCGCTACGATCTTATCACTATGAATACCTACTTTAACATCAAATTCGTTTAGAATGCTTAGTATCGCTGAGTCTGCTTGTGGTAGGTTAAGATCAAGATTTCCAACTTCTACTCTACCTCTAGTCAGGTAGGCTCCTGCTAAGATAAACGATGCTGAACTAAAATCTCCTGGAACTCTAAAAGATGTTGGACGACCTGACTGGTCGGGGCTAACCTCAAATAACGAGTATCCTTCCCTCTCAATTCTATAGCCATATCTTCTTAGCATTTCTAAGGTTGCATCTATATATTTTTTTGAGACAGGTTCACCGTCAATTCTTATCCTTACGTGTTGTTCAGCTTTAGTTGAGGCTATTAAGAGAGCTGAGATAAACTGGGAAGATATATCACCTCTAATAGTTGTCTCTCCGCCCTTAAGCCCTCCTGACTTTACTATTATAGGTGCACATCCATTTCCTCTACTTGACCAGCATTCTACTCCAAGTATTCTAAGAGCGTCGAGTAATGGTTGCATAGGTCTCCTCCTTAAACTATCATCGCCAGTAAGCACGACGTATCCAGCTGGAGCAAGAGAAGATATAGCCGTAAATAATCTTAAGGTAGTCCCAGAATTCTCAGCGTTAACTACATCGTCAGGTAGACATAATCTACCACCGCTAACTATAATACTGTCTTCTTTTTCTTCAATGACCTCTGCTCCAAGCTGTCTACATGCTCTTAATGTTGCTCGAGTATCACCTGAAACTAGAGGGTTTTCTACTTCGCTGTCTCCACTAGTTATAAGAGAGATTGCATAAGCTCTATGAGTATAACTTTTGCTAGGTGGAGCATTAACTTGCCCACTTATAATTGAGGAAGCAACGTATAATTTATCCAAGTCTTCTTCTTGATGATGATTAGAACATAGCTTTAATATATCTATTTTGCATTTTGCTTATGGTTTTCTTTAAGGTATGTTGCTAACATACATCTAAGTTCCAATAATTCGACATTATCTTATTTAGAAGAAGTTTTAAGATTATTAACATATTGGATCCAAACATATAAAAGCTTATCTTAGAGAGTTGCCCAGTTAAAGATATGTCTGCATCTGAACCGAGTATAGGTGGACAGTTTTATCATGTTCGAGTGAAGGCTGGAGAAATCGCTGAATACGTCTTACTTCCAGGAGACCCAGATAGGGTACTAAAGATTGCTAAATATTGGGATGAAGGTAGAGAAATTTCTTTCCATAGAGAGTTTAGAGTTTGGACGGGAACAATTAATGGGAAACCTATCTCTGCTTGCTCAACAGGCATAGGTGCACCGTCTACTGCTATAGCTGTAGAGGAGCTTGCTAGAGCAGGTGGTAAGACCTTTATTAGGGTAGGAAGCACAGGTGCTATTCAGAAAGGTATAGGTTTAGGAGATATCATAATATCTACAGCTGCTGTAAGACTTGAGGGAACTTCTAGACAATATGTAATTGATGGTTATCCAGCTTATGCAGATTATGAAGTTGTACTAGCATTAATTCAGGCAGCTGAAAATCTAGGGCTAAAATATCATTTAGGTGTATCAGCTTCTACTGATAGCTTCTATGCTGGGCAAGGTAGGAAAGGGTTTAAAGAATATAGTTGGAGTTATTCAGAGAAGATACTTAGAGATCTTCAATCGATGAATGTGCTGAACTTTGAGATGGAGTCATCTATAATCTTTACATTGGCTTCATTATACGGGCTACGAGCAGGATCTGTTTGCGCAGTTTTTGCGAATAGGATTGAAGATAGATTTGAGATAGTAGGTGAAGATGATGCAATTAAGACAGCTATCGAGGCAGTAAAGATTCTATATGAGTGGGATGAACTGAAAAATATTCATGGTAAAAAACACTTCTATCCTAAACTTTTGAAGGTCAGAAATTAATCAATGATAAAGATGCAGTTCTACAGACGGTATTGATTAGAACTAATCTTGGGAAAATCTATAATAACGAGTCTGTAAACGTGTTTTATGAACAGCGGGGTATTGATAACTTGAGCCGTGACACGTTAATCGGAGTAACCATACTTATATTATCAGTAATAGGGATAGTAACTTATAATTGGCTACTATTCTTCACTGAGTGGAGTTTAATTATACTAAAGATAACTGCATTCATAGTCGTTACAGGAGTACTCGCAATATTTGCCTGGATTGGATATACTTTAGCTACTACTCCACCTCCGAAACCAATAGAAGAGATTGAGAAAGAATTAGAGAAAGAGCTACAAACTCAAGAAGAGAAAAAGTAAACTAACAGGCTAGTCAAGATATCCTAAAGCTTCAACTTTTAATCTAAAGCTTAATTTTTACCTTGATATTAATTCTTCAGTATGAAGATAACTTTTACGACGTCAACTGGTAGATCAGCTCATATAGAAGTAGCTAGATTAAATCCATATATTCTTACAGGTGGCTCACCTAGTAGAATTAAGAAAGTTGCAGAATTCTTAGAGAGGCCAGAAATCTTCGTGGGAGAGAGAGGCCATGTAGTAGTTAATGGGTACTATAATGGTCTAGAAGTCTCAGCTGTCTCAACTGGGATGGGGCCTTCAAGTGTAATGATAATTCTTCCCGAGATTATTGAAGCTATAAAAGATGATTTCATGGTCATCCTTAGGCTTGGAACATCTGGTTCTCTCCAACAATATGTTAAGAAGGGCCATATCCATATCCCTACGTCATGTGTAAGAGATGAAGGGGCGACCACAGCTGTAATAGATTTAGAATATCCAGCAATTACAAGTGTAGAGTTAATACCTTTATTATTGAAAGCCGCTGAAGTAAATGGATATACTCTTGGAAGAAATCTCTGGATAGGACCGGTCCATACAAAAGATGATTTATACTTTAAGGAGAGACCAAGCTTTTCTCCGAGGAGGCATGAGCTTAAAGAGAGAATTAGATCTTTTATTGAACTAGGAGTAATCTCAAGCGAGATGGAGTATTCCGCATACTGTATATTGAGAGACTATTATGAAAGATGTCTCGATAAGAGAATATTTACTGGATGTGTTCTGGCAGTGGTAAACGATTACTCTGAAGAAGGATTAATAGATACAAGTGGAGTGGACTCTTCTAAGATTGATTACGAGTTGATAAAGATAGGCTTGGAGACTTTTAGCTTATTTAAAAAACTGAGACAAGGAGAGCCATTAAACTTAGACTATGTTTACAGTCTACTCATTTCTTTAAATCCTCGAATTAGGCAACTCTCTGGAGAGAAGGATAAATCAGCTTCTAGCTAGAATCTATATTACTCTAAGACTTCAACTATAGCTGTCTTATTGTTAGGCTTAGTCTTCAACGTTTTCCCGTATTTCTTAAATTCTCTTTCTATTTCATTTTCATAGTCTGGTCTTGTTACTGCTACTATAGCTGGACCTTTGCCTGATACTCCACATGAAAGTACATTCTTTTTTAATACTTCCATCATCGGTCTATAGTCTATGTTCATGGCAGAGGCTATTATAATCCCGTTAATTATCATAGCATCCCATATGAGACCATTTAATGCTAATGATACCGCTCTATTAGAGAGAGTTCTAACATTCCTGAAAATATCGATGTCTAATTCACCAGTATATATCTTCTCCTCTGGAATGCTTATTATGATGCTTAAATCTTCTTCTACATCCCAGTGTGCAAGTATCTCTCTCTTATAGTTATCTGTAATATTTACACCGCCGATCATGCATGTTACAGCATCATCGAATGCTCCCGTGAGGGTTACACCAGCCTCTATGCATGCATCAACAGCCAAGTTTACAGCCTCCATGTAGTTTAATCTAATTCCTAAAAGTTTCGATACTGCAAGTACGACTGCGTCTGAGACTGCACTTGAACTCTTTAAACCTCGAGCAACCGGTATATTTGAATAGATATCCAAATGTATACATGCTTTCTCATTTCCTACAATATTTAATAGCTTATCTACCGTTTTTTCTATGAGTGTAGTATCTTCAATCTTTTCATCTTCTACCTCAACCTCGATTTCTAACTCTCTTTTATTAGTATTATGAAGTTGTGCCTCAACTATAGTTTTGAGATCTACGCCTAATGCTCCTCCTAACCCAGTTGGAATAGCATTAACGATTGAGACTGCTCCATGAACTATTGCTCTACTCTTCATTTCATACCCCATTTCGTTAATGCTTCTTCTGCAACTCTCCATAAAACATCCTTGGGAGGATGTAAACCTGTCCAGAGCTCAAAGGCTTTAGAAGCCTGCTCGATAAGTGGTTTTAACCCATTTATCGTCTCTGCTCCTGCTTTCTCAGCTTCTTCTAAAAGTTTTGTCTTTAAGGGATTGTAGACGAGGTCTAATACTGTTGAGTTTCTTGGGATGTCTTTAGAAGATAAGGGTGTTTCATCTTGATGAGGCCACATGCCCACAGGCGTTGCATTGATTATTATAGAGGATGTTCTAGAATATCTCCTTACCTCTGGGAGACCTACTGACTTTACTTCTAAATCATTTTTCTTAAATATCCTGACTAATGCTGCAGCTTTCCAGATCCTCCTATTCGCGATAACTATTTCATCTATTCCAAGATTTTTCAAGGCTACTACTGCAGCTCTTGCTGCCCCTCCAGCTCCTATGATTAATGCTCTTCCATCTAGGATGCCCTTTGAATCAAGCAGAGATCTCTTTATACCTTCTACATCAGTATTATACCCTGTCAATCTATTATTCTTCAATACGACTGTATTTACTGCTTTAGTCTCCCTTGCCGTTGAGTCAAGGATGTCTAGAAACTTGATTATTGATACTTTATGAGGTATTGTAACATTGAATCCTACAATGTTTAATGGTCTTAATCCCTTTACTACTCTAGATAGATGCTCTGACTTTACATCGAATGCTAGATAGACCATGTTTAATCCTAGATGTTTAAATGCAGAGTTATGAAGCTGGGGGGAGATAGAATGCTTTACTGGATGACCTATTAAGCAGCAGAGTTTAGTCTCAGAGTCTATTTCCATATACTTCTACTCTCCAGAATAGTTATTATCTCAAGCATCTCTCCAACGGTTGGTTGACCATGAGCTACTTCTTCTCCTGGAAGACAGGTGTAGATTAATGGTGAACCCATCAATATTGAAAGTATACGGGAAGGTAGACTCTTCTCTCCTACTCCAAATGCTATAAGCCTCTCAGGTGGGTACATCTTGTATAGCCTTATTATCCTTAGATTTTCCTCTAAACCATTAACCTTTGTAACTATTTTTGCAATATCGCCTAGTTTAAGCATTTCAGAAGCTATCTGACTTAATTCATCGAGGCTTGGAGTATTATCAAATCTATGCCAAGAAACAATTCTAATACTTTCTCTACTATGTTCTAACATATGTTCTTTTACTGTTTTAAGCTCCACGTCGATATATGCAGGTTTAAGTTGAATTAGTTCTTTCATTAACTCGATTCTCGACTTCTCTTCTCCTCGAAACTCTCCTCCTTCCCATAGTGGTCTTACAGTTATAATTATTCTGTTGCTTAAATCTAATATTAGTTTCATCAATCTATCTATAGAAGGATTCTCTAAGTAATCTATTCGGAGCTCAACTAAGTCTCCTCCAATATCTAATGCTCTCTTAGCTTTCCATTCTAATTCATTAATAGTTTTAGCTTTAACACTAACACAGATTTTAGGCTTCATATCTTATCTTTCAATAATGAATTCTTCAACGGTTTTTCCAAAATGTCTAGCTTTAAGTTCAGAAACATGTACAATGATTTTATCCCCAGGCTTTATCTCAGTTATAGGGGCAGGCGAACCATCGCTTCTTATAAGCCTGATTGTTTCAGCATCCTGTAAAATTACTGATCCCTCTACGTCTCCTACCTTAGCCTTGATCAATTTTAGCGGTCTCCTCTCAATCTTAACTCTACCAATTGAGGCTACACGTGTTCCTCCAGTGCTTGAAACTATCAATACCCGTGTACCTGAAGATAGTTCTGAGAGATATCTAGTCGATCTATTAGGCATCATTACATAACAGTGTACTGCTCCCGCATTCACTCTAAACGGTCTAGGAGATGTAAATGCTGAGCCTATACTTTCATTATGTATTAGGAAGAAGAATTGAGCACTATTGCCTACAAGTAGTCCTTCTCCCATATTTAGGATTGTAACTGTATCTACGCATACTCTCTCTCCCATGCCTGCATTCCTCATGTCGACGACTTCAGCATACTCTAATTCTATCTTATCGATCGACCCGATGATTTCATGAATTATATCTAATTCTTCAATACTATCTACCTTGACTACTACTCCATCAACTCCTTTCTCTAATACTCCTAGGAGTGTCTCAGCTTCACTAGGATTTGAAGCATAAGCATATAGTTTAACATTAGCTTCTTGCAGTTGAGCTATTAAGTTTTCTAGAGGTATAATCTTCCATGAAGGTGTGTCTACAAAGATAATTTTTGCACCTATTGATACAGCATTCAAGACTTTCTGAATATCTCCAGCGTCTTCTACCTTGACTTTTATAGGTTTTGAAGTTTTCTCTCCAAGTATTTCGATCACTCCGTTTTCATCTTCAAGATAAACATTAAGATGATGTTGTAGATCTTCAGGGATACTGCATGAGACCTTGCAGTATACATCTTTAATGCCGAGAGATAATGCATGCTCTATTAATTTTCTGTCTGGATGGCTTGGAGAAATCATAATTTGCTTATTCATGGTTTCTTCCGCCGCCTGCTAGTATTTGTAATGCTTCTTCAATAGTTCTACCTTCTATTACAATAGCTCTAAGAGCCCTCGTGATAAGTTCTGGGTCATCATGTTGGAAGACGTTTCTACCAAAAGTTATTCCAAACCCTCCTGCTCTTATAACTGCTTCAGCAAGCTCTAGCACCTGTCTATCACTATCTAGCTTCGGCCCACCTGCTGCTACTACAGGTACTGGACATCCTTTCACGATAATCTTTATCTCATCAGGGTTTGAGGATGGCATAGGTACTTTCACGATATCTGCTCCTAATTCAGCAGCTATTCTAGCTACATGAGCGATCACATTCGGGTCATTTGGATTCTTAATATTCTCTCCTCTAGGATACATCATTGCTATGAGTGGAACTCCCCATTCATCACATTCATCAGCCATGATGCCTAGCTTAACTAGCATGTCTTGTTCATCTTTGTTACCTATGTTGATGTGGAGAGATAAGGCATCTGCTCCAAGTCTTATAGCTTCTTCTATCGTTCCTACTCTAACCTTCCAGTTAGGGTTAGATGATAAATTGGTTGAAGCAGAGAAGTGGACGATCAGGCCTATTCTTAATGGTGAAGGTAAGCTTTTGAAGATTCCTTTATGTGCTAATACAGCTGTAGCTCCTCCTCTCTCAACCTTCCTTATCGTTTCATGAATATTGTCTATTCCCTTTATTGGACCTACAGTTACTCCATGGTCCATCGGGATACAGAGAATTCTATTATTGAAAGTTATCCTAGATATTCTAACTTGTTTACCAGAAACCATTTCCATCACCCCACGTATCCCTTAATTGTGAGAAGCTCAGCTGTAAGGACAGCGGTACCAGCTGCACCTCTAATTCTATTATGGCTTAAAACAAAGTATTTTAGAACATTTTTAGATTCTCCTCTCCTTATTCTTCCGACAACTATACTCATTCCAGGAACTGTACCAGCGTATACATCTAGTCTAGGTTGAGGTCTATCCTCTATATCAGTAACGATTATTGGCTCTCTTGGAGCTGTTGGGAGGTTAAGTTTCTGAGGTTCACCTCTAAACTTTTTGAATACTTCAATAACTTCATCTAATTGAAATTCTTTCTCCGTCTCGACATATACTGCCTCTAAATGACCATCAATAGTGGGAACTCTAGCACATGATGCTTCAATAGGAAATCTTACATGTTCTATATCGTTTCCATTAAATCTCCCTAGAATCTTCTTTGCTTCTATTGAGACTTTTTCTTCTTCCTTCTTTATGTATGGTATTATGTTTCCAAGTATAGAGTAGGATGGTACTCCTGGAAATCCTGCACCAGTTACCGCTTGGTATGTTGCTACAACTACTTTATGTATCCCATATTGGTCTAGGATTGGTTTAAGGGAAAGAACAAGCCCTATAGCGGTACAGTTAGGAGTAGTTACTATGAATCCTTCAGTCTTCTTTTTTTGCATCTTTATTAATTCAAGATGGTCAGGATTTACTTCAGGTATCATTAATGGTACGTCAGGCTCCATTCTATACGCTGATGCTTCACTAACAATTGGGAAACCATGCTCGATGAATTCAAGCTCGATCTCTCTTGCAGCTTCAGAAGGTAGTGATGAAAATACTAAGTCGGCATCAAACTTCTTTGGATCTGTTTCTATGACTTCAATATCTTCAACCTCCTTGGGAACGTTTCTTAATATTTTTACTGCCTCACCATACTTCTTTCCTACACTCTTCTTCCCTGACAATGTTGATATCTTAAACCATGGATGGTTTACTAATAGATCGATGTATTCTACGCCAACCATTCCTGTTGCTCCTAAAATACCTACTTTTAACGTCTTCATATTGTCGCCTCCTTCTTTAACTCTTCTATCAACATCTTCTTAGCTCTATCGATATCTCTACTAGATAGTATTAATCTGATTGACGAGCTTATAGTTAGTAGACCATAAACGTTTATACCAGATTCTGCTAGAGGTTTAGTAACCCTATAGATTATTCCAGGGCTAGTCTCAAGCATTCTTCCAGATATTACTAGCATTGATAGATCTTCATAGAAACTGATAGCTTTACCTATATTATTTGATACTAGAGTAGAGTGGATATCTGCTATGATTCCGTTTTTCTCTTCAATGTAGAGAACTAAAGAATGCTCCTCACTAGTTATTGCCATAATCTTTAGACCCCGCTCTTTTAGCTTGTTTAATAATTTCTCGAAAGCTGCGGCTCCATCAAGTTGGTTCCCAATAATGGTCGTCATAGTT
>Ga0197143_1002843_pt1 | contig 12186 bp, 12 predicted proteins | sample GBS70_MetaG_FD_148603 | JGI IMG/M metagenome (GOLD analysis project Ga0197143, IMG submission 148603) | Sediment microbial communities from Great Boiling Springs, Gerlach, Nevada, United States - GBS 70_MetaG | ecosystem: Environmental > Aquatic > Thermal springs > Hot (42-90C) > Sediment...
ATTATGAGTATTTCCCATTTCAAACATAGCATAAAGGATTCTTCTGTGGACAGGTTTTAAACCATCACGGACATCGGGAAGCGCCCTTCCGACGATCACGCTCATTGCATAGTCAAGGTATGAGGTTTTCAGTTCTTCCCCTATATCAACAGTAAGAAATCTGCTTTCTCCTCTGTCCATCAAACCTTCCTATTTATTATGTATTCTGAAAGGTTCTTTAATTCCCTTCTGTAAATATTGTCGGGAAAGAAATTGAGCACTTTTTTTGCATTTTCTATCTTATTTCTCGCAATGTGAAGAGCCGCATCAATTCCCTTTTTTTCTTTTGTCAGATTTATTAGCCACTTTATCTCCCTTTCTAACTTCGGGGTAGTTTTCTGCATTATTTTTTTGATTTTATTCTGTGTCTCTTTATCAACATTCTGGTATGTGAGGAAGAGAGGAAGTGTTACCTTTCCTTCTTCAATGTCCTTTCCGGGCTTTTTTCCCATGATGGAAGGATCACCACAGAAATCTATAACATCATCAACCACCTGAAAGGCATCCCCTATTTCAAGTCCAAATTTCTTAAGCCTTTCAATATCCTTTTTATTCGCCTTTGCAAGAATCCCTCCTATCTCACAGCAAGCAGAAATAAACCTTGATGTCTTGTTTCTTATTATTTCAAAATAAAACTTCCCACCTTCTTCCATATTTCCTTTGACTTTCATCTGAAGGAATTCTCCCTCAACCATTTTTTCAACAACAGACAGCAGAATGTTTATTATTCTTTCATTTTTTATACCATGAACAATTTTTGAAGCCCTTGCAAAAAGGAAATCCCCTGTCAAGATGCTCACATCATTTCCCCAGACTGAATTAACTGATGGCTTTCCCCTCCTTAAAGATGCTCCATCAATCACATCATCGTGAAGAAGAGTGGCTGTATGGATAAATTCCACAGCAGAGGCGAGTTTTATATGGTCTTCTCCCTTATATCCAAATAATTTTGATGTAAGGATAAGAAGCAATGGTCTCAGCCTTTTTCCACCGCTTTGAAAAATATATTTTGCGACTTCTCTCATTTTTTCTCCACCGTCGGACACCATCTCAAGAAGGAGATTATCCACTTTCTTCAGGTCCTCTTCCAGTATTGGTGATACCTTTAGCATGTGCTTATTTTATTTTTTAATAAACAATTTATCAATTTTTTTAGAGATTTGGAGGGGGATTTGGCTTTCATCAAGAATTCACCTATAAGAAATCCATGAACATATTCGGAAAGGAGTTTTATGTTATTTTGATTGATCCCGCTTTCAGAAATTATGTAAATTCCTGAAGGAACCAGGGGAGCGAGATGAAGGGTTTTCTTTATGTCAACGGAAAAATCGGAAAGGTCCCTGTTGTTTATCCCTATCATTTTTGCCCCGCATGAAACTGCCAGTTTTATTTCCTCTTCTGAAAAAACCTCCACAAGAGGTTCCATCTTCAATTCCCGTCCGAGGTTTATAAATTTCATAAGATTTTGTGGAGAAAGGGCCCTAACTATCAAAAGAATGGAATCCGCACCATTTGCCCTTGATTCATATACCTGATATTCATCAATAATGAAGTCCTTTCTTAAAACTGGTATTTTTACTGTTTTTTTAACTGATTTCAAATCCTTAATACTTCCCATGAAATACATTTCATCGGTGAGGACTGAAATTGCGTCTGCACCCCCATTTTCATACTCAATTGCCAATTCCTCTACCGAGATTTCACTTTTTATAATTCCCCTTGACGGAGAAGCCCTTTTTATCTCTGCAATTATTGCCTTTTTCTCATTTTTAAAGATGCTCGTAAAATTCACAGGCGGTGAGACATCTTCTAATGACTTCATTATTTTATCAGGGGGAAATTTTTCTTTCTTCCTTTCAATCTCTCTTTTTTTATTCTCAATAATTTTTTGAAGAAAATCAGCCAATGTATATTACAGCGAGGATTTTTGCCTCCCTATCCCCCTTTGCACGAACAAGGTGTGGAATGGTGGAATGGTAATATATGGAATCACCCGGGTAAAGAGTGTCTTTATGTCCGGAAAGCTCCACCTCTACCTCCCCTTCAAGAACAAAAATGAACTCCTCTCCTTCGTGAACTGATGGCTGAAGGAGATGTTCAGGAACAACCTCAAGAGATACTAAAAAGGGCTCCATGTGCCTCCCCTCCATTCCGTGCCCGAGAGATTCGTAAGAGTATCCATACCCAACCCCTTCCTTTGTCCCAAATCTCGTTGCTGGTTTTCTTTCATCCTTCCTGACTATTGTAAAAGCTTTTTCCTGTTCTTCTCCAAGAAATTTTCCCAGAGGCACTTTTAGAGCCTTTGATATTTTTATAAGTGCTCCAAGGGATGGAGAAAGCATATGATTTTCTATCTGCGAGAGAACAGATGAACTCATTCCTGTAATTTTTGAGAGCTCCTCAAGAGAAATTCCATGTTCTTCCCTTATCTCCTTTATCTTCTCACCAACTTTTATGGGTTCCTTCATATTCAATCACCTCTTTTTTTCTTAAGATACCTCACAAGTTCATCCAATTCCATACAATTGAGGAGGTTTTCCTTTTTTAACCATGCCCTCCTTGCCACATAAACTCCATAAGAAAGGTAAGCCATCTGGTCAATCTGATGAGCATCTGTTCCTATAGAAAGCATAATCCCTTTCTCCATAGCCCTTCTTGAAAGCAGGTCATTCAGGTCAAGCCTCAAGGGATAAGCGTTTATTTCCAGGGCTACACCGTTTTTCTTGCACGCTGACATTATTTCATCTATATCTATTTCATAAGCTTCCCTTTCCCCGAGAACCCTTCCTGTTGGATGGGCTATTATTCCTACATATGGATTTTCAATAGCCCTCACCATCCTTTTTGTTAAAACATCCGAAGGATTTTTGAAACCGTGATGAATAGCTGCTATAACTATATCAAGGGATTTCAAAATCTCATCACTTACATCAAGACTTCCGTCGTTTTGTATGTTTGCCTCAATCCCTTTTAGAATTCTTAATCCCTTTATTTTTTTATTTAAGGACTCTATTTCTTTTATCTGTTCAGAGATTTCACTCTCATCAAGCCCTCCAGCAACTCCAAGTCCCTTTGTGTGGTCTGCAATGAGGATGTACTTGAACCCCATCTCCTTTGCGTGAATTGCAATATCTTCAATTGAAGCAGTTCCATCGCTCCACCTGGAATGGAGGTGGAGGTCCCCCTTTATGTCTTCTAATTCTACAAGTTCTGGAAGATTTCCCTGAAGGGCAAGCTCTATCTCCTCTCCTCCTTCCCTTATTTCAGGTGGTATCCATGGAAGTCCAATTGCTTCATAAACTTCCTCCTCATCTTTTCCTGCTATCTTCTTTTCCGTCTTTGCATCAAACACCCCATATTCGTTTATCTTTAATCCCTTTTTTATAGCGATTTCTCTAAGCTTTATGTTGTGTTCCTTTGAGCCGGTAAAATACTGAAGGGCAGAACCGAAAGAATCTTTATCCACAATCCTCAAATCCACCTGAATTCCATCCTCAACGATGACGCTTGATTTTGTGGGACCTTTTGCAAGAACTTCCTTAACAATCTCCATTTTTGTAAAGGCTTCCATTGCCTTCTCTGGCTTAGATGAAACTCCAAGAATATCAATATCTCCTATAGTTTCTTTCCTTCGCCTTATGCTTCCGCAAGCTTCTGCTCTTTCAACTACCTTTTTTTGAAGAAGATACTCAATTATCCTCTGAGAAAGCGGAAGCGCCTTACCAAGAGGAATTCTGCCGGAGGATTTCTTTAGAAATTCTATTCCCTTTATAATGTTCTCCTCTGTTTTCTTCTGAATTCCAGGTAGGGTGGATAATTTATGAGAGCGAGCTGCTTCTTCAAGTTTCTCAATAGAATCAATTTTTAACCTTTCGTAGAAAAGTTTTGCCTTTTTTGGCCCCACGCCTGGAACCTTCATTATTTCAAGAAGTCCCGAAGGAATTTCAGCCTTGAGCTCTTCATGCTTTTTAACCTTCCCTGTTTCAATGAACTGCTTTATCTTTTCAGCAAGTTCTTTTCCAACCCCTGGAATTGTGTGAAGCTTGTCCTCTTTGAAAAGTTCAGAAATGTCCTTTGAAAGATTTTCTATGTTCTGCGCAGCCCTTCTATAGGCATTTATTTTAAAAGAGAGTTCTCCCTTTATCTCCAGAAAATCTGCAATTTCATTAAAGATTTTTGCCATCTCCTTATTGAGCGCCCTGACGCCCATTATATGGCCCTATCTTCTGGCTTTCTGAATCTCTTTGCTGAAGACCCTTTCAAAGGTCATCTCTTCAAAGAGGCTCTCAACCTTTCTTTTTATTGAGTTCCAGGCGGGAGGGAAGGGACATTTCTCCTGCCTCGGGCACATATTTTCTCCCCTCGTGCAATCCACCAGGTCAATATTACCTTCTACCGCTTCCACTATCTCCTTGAAGTTTATTTCCTTTGGAGACTTGAGCATTATGTAACCTCCTTTTGGCCCCTTTCTTGAAATCACCATCCTTGCTTTTTCAAGGGATTTTAGAATGTGAAAGAGGAACTTTTCTGGAATATCCATCTCTCTGGATATCTCCTTCACAGAGCTCGGAGAATTTTTTTCTTTTTTCATCAGGTAATAAAGGGCGCATAGCGCGTATTCCATTTTTTTACTTATAGAAAGCATTATTCAAATTATAACAAAAAATTTTTCTTTTTTCACTATCCTTTTAATTTTTCGCCCGCAAGAATAGATAGGGCAGCAATTGTCAAAGCTGGATTCACTCCAAGAGGTGATGGAATAATACTTCCATCACATATATAAAGATTTTCCATTTCTCTCGCACGAAAGTTGTTATCCACAACACATTTTTCTTCGTTCCCTCCCATGGCGCAGGTTCCCATTGGATGATAGGCTGAAACAAAAATATCCTCTTTTTTTGTCTTTTTGAGAACCTCCTCGGCCTCTTCTTTACTTCTGACACCTGTAAAAGCTTCTGTTCCGAGAAAGACCTTTTCTGCTCCCGCAGCCAGAAATAGTTCTGTTATGTGCAGAAGGGCTTTCTTCATCTTTTTTATATCCGAATCCGTGGACCTGTAAAAAATCCTCGGAGACACATCAGAAGAAGCTTTAACTTTTCCTGAGGATTCCTCATGAATCATTGCTCCAAATACAATAGCGTGTTTGTAAAGCTCAACGGCATTTTTGAGCTCCTCAAGGTAGAAAGGAACACTCATCATGAACAGCTCAATCGGTGGAAATCCTCCTTCTATCCTTATCCCCTCGTTTTCAAATTCCTCAACCATGTATCCCTGAATAATTGAATTCCACATCTCCGTTTCCTCAGGGAAAAATCCCATATTTCCAACAGCGGGATGAATGTGCAAGTTTTTTCCAACCCTTCCGTTTGAATTGCAGAGATTGTTATAAAGAAGAAGAACCGGTGTCATAAGACTTCCTGCGGAAAGGACGAATTTTTCAGCAGATACACTGAATTTCCCGGTTTTATTCCCATTATTATCAACAATCCACCCTTCAATCTTTTTAACTATTCCCTTTTCAGAATATATCTTTATTGCCTTGCTGTTGGGATATATGTAAAGGTTTTTAATGTTTCCATTTTCCATAATCGTATTAAGAACCGTCTTTTTTGCTCCGACAAAACATCCTAAATTGCAATTTCCACAGCCGATGCATCCATCCGCACTCCTCGGAATAAATCTTCCTTTCCAGCCCAGTTTTTCAGCTCCCTTTTTAACAAGATGATTTCCTCTCCCTGCAACAGATGGGTCAGCAGGGGAGACATAAAGTGTTTTTTCTGCCTCTTCAAAAAATTTTTCAAGGTCTTTATAGGAATAACCAAAATCAAAATCTCTTTGCCACCCCTCAATCACTTGCGGATTTGGTCTTAAGCAGGTTCCCGAGTATATCTCCATTGTTCCTCCCACAAGACTTCCTGCAGTTAAGGCTACGGTAGGCAGTCCAATTGTTATCAAAAATCCTGAATTCATGTAAAGGTCCCTTATAGCCTTGAAGGCATTTCGGTTATATTCCTCCTGCGGAACATAGGGACCTGCTTCAAGGATAATCACTTTGAACCCTGCTTTTGCCAGTTTCGCTCCTATTATTCCTCCACCTATACCTGAACCAACAATACATACATCAGCCTTTTTGTCAAATCCCCTTTTAATTTCTTCAAATTTCAGTATCATGCCTTATAATTTATTCCTAATTCTTTTTTTAAATCCTCATCGGAAAAGTAATAAAGCGTAGGGAGGGTCTTGAGGGAGAAAAGCATTACCCTTGCCATTTTGAACCTGCTTTTTGCCATCTTTCTTATGAATTCTTCTCTCTTTTTGAGTGGAAGGGAAGAGAACCTTCTGAATGAATAAAGGAAAATTATGGGAAAGAACTCAAAAAACCTCATCATCCATTTTAGCCCTGTCTTCCCATCAGCGGAAATTTTTTTGAAATAGATTTCCATCTCCTTATCAAATTCCTCCTTATTAAACTCCCTTGAGGATACAAATCCCCTCTGGAAAAGGGTTTCTCCGAGGGCTGTGAGCGTTTTATCTTCAGCTTTTTCTTCCCTTTTTGAACACCCAAGGAGTCCGCCCACTGAAAGGGTAAAGCCCGAGATTATGAACTCTCTTCTCTTCATTCTCTCTTCAAAGCCCTTGTATAAAACTCAATTCCTTCTTCAATTATCTCATCCGGGGATACAGATAGTTTTTCCTCAACAAACTGAAAAAGGAGCTCCTTTATAATTCCTGCTGCTATATGTGATACAACCTTTGGTTGCACCTTCCTTATTATTTTTTTCTCCATGCAAAAGTTAAGGAATCTCTCTGATATATCAAGGAGATGCTGGATGTAAAAATTTGTCCTCTCGCTAAAAGCCTTACCTCCTATTACCCCCTCCATGTAGATGATTTTTGTTAGCTCTTTGTTTCTTGTCACAATATCTTTGAATACATTTGAGACCTTCTTTATGTGCTCACAGAAGTCTTTATAGGTTTTCAATGTATCATAGTGTATATCTGCAAATGCCTGTATAATTTCCCTCATAAAGCTCTCAAGGAGTTCGTTAAAAAGCTCCTTTTTGTCGTGGTAATAGAGGTAAAATGTTCCCCTTGAGATTTTTGCTTCCTTTATTATGTCCTTTACTGTTGTCCCGCTGTATCCCTTTTTTGCAAAAACCTTTATTGCAGCGTCAATTATGCTTTTTCCTCCCTTCTTCCTTGCCATGAAAAAATTTTACTTCATTTTAGACACGATGTCAAGTTTTTTGATATTCTTCCTCCCTTTAGTGTTTTAAAGAAAATTATTTTATCAATGTGGCGAGTTTGAATATGGGAAGATACATTGAAACCAGGAGCCCTCCAACAACGCCTCCGAGAAAGACAACCATCAAGGGCTCTATCATGCTTGCCAATGCTGCTACTGCAGCATCAACCTCCTCATCGTAGAAATCTGCAATTTTACCAAGCATCTGGTCAAGAGCACCTGTTTGCTCTCCAACGGATATCATCTGAATAACCATATTTGGGAATATCTTCGCTGCCTTGAGAGGCTCAACAAACTGCTTTCCTTCTGCAACCCCTTCTTTTACCTTCATTATCGCTTCCTTAACGATGGTATTTCCAATTCCCCTTGCTGATATGTCAATTGCCTCAAGTATGGGAACCCCGCTTGAAAGCATGGTTGAAAGGGTTCTTGAAAATCTCGCCACTGCAACCTTTATTATGAGTGATTGAAACATTGGAATTTTTAACAGAAACGAGTCAATAGCCCTTTTCCCCTGCTTCGTTTTGTAAATCCTTCTTATACCATAATATATTCCAACCCCTATGATAATAATGATGTAAAGATTTGCTCTCAGAAATTTGCTCATGTTTATAACAATTTTTGTGGGTGTTGGAAGTGCTCCTCCCATTCCAGCGAACATCTTTTCAAAAGTGGGAATAACGAATGTGAGAATTACAGCAACAACTCCAACAGCGACTACAAGCACGATGATCGGATATGTCATGGCGCTTTTCACCTGCCCTCTCAATTTCTCAGCTTTTTCTATGTAGGTAGCAAGCCTTAATAAAACCTGTTCCATAACACCACCCATTTCAGCGGCTGCTATAAGGTTCACATAGAGGTCATCAAAAACATTTGGATATTTTCTCAGGGCATCTGCTAAAGTTGAACCGGCCTCAACCGTTGCTTTTACATCAAGTATGATTTTCTTGAATGTCTGATTTTTTTGCTGTGTTCCGAGTATTTCAAGACACTGATTGATTGGAAGCCCGGCACCTATCATAACAGCGAACTGCCTCGTGAAAACCATGAGTTCTTTTTGTTTTACCTTCTGGGTTATCCTTCTTATAATTTCAGAGATGCTGAAGCCTGCTCCTTCCCTTTTTTCCTTTATGCTGGTAATGGTTATTCCCTGAGCCCTTAAGACAGCCTCTACACTTCCCTGATTTAAAGCCTCAATCACCCCCCTTTTTATTAGCCCTTCCCTCGTCCTTCCTTCCCAGGTATATGTGGGCATCTTTTACCCCCTTAATAATTATTTGGCACAGCAGGTTTCTTCATAACCTTTCCTCCCGTTGCAAACATCTGCCTCAGTTCATCGGGTTCGGGACTCCTTCCGAGAGCCTCTTCCATCGTTATAAGTTTCTTCATGGTTAGCTGATAAAGAGACTGGTTCATCGTCTGCATCCCGTGTATCGCCTGTCCAACCTGCATAAGAGAGTATATCTGATGAATCTTTTCCTCCCTTATGAGGTTTCTTATCGCCGGATTGGGTAAAAGTATCTCAACAGCAAGAACCCTCCCCGGCATATTAGCCTTTGGTATAAGATTTTGACATATTATACCCTCAAGGATGAAAGATAACTGTGCCCTAACCTGTGATTGTTGATATGGTGGAAAGACATCTATTATTCGGTTGATCGTCTGAACAGCAGTATTTGTGTGAAGCGTTGCAAACACGAGATGTCCTGTCTCCGCTATTGTTAAAGCAGCTTCAATTGTTTCAAGGTCCCTCATCTCTCCTATAAGGATTACATCAGGATCCTGCCTCAAGATGTATTTGAGCGCATTCTTAAAGCTCTTTGTATCTGCTCCAACCTCCCTCTGATTTACTATACATTTTTTATGGGGATGAAGATATTCTATAGGATCCTCAATTGTTATTATGTGTTCCTCCCTTTCATTGTTGATTATGTCTATTAGAGATGCAAGGGTTGTTGACTTTCCACTGCCCGTAGGACCTGTAACAAGCACAAGACCCCTCGGTTTCCTTGTAAGTTCTCTGACAATCGGTGGAAGCCCTAATTCCTCTGGTGTTCTTATTTCAAAGGGAATGGCCCTGAACGCTCCTCCGACAGCCCCTCTTTGAACGAAAAGGTTTGCGCGGAACCTTGAAAGTCCTTTGATTCCGAAAGAAAAATCAAGTTCATTTTCCTCCTCAAACTTCTGTTTCTGTGCCTCGGTCAAAAGGCTGTAGCACAGCTGTTTGGTATCTGTTGGGGTAAGAGGGGAAATTCCCTGAATAGGAACAAGTTTTCCATCTATTCTCAGCCTCGGTGGAGTTCCTGTGGTTATATGGAGGTCAGAAGCACCCTTTTCCTTCATCAATCTCAAAAGCTGGTGCATATTCGTCATAATTTTTTCCTCCTTTTTAATCTGCTGCTGTAACTCTTATAACCTCTTTGATGTCAATCATTCCTTCCTTAAGTTTATTGAGGGCAGAGCGTCTTAATGTTTTCATGCCAAGGGCTATGGCAGCTCTCTTGAGTTCACCGGCGGAAGCGTTATTTAAAATCAATTCCTTTAATTCCTCATACATTGGCATTATCTCATAAACTGCAATTCTTCCTTTATATCCTCCATTGCACTTCTCACAACCCCTTCCCCTGTAAATTTTTAATCCCTCTATCTCATCAGGGGTCATTCCAAGTTCAAGAAGAACCTTTGGAGAGACCTTTTCCTCTTCTTTACAGTTCTGGCATATCTTTCGGCAAAGCCTCTGTGCTCCTACAAGATTTAAAGAGGCTGTGAGAAGGAATGGTTCAATTCCCATATTAAGAAGCCTTGTAACTGTGCTTGGTGCATCATTTGTATGAAGGGTGCTCAAAACGAGATGCCCGGTGAGAGCAGCTTTAATAGCAATTTCAGCAGTTTCATAATCCCTAATCTCTCCGACCATTATTATATCGGGGTCCTGCCTCAAAAATGCTCTTAAAGCGGCTGCAAAAGAAAGCCCGACCTCTTCCCTTATGTGAACCTGATTTATTCCTGGAAGGTTGTATTCTACCGGGTCTTCTGCAGTGGATATATTAACATCTATCTTGTTCAATTCTGAAAGGGCTGAATAAAGGGTTGTCGTCTTTCCACTTCCTGTTGGACCTGTAATAAGCACCATACCGTATGGCTTGTTAATTGCATCTTTAAAATGCTTTAACTGGTCTTCCTCAAAGCCCAGCTTTGTCATGTCCAGCTGAAGATTGGATTTGTCAAGAAGCCTTATAACTATTTTTTCTCCGAATACGGTGGGAAGACAGGAAACCCTCATATCAATATCGTTGTTTCCAACTCTCATCTTTATCCTTCCATCCTGGGGTCTCCTCTTTTCATCCAGCTGCATCTTTGACATAATTTTAACCCTTGAAATAATTGCGTCCTTCATCTTGAGAGGTGGTTTTACGACCTCCTGCAAAACACCATCTATTCTGAACCTTATACGAAATTCCTTCTCATACGGTTCTATGTGGATATCGCTCGCTTTAAGCCTTATTGCATCGTGCATGAGTTTGTTAACAAATTTGACAACCGGTTTATTTTCAGCCGCCCTCATTAACTCCTCTACTCCCTCCTCCGCTTCTTTCTCTTCAACTACCTCTAATCCTCCTTCCTCCGTCTCAAAAATCTCTTGAAAATCCTCCTGTCCTGCTGGAACCTGCTCCTCCTTCACTCCATAATATTCTTCTATAGCCTTCATAATCTGATGCTCAAGAGCGACAACTGGTTCTGCGTTGTAACCGGTTAAAAAGTTTATCTCATCAATCGCAGAAAGGTTTGTGGGGTCAGCCATTGCAACCATAAGGTTTGGTCCTGTCCTTTTAATTGCAATTAGTTTGTTTCTTCTTGCCACCTCTGCTGGAATTATCCGAACGACATCAGGGTCAAGTTTTACCTTTTCAAGATTGACAGATGGAAGTTTATAGGTCTTTGCCAGAAATTGAAGGATCTCGTTATCCTTTAATATCCCGAGGCTCGTCAAAGCCTCTCCTATTCTTATGTTCTTTTCCTTCGCTTCTTTTATAACATCCTGAAGTTGTTTCGGGGTTATAAGATTTTCTTTAAGAAGTATCTCGCCCAATTTTTCGTCTTTCGGCATCTTCTATCCTCCTTACAATTTTTATATATCATTTTATAACCCCTTTTTCAACATTTTTCTTATACCACAATTTTTATTATAATTCAACTTATGAAGCTCTTCGTAACAGGTAGACCGGGTTCAGGAAAGACTACCCTTATAAAGGAGGTGCTTAAGCATTTCCCAGAAATTCCCTGTTGCGGATTCTACACAGAAGAAATACGGGAGGGTGGAGTGAGAACGGGATTTAAGGTCAAAACAATTATTACAAAAAAAGAAGCTCTGTTGGCTCATATAGATTTTGACAAAAAATTTTCTGTAGGAAAATATGGAGTTGACCTTGAAGGGTTTGAAAAAGTTATATCAGAGGAGTTCAAAAAAGGAACTCCATCTTCACTTTATATAATTGATGAGGTTGGACCGATGGAATGCTACTCCAAAAAATTCGTGAAAATTGTGGAAGAACTCCTTCAGGGGAATTCAAAAATTCTTGGAAGTGTCCAATTAAAAGGTGGGGGACTGATGGAAAGAATAAGAAATGAGAAATCTATAAGGCTCTTTCATCTTGCCGAAAAAAATAGAAAAGAGGTTTTATCAGAAGTATTAAATATTTTAAAGAAGGAATATGAAGGAAAATTTTGACACCATATGCGCTCCTTCAACCCCTCTTAAAGAAAGCGGAATAGCAGTCATAAGAATTAGTGGTCCATCAGCATTAAAAATTGCTGAAACAGTTTTTGAAACCAATAAAAAGATAGAACCCGAAAGAACGATAAGAGGAAAGATAAAAATAGAAGAAGTTGAAGATAGG
>Ga0197143_1002845_pt1 | contig 12183 bp, 10 predicted proteins | sample GBS70_MetaG_FD_148603 | JGI IMG/M metagenome (GOLD analysis project Ga0197143, IMG submission 148603) | Sediment microbial communities from Great Boiling Springs, Gerlach, Nevada, United States - GBS 70_MetaG | ecosystem: Environmental > Aquatic > Thermal springs > Hot (42-90C) > Sediment...
AAATACACTGAACAACCCACACACCCACTCTCGTCAGTCTCGCCATCGCAATCGTTGTCCTTATAATCCCTACACTTCTCGTCAAGCCCAGGGTTTATTTGGGCGTCTTCGTCATCACAATCCCCTGTTTGCTTTGCAGTGAAGTTTCCTTGAGGATAGCATAAACATTTACCTTCTCCCGTTCCCCATCCGTCTGAATCGAGGTCGGAATAAAACATCACGCAATCTAAAGCCTCGTCATCCACCTTTCCATTGCAGTCGTCATCCTCCTGATTACACCGTTCGGGTGCTGGTGTTTTTGCATCACACTCTGAATCACATGTCCTTGTCCCGTAGCATGTGCCGTATTCGTTGTTCTTGTAGCAATCTGTGATAAACCCTTGCTCTTTGTAATACTCGGTGCAAGGACAGACCCCATCTACTGCTTTACACTGGCTTATACCATCCGAGACTTGAAAACATCCAAATCCTTCAGGACAGTCTAAATCCCTCTCACATGGCACTCCGCAAAACTTCCCATTGCCACCGCCGTAATCTATGCATTTGTAAATCTGCCCCACACCGAAAGGAGGCGCACAATCACCATCAGCCCTACAAGGCTTACATAACTTCTGAAATCGTGGTACACAGCAATACTGATAGTCTGGTCCAGCAGCCCCACATACCCCACACTTATATCCCCTTGGGCATTCCTCGTCAGCAATACATGGACTCGTGCATATCTTGCCCTCCATGGTCTCAACGCAAAAACCGCTGAAGCAGTCCTTGTTTTCTGAACAACTACAGAACACCCCACCAGGACATACAAGCTCCACATCCGCTTCACCAAACTCTCCCATCACCCCATCAAACTTATCGGCAAATAGTTCTACATCCTCAAGTTTTTCCCCCACATCAAGTTCTCCTCCCACACCCATTTCTTCATCAGCACCTCCATCGAAAGTGGCATCCCGTCCGCCAGAGGGTATTCCCGTTCCACTGGTGCACCCGACGAAGAAGATAATAAACCAGATAGAGTGCTTTGTTTTTCTGTTCATAACGACCTCCCAGACAACACTAACTGAATAAATCAGGTCAAGCGTACTTTGTCAAGGCAGTTTTGCGCATGGGCTTGGAAATCGTGATCAGGGTGGACAAAAGAAGCCTTGGAACGCTAGATTCAAAAAGCCTCTTGCGCCTGGAAATGAGGAAGAAGTCATGAAGGTAGTTGATAAGTTCAGAGAACTTGGGGGGCTACCTCCGTTACAACATCTCGTGAGGGTTTCGGCAACTTACGGTTTACTCCGAAAAAGTTGGGGATAGAAAGCCGAATGGTTCGTGTCAGCAAAGAGGCTTCCCGATGGTTTTTTTGAACCTCAAGACTTGCCAGCCACGCCTTTTTGCCTCGACATAGAGACGCAGGTTTGGGTTCACCGCGTAAGGCTCGCCAACATGTCTTAGAAGTAACAGGTCCGAGGAACTATCCGTGTAGAAAGCACAATCCGCAAGCAAAACACCGTGTTTATTGGCAAAGTCAAAAGCCAGTTTTAGTTTGTTTGCTCCATATGGGATTGGGCGCTCGAAGTCATCAATGAAGTGCCCATCTTTTATGAGCTGTCTAAACCCGATACATTCGTCGACTCCAAGATGTGTCTTGAAATGCTCTAGCAGATACACTGGGGATGCGGACAAAAGCACCACCATGTCGTTTTTCTTTTTGTGCATCTCTATCCTTTGAAGCGCATCTATAAAGATATTGGGATAAACGAACTTTTTGAAGCACTCCTCCATGCGTTTGAACACCCTTTCTGCCTCGAGCCCCACGAATGGCTTTATCCCTTTTCTATACACATCTTCATAGTCGAGGATGCCAAGGCGATGCTTAAGATGTGCGACTACCAGAAACAAGAGCACTCGATAGGAAAATATCTTTTCTTGCTTGAACAATGGCATGCAGTGCCATGCAGTCGAGCCTCGCACAAGTGTGTGGTCAACATCAAAAAATGTAATCCTCACCCTTGACCTCATCGCATTTCAAGTTCACCCTGTTCATCTCGGGCTTTCTAATACTTCCCTTTGCCATTAGTGTTTCAACAAGGACATCCCTGAACGGTCTTTCATCGGCCTTTTTTGCCCTTCTTGCCAATCTTGAAAAGAACTCGTCCATACGATCCCCTCCCGTTACTAGAAAAGCTGTTGTAACCCCCAGATATATCTTGTCCTTCAAGGGTTTTGAGCCATCTTCAAACACAACCCCCCTGCATCCATCTATCCTCAAGCCAGAGATCGCAAATATCTTGCCAACCTTTTTGATCGCAAACTCAAACAACGCCTCTATCTCATCGCCACTAAGTTCAAAGACCATAAGGCTGTCCTCAAATGGCCACACCTTGGCAATGTCACAGTAAGTAACATCTCCTGATTCGATAGCCCCCCTCACAGCCCCTTTGTTTATAAATGCAAAACTAGCACCTTTTATGCTTTCCCTCATCAAATCAGCGGTCAGGTTTGCCATCTCGCTCTCTATGCCCTTTTCATTAGTAACACTTTCTTCCGCCCTGACAACAACACGCCTGCACATTTCTTCTACGGTTTTATACTCCTCGGTTACGAGTTCCAAAATCTCTGGCGATGGGTCTGTAATCCTCTGGAAACCCTGATAAGAACTCGAGCAATAAGCCCCCTCCTCCTTTTTACAAATACTTAAAGGACTGTGGACTACTATATCTTTTCGCACCACCTTTCCTTTTTTCTTTTCAATGACGACCGTTGCAAATCCCAAGAATTTGCCTTCAGAAGAAGCCTCCATCACCTTTGTTTGCCCCTCGTTCCACACGATAATGGAGTGTGCATGCCCTGCTACCACAATGTCCGCAACCTTTGCCTCTGCGACTTTTGCAAGTTCATCTGTAAGATTTCCCCCCTTAACTTCACCTTCGAGATGCGCAAGCACAACTATGACATCCGCCCCTGCCTTTTTCATATTTTGCCCTGTCTTCTTTAACGCCTCCACTGGGTCAGAAAACACAAGGTTCTTAGTTCCCATGGGCGAGTAGTGAGTCTTTGTTTTTGGGGTCAAAACACCTGTAATACCAAACCTTATTCCGCCCTTTTCCACGATGACGAACTCTTTTGTGTATGGAATCGAGTTCCCATCCATGTCCTTGACATTACAGATGACGATGGGATAAGCTGCAAAGGATAAAGCCCTTTTCAAAGCGCAAAGTTCATCGTTATAGATTAGGACATCGCCATTATCGCAATAAAGATAGTCGAACTCATGATTACCAATCGTAGTGGCATCGTAAGACAAGCGGTTGAAGAACTTGACACATGCTAGCCCTTCCCCCTTGTTCACTGGCAACTCGCCCTGAAAGCAATCCCCTGCGTCCAAAAGCAACACATCTTCTTGTCTTCTGATCTCTTGGATTGCAGAGGCTATAAATGCGAAGCCCCCCATCGTGGGCGAACCTTTCAGTGCACCATGCAGGTCGTTAGTGGACAGGATAACCACCCTGTGTTCTTTGGCCCATGAAGATAAAGAAAACAAAAGGAAGAAAAGCAAAACACTTTTACGCACTTCTTTATCCTTTCTTTCTAAACCACCGAATCTTTTCTGCATCAAAGGAAGGAGCTGGCATGGGCTTTCCTATCAAGTAACCTTGAGCCATGTCCACCTTGAATTTGCGAAGGAGCTTGACTGTCTCAATGGAATCTACGAACTCCGCAATAGTTCCTATCTTCAACCTCTTTCCAAGCGCTCCGATCATACGAACAACCTCTTGATTTTTTTGGTCTTTTTCTAGCCCCTTTTCAAAAGCTCCATCAATCTTCACAAAGCTAACAGGTAGTTCTTTTAGATAGCGAAGTGACGAAAACCCTGAACCAAAATCGTCCAGAGCCAGCCTAACTCCTTTTCTTGTCACTGATGAAAGGTAGTGCGAGACCATTTTGAGGTCGCTTATGCCCATAGTTTCAGTAATTTCCAGAATCAGGTTAGAAGGGTTCTCGAGGCTATTCACAATCTTTTCCAGATTTTTCAAAAAAGCTGGGTCAGAAAAATCTTTAGCGGAAATATTTACACTTATCGAAACCTTTTTTTCTTGCTTAGCTAGAGATTTGAGAACCTCTGAAGCACTCTCGATTATCGCAAAGTCCACCTGACTTACGAGTCCGAACCTTTCTGCGATTTCCATGAACTCCGAGGCACTTCGAACAGCCCCATCCCTTGTTGCAAGCCTTGCAAGCGCCTCGAAGTGGTTTACATTGCCTGTTTTTAGGTCCAGGATCGGCTGAAAGAACGGCAATATCCTGCCTTCGCGCAGTGCCGTCGCTAGTTCTTCTTTGAGGGCAAGCCTCGACCTTGATTCTTGTGCGTATCGAGGATCATAGATTTGGTCCGTGTTTCCGCCCAACTCTTTTGCAACAGCAAGCGCAGCGTCCGCTGCCTGAAGCAAATCTGTGAGTGTGCGCCCATGAAAAGGCGCAAGGCTTATGCCTATTGAGCATGTGCACCATGCGGGCAATCCTTCGTGCGGGTCTGTCTCGAAGGTGTGACACAGGTCCTTAGCAAGAATCTCCGATTCTCGTGCTGTTGCTTCTGATAAAAAGACCACATACTCATCGCCACCCATCCTTCCGACCATCGCTCGCCCCGATAGCCCAAGCCTCTCGAGCGTTTGAATCAACACCTTTGGGGTGCGCTCAAGGATGCCCTCTACAACCCCAATTCCGAACGCACCAGACACCCTCCCAAGTTTATCTAGGTCGAGCAAAAGCAAGGCAAAACGCCTTTCCTTACTAGCACTTTCAAGCGAGGACTCGGCTATCGCCATGAATGCGCCTCTTTCAAACAAGATGGGACTTGTCTTTCTAGCTTTTATATCAGCGAGCAGATGCGCTGAAAAAGGCTCTCCATCTTGCAAAACCATAAGGAGAAGCAAACTTCCGTCACTGTCGCAAAATGGGACAACCGTATGCTGAACAAGATAGGTTGATCCATCTTTGCCTCTCAATCTAAGGGTTCCGCGCCATGGTTTTCCTGATTCGATGGCTTGCGTAAAATCTTCTCCGGACTCTTTCCAACCTAAAAACTCGCATGGTTTCTCGATCACTTCGTCTTTCGAGAAACCATAATTCTCGATAAATGCTTTGTTTGCAAATAAGACCTTGTTATCCCCAGAGATTATAAGCAACGGGCGCGCTGATAAGATTATCGCCTCTTCCACACACTCGAGCCAGGAGGTGTTTCCTCTATTCATGTAACCACCAGGCGTCCTTTTACCTACAAAAACCTAGAAGACGCCAATCAAGGGCTTTCCAAGCAGCCAGCAAAGATTATAGCAGAACGCCCTTTCCCCGCCTTTTTCGACTCCAACATCGCCTGATCTGCGAGTTCAATTAACTTTTCTGCCGACCCCCTGAAACTTTTATCTGCGAACACGCCACCGATGCTTGCTGATAACCTGAACGGTGGATGTGCATCTACGACAAACGGCTCATCAAAACTGCGAAGCACACGAGCCGCAAGGTTCTTGAGGCCTTGCGGGTCGCGGGCACTATCCGCAAGGATCACAAACTCGTCCCCACCTACCCTTGCGACGAGGTCATGCGTTCGAACCCACTTTGCAAGCCTTTGTCCCACATCCTTCAAGACCTTGTCTCCAACCAGATGACCGTATGTATCGTTTACAACCTTGAAGTCGTCGAGGTCAACGAACATGACGCCGAACTTGTATCCCTCCTCCTCTCGTGCCCTTTGTAACGCCTTTTGTAAAGCGATCGTCAGCATCGTTCGGTTTCCAAGCCCTGTCAAAGGATCTGTTGTCGCCATTTTTAAAAGCCTTCTTTGCTTTAGTCTTTCTTCTGTCACATCAATCCCTGTCCCTATGATTAGCGCAACATCCCCCCTCCGATCGAGCTCAACGGTATTAGTCCATGCAATCAGCCTCCTTTCTCCGCTTTTCGTGACCCAAAAGTTTTCGAACTGGTTTGGAAAGTTTCCAGCGACCAGGTTCTTGAACACCTTCATTACTGGTTCCTTTTCCTCAGGCACAAGGAGAAACTCCCAAATCTTTCGCCCCAAAACCTCTTCCTTTGAATATCCAGTTAGCCTTTGACAAGCCTCGTTGAACTCGACTATTGCCCCTGACCTGTCGAATACCACCACAAGGGCATGGGTCTTTTCTAAGAGCATTCTAGAAAAGTCCCTCTCCCTTTTCAGTTTTTCGAGCAAAAGCACCTCTTCCGAGACATCCCTAAACTCTAAGAAAAGACAAGAGGATGAACACGGAATTAGGCCGATATCGAAGTATCGAGTTTTATTGTCTCTCCCTATGACCTTTACTTTTTCTCTGCGTAAAACACTCCCGCCTTTTTGAGCGGTCGTCAAAAGTTCTAAGATATCGGGGCTATGCTTGGACAAAATCTCTTTTAGTGATAACCCTTTTACCTCGGACAAAGGCAAAGACACCAAACGACTGAGGGATTCCAAAGCCTTTGAGTTCGCTTCTAGGATCGCAAAGTTCTCGTCGAGCAAAAGATAGCCAACACTTGAGTTGAAAAAAATATGCGTGCAATCACATGGGAATGAGGTCACTGTCAAACTTTCTCCACCCGCGGTGGGCGATAGTGGGTTCGAACCACTGACTTCTACCGTGTGAAGGTAGCACTCTACCGCTGAGTTAATCGCCCACGCAAGGCAATAATATTATTTGCAAAGTTACGAGCCAGGTCAAGTCCAACTTTGCAACTTTTTTGTATCCATCCTGGTGTTTCAGGACAAAGCTGAGGTAGCCGGAGATAAGAGAAAGTTCCATCCGCAGTCTTCCCGCGAGATAACACCTGATGGGTGAACCAAGGACAGGGTAGCTTCAGTTGACCATGTGGATATGCGGGCAGCTTTTGGCAGAGGCATAACGGTGTTAGCCGCCGGGTGTGTTTGTAGAAGAGTCGAACAAAGAGGAAGAAAACGGGTGTTTTTGGGAGGATGTAAAGGGGTGTGCTCCCCCTCTCCTTGGGAGAGGACGACGGCAAGGAGACGGGAAGGGGGGAGAGGAATGGGCAGGGGAGGCTATAGCATAAAAGGAAAAGAATCTCTCTCAACATATTGCGGGCTTCACATATTAGTTGACTTATTGCTCAGTTTTGAAGACGATCATTTCGGGATGTCTTTGCGCTTGACGATCCAAAGGTTTGGAGTTTCAAAATACGAGCGCGCTCTCGAACTCATGGCGCAAAGGGAACGGGTCGTTCGTGCTAAAAGGAGTCAGGGCTTCCTTCTGGTTATGAGTCATCCACCAACTATCACGCTCGGGAGGTTAGCCTTGGCCTCGGATGTGCTGATGTCTAGGCTTTCTAGGCTTGGTGCCGGGATTGGACTATTCTATGTTGATAGGGGCGGAGGCGCAACCTATCATTACCCCGGGCAGGCTATTGTGTATCCTGTTTTGGATTTAGAATACGCAGGTCTCGGAGTAAGACGCTTCATAAGAGTTTTATGCGATGCTGTGATAGACACAATGAAGATGGTAGGTGTTGATGGGTGGTTCGACGAGAAAAGACCGGGGGTGTATGTGGGAAGGTCGAAGGTTGCATCTATTGGGCTTGCGATTAGGGGAACGGTATCGTCACATGGGGTTGCGACTAACTGCTCGAAGAAAGGTATCGAGTTTTTCAAGATGATCGTGCCGTGCAAGGACAGGTCGCTCGAGGTCTCTTGTCTTGAAGACTGGACCTCCAAGCCTTTGGACCCGTTATGGTTTGGAGTGGAGGTGGCAAAGAGGCTAAGGGAAAGGTTGTGTGAATGACAGAGGAGTGGAGAAGGTGTCTACGATCGACAAAAGCGCTTTAGAACGATTTATCTATCGGAAGGATGGAATGGACTATGGACCTTTCACGCAAAAGGAAATATTTGATGCCATAAAAGCGCACGAGATTGATGAGAACACAGAGATAAGGAGTCACAGGACAAAGACCTATGTCAAGCTAAAGGACTTTGAACCTTTTGGGTCTTTTGTCCGCGAACTCAAGGTTCGGGAGGCTGAAGAGAAGAAGCGGCTTGAAGTTTTGAAGGAGGCTGACCGCTTCGAAAGGCGCGTCAAGAGAGGAAAATGGATATGGGTACTCGGTGTGTTGGGAGTTCTAATCGTTGTTGGCGGGATTACCTATTTCAGGTTTGGGGTGCAAATGCGCACAGGTCATGAAACAAGCATGGACATATTCAAAAGTTTCAGTCTCGAAAGGCTATCTCCCCTAAAGGCGCAAAAGGTTCAACAACAAAAGGCGGCACCTGTTGTGACATCCCGACATGTGGGGGGCAAAAGGGTAGTAAGGCACAATGAAAGCAAGGGGGCGAGCCATGATGAACCAAAGATGGCTTACTTCGATTTCTCGGAGGATGGGTCGCATGAAGAAGGCAAGGAACCCCTTACAGAAGCAGAGCTAAGGGACCTTGAAAGAAAACTGGCACGAGGTCTGCTTGCATGTTTCCAGCGGGAGGCAGAGAGTGATCCATCTTTTCAAGGTGGAAAGATAGTCCTATATATCCAGCCTACTGGCATTGTATCCGTCCTGAGGTTTTCCGTAACACCTGGGGCGTCACCTAGGCTTGAAAACTGCGCAAGGGAGGTGTGTGCGCAAAACAAGATAAGGGCGTTTTCCGGCGGTGCAAAGATCGCCGAGATACCCATTTATATATTGCCTCAGAGGTGAGAGGTTTTTCGGGCTTTGAAGGCACATGCCTCTCTTACAAGCGCCTGCGCAAAGCCTGGCTCGCCTAGGGCATGCACATGGATGTATGTGGCAAAAACAGTGTTTGTTACGATTCCGTCCCTTTTGCCTATCGCGCCAACCCCTTTTTGCACCTGAAAGCACGTCCGGATTTTCTGGTTTTCCTGTGCAATGGGTCTTGAATAGTGAAACTCATGCCCTTTTACGGTCGCCCCAACAGGATAAAATGGGTTTTGCTCGTCAACTAGCGCTGTGGCATAACCATGTCCAACTGGTTTTTCAAGCATCTCTATATCCAGAGGGAAAACATCACACATCTCGTGCCTTTTGCCTTTAAACTCTATTGACCTCGAAAGAAACATAAGCCCACCGCATTCAGCATATATGGGAAGCCCTGAGGACGCGAGTTGCTTTATAGCCCCGCGGAAAGCGGCATTTCTCGATAGAGCCTCGAGATGCGTCTCTGGAAATCCGCCGCCGATATAGAGTGCATGAACATCAGCAAGCCTTGTGTCTGAAAGGGGCGAGAAAAAGACGAGTTCTGCGCCTTGTGCTTCCAGGGCTTCAAGGTTTTCTGGGTAGTAGAAAGAGAATGCGCTGTCTTTTAGCACCCCTATGCGACAGACCTTTTCATTCTTTCTTATGGACAGGGGGCGGTAGGGCAGTGGGTGTGAAGACCTTGCTACTTCGAGCACTTTTTCTATATCAATGTGGGTTGCAACCTCATCTAAGAAAGAGAGAACCTCGTTTAGAGAGGCATTCTCGTACACAGGCAAAAGACCGAGGTGCCTTTCCGGCATGGATGAACCCTTTTCAAGCTTTGGAATAGCGCCTATCACTTCGAGACCAGTCCTATCCTTTATGGAATCAGTTACAACCTTCTTGTGCCTCTCGCCTGCAACTCTGTTTAGGATAACGCCCCCCCAAGCACATCCAGACGAGCACTCAACCACACCTTTTACAAGGGCACCTAATGTTGCTGTGACTTTGTGGGCATTTACGACAAGAATGATTGGTGCCTCAAGTGTCTGTGCGAGTGATTTTGTGCTGAAGGTTCCATTTGCATCAACCCCATCGAGTATCCCCTTGTTCCCCTCAACTATATTTATGCCTTCCTTTGCGCCGTAGGTGACAAAGGAACGGAGGCACACATCCTCGCCCATTAGAAAAAGGTCTAAGTTTCTTGCTGGCTTTTTGGTTACGAACGCAAGCCAGCCCGCATCGATGTAATCTGGTCCCTTTTTGAAGCACTGGACATCAATGCCTTTTTTTACGAATGCGCGGGCAAGTGCAAGTGAAACGATGGTCTTCCCAGACCCTCCTGACAAGCCAGCGATGACGACCCTTGGATAGGCAAACCGTTTCGCCACGAAAACAATATAACTAAAACAAAATAGCTAGATCAAGCCACTGCACTGCGTTATGAGCCTGGTGGCATGAGTTTTCTACTTTTGGCGCCGCGGCTTAACCCAAAGGACCCTAGGACACACCTAAACAGACACTACCGCGGGGATCCATACAAACAGTTAGGGCAAACAGTTAGTGAAGGCAGTTTTCCCGCACGCCTATTAGACGCACCCGGTGGGCTTCGGAAGCCCCGCGACCTTGCAAGCCCCTTTTGCAGGACCACTCGGAAAGAGATCGTAAATCTCTTTGAGTTGGAAGCCAGTATCTTTACAAAGCTTGCGGATCATAGGGGCGATTCCGTATTTCAGATAGTAATCCCTTAGGTATCTCACCACCTTCCAGTGTGCCTCGGTCATCTCCTCAACGCCTTCGGTCTTTGCAAGGTCTTTTGCGACTTCGTCATCCCACGCATCCGGGTCCTGAATAAATCCATCCTCATCAACCTCGATCTGTTTTCCACCGAGCGTTACGATCGCCATCTGAAACCTCCTTTCATATATCTCGCCTCGCCCATGGCTAAGGTATCCTAAGAAATAATGATTTACAGGGTCGTTGTCAACCCACTAAGCGTTTAATTTTGCAAGAAGTCATCTTAAGTCAATATCTGCTTCAACACTTGTAAACGCTACCCCACCACGAGAATCGTCCAGAACGAACCAGAACCGTACTCTTCTCGTGTTACTGGACTCGATTTTCCATGTTGATTCAAACTTCACTCCTGATATCGGTTCATCAAAGATGTTTTCGGGCTTGTCCGATACCTGCCATTTCGAGAATGAGCCAGCGTCTGAATAAAAGCTGACTGTCAAATATTCTGTGAGTTCAACGGGCTCGCCTGGGGGGTTCAAGGCTGGAAGCAAGTATTTTTCCTTAGACCCCGAACTTGGTATGACCTCAAAAACAAAAGGCTTATTCCTCGAAAGCTTGAAATGTGATGTTATTGGCGTGCCATCAACTTTTATTCCTTCTATTCTCGGATTTTGATTTGCCTTTCTTCCAAAGGGATTTTCAGGGGAAAAAAGGACACTCTTTAGAGCGAACATTTTTTGCTGTAGAACTACGACCTCAAGCCACACCGCAACACCAGAGTGGACAGGAGTGCCAAATGTGGGATCTTGTAACTGGGTTTTTCGCACGACCTCCTTTGGGATGTAGATGCTGGTTCCATTGTTTCCAACGCGACACCTAAGTCGTCTAAGCTCCAAGAAGTCTTTGCCCTCGCATGTGGGGCTTTCCCTTGTAATATCGCAAGTCCTGACGACACATGTGAAGGGCTCGTCAAGAACCAGCGAGGAAGGCGCACCTAACAAAAGCGAGAGGTTCACAAGATAAAGGTCATCCAAGTCTTTTCCCACCATGAACTCGCATGGCTGTGTTTTTATTCCAAGGATGCGCAAGTCTTGAACAAGGGATGGATCTTCGAACTCTGTAGAGCAGGACAACACCAAAAGAGCAACTGCAATCACGGACTTCTTCATTAGAACACCCCCTTTACGCCAAGCGACGGAAGGAACGGGAGACCTCTTATCTCTTCAGTCTTCTTGAACCTGTAATCCCATATTCTGAGTTCAGGATTTTTGGCATTGTAGATATTCTGGATGTCCAAGTACAAGGAAAGCATCCATCTCGTAAACCTCCACATCTTTTCGACCCTGAAGTCCAGTTGATGGAAAAGTGGTCCTCTTGCAGAACGCAGTGGACCGGCTACGGGAAGATAAAAGCTTCTGTCCGCAATAAACTCGCCACGAAGGACAGGCGTTTCAGGGTTTCCGCTGACAAGCCTGAATCTGATGCCTACTTCAAAGCCCAAGCCAGGGCGACCACTTGCAACGATGGTCAGGATGTGTGTCTGGTCAAAACGAGATGGTATGTATGGTTCGCCATCTTTTTCCTTTTCCTCTGAGCGCATCAGGGTGTAAGAGATCCAGCCATAAAACCTTTCTGTAAGGTCGTGTTTTAGCATGAGTTCCATGCCATAAGCACGACCAGAGCCTGTGTTCTCGTAAATTAGGCGCTTGTATGTGCCATCTTTGCTGTGCACAACCCTTTGGCTTCTTTTTGCGAGGT